>Ga0181577_10002127_pt1 | contig 15655 bp, 31 predicted proteins | sample 101ome_21_FD_132468 | JGI IMG/M metagenome (GOLD analysis project Ga0181577, IMG submission 132468) | Coastal salt marsh microbial communities from the Groves Creek Marsh, Skidaway Island, Georgia - 101413BT metaG (megahit assembly) | ecosystem: Environmental > Aquatic > Marine > Intertidal...
ATCTACGCCGCCTTCGCTGAACATCCTTTCAACACGAGCCGTGCTCGGTAGACTTCCCTTATCACCGCGGAACCATGCCCTACTACCTCGACGGCAGCGCAATATCAGATAACCGCGCATTTGTCCACGGCGGGCTGCAGTATCCCGCTCACTGGATTCGCCTTTCGACCCAGGAGGATCGCGACGCGATTGGCATGACTTTTGTGCCAGAAGCCCGCAACTGGGATCAGCGTTTTTACTGGGGTTATGACGGCAACGGCGATCTAATCCCCAAAGATCACGCTGATCTCGTTTCCCTTTGGACAGGTAAAACTCGGGAGATTGCAGGCGGCTTGCTGCAAGACAGCGATTGGATGGTAATTCGCCAGGCAGATAACGGTACAGCAATTGATGACGCCTGGAAAACCTGGCGCGAATCAATCCGCATGGCATCAAACGCAAAGATCACCGCTATCGCCGCCACGTCTACAACTGACGAGCTGCGGGCATACATTCTTGGTGCCGATTACCCTGTATGGCCACAAGATCCCAGTCAACCAGTTGTAACTGAATCCGACGCTGATACCATTGAGGTAGGCGACACAACTGCTGCCAGCGCTGGACCTGTGCCCATCGACACGCCGTAATCATGGCTATCCAACCCGGCAAGTACAACATCACGCTGCAGCGCCGAGCTGATTACAGCGTGACTTTGCGGTTTATTGACAGCAACAGCGTCTCGATCGATTTGACAGGTTGGACAGTTGCAGCGCAGGTGTGGGACAAATCTCGGTCCACAAAATACGCTGACTTTGCTGTGACCTACACAGACCGCGCAAATGGCACCGTTGCAGTCGCATTGACAGACACGCAAACGACTACGTTTCCTGACGAGGCGTACTACGACGTCCTGCTCACTAATACTGACGGATTGAAAGAGTATTACCTTGAGGGCATCATGTTTGTTTCTGAGGGGTACACCGCATGACTGCCGTTCAGGTCAGCTCAGTCGAAAACACGGTTGTTGTTACTGGTGATGCCAACACCAGGGTTGTCACGGTCGCGACTGCAGGACCTCAAGGTGCAGCGGCAACCGTTGCAGCGCTTGAAGCTCGCGTCGCCGCGCTAGAAGCCGTCGATTATCTGGTGCTGCAGGACGGCAACTGATGGCAGTCAAATCTAAAACCGCTTTAGGGCGAGTTGACCATAAACCCGGCAAGCCAAAAAAGACGCGCCAAGGTCAAGGGCAGCACAGCTTGCCTAATCACGGGCGCAAAAAAACACGCGGTCAGGGTCGTTAATTTACAAGCAGAGCGTTGCCTGCTTCTGAACAGATGGATTCTGCGACCTTAGAAAACTGGCGGAAAATTAAGGCAGCACTAGAAGTAGCAGGCAAAACCGACTGCGATTACTACCGCCGTGCCGTAGCAATCCTGCGTGGCAAGCAAGATCCTTGGCGCCCGCCTTCGATAAAATAATTACAACGATTGACCGCCGTGGACCCCTTCCTAACCCCACTAGCCACGGCAGCGATCATCGCCGGCGTTGGTGCTTTATGGCGCATCGACAAACGCGCCAGCATCATGGACACCCGAATGGCCTTGATCCTGGAGCAAATCACCGCGCTGCGGAGCGATCACAAAGAACGTCTCGACGACCACGAGCGCCGAATCCGCACCATCGAACAGAAACTGTGACCACCACCGTCCACTCCACCTGCTTTGAAGGCGGCTACAAGCTGGAGCAAATGGAGAACGAGCGCAACGAGATTTACTACCGCGCCTGCAAAGACAGCATCTGCCGCTACGCGGAAGACGAGTACATCGCCCGTATGTACCTAGAGGGTATGGGCTGGGATCCTATGCAGCCTCCACTTCCCTAGGGTCAATCCACTCTTCAATCTCAACTTCAAGCCGCTGGTCCCAGAAATCCTGTTCGCGGAACCACTCCCTCCACTCCCGGCTTGCCTTCCGCACATTGCAAGACAGACAAGCTGGAATCAAATTCCTGGGATGTGTATGCCCGCCCCTGCTTTTAGCCAGTACATGATCGAGCGTTGCCGAACGCCCCAGATCCGAATTGCAGTAAGCGCACCTGTTTCTCCACTTCCAAATAATTTCTTGCCTAAACTTTAACTTTGCTTCCTTTTTGTTTAAGTATTCGCCATCCATGATCTGATGGTCCATACCTAGATGTCGCTACATGAAAGGTAGCCGCAGAAACAGTTAAGCGCTGGTGCTTCTTATCTAGTACAGCTAAAATTTTGCAAGATTCCAGTATTCAATGGATCCCACTACTCTTGCCGCGCTTGCAATTCTGGCTGCCGCCGGAAGCGAAATCCTCACGTTGCTTCCCATCCGCAGCAATAGCTGGGTCCAGCTGGTGATCAGCATCCTCAACGCCATCTCCAGAAAAAAGTCCTGACCACAACTTGGCTGGTGCGATTCAGCACGAGGGATTGGCGCGACGATGTCCACCAAGCGGCCAAGGACTTCAAGTTCCAAGCCACCCTCAAACCCCGACTGGATCGCACCATCGAGGACTGGCACGCAGCACAACCCGAAGCACTCAAACCTGTGGTGAGAGAACACGCTGACGGAGGTTTCAGTATCCACGCTCCCTGGTCCGATGGCGCAAAACAAGATCCGCCTAGCTGACCTCTTTCGGTACTACAAGGCGCTGCCCCACCAGACAGCGGCCATTACCGAACTAGAGGAAGCCATCAACAAGGCCAACCCCCACGTACTGGGGCGCGACCAAGGTTGGTTCAAAACCTGGAGCGTGGCCGGCAAACAAACCAACTTTTCCAATACTTGGGAAGGTGTACTCGAAGCCGCCCGAGTCGCCGGGGCAAAATTCCCCGAACTCGTTGCAGCCCAATGGGCCTGCGAATCTGGCTGGGGCAAACACGTGTCTGGCCGAAACAACTTTTTCGGTCTGAAGGGTGATGGCACCGCCACCAAAACCCAAGAATTTATCAACAACCATTGGATAACGATTACTGACAGTTTTATTGACTTTCCCGATCTAGCCTCCTGCGTCATCTATCTCGTCGATCGCTGGTATCGGGACTACAAGAAATACAAAGGCTGCAATAACTGCAGCACCCGTGAGGAAGCAGCGAAATGGCTGGTGAAAGAGGGTTATGCCACCGACCCCACCTACGCCGAAAAACTAATCACCCTGATGAACCAGCACGCTGGAACTGAACCAGCAATCAAACCCCACGAAAAGATCCTGCGCGTCCCTTACGAATATCAGCTTGGAGCTGACGACGGCCCGCAAGGTTACCGCCAGTGCTTTAGCTCCAGCTGTGCAATGGTGGCCCGCTTCTACGGCAAGATCTCGGGCGACTACGAATACAACAAGATCCGCGCCCGCTTCGGGGATAGCACCAATCCCCAAGCCCAAAAGGCCGCCCTGCACTCACTAGGACTAAAGGCCGAGTTTGAGATGGACGGCAATGCCGACATGCTCGTAGAAGAAATCTCAAACGGCCACCCAGTCGCTGTCGGCTGGCTCCATCACGGCCCTTCGACCGCCCCAACCGGCGGCGGCCACTGGACTGTGGTGGTCGGCTACACCCCAACCCATTTCATCCACAACGATCCTTACGGCGAGGCCAACCTTTCCGCCGGTGGCTATGTCAGCCACAAAGGCGGCGCTGGAGCGGCCTACTCCCGTAAAAACTGGCTACCCCGGTGGCTCGTGGACGGACCTGAAACGGGCTGGTACATGAGAATCCGCCCGTAACGCCATGCGCCCCCTGGAACACTCCACCGAATCCTGCTTCCACAAAGCAGCCACCGACCAATGGCTAGTTGACCGCTTCAACTCCGGCGACTATCGAGGCTTGCTGGAAGCAGCGTTGATCCTCAATACGCTGCACCAGCTGGAAAAAACAAAGGCCAACTGGGCTATCCACGAAGCGGCGGACAACCTAGCTGACCATTTTGGACTGGACCGCGACTCAGCGTAATTTTTCGAGCGTGTACTTCTGGTATAACCCGGTGTAGGTGCCGTGAAAAGGATGATCGGGATTGTTGCGGCCATCCTTGAAGAACAGCGCATCGAGGTAATCAGCCCGCGCCATGTCGGCAGCGGCCTTGGTGAAGTTGATCTTGGGCGGAGGAGTCATTTCCCTTCGGCAGCTTTTTTGCGTCGCTTTTCCACCAAGCTGGGACTGGTGTGCGAACGAGCCAGCTTAGGTTTTTTGGCTGCTTTCGGGGGAACGTCTACCCGGCAGTTGGGGTAACGATTCTTGGCAAATTTAATCGCCTGCTGGAGCGACTCTGCCCGAATCAAATCCCGCATGGCGCCTTGACCGCCCATCCAAATCATCAGCTCGAAGAGTTCAGCCTTCTCCGCACTGGTGCGCGAGCGTCCTTCCCCAAGCCGCTGGGACTTTTCGTAGTCCTCTTTCCACTGCATTACTGCGTTGTTCATGCCTTTCGATAGGAGGGTTCTTCAATGCTGTGAACAGCCACCGGGCTGTTGGTGCAATCTGCCGCAGCCCGAGCAGCAACCACTGCCCGCTCATAGTTCGGCCAGCTGGAGGCATCCTCCTTATTGCTGGTGACACCAATACCTTTCCCTGGCCCATAAATAGCAGTGACCCAGCGGTCCCCTGCCATCACGACGTAGCGCGTCATTTGAAATTGAATTTACTGTGTAAGCTTAAGGATTATACCTGTTTCGGACCAAACTATTAACGATTGCGACTGAGTCTTATGCGTCTTTACCTGACTCACCTTTTTCTTGCTTGGAGCGCTGTCTGCCCTCAACCCGCCTTTGGACTGATTCTGCCCAAGCCTCTTTATCCGCCTGCTCGGCAGTGCCATATTCCTGCGGCTGGATCTGAGAAAGCGCCGAGTAAACGAACTCGCGCAGCATCCCGGTCACGCGGACGCCTCTTTCGGCTGCCAGCTTTTCGGCCAGTTTGTACCGATTGGTATCCAGGAGCAGCTGGCAGTAAATTTTCGACCCGTGCTTCAGGGGCATCGCTAGTCCTCTAGTCTCCTACACAATAGCATACTGAGACACAGTAGACCTACCAGCGCACGTCCCCATCCACCCGTTTCCTCCACGCATTGGCCTGAGCCACCCGCGCCCCACCCCTCTGCTTGGAGCACCCTTTCCTAATACCCCGCGCCCACTCCAGAAACGCCGCCGCCCGCTGGAGATCCGCCGTCTTAGCCAACCGAATCTCCCGGTACAACCACTCCAGCATCATCTCCCTGCCGGTGCGACTCATGAGACTCGATCTTCGACTAAGTCAACCACAGGTTTAATCGCCAAGATCCGGTGGTCCGGGTAGACCCGCCGGGTGTACATGTGCGCGGTGTAAACGTCTGGGGCTTCCATGTAAATGTTCTCGGTCGCCCCATGCTTCGGGTAAAGCGTCACACGGTATTGGTTGAGTTTGATGGGATTATTTGGCGTCGAGCCAACTGCTTCCGACATGAGCTTCCGCCAGCGCTGGTACTTTTCCTAGCCACTCTGATTCAGCCTTTTCCATTGTGGTCTGAAGAATTTCAGCCCATTTTTCGGCTACACCTTCGCGGGCAACGAGGATGATCTCGTCATGCACGACCCCGGACAGCCGAACTTCATCCTCACCGCTCTGGAGCAATAACGGCCAGAGCATTCCCAGCGTCCGCTTGAGAACCGCTGCGCCAGCAGCCTGTATCGGCGTGTTGCAGCGCGTGGTGAGTTTGTTGTGGTCGCCAGGAAGAAACCGCCGGAGGTTCGAGACGCGAACCCGGACCTGACCAATTCCCTTAGTCGTGTCAGCCGCATGAGCAGCTCGACGCTGCCATGCGTTGATGCCCGCATAAGCAGCGTGGAATTTCTGGCGGACTTCCGATGCTTCATCCAGATCCATTTCGATACCCATCCCAGCGGCGTACTGCCGCAGACCCTTTGCGCCCGATCCATATAAGAGTCCGAAGTTGGCCGACTTGGCGATCTGACGCTGCTCCTTGGTGACAGCCTCCTCGGGCACGTCATAGATCTCCATCGCAGTCAGCGTATGCAGGTCGAGCCCGTCTTGGAAGGCTCCAATCATTAGTTCATCCTGTGCTTCTGCCGCCGCCAACCGCAGCTCCATCTGCGCGAAGTCGGCCACCACCATCTTCCAACCAGCTGGAGCCTGAACACAGATCCTGAACCGTGGATCCCTCGGCACCTGCTGCAGATTCGGGTTCCGGCAACTCATCCGAAACGTATCCGCCCCGGCCTGCATATAGCTGGCACGAATGTAGCCATCAGGCTCCAGATGACTAATCAACGTCTCCACCATTTGGCGCCGCTTCTCCACCTTCTTCCACTTCAAGTACGTGCGAATAACGGAATGCTCCGCCACGTACTGCTGCATGGTGACCCGATCCACGCTCGGCTTCTGGGTCTTCTCACTGACTGGAACCTGCCCCAGGATCACTGTGAATTTCTGCCGCAGCTGCGCTGGCGAATTGATGTTGAAGCCGGCCAATTTCTTGGTGCCCAACCTGACGTGACCCTCAGCCTTAGCCCGCAAATTCAGCGACCCATCGGGATCACGCGGCAACTTGTGCTCCTCGGGCAACGCCTCATCCAACTCCTGGATAAACAGCTCGCCCAGCTCGACCTGCTCTTTGCCGAGGTCTTCCTGCAGCTGGAGCAGCAGATCTTTGTCAAACGGCAGACCATTCCGCCAGAGCGACGCCATCGCCGGCAGCGCAATGCACTCCAGCATCCAAGCCTTGTGCAGACCGCCGGTGGCCATCATCTGCTGGATCGGGTTGTAAAGCTCCATCAACACGCGTACGTCATTGGCGCCGTACTCCAGCTGCGACATGGTTAAGTCCGCCGACCAATCGCTGCGCTGCTCTTCCTTACTGAGGTCTTCCTTGAGATACCGCTTCACCACTGACTGGAGCGTGTGCGGACTCTTCGGCAGGATCATGCCATTGGTCAAAACCCGGCTGGCGAGCATGGTGCAAAACACCATCCCGCCGGGATAAATCCCGTGCGCCTGCAACCACCCCAAGTCAAATACCGCGTTGTGGGCAACCCATTTCCGCGCCACAGAAAAGAACTGGCGAAGCGTATCCCAACCTGCGTCATCTAAGTCCCAGCAGTCGATCACCACCGGCAACCGATTGTGGGTAGCCAGCTGGAGCAGCCGCATCTTGCCGTAAGCCGGCTGGAGCTGGGTGGTCTCGCAGTCAAACGCGACGACCTTTGCATCCTGCAGGGTGTCGAGGTGCTGCAGGCCAAGTAGGAAGTTCACGCCAAGTTAGGCAACCGAATCCTTACTCTAACACACTAATGGACTCCCGTGCCGGGCAGTCCTCGGCATAGACCGAACCAGCCTCCGGGATACCCAGCAGACACTTGTGCTCCCAGTGCACACAGTTCCGGCAGCTGGCACCACCATCTAGGCGGGCATACTTCCGCATCATCACCTCGCGCTTCATCTCCACCCGCCCTGCTGGAGTTTTGTTGTAACACTTGCAGCAATAGATGGGGTTGCGAGTGTTCTTGCCGCAGCTGTAGCAAAGCCGCTCATTGATGTTCAATGAAACCTGAGTCATGAGAAGTGAACGTCAGAAACATCTTTAAGGAGTTCAAGTCCCCAGTTACGGGAATGTTTGATTGCACCGACGGAAATTACAGTTTCCACCGAAAAGAACATGAAGTTGCAGTCCAAACATTTACGCTTTCGGACTTTCTGCTTTTCGGTGTTGTTCCTAGTCAGAACAACCCGAGTACGCCGACTTCCAGCTCCACAGTACGGACAATTCATTCGACCCAAGCCCAACAATCCCTGTTACAGATACGCCAGGCATGTTTGCGATCTACATCGAACTCCTTTGCCAGCTGTGGATAGGTCCAACCCTCATCCCTCAGCTGGCGCATTTTGCGAACAAGCTCAGGAGTCAGGATTGCTGCAAAGTTGTGCTCCCCGCGTTTGAAGTGACGACCGTTGGACGGCGGTGCCAAAACATTGCGGGCTTTGACAACCACAGGATTTGTGGGATGAGCGTGCCTTTCAAGTTCTTCTAAAAGTTGAAAACAAAGAGAGCGGTAGCTGGCGCCACCAAGTTGAAAGTTGTTAGTCATTCCAGTGACGAATAACTCCAGAGCAAATGAAAAGGTTTGTGGTCATGTAGGCGCTGAGGATAAAAAGACGCACCAGTGCAACCTGATCAGCGATCCGATTGTGCTTGTGCGCTTTTTCACCGACAGCGAGAGCGAGGACTCGCCACCAGTGCCTCATTTTTCGACGTAAGCTTCCGTGGCCATCCGATTGATCAGGCGAGTCAAGTACCACTGAGCCTTGCGGGCATCTTCGTATGGGTCATTTTTTAACCACATACGACTGAGATACTTGATAACCTGCCATTGAAGGCCCCCAAGTACAGGATCGGGCGCGGCCTTCACCCAGTCTTCGAGCACCTCAATCACCTCCGTCTTCCCAGCTGTGTAGTGGGCGGGGTGATTAACGGAATCCATGGCAGTCAGGTGGAACTCGTTCATCCTTTAGAAGCCTGAACTTGTTGATCGCCTTGATAGCGCCCGGTCTGTGAATAGTCCTTATTCGGCAGGAGCGACATCTTGTGGAAGACAATCTGTCCTATTCGCATACCTGGCCACAGCGGCACAGGGTGAAGCATTCGAGCATTCACGAGTTCGAGCGTGAGGCGGCCCGCATAGCCAGGGTCGATGTACCCGGCCATCAAATGTTCGATGCCTTCTCGCGCCCGACTGGACTTAAGCGCGAATTGCCCCGCAACCGCAGTCGGGATCTTGAACTGCTCCAACGTTTCCGCCAGTACGAACTCGCGTGGCTGGAGCATGAACGGCGCTTCCTTCGTAAACCCAGCGATAGAGAAGGGTTGTAACTCGGGAACCTGCTTGTCCTCAATCAGGAGATTTTCGCCAAGCCTCACGTCCAGGCTGGCCGGATTGACCAGCGCTGGATCGTAAGGATTGACTAAACCCCGTCTAGCGAGAGTGACGATCTCGTAGTCAGGAAGGATGCCCATCCGCCTCAAACGTTGACGGAGGCGGGAGTCGCGTCTTGCTGGAGCGTGACATGCTTCCAGGTGAGGCCGTACTTGATGCTGTAGATCACATTGGCGGCCACGCCATAATCCCGAGCAATCTTGGCGGCAGACTCACCAGCCTCAAGACGAGACTTAATGGTGACGACCTTGTGCTCGTTCAGGATGTTGCGGCGCCCCCGGCGGGTGCGGGTGCGGGTGGTTGCCTTGGGCTTGGCGGCGACAGTGGCCTTAGCCACCGGGGCACCAGCAGGCTTGGAATCCAGAGAGACACTTACGGAACCACCAAGAATCGACTGGAGCTTCGAGAGAGTTTCAGTCAGTTCCTTGTGTTGAGAGTCAGAAAGGATGTGCATTTGCATGGGTTGGAACGTGGGGACTGTAGTGCAAAGAGAGCTATTTGGTTAGCTCGATTTGAATAGCTGCCTGGAAATAGCCAGCCATTTTCATGCGGCGGTATTCGCCCTTGGCATCGTCGGTCTGCTTGTCTTCGAGCAGCTCATATCGATGGCGCGACTCATTAAGAGCCGAGCGGGTGTCGATGTTGAGCATGTTCAGCTCGTCATCCGAGAGCTTGTCCAGCTCATTGAGATAGACGACCCGATTCAGCAGAAACGAGCGATAGAAGGGAATCAGTGTGCTTTCAGTCATCAATTAACCGAAGTAGTCCTGTCGTTTTTCTTCGACCCAAGCATCGTATGCGGCCCGATCAGCAAACTCGTGCTTGAAGCAGTCCGGCACCGAAGTGCTGGGGCGACGAGGCTGACTGTGCAGCTCGCGCAGATCGTTCCAGTTGTAACCGCGTGATTGGCGGTAGTAGTCCGCGTACCAGTCAGTCATGCAAAGAAATTGGGGTCTTGTTGTTTCAGCCGGCTGAGATCGGTGAGTCTCAGTTTGAGAATCTCGTGGATGGCAGAGCCGGCCAGTTTGCTGGAGCAGATTGTCTCGCTGGTGGCGAAGACGTAGATCAGGTGGCGATAGAGCTGGGTCAGGGTGCGGACCTTGACCCAGTGGGTGTCGCCGGGGATTGGCTCGGTGCCGTATTCCCAGTCGTCGTAATCGCTGGAGTTACGGAGATCCCGTGCCTCACTCGTCGGGATCAATCGGTGCCCAGTCATCGACTCGTTCGGCGATGAGTTTGGCAAGTTCTGCATCAGTCGCCGGGATCAGGTCTTCATCCGAAAGGTAGAAGGAGCCTCGGCACAGGGCAGAGCCGTACTCTTCTGGATCCCATTGCGTCGCGTGGTGAGTAAGAACCACCTCGTCAACAACAGCAGTGACGCGGATGAGGCCATCGGGATCAAATTCGAGGCTTTCAATTTCCAGTACCTGGCTCACTTGGTTTCCTCCACAGCAGTCTGGTCAATAGCGAGGGAGGCCAGCCACTCATCCCAGCTCATCTTCAAAAACATCTCCAGGTCTTCGAGGTCTTCGAGCTTGTCGATGTAGAAGGCGGGGCTGAAGAAAGAGTCGCCCTCCAGCTCGGTGATTTTCTGCTGGAGCACGGCCTTACTGGCGAGGACGGCGTAGTACCAGCTGCTGAGCTTGAGGCTGTCTGTTTTGATTGTGTACTCCATGTAATTCAATAGAAAAGGGCAGGCCATCTCTGACCTGCCCATAGCGTTACACAGAAAGAGCCAACGGTCAAGGGCTGGGGCGGCTAGCTTTGGGACTCGAAACCTTTCTTGAGGGTCTCGAAGCGTCCGCCGACGGCAGGCGACGGTGAGGGGAGGACTGCCCCGGCAAGCTCCCCACCTGCCTCACTCTTCCACGCCCAGTGCGGATGGCTCGTACTGGGTCAGCACGGACACGTCCGCACCCTGCTTGAGCGCCGTCCCGACGATGTACTGGAACTGGGCTTGAGCGTCGGGGCATTCCTCGATTTGGTACTCCTCGACCTCGTAGGCCATCCCCTTCCGATACCACTCGACCCGCACCACGGCCATCAGCTCGTAGGGGATGTCCCCGACGTTGTACCCCAGGATTGGTTTCCTGGGGCGCTTGGGCTGGGGCGGTTCAGATTTAGCCACGGGATCCCTCCAAAACAGCCACGCGGCAACCCGCATAAGCCCTAGGAAAAGATTAGGCACTTGGTACCGGATCATCCGCAGTCTCATCTACGGACAAAAGGTATCCGTTCCTGTCCAGATAAAGATTTTGGTCTTCCGCAGAATGCCGTTCAATTTTCTGTCTATGGATCTGGCGGTCGTAGTCAAACTTCGCCCGGTCATACCCGTCGTCCGAGGGCTCGTACACACCTTCGTTCATTTCCCAAAGGACATGCACGACTTTGCAGTGCGGACAGAAGGTTATCGGCGAAGAGCGGGAATCAATTTGTAGTTCGGCAGGTTCAGCGGAGTTGCGATGGAACCGGGGGTCGTTGTTATACATTCTGGAATAAAGAGCAGCAAATCTCTCACCAACTAGCTTTTTACTTCTTGCGGCTTCTAAGCCTTCACTAAAGCCGTAGATACCGTATTTATTCATCGCATGAATAACATCTTGTCCGGTCAAATTTCCGCTAAAGCGTCGGCGCCAGTTCAAATGATCTACATCGCCGTGCAGTAAAGCAAAAGCGGTGTAGGCAAAAAATGTGTAGTACTGGGGCCTAGGTGCATATTTCCGTCCTTTTTTAAGATTTTTTGTTACCTCGCCTGTTTGTTCGTCCTTTTCAATGGTCAGTGTGTCGGCGTGCTGGAACCCGCGCAACTGTTTGAGCAGATCAAACATCACGCCCTTTTCTTTATTCACAGCCCACTTGTAGTCAGGCTCCTCTTCCAAAGCCTTAAAGCACTGGGGCGGAACATGATCCAAAGACGTGAAGTATTCCGGCTGGTACCAAAAAGACGGGAATGGGACCGTCACAGAGTCAATAAACTCTTGCGGATAAGGCATAATTTCAGGGTGTTTCGTGGTGGAACACCAATGGGGGACCTTTTGGGTCCCCTTTTTGGTGGTGCTACACAGTAGCACTAAAAACAGGGACCCGGTTTAGGAAAGTTTCCAGAAATCCTCGGCCTCCTGGCTCAGCTGGCGTATCCGCTCCTCCGTGGGAAATTCCCTAATCACACGGGGACTGTCGGAAAACTCCAAATCACTGACAGCGACTGGGGTTTGAGTTTTCCGACAGCTTTCGGAAAAGTCCCCTTTCGGAAAAGTCCCAGCCTCTTCCTGCGTCGCTTGCGTCTCATCTGCGACTTCCGGGGTCATTCCAGCCTCAGGACTTTTCCGAAACTCACCTTTTCCGAAACCCTTCGGAAAACTCGAATCGCTCTCCAGCACTGGAGTCTCGACTTTTCCGACAGGAATTTTTGTGTCCCCCCGCGTGAGAGAGGTAAATCCAGGCACTGGAGCAGCTATCGCTCGATAGAACACCGGCGGCCTCCCCTTGAAGCTCTGACCTTCGGGTGGAGCACACCGCTCGATGAGCTGCTGTTGCTCCAACTTCTTCAGCGCGTATTCGTTGGCGCGGTCCAGATGACTGCCACCGATGTCCTCGCGGTCACAGATCTCCCGGAGGGTCCAGGGCCGCTGTTCTTCGCGCATGGTGCGCAGAACGTCCAGGACGTGCTCCGAAGGGCTGTTAATAGCGCTCTCACGGGCCTTCAGGTGCCTGATCTGGTACGTGAAGTCCTTGAGGAGCCTGAAGGTCATCTCAACGCCCTCTCGGTCGTCCCTGGACTTCTCCACGGTGACGATGCGGCTCATGGGCATCAGGCCCCGCTCAGCGACTTCCTGCTGGGTCGCCTTACGCATATTCCAGGTCTCGTCCACGGCGGCCCGAATCGCCGAGCTGCCCCTGAAGGATCCTGACTTCGTGTTGTGATGTATAACAATAATAGTGCAGGCATCAAAATCAAGGCCATTTCGCCGCGCAAGTTTCTTCAAAGGCAGCGCATATTCACGCCTGTTTTCTTCATACGGATTGCTGTCATTGCAGCCATCAAGACTGTCAATAATCACCAAGTCATACTTGTGTTTTTTCTGGATCTTGCAGAACTTGCGATACCACATCATGTCCCACTCACCGATGACATCCACGCCCCTGTCAACACCAATCTGCATGAACTGGCGCCGAACAATTCGCTCGTTCTGATCGCCGTTCAACCACAGCACCCTTGACTTAGGCACCTTCACAAGTCCGCCAAAGCAATCGAAAGGTTTGCCTTGCGAAAGATGCTTAGCAATGGTCTGGCACATCGCGGTTTTGCCTGTGCCGCCATCAGCGTGGATCAACAGCGTCCAAGGCTTCGGCAGCAGCCCAGGAATCAAATAATCAAAGGGAGTGTCTTCCAGATCAACCACCGCCGTTGGAGCGAGATGCTTGCTGCGCTCATAGGACATATCAGCGTCAAGCATCTTGTCGATGGCTTGAGCGCCTTGAGTCCGTCCAGCCCGCAGAGCCAAGACATGCTTGGCCTGATCCAACAGCGCCGGGTTATCTATCTCCTCTTCGAGCTTCTTGGCCTGGCGCAGAACATCCTCACCATCGAGGTAAGACGCTTCCCAACGCTGGACCCTGTCCTGCTCAACATCCGCCACCACCTTGCGCAGGTCTTCCGACAGCCAGAGCCGAGCAGGCATCTGCTGATCAGCCATCCAAAAAAGAGAACCAAGGCTGACCGGCCCCTTCCGAAACGACTGCCAAACCTGCTCACAGGGATTGCCCTGGGACCAATCCTGAGAAAATTCGGGGTCTTCTGCAGACCACGCCGACCACAGCGTTAATCCAAGGTCAGTCGGCAACTCCGAATGGATCGCCATCCCCACCTTCACCCAGTGGTCCCGGCTGCCAGCGCCCTGCCCCGGAATCACCTTCAGCGCCGACTGAATAATCTCAGCCACCTCAGCTGGGTCTCGATCCGAGAAATCCAGCGCCTTCCGGTTCTTGATAAAGCCGCCATCAGACAGCTCCTTCCCGGCGTGATCGCGCATCTCAGCGATCAACCAGTCCGGCGCCTCAGGAATCGCGTCCAGATCCCCCTCAAAGCCATACTCACCAGCTGGAGCCTTCCCGTCACTGGAGCCCGGATAAGCGCCGTAGAGGACGCCCTGACGGCCCCAGAGGACCTCGTAGCCCGCCCCGGTATCCGACAGCCCAAAACCCTTTACCCCGCCCCACAGAGCCTCAGGAACGCGGAAGAGGTACTTCGCCGCGTTCTGCTTGGTCGAAGTAACGACTGGAGCACCTTCGAGAGACTCACCCCATTTCTTTTTGAGGCGAGCCAGGTTGCGGTCCACGTCCAAAATCACGAGACCACCAGAGCGAGCCCCGGTGAACGCCCCCACCGCCTGGAACACATCCGGCTTGCGCTCAACCTGCAGAGCAACGTCCGCCGGCCCCATCACCTGATGGTGCGACTTCTCTAGCGGCGTCTTGCCCTTTGAAAGTTTCCCCGACTGGATCGCCTGATCCTTGGCATAAATCGGGGCGTAAGCGATTCCACTTGGCAGCTGGCGCACAAACGCCAGAAGATCCAGCACTTTCCGAGTGCTCATGTTAGAGTCTCACACGAGAATGTTTAGACCGCCCTTGCAGTTAGCCACTGCAGGGGCGTTTTCTCAATGTAGCCAGCTCTGTCAAGGCGTGTTAGTGTTTAACCCGTTGCCCTAAGGGCGACCATCCAAAACACCTACACAACATGGGATTCCTTTCCAAGCAAGCATCAGCCACGGTCTCCAGCAGTGGTTCTGGCGGCGGCTATCTGCAAGTTTCCAAGCTCCCCGACGGCGGCTCCGTCCGCTTCGCCCTTCTCTCCGACGAACCCTTGGAGTTCTACGAGACCTGGGGCTCTGACGGCCAAGCTTCTAAGCCTTTCCGTTTCGACCACGAACCCACCCCCGAGCAAATCGAGCTGGAGATGGGTGACTTCCAGCCCCGCGAAGGCCGTGGCGGTCCCGGCACCGTGGACATCAAGTTCGCCATCGCCGTCCCGGTCTACAACTTCGACTCGGGCAACGTCCAAGTCCTGAGCCTTACGCAGAAATCCATCCTCAAAGAATTGGATTCTGTGAGTCAAATGGAGGACTACGAAGATCTGCTGGCGTGGGACTTCAGCCTCAGCAAGAAAGGCTCCGGCCTAACCACTGAGTACACCCTCCGCCCGGTGCCCCGCAAGAAAGGCGCCCAAGAGCACATCGACGCTGCCTGGATCGAGGCCAAGTCCAACGGCTTCGACATCAGCCGCCTGCTGACTGGAGGCAATCCTTTCAAGGCAGCCTGATCCCCTCTAAATGACCACCGGCCCCGTCACTGCACGGGGCTTTTTTAGTGGTATTATCAGATTGGGAAAGAGTATTTAAGTGACCTCCAACACACAAGACGCCTTAGCAGCACTAAGGAAATGGAGGCTGGAGCAAGACAACAGTGGCCCATTCCGGGTCTACCGAGACCCAAAAGGCGAGATATACCACAGTGTTACACACATCCTGAAGGAAACCAGCGATAAAACCGGGCTGGAGCGCTGGGAAGCCCGCCTGGGACCAGTGGAAGCCACCCAACAGCGCAATGTTGCCGCCACCAGAGGCAACATGGCCCATTCACAGGCCGAATATCTCCTCAAAACCTCCCAGCAGCTGGCACGAAACACAGCCAACAAGCGCAACGCTATTCGCTGGGACGACCAAGG
>Ga0181577_10002132_pt1 | contig 15623 bp, 28 predicted proteins | sample 101ome_21_FD_132468 | JGI IMG/M metagenome (GOLD analysis project Ga0181577, IMG submission 132468) | Coastal salt marsh microbial communities from the Groves Creek Marsh, Skidaway Island, Georgia - 101413BT metaG (megahit assembly) | ecosystem: Environmental > Aquatic > Marine > Intertidal...
AACTATTCAGCATCATGGAGTTCGTAGACAAGCAGGTACTGGGGGACTTCAAGACATTTGATAGGACTTTCATAGTCCGCGATACATGGGGTAAACCCATGAGGTACCGCAACCTAGACAAGATGCACCGGGTGATGCAGGAGTGCATGATCCGTAAAACCAGAGATGACATCAAAGACCAGTTGCCGAACATCATCCATCAAGTCGTACCCGTCCCCTTTGACGCCAAGGGTGCTGCTTTGTACAGGCAGATTGTCAACGATTTGCTAGCCAAGATTAGTGAGGCGATGGGTAAGGGTAAAGGAGCCTTCAATCTGTGGTCTCACTACAACGGTGGCGACGGGGACGAGGCTCAAGGTCAAATCATGTCCAGACTTACTGTTCTACGGATGCTGTGTGACAACCCCGAACTAATACGCAAGTCAGCAGATGAGTACGCTAGACCAGATACTAAGGCTGGGAGTCAGTATGCCCACGACATATGCCATATGGGGTGGGTATCAAATGTTGCTACCACTCCAAAATTGGATGCCTGCATAGAGTACATCGAATCCACTTTAGCAGAGGACCCCCAGAATAAAGTTGTGCTCTTCTCGTTCTTTAAGGAGAACCTACGCCTCATCCAGAAGGCAACCTCAGGCATGACCGACAGTGTGTTATTTATGGGAGGTATGGACGCTGAGGCCCGTGATGCGAGCAAGCAGAAGTTTGCTACCGACCCCAACTGTCGTTTGTTCTTATCCTCAGACGCTGGAGGGTACGGAGTTGACCTACCAATGGCGAACTACCTCATCTCCTACGACCTACCGTGGAGCAGTGGTAAGTTAGAACAGAGGGAAGCACGTATTATTAGGTTGTCCTCTGAGTTCCCCCACGTGACTATCGCCACATTCGTGATGCAGGGCAGTATCGAGGAGAGGCAGTACGAGATGCTACAGATGAAGCGCTCAGTCAATGAAGCGTTCATCGACGGCAAGCACCACGACAATGATGGGAGTATGGACTTGACCCTTGACACCTTGAGTGGTTTTCTGAGAGAATCAAAAGTATGAGTGAAGATATCGAACGCATAACAGAAGAGTACATGTCGCACCTCCACCACATCGAGGTGCTACAGCGGCTCACCAATGAGTTGAAGAGGCAACTCAACGAGCACGTTGAAAGCAGCGGGGACGAAGACGAGAAAGGCCACCAGTGGCTTCCCGCAGGTAGGTTTCTACTGCACCGCCAGCGTCGTCAGGGTAAGAAGATGCTCAACGTCCAGCGTGCTGAGGAGTGGGCTAGAGAGCGTGGTATCTGGGACAAGGTATCTCGCACAGTAGAGGTGCTTGACGAGGACGCTTTGGTAGGATATATTTATGATAACAGGGATGAAGAGGGTCTAGAGGATCAGTTCCAAGACTTGCACGACACGTCCCCTGAAACCTACGCATTCATGAAGCCAGTCGAAGAAGAGAGTTACGATTACTAATGGACTACAGGATGGACTACAACAAGGTCGGTTGGTTTAACCACCGGGTTGACGTTCACACTGGTCGACTCATTTACCGCTTCTACGGTAAAACTAAGCGCATGGCGTACAAGAAAGCACGCAGGTATTTCAGTGACTAAAGATCCTCTAGACATCTTTAACGATATCCCGTCGAAGATAGGGCAACACATGGAGGAAGGCCCAGACTTCCCCGGTACCAAGACACCGAAGAACCGTGGCAAGGTACTTGACAGGCCACAACATGAGTGGCTACAGTCTCTAAAGTCCTCTGAGTTCCTAGTCGGTGGTCAGGTGAAACGGTTTTACACCATCGGTTCACTGGCTACGGCACTCAACAGGAAGCCTGTGACCATTAGGTCATGGGAAGCCAAAGGGTGGTTACCACCCGCAAGTTTCCGCACCCCACCGCCCAAGGGAGGAACAGTTCCCGGTAAAGCGGTGAAGGGACGGAGACTCTACAGCGAAGCCCAACTGGTCTTCCTTGTAGAGGCGGCAATGACGTACAGCATTGATGATCCAGATACACCGGATTGGATTGGCTTTCGTCAACATATTGCCGACAACTATCCAAGAAATTAACACGAGAAAAGAGTTATAGTCATGGGTCGATTCGACGACGACGAAGAAATGGGTAGCGTTGCTACCGTAGATGAAGATGCTGATCTTGATCGTGCTCAGGCACGACGAGTCATCAAGCGTGGCTGGGGAAATGTCGACAGCACCAAGCAGGCCGACAGCCCCTACGCACAGCGTCTGAAGATTGATGACAAGCCTGTCATCGTGAAGTTCCTAGAGGACGAGCCTTACACTTCATTCCGTATGCACTGGGTGGAGCGGCAGGGTCAGAAGTCATTCACTTGCATCGCAGACATGCACCCCAAGGGTTGCCCGTTGTGTGACGCAGGACATCGCCCTAGTGCGAAGTTTGCCTTCAACGTAGTCCTCCTCAACGAGGATGGCGACAGCGTCATTCGCTCGTACGAGGTTGGGCCACGGGTGATTGACTCACTCAAGATCTTCCACCAAGACCCTCGGCAGGGTCCGCTCCCCAAGCACTACTGGGCAATCTCCCGTAGTGGCAAGGGTCCTACTTCACAGACCAACCATCAGATGGTTCGTGAACGGGACTTGGAAGAGGAGTGGGGACTTGCTCCGCTTAGCGAAGAGGACATCGACGGCCTGAAAGAGCAGGCATACGATGCCAACATCGTACCTATCCCTAGCCGTACCACCCTCCAAGGTGTTGCCGCTGAGGACATGGATTACAACTAAGTTGGAACCCAACAGTGCGAGCGGACAGCGGGGGCCAAGCGCCCCCGCTGTTCTGTCTCTAGACGAACTTTCGGCAATAGTCGAAGAAGTAAAAGCAGAGGGCGCGTTCTCATTCGACGTAGAGACACGAGGCCATATAGATCGCCACCCAGACGTGATGCAACTCGTCGACGACGAGTGGGAAGAGAAGCAGAAAGCACTGAAAAGTGATCACCCGACCGTCATACAGAGGTCACGACAGGCCATTGAGGATAAGTGGCGTGGCAAGTTGGCTCTCGATACCCTGCGTAATGAAGTGTTCTGGATCGGTATTGCCACCAGAGGTAAGTCATGGGCTATCCCGATGGGTCACCCCAACGGTGAAGTTCTGGTAAAAGAGCAACGTGGAGACGGTTCCACCATACCCCCAGAGGGTCATAGGGCTATCTTATCTACGGGTAAGGAGTCCATGGCACGGGCGAAGTACTATATCCCCGCCACGTTCACCGATCCGCCGGAGCAACTAACTCAGGAGCAGGTGTTTACTGCTTTGGAGCCGTTGTTCATGGACGAGAGCATCGTCAAGATCAACCAAAACATCAAGTTCGATGCCAAGTCGATAGCCAAGTATTACGGTGGCACCCTACCTAAAGGTAGGTACATTGACACTATGGTGCTGATGCACCTAGTCAACGAGAACCTGTCCTCGTACAGCCTCGGCCCCATTATCGAACATGTGTTCTCCTTTGACCCGTACCACCGAGACGGGAAGATCGGTAAGACGATTACGACTGAGCCGTTCAGCAAGGCGTGCAGGTACGTACACTACGACTGTAGGTGGGCGTGGTTGGTGTACACGAGGTTGACTCGGTACATCAGCAAGCATGATGGTCTGCTCAAGGCGATGTATCTAGACAGTGACACGTTGTCCGTGCTGGCTCAGATGGAGATGAATGGGATCGCCGTCAACCAGCGTGAGATCAAGAAGTTGGGCAAGGACTTAGACCTAGATATCAATAACAAACTGGCAGATATCGCCTACTACGCCCCCATTGGGTTTAACCCGGACAGCAACGTCCACAAGGTGGAGTTCCTCTTCAACAAGAAGAAAGAGGGTGGACTCGGTCTGAAGCCTAAGAAGGAGACAGCCAAGGGTAAGCCCAGCGTGGATGAAGACTCCCTGAGGTCTCTACAAGGTCAGCACCCCGTCATCGACATGCTAATGGATTATGCCGAACTCAAGAAGATGAAATCGACCTACGTCGATGGACTCATCCCCATGATGAACAAGGGGAGACTACATCCCCAGTTCCACTTGAGTCGTACGGCGACAGGGCGGTTGTCATCCAGTGACCCCAACCTACAGAACATCCCCCGCGACGCTCGGGTTCGTGGATTGTTTATCGCAGAACCTGACAGCACCCTAATCGTGGCTGACTACAGCCAGATCGAGATGCGGATCATGGCTATGTACAGCCAAGACCCAGCGCTGTTGCACATCTTCCACGAGAATATCGACGTACACGCAGGTACGGCCAGTGTTATTCTAGGCAAACCACCTGAAGAGATCACTAGCGAGGAGCGCAACATTTATGGGAAAACGCCAAACTTTCTCATGGGATATGGTGGTGGTCCTAAGCGTCTCGTTGATTCTACCAACGGTCAGTTATCTCTTGATGAGGCTCGTACTGTCGTAGAAAACTACAACAAGGGCTACGCAGGTTTGACCGACTGGAAGAACAAGGTTATCGCTCAGGGTCGTCGTAGGGGGTACGTAGAGACTATGACTGGACGTCGTAGGCGTGTTGCTGACTTGGAGTCGGATGACTTCGTCGCCAAATCACGCGCTGAGCGTCAGGCAATCAACGCCGTCATTCAGGGCAGTGCGGCTGAGATCTGCAAGGAAGCCATGGTCAAACTATCCTCAGTGCTGGAGTACCCACGGTGTAAGATGTTGGTACAAGTACACGACGAGATAGTGGTTAGCGCCCCCGTAGACGAGTTGGCTAAATGGGAACCCGTAGTCGAACAAGCCATGGGGAACGGTAGAGTAATTATGGGTGTTCCATTAGAAGTGGAAGCACACCATGCAGGATCGTGGTCTGAGGCGAAAGGTTGATTCGATGCAAGAAGATGACGTAAAGAGACAGCGACAGAGGAACTTTTATCTGTATCTATCCCCTTTGGAAGGGCATCAAATTGCGGTAGACGAAGGTGGATTTACCGCCCCCTCTGAGGACCTTGCAGAGATAGAGATTCGTGACATCCTCAAGTTCTGGATGACCCTACAACAGACTAAAGCGGGAGAGATCCTCGCTGATTCTGCTTGGTGGATGACTCAGTACATGGACCCCGACAACAGGCTGGGTGCTACCGAAGGGGTGGAATACTTAGACCGTATGACGTCATTCGCCGTTACGGTTTTGTACTCCTTAGTTGAGGCGGGAGTAATCCAGATCGTCGACCCCCCAGAGTTACCTGAGTTCCGGTTGTCAACCGGAGAGGAGTTCTCCAACAAGGACCTTGACATCCTTACCTTCCTACAGTCTATGCTAGAGGACGATGACGATGACAAATAATTCATCATGGTGGGCTAACAAACTAGGTCAGGTACAGCAACAGCCGAGAGGCATCACGGTGCAACCTGTCCAGCCACAGCCTCAACCAGTACAGCAAACCGTGCAGGCTCAGCAGGCACCCGTTGCACAGCCGACTAACGCTGGAGTACCCCTCCAGCAAGGCGAACGACAGCAGGTGCTAGATCCCAACCGTGACGCTAACGCCGAGATCAACATGAGTGACGCCATGCGACTCTGGCGAGGTGGTGAAGCACACCGCATGGAGGGCAACATGGCTTGTCCTGCATGTGGTAGCGCCACAGGTTATACCGCCTACTCAGGCATGGGTGCCGCTGGTGCTCGCGTCAATGGGCAACAGCCCCGCCCGCACTGTTTCGAGTGTGGGTACAACGGCTCCTACTCACAAGGTATGGAGTCCAACTGGTCATAAAGGACAATAGTGAAAGACAATTTGGCATTAATAGAAGAGATAGCCGCAGAGATAAATAAGAAATACGGAGAAGACATATTAATCAAGGGGAGTGAAGCCAAGGAAGAAGTCCCCCACACCACTACAGGTGTATTGGCTTTTGACCTCGCACTAGGTGGCGGCTGGGCCGCTAACCAATGGAACGAGATCGTAGGTGAGGAGTCGTCGGGTAAGACGGCCATTGCCTACAAGACCATCGCCGCCAACCAAGCCAAAGATCCTGAGTATCTAGCCCTATGGGTTGCCGCTGAGGAGTACGTGCCAGAGTATGCCGCCTCATTTGGGGTGGATTTGGACCGGCTATGGGTTGTGGAGACAAACGAGATGGAAGCCGCTCTCGATCTCGTTCTCAAAGCAGTACAGAACCGTGCGGTCGACTGCGTTGTGCTGGACAGCCTCCCTGCTCTAGTTACAGAGACTGAAGTCAACAAGGCTATGGATGAGGCCAGCGTCGCTACTGGTGCTCAGATCCTCAGCCGATTCTTCAAGAAGTGTGCCAAGGCTCAACGTCGCTCCTTGACAGAGGACGACCGCCCCTGCACCCTCATCGCTATCAACCAGTGGAGAGACAAGATCGGTGTCATGTTCGGTGATCCCCGCACAACCCCCGGTGGTAAGGCCAAGAACTACTACTACTTCATCCGTGTAGAGGTGCGCCGTGATGAGTGGATTGCTGAGGGTTCCAAGTTGGACACCCGTGTTGGGCAGACCATCAAGATGCGTGTCATGAAGAACAAGACCTACCGCCCCCAGCAGGTGGCACAGGCAGACTTCTACTTCGCAGATACTCACTACTTCCGTAAAGGCGACTTCGACACCGCTAAAGACCTAGTTAACGTCGCTCTTGCATTAGAGTTGTTTGAAGGACGTTACAAGTTCAACGGAGAGCGCATCGCTAGCAAGAAGGAGGAACTGTATGACATTGTTAGGCAGGATCTTGACCTCCAGCGTGCGCTTCGTGATGCGGCCATGGCGGCGGTACTCGGTGAAGAAACGCCGGAAGCGGTTGGAGCGGCAGATGAGTGAGAACCATCCAGCGTGGAAGGCTTACATTCAACAGCAGGCGCAGTACTCGTACCCGAAGAGTACGGGGTGGGCTAATCGAAGTAACGCCCCCTACGACCAAGCCAACCAGAAACTAATCCGTGTCACAAAGGACTACGCCCATGATATGGGTATGATCAAAGACATTCTCGTTGTCATGATGAACCTGATGGAGAAGCAAAGCAAATCCATCGGTGAGTTGTACGAACTGCTAGAGGAGAATACCGATATGATCGATCTCCTTATCGCAGGCGAAGACGATGGCGACTGAGTCGCAGAAGAAGTCCATCAAGCAAGAGTAGCGTACGGCTGAGTCGTACAAGGGCAGTCGTAACGTCATGTCGGGGGCGGGCTGGATGCGTAAAGCAGACGTCCGCACCGAGGACTTTATGATTGAGAACAAACTCAAGATGGACCCCGATGCTAAGTCGTACAGCGTCAAGGCTGTTGACATGCGTGACCTAACCAAGCGAGCACGCCTAGAGGGTAGGATTCCCCTCTTGCAGATTGACCTAGCGGGTCACCGCTACGTTGTACTACCAGAAGATGACTTTTTAGAGATAGCAGGATTAGATGACTGACAAGCCGTGGTACCTTAAGAACTACCAAGAGCAATTTAGTGCTAAAGACACGCAGCGCATATTGCCGAGAATTGAGTCCGCTTTGGCTATCGAACAGGCCGAACGCAACTCTCATAGGGATACCAAACACTTTCACTCCAGTGAGATGAGTAAAGACATGTGGTGTCCCCGCTCGACGTGGTACAAAATCATGGACACCGATGAGAGTGACCCCCAGTCGATGAACCTCTCTCGCATGAACATCTTTGCTGAGGGTCATAGCATCCATGACAAGTGGCAGAGGTGGATGGCTAAAGCAGGTGGACTGTACGGCAACTGGAAGTGCAACGCCTGCGACGCTCAGTTCGAGGGTACGTCACCAGATGGATGCAACCATTGCGGTTCAGATGACATCAAGTACAAGGAAGTACCCCTCTACAGCGAGCGTTACAAGATCGTAGGTCACGCAGACGGTGTCTGGGAAGACTCGCATGGCAAGGCCGTGGTAGAGATCAAGTCAGTCGGACTAGGTACCCTACGGTGGGATGCGCCTAAGTTGTATGAGGGGTACGCAGAGGGCAAGTTAACACTTGACGATCTGTGGAAGAAGATCAAGCGCCCCCTCACCACCCACCTACGTCAGGTAAACCTGTACATGATGTGTCTCGGTATCGAGGATGCAGTAGTTATCTACGAGTTCAAGCCGAATCAGGCGGTCAAGGAGTTTCATGTCAAGTATGACAAGACGCTCATCGCCCCCATTCTTGAAGGGATTGACTACGTCCTTGACTGCATGGAGGACAATAGTGTACCTTCTAAGCCAGTAACCGCTACGCACATGTCCTGCGCTACATGCAAGTTCTGTGCATACAAGACACACTGTTGGAGCAAGAAATGACATACGATGAATGGGTTCAATACGGTCAACAGCAGGGATGGATCGGGCCGTTAGTGTGTTCTACACACGACGGTATCCCCCTGTCGGTGGAGGAAGAGCAGGCATGGGAGGACGGTGAAGACCCCTGCCAATGGATCTTTCGTCGCTACGACAATGCCGAACATCAGACTTCAGTAGAATACAATCACGCACCTAGCCGATGGAGACAGTTGTGAGTGATACCCTCGAACGTCGCTACCGCAAGGCCATGGCTCTCGAAGAGCAGTTACATCTGACCACAGCGGAGCGCCATGAATTGGCTTTGATGCTACCGAGGGTCGATAAGGACGATGGTGGTTCTTGGAAAGAACTAGACTCCGACCAACTACATGACTTGATCACGATGATGGAAGGTTACATATGGATATCGTACATGATGATGCAACGGACGTAGTCTGTGAGGGGTCAGGCACCCCCGGCTTCGTCAACCTCTCATTGGGAGAGAACGGTAAATCATTCAGGTACTACAAGTGTGGTACTTGCGGAGCATTTCTCCCGTACACCCCGTTGAAAGAGCACCTACCGATTAAGCGTATTCATGGCAATCGGTAGCGCCCCCGAGATCGGTACCGAGTTCCGTACTGGTACCAAGGACATCAACTACCCGTGGATAGTCGATGGCGTACAGCATCAGTTGATGCACGGTGATAGCAAGGTCATATACATATGTGGTCGCCCCGACAATGTATACTGTAGGTTTGTATGGCAATGCCACAAAGGCTGTTGCAGTTCGGAGGATCACAATGGGCAACAAGATGAAGGCGAAGGGTACTAGTTTTGAGACTCTTATCGTTAGGTACCTTCGTTCTAGATCGTTTAAGCGTGCTTACCGTCCTGCTACTAAGGGCGAGTATGATACTGGTGACATCAACGGTATTACTAGTAAACGTCGCCAAGCAATCATTCAGTGCAAGAATCAGCGCAAGTACGATCTTTCGGGGTGGCTCAACGACACTGTTTCTCAAGCCAAGCAGGAAGAAGTCGGGGGGAACGCTCTACCAGTTTTGGTAGTAAAACGCCCCGGAGTGGGAGAAAAGTCTCTGGGAGATACTTATGCAATTCTTCGCCTAGAAGACCTAAGTATGCTCATGACAGAGGCTGGATACAACTAAGATAGGGATATCGGGTATATACACGACTAGAAAGAGTATCCCATGTCTGAAGAAACCACAGAAGAAGTTATCAAGGTGTCTGGATCTAGTAATCCGTCATCCGTAGGCTCAATCTTGGCGAGGTCGGTTGTCGCAGGACAAGCCCCCAAGATGCGCGCTATTGGCGCTTCTGCCGTCAACCAAGCATCGAAGGCTTGCGCCATTGCTCGTGGGTTTGTGGCCCCCCGAGGTATCGACCTGACCTTTATTATCGGTTTTGATGACATCGAAGGAGAGTCTGGTGAAACTATCTCTTCGATGACGTGGAAGCCCGTCGCCCGCTGACGCATATGCTACCCTTTTGACATGGAACAGAAGAAGTATAAAAACGTGCTGGTACTGCCGAGTGGGAGAGAGATCCCCTCAGCAATTGACCCCGTTACTGGAGAAGGACCTGTGAAAGTTCGATCCCTCAGCGAGGTCAATGATGGCAAAGAGAGTATCCAAGAAAAAGCAGGCTGAGGCCATCGCCTCTAGCCTCGTTGCAGCACCTGCTGCTTTCCAGCCCACGACGGTGCGTCAGCGTATGGGGGATGTTTACCCCTCGTCTCCGGCACGCGGTAAAGAGGCAGGTGCTATCAAGGCGGCTCAGACTCGTGAAGAAAAGTCGATGTCTGAGGTATCACGTACTGGCGCAAACCCAGCCGGAAGCAATCCTTATGGTAGTCAACCAAAACTAGGTCCTACGACTACCTCAGAAGGTTTGCCTATTGGACGCTTCGCTGGTACCACCTCTACCCGCGGTCACGCAGTTGCCCCCGCTCACGTTGCTCAACTAGAGGCTACTGCTACTGCTCTGGGTGCTTCTACTAATGTTCGTAAGGAAGTTGCCGGTCAGATCCGTGGACTGAGCAGTGAAAGCCCAGTTGTACCCCCCTCCCCACGAATGATTGGTAGGGGAGATAATCGCCGTCAGGTGCTATACACCAACGAGTACGACAGGTCAGCCCCGACGTATACCGGCCAAAGTGTGTCTACAGGTGCCTTTGGGCAGTGGGGTGTGGGTGGACGTCCAGACCTATTGGACACCATTCAGTCGTACCAGCAGATTGCTACCCCCGGCTTCTCCCGTGGTGACCGTACTGCTGGCTCCCAAGGTGACTTTAGCGGTATGAATCCAACGGAACTAGAGAACGCTGTCAAGGCAGAAGTATTGCCTGATCGAATTAGTAGTGCAGTCTCTAGTCTTATGAAGCCGGGTACCTATAGCCGCGCTCCAAAGGTCGATGATCATTGGGGAGGTTCTAGCCTTACCCCCAGCCAACAGGAAGCGGTTGATACCGTAACCGTATCAAAGGGTGGCCGTACCACCAGCATGACGCAAGCAGAGCACCAAGAGCGTGCCGAGAAGAAGATCGCTAAGCGCAAGAAAGCCGAAGGAGAAGCACCGTAATGGCTAATCACGGAAAATCTTACCCAGATCGTTCACGAGACCCCCGCCGTCAAGTAAGTCGTACTTATCTGACACCGGAACAGAATCGTGAGATGGAACTGTCCGCATTTGACGAGATGATGCGTGAAGCACCGGGTACTGGCCCCGTCAGTCAGTTGGGCGACTATATGTTAGATAGGTATAACAAGTAGGTATACATGCACACTATGCCCGAGGACGAACAAGAACGTCTAGAGGAAGATGAGTTCGCAGAAAAGATCCCCTCGAAGTACAGGGATCTCTACGACTCTGATGATTTTGAGAAGATTAACCGAGGAAAGGATTGGTGGGACTGATGATTATCCAACGCCCACCTAACCGTATGATCGGTGAACAGCAAAGAGAAGAACGTGCTCGCCTTACAGCCGAGGCGGCGGGTAAGCCACGCCCCATCTCCAATATCGGAGGCGGTAGGGGCGGTTCTCTGATGTCGTTTACACAAGGCACTGGTACGGCTAATGGCAGGTAATACTCAAACATTCGGTAACTGGGCCGGGGGCTACGACCCTCAGGGCGGTGCTACCCAGCCAGTGCTGGGTCCTACGCCAATGTTTAGGGACGCTAAGGATCAACGCTTAGCCGCCTTTGGAGCGACCCCCGACACGCAGTATCCCGATGGCTACTTGGGTACTATGTCCAGCAACCGCCGTCAAGATAAGTTGCTTGATAGCGTTAAGCGACAGAACCATAGGTCATATAGCCGAGGCGTCCACAAGGGTGAGAGAGTCAATCCCGGCGACTATTTGTGGCCTGAAGAGTTCAATTTGACCACAGGACTGGAAATGCAGGCTCAGGGGCTAAAGTTCGCTCCCCCCGGAGCAGAACCGATTAGACTAACAAACGACGGCAAAGCAGGCCCCCGAGGTATTCCAAGAGGACTTGACCGCCCTCAACAAGAACAGATCGACATGCAGAGGCGTTCAATGCTGAAGCGACTAGCCCCTAGTTGGAGGTAACCATCATGCCAGCAGATCCACATAGTTTTAGAGTCGGAGGTGCAGGAGCACGTAACGAGGAGATGAACCTCCGCGGTGTTCCAATGTCCCACGCTGAGAAACTAGGAAAAGAAATGGGAGTTAATCCTCAAACGATTAACTCAAGAAATCAAGTAGAAATAGTCGGAAAGATCTTGGGTAGGGACGCAGACGGCATTTACTTTGATGCTAACGAGACCGGGGGCGGTGCAACCGACTCCCGACGTATCCCCTTCCCTACCAGTTCACATAATGATAGGTCGTTTGGCAACATCTTCCAGAAAGAGCCTATGCGCGCAATCGGTGAGCAAAGGTGGGACCCACGTACTAAATCTAACCAGATGTCGTACCGATTGGAACCGGCCTCTTGGCGAGATAAAGAAAATAACTAATAACAAAAGTTCTCCTGAGGAGGATGGACAATGGGATACGCAAGTAATCACAGAGGTGAAGAAGTACACGCAGGTAAGCGTACTGATGACCATATTAAAGAGACTCAACGTCTAAGCCGAAACCACCAGATGAGAGTAGGGGAGAGGTTAGATGTCTCCCCTAACTGGATTAACCCTACGTACGATGCTAAAGGTAACCAAACAGACGCTTTAAAAGGTGGTCCTGTCATCAAGTTTGACGCACAAATCTTGGGTCAGGTTGGGGATAGCAAGAGCGGGGATGTCATGATCAAACGCCCCGGTTCAGAGCATACCGAGTACGTCCCTCTGCGGGGGATCGATCTCAAAAATAACCCCGACCTCATCGGTCAGACCCGCCCTATCCATGGTGTAGAAGACCCGATGGCTGGACGACACGGCAGAGGCCCCATAAAATACTCGTTGGGGATACAGTCTAAAGCAGCCGAACAAGCGCCGATTTCCGAAGGTGTGGCAAAATTCAAAAGGTCCATGGGAGGCTAATAATGAACGACGACGCAAACCCACAGGGCATCGTACGCCCCCGTCTGGCTGTCAAAAAGATAGCCCAAGACGACCCCAAGACCTCACGCCCTATGGTTTCTGTGCATACTAAGGCTAAGACCGGGGGGCGTCCACGCCTCCCTGTTGCCATTGGTCAGGAAATGCCTATTAACCGTCCTTTTGAGGGGCGTCCACGTCTCCCTGTTGGTGGTAGTGCGGATACGCCTACTAAGGCTACTAAGGGCGAGGGGCGTCCACCTATCCCTGTTGGCCCTGTTGGTAGTCTTGGTGCGGATACGCGTCCTCCTATAACAGAAGGACGGGTACGTCCTTCTATCCCTGTTGGTGGTGAGGGTAATAGCCCTGCCGGTGTTCAGCGCCCCACTCTCAAAGTGAGGACACAGGACGAGAATCCTCAGAAGAAGGGTGCTCCCTACGATCAGGACTTGGACCCTGACGACGTCGACTACTACTGATATGGCCGTATCTCCACAACAGTTCCGTGGTCTGCTAGAGCCAGCACCACTGGTCAACAAGCCTGACTCAAATACGCCCCATGGGCGCTGTCATGCTTGCAACACGCCTGTTGCGGAGGAGGGGGACACCACTTGCCTTGACTGTATGGAAGCAGGTCTCCCCTATGTCTAAGCCATGGCAGACCCGCAGTGAATACCTCGTCGATCTCGCGTTGGAAAGCGCTCTTGCGGCGACTCCTGACGAGTTACGTGAGATGCGTCCAGTCGCCGCCCCGCAGAACCCCTTCCCCGAACGACGTGGGTTCGTAAAGAACGAGTGGAACATCTACGAGGTTATGAATATCGACCGATATAACCCCACTTACAGGTCTTGGATGAGCGGTATGCCGGTTATGCCCAGTGTCATGTCTGACCAGAGTTGGTCTGGGACGGCCAGAAACTCCATGAGCGAAGGGACTTGGTAATGAACGAACAAGAATCATATACAAAGTCCATTGACGTCGCCCCCGTTGACCCTGAGCGAGAGTTCGCACAAGCACAGAAAAGCCCTGTGTACGGTGGTGGCGGTATCTCTGGCTCGCAGGCTAGGGGTTTCCATCGTGATGCGTACGAATCCGGTGGGTCATTCGACAACGTGATGCGGCAGCGAGAACGTGCTGCCGATCCGTTTGGTATGCGTAACATCAAGGTCGATTCTCGTTCTATGGGACGTACGAAGATGGCTGATATGGATATCAAACCCCCAGATCAAGTATTGAAGGCAGGTGGTATCTATGGCTGAAGAGGATGGACGCGCTGGACAAAGAGACTGGGGAGGCAACACCGCTTCTTTAGGTGGATACGGCTCTGCTGGTCTATTCAGCCGTCGACGTCAGATGGAACGTACTCAGGGAGGTTCGTACCAGAACCTTTCTAACGTCAGCCGTGCTCAGGCTCGTGGTGGCTACGCCAGTATGCCCGGTCAAGGGCCTGCGCCATTAGTTACCGAACCAAAGATCTCAGGCCATACTGGCCCCAGTGGCCCGACCAAGATGGCTCACGGAGTCGCCCCCGACTTTACTGGTCGCATACCGGACACCCCCAACTGGGGTCAGACCTCTAGGTTGCTAGGACGAGTCGGTGGTGCGGCACTCGCCAAAGGGCTTCTACGAGAGAAGAAGATGGAGCGGGAGCCTGATGTACCTCCGTTTACTTCTCGGTGGGGTGGTACTTACGGAAAAGGCCCAGAAGAACCAAAAGGTCCGGGGGAACTGGGTAGTGGCCCTCGCTATGAAGCGATAAAGGGAGGACCAAAACTAGGAATGCTGGAAGCAGGTGATAGGGAGGTTCTACAAGGGGAAGTAGTAGACGAGGTACCCCCTTACATCCGTGGGCAGATTGGTTCTGGGTATATAGACGTAGACAGTTGGGAACTAGCAGGGGAACTAGATAATCCACAGTCTAATAGACCTACTACACGTACATCATCTCGTGCAAAAACGATGGATGCGTTGGAGTCCGGCCCCCGTCCGGCGGGTGAGTTAGAGAACAAGGCTAACTCATACGAGTTTGGTAATGCATACTACGGTCAATCCCCCGGACGTAGAGCCACCAGAGGTGAACGTAGAGCACGTAAAGACATTGATCAAGGCCAGATATTTGGCCTTGACTGGAAAGCCGTATGATAGGATACTTTTATGGCAGTCAATGAAACCCGCAGTATGAATGCTGATCTCCGTGAGGGGATCACCGATGGTATGGTGAAGAAAGTTGCACCAGACCGTGGTGGTGACCTCTTCGATGCTCATTGCGCCTCCGCAGTCCGCTCCTCATTGAGTCAGGACTTGTATGACGCTGTGGCCGGTGCTAACCCAGCACAGCCATACGCAGGTGCTCGGGTAGCATCACTCTCAGACCACGCCTGATCTGATAGAGTTACGCTCGTAAGACGAGCGATATAGGAGCATTACATGGCACGCCTACTTATCTGTAATACCTGCAAAACTGTTGACACTTTGCCCAACTATGCGTCTGAGAACGACCCTGAGGCTAAGTACGACCACAGTCTGCGTGACGCTATTGACAAGCATATTCGTCAGTATGGTGGCCCTATGGAGCGCCATAAGGCCAACCTATTCAGTATCTCCGATGAGGAACTAGATCTCATCGACTCCTCTCGTCTGGAGCAGGCTGTCCACGACAATCGTCTGGAAGCGTTCCTCAAAGAAGAGCGTGAGAACTACAAGAACGACGCTCTGAAGTGCTATGAACTCCACAACCGCCCCACATACGGAATCGGGTACGGCTCAGGATGTTCCGACTACAAGGCAGACCATCGAGCCATCGGTCGTACTACCGGCATTCC
>Ga0181577_10002143_pt1 | contig 15592 bp, 15 predicted proteins | sample 101ome_21_FD_132468 | JGI IMG/M metagenome (GOLD analysis project Ga0181577, IMG submission 132468) | Coastal salt marsh microbial communities from the Groves Creek Marsh, Skidaway Island, Georgia - 101413BT metaG (megahit assembly) | ecosystem: Environmental > Aquatic > Marine > Intertidal...
CGGCTGTCTGTGCGAGAACGCGCCTGCGCTGCGCTTTGATACGAACAATGTCGACATCGGCGCGACGATTGCTCCCAAGCCCTTGCTGCTGGTCTCCTCGGCGCAGGACTGGACGGCGCACACGCCTGAGGTGGAGTATCCGGCAATCAGAAAAATTTACGACCTATACGAGGCCGGTGATCGGGTTGAGGAAGTGCAAATCGACGCGCCGCACGGCTACAACAAAGAGATGCGCGAGGCGGTCTACCGCTGGCTTGGGCGCGTGTGTGACCTACCCGTCGCCGCCGATTTTAGGGAGCCGGCCTATGAGATGGAGCCGCGCGAAAACCTGCTGGCATTTTTTGACGGGCTGCCCGAGGGTGCGCTCACGGAACACCAAGCGCTCGTGGCGCAGCAGATAGCGGCCGCCCGCGCACAGGTTGTCGCGCATAAGCCAGACACGCTAAGTGCGCTCAAAGAAAATCGTCGTGTACTAGGCGGTGCGCTGCGCGTGGCCGTCGGCTATAGCGCGTCGAATGTCGTCCTCGAAAATGTGTGCGACGTCCAGTGGGAGGGTCTGGCGTGTCAGGAAGGCACATTCGTGTGCGCACAGCGCGGCGTGCGCGTTCCCATGCGCCGCTTCGCCCCCTCGGAAAACGACCTGTCCAAGGTGACGCTGCTGGTGCATGCCCAGGGTATGAAGGAGCTCGATCCGCTCGTTGTACGGGCCTTGCTTGATGCAGGTCAAACCGTATATGCAGTAGACGCTTTTGGCACGGGAACAAATATCGGCTCGCAGGATTCGGAACGCCCACGCGGCAGCACGGCGTACTTTAGCACCTTCAATCGCTCGGATGACGCCGAACGCGTAGGCGATATCGCCTTGGCGCTACGCCATATATTGGACGGTCAATATGCGCAGCTCAGCGCGGCGGGCTTTGGCAGTGCGGGCCTGTGGCTGCTGCTAGCCGGCGCGCTTTTAGAAGCCGATGCGCGGCTGCGCATTGCCGCCGATGTGGACGGTTTTGTCACGGACCGCGTCGGCGACTATCTGAACCGGCTGCCCATACCGGGCATTCTGCGCGGCGGCGGGTTGCCCAATGCCGCCGCGCTGCTGGTTCCGCACGACGTGCTGCTGCACCGGGTCGGGCAAGGGTTCGACACGTCGTGGGCTGAAAGTGCCTATCGACTATACGGTGAGGCATCGCTTCGCGTCGAAAAGGATGGCGTGCCCAATGATGCGCTCGTCGATTTTCTGAAGAGTCTCCCGTAGGTGTACCGAACGGAGGAAACGCATGGATGAATCTGCAGCTCAGTATGGACGGGACGGTTTTTTTCTGTGGCCCGATAGAGTCCTTGACGACGCGCTGCTAGCGAGGGCGCAGGCGGGGCTCGTAGCGGTGCGCGACGAGCGCTACGATACGGGCGTGCCGCCGTCTTCGCATCCTGGATACGATCCGCAAAAGCTGTGCAAGATCAACGACGCGCACTTGGCCAGCAAGGGGCTGTACGACCTTTTGGTCAAATCCAATCTCGGTTCGTATCTGGCGGCCGTCACGGGATCTCAGCGCATACAGGTGTGGGCCTCGCAGCTGCTGATCAAACCGCCCGGCTCGGCGGCGGCTGGTCACGTTGGATGGCACCAAGACCGCCAGTACTGGCCATATTGGCAGGGAGAAGATGGACTCTTTACGGCGTGGATCGCGCTGAGCGACGTCGGACAAGACGCCGGGCCCATGTGCTTTGTGCGCGGATCGCAGCGCTGGGGCTTTCTTGGTGAGGGTGACTTTTTCTCGTCGGATCAGGCGGCGCTGCAGGCGCACATATCTGCAGCGGCCGATGCGGCTTGGGAAGAATGTGCCGCGCTCTTACCGGCCGGCGGCGTGAGTCTGCACCACTGTCTGACGTTCCACGGAAGTCACGCCAATACGTCGGCCAATCCGCGCTGCAGCCTAGCCGTCCACCTGCGCGATGAGCGCGCGACCCCCGTCTCAGAAAGCGACAATTACTACGTCTCACACCTGGACGAGCCGGCCTATAGTCCGGTGATTTACGGCGGCTAGGCGGTCAACGCAGGATACACGGCGCGTGGAAAGAGAGCGGATCACATGGATAGAGCAGTAGAGCAGTGGGCGCGTTTTGAAGTGCAGCTGGCTGGACCGAGCGCAGGCAATCCCTTTGTCGACGTGCAGCTGAGCGCCGAGTTTAGCAACGGCCAGAAGCGCATGCGCGTCGACGGCTTCTACGATGGAGAGGGCGTCTACCGCATTCGCTTTATGCCCACCCAGCTCGGCCAGTGGTCCTATGTGACGGAGAGCAACGTCGATGCGCTAAGCGGTCAGAGCGGCGCTTTTGCCTGCGTGCAGCCCGGCGCAGACCGGCACGGTCCGGTGCGCGTGCGCGATACCTTTCACTTCGCCTATGCCGACGGCACGCCCTACTATCCCTTCGGCACGACCTGCTATGCTTGGGCCCATCAGGGGGACGCACTGGAGGAGCAAACGCTCGAAACGCTGAAGACGGCCGGCTTCAACAAGATGCGCATGTGCGTCTTTCCCAAAGACTACATCTTCAACAAGAACGAGCCTGCGTACTATCCGTTTGAAAAGGGAAGCGACGGCGAGTGGGATTTCACCCGTTACGACGTCGATTTTTTCCGCCACTTTGAGCAGCGGGTTGAGGAATTGGGCGATCTGGGCATCGAGGCCGACTTGATTCTCTTTCATCCCTACGATCGCTGGGGATTTTCCACCATGCCGCACGAGAGCGACTACGCCTATCTGCGCTACGTGGTAGCCCGCCTGTCGTCCTATGCCAACGTTTGGTGGTCGATGGCCAACGAGTACGACTTTATGCTGCGCGACAAGCCGATGGAAGTGTGGGATCGGTTTTTTGACATCGTCTGTTTGGGCGATCCCTACGGCCATCTGCGCTCTATCCACAACGGTCGCTACGAGCACAGCTATGACCACACAAAGGAAGGCGTGACGCACGTCTGCGTGCAGTATTGGGACGTCAAGCGCATGCGGCAGTGGCGCGCGCAGTACGGCAAGCCGGTCATTGACGACGAGTGCGAATACGAGGGCAATATTAAGCGGAACTGGGGCAATATCACTGCGCGCGAGCTGGTCCATCGCTTTTGGATTAGCGTCTGCTACGGCGGATATGCCGGGCACGGCGAAACGTATGAACATCCAGAAGACGTGCTGTGGTGGTCAAAGGGGGGCGTGCTGCACGGGCAGAGCGCCCCCCGCATCGCCTTTTTGCGCCGCATTGTCGAAGAGGGTCCACGCGGCATTGAGCCGCTGTCGGGCGATTTTCCCTGGGATCGCACGCCGGCCGGCGGCTGCGGCGACTATCGATTGATCTATTTGGGTGAGCACCAGCCACGCCACTTTGAAAACGGCCTGCCCGAGCGCGGGCGCTACGCCGTCGACGTAATTGACACCTGGGATATGCAGATTGAAACGCTCGGTATTTTTGAGGGCAAGGTGGAGCTCGAACTACCCGGTCGGCCCCATCTGGCCCTGCGCGTGCGGCCTCTCGAATAAGCGCTTTAGGGCGTCGGTGCGTCCGGACGCAGCAGTCCCTCCTGCTTGAGTTCCTCCCACAGTGCCGTCGGTATCGGATGTTGGAACCAACCAGCGTTGGTCGCTATGTGCTCAGGCGCCATGGCGCCGGGTATGATGGAAGTGACCAGCGAGTGGCCCAGCGGAAACTGCATGGCGGCAGCCGGCAGCGGCACATCGTGACGCTGGCACACCGCTTCGATGCGCCGCGTCTTTTCTAATATCTCCTCCGACGCTGGTTCGTAGGCGTAGCGCGCGCCCTCTACCGGTCCATTGACGAGAATGCCCGAGGCGAATACGGCACCGATGACGACGTGCACGCCGCGTTCTTGGCACAGGGGAAACTCCTCGTCTAAGACTTCTTGGTCGAGCAACGTGTAGGGCATGGCGATGATGCAAAAATCTAGATCAACCGCATCGAGCAGGCGCGGCAGGGCTCCCATGCGGTTGAGTCCGGCTCCCACTCCTTTGATCAGTCCCTGCGAACGCAGCTCCTCTAGCGCGCGCCACCCGCTGGTAATGAGCTGGTTCAGATAGGCGGAGAAGCGCTGTTCGCTATCGTGGAAAAAGCTGTCTAAGTCGTGGATTAGCAGCAGGTCGACGGCGTTGAGTCCGGTGCGCTGCAGGCTGTCCTCCCACGAGCGCATAATGCCGTCGTAGCTGTAGTCAAAGTGGAATGTGAAGGGCAGGCCGCCGACCCAGCCTCCCTTATCGAACGTCTTGAGATCGCGCGCAGCTTTAAAGACGCGTCCCACCTTGGTCGAGAGGACGAAATCGTCGCGTTCCTGGTCGCGCAGAAAATAGCCCAAGCGGTGTTCGCTCTTGCCGTAGCCGTAAAAGGGTGAGGTATCGTAGTAGCGGATGCCGGCATTCCAGGCCGCTTGCAGAGTTGACTGGGCGCACTCATTGGAAACTGCTTCAAACAGGTCGCCCAGCGGGGCGCCGCCAAAGCCGAGCGTGCCGACTTCAAGGCCTGTGTGTCCTAATGTGCGCTTGGGAATTGTGCTCATACGTTCTCCTCCTTTGCTGGTGCGACGCGATGTGCAGCAGCAAGATAATTCAGTTTGTGGCGCACCTCAACGGCTCTGCGCTTCGTTGACTTTGCACGCGCCATCTCCTATACCTTGTAGCGCGCTCTTGCGCGGTGCAAAAATACGAAAACGAAGATTGGAAATATAGATTCGACAAGGAGAGGGAATTATGACAGTAGCAAAGTCTTGGGTACTGACAGACGCCGAACGGGATATATGGCTGGAGACGTTTAAGCTGACGCCTGCCGACCTCGGCATGGAAGGGGATTGGTCTATTGAGAAACGCGTGCTGCGCGGGGGCCCCGGCGACGGCGTGGACGTTATAGAAGTGGACAATGGCGCCCTGTCGTTCACCATTTTGCCTACGCGCGGTATGGGGATTTGGAAAGGTCGCTACAACGGCTTAGACATCGGCTGGAACTCGCCGGTGCGCGGACCCGTTCACCCCAATCTGGTCGATCTGCAGGACCGCGGCGGACTGGGCTGGCTGGCGGGTTTTGACGAGGCCATCGTGCGCTGCGGTCTCGACTCGACGGGGGCCCCAGGGCCGGACGTCGTGCCCAATAATATGGGCGTGCCGACGCAGGTCGACCTGACGCTGCACGGTAAAATCGCGAACCTACCCGCTTGGCGGGTGGAGATCCTGGTCATACCCGGCGATCCCGCTACGCTCGTGGTGCGCGGCGAAGTGCACGAGGCAGGGCTGTTCTGTCCGCAGTACAGGCTGCTGGCCACGGCTTCGACGCGGGTGGGGTCTAACGAGCTGCTTATCGAGGATGAGGTCACCAACATGAAGGGCATCGACGCCGAGATGGAGCTGCTCTACCACTGCAATTTTGGCGCGCCGTTTCTAGAGGCGGGCTCGCGCCTGGAGGTGGCCGCCCGGGAAGTGGCGCCGCGCGATCCGCGCGCGGTTGAGGGACTCGATGCGTACGAGGAGTACTTGGGACCGACGGCAGGCTACGTCGAACAGGTGTACTGGTATGATCTGCTGGCCGACGACAGCGGTGCCACGCTGGCCATGCTGCGCAATGCGGCGGCCGATCGGGCGCTTCTGCTGCGCTTCAACAAGAACGAGCTACCGGCGTTTACCCAGTGGAAAAATACGGCCTCAGAAGCCGATGGCTACGTGACGGGGTTAGAGCCGGCAACGGACTATCCCAATGCCAAGGCGTTTGAACGCACCCACGGGCGCTTGGTAAAGCTGGGTCCAGGCCAGACGCATCGCGTGCGCATGGGGCTCGAAGTCCTCGATAGCGATTCACAGGTGCAGGCCGCTCAGCGCGAAATCGACGCGCTACAGGCCGGCGCCGAGCGCACGGTACACGCAGCACCCATCGCCAAGTACACGGATTTAGGCTAGGGTGAACGCTGCGCCAGCGGGCCCGGCAGTGGTCTGATATATTTTGAGGCACGGCGTGATGGCGCGCGCCTTGCCAAGTGCACGTCCCGTATTCGTTCTTTGAATGCGATGTGATATTGCACCGCAGTAAACGTCGAAAGGAATGGCATGTTCTTCACAGTAACGATCGCGCTTTCTGCGCTGGTTTTTGCTCTGCAGGTAGCAGCAGTCCACGCCCACACGCCGGAACCCGTTTCAGAAGCCGAGCTGCACCGTCCGCTCGATGTGCCCGATCGGATTGTGCTGACGTGGACGGACGACCCGGCTACCTCGCAGGCGGTTACCTGGCGCACGGCCGCGCGCGTCGACAGCGCGGTGGCCCAACTCACGGTGGCCACGCCGCACGGTGGCTTTGGCCGCATTGAGGGGATGCAAGATGATGCGGTAACGGTGTTGGCGACTACGCAGAAGCTATCGACGGATTTGGGCGAGGCTAGCTATCACTCCGTGGAGTTTAAGGGACTCCTACCCGAAACGCTTTACGCCTATCGCGTTGGCGACGGTGCCAACTGGAGTGAGTGGTTCCAGTTTCGCACGGCCAGCCGTCAGCGCAAGCCGTTTTCGTTTATTTACTTTGGTGATGCGCAGCGAGAGGTTAAGTCACAGTGGTCGCGCGTAATTCGCCAGGCCTACAAGCACGCCAGCGATGCGCGTTTTATCGTCCATGCTGGAGACTTGATCGACCGCCACAATCGGGACGCACAGTGGGGCGAGTGGTTTAATGCGGGTGGATGGCTCAACGGTATGTTGCCGAGCATTGCAGCGGCCGGCAACCACGAATACGGATCCGACGAGGATGGCGTGCGCCACTTGTCGGCGCACTGGCGCCCGCAGTTTGCCCTGCCAGCGCACGGACCGGAAGGATTGGAAGAGACGGTCTATTACGTCGACTATCAGGGCGTGCGCATCGTCGTGCTCAATACCAACGAGCAGCTTGAAAAGCAGGTCGCGTGGCTCGACGGCGTGCTGGCCGATAACCCGCAGCACTGGACGGTGCTGACGTTCCACCATCCCATTTTTTCAGCAGCGGCCGGTCGCGACAACGCCGAACTGCGCGCTCTATGGATGCCCATTATCGATCGCCACGAGGTGGATTTGGTCCTACAGGGACACGACCATACCTACGGGCGCACGCGCAACGTGCGCAGCGGCTTGAGCGTGCGCGACGATGACAGCGGCACGGTATATGTGGTTTCAGTCAGCGGTCCCAAGATGTACGAGAGCGCCGTTCATCCGCTTATGCGCCGCGTGGCCGAGGACACGCAGCTCTATCAAATCATCGAAGTCGACGGAGACGAGTTGGTCTACCGCGCCTATATGGCTACGGGTGAGCTCTACGACGCCTTTAACCTGACCAAGGGAGAAAACGGCGTGAACGAGCTGCGGGAAAAAATGCCGCGCAACGCGCGCGAACGGCGGCGTCAAAAGACGGCGCAGTAGGCTTGCTCTATGGCAGATTCACAGGATAATGACCGCGTTTTGACGCGCGCCCCTGCTCGGCTGCATCGCATTGGGCTCTTTTGCGCGCCCTGAGGGCCCGTTCTGCGTTTTCCCAATCCTGCGTGATGCATACAGAGTGAGATCGTGCGCCGCGACTGTGTGGTGCCGCATAACCAGAGGAGATTGCCGTGATTTCGCGTGAAACGAGTATGAAACGAGTGGTGCTGGTGCGCATTGCACCGGGCGAAGATATTTTGCTGGGCCTGCGTCAGGCCGTCCAGGAGCACGGCCTTAAAAATGGACTGATCCTGACCGGTTTTGGCTCCTGCAGTCACTCGCATTTTCACGTGGTGATGAGTAACGAACTGCCGCCCAAAGAGAGCTATCCCAAGAGCATTCAGCCGCTCGACATCTGCTCGTTCAACGGATTTATTCTCGACGGCAAGGTGCACTGTCACATTGATTTTTCCGATGAACGTAACGGCTTTGGCGGTCATCTGGAGGAGGGCACTCTGGCGCTGACATTTGCCAATATCGCTATTGGCGAAATAGAAGACAGCGTGCAGATTGCCGGCTGGGATACCATCGCAGAAGAGGGCGATCTCTAGGAGGAAAAACGTTTGAGCGATAAACCCGTTGTAGGCTTTATAGGCCTGGGCATCATGGGCTGTCCCATGGCCCGCAACCTGCAGGCAGCCGGCTACGAACTGGTCTTGGTCGACTTTGATCCTCCGCTGCCTAGGGATTTGCTCGACGGCGGTGCTCAGGTTAAGCCGACCAACTGCGAAGTCGCCCGCGCATCTGATATCGTCGTCGTGATGGTGCCTGATACGCCCGACGTGGAAACGGTGCTCTTTGCCGAGGACGGCGTAGCCAATGGACTAGAGCCCGGCCAGACGGTCGTCGATATGAGCTCTATTTCGCCAACGGCAACCATCGACTTTGCGCACCGCATAAACGCCTTGGAATGTGCCTATTTGGACGCGCCGGTGTCCGGGGGCGCGGGGCGCGCAGAAACGGGCGAACTGACTATTATGGTGGGCGGTCCAGAAGACGCGTTCGCCCAGATCAAACCCCTCTTTGACGTGATGGGCAGCACGGTCACGCTGATCGGCACGCGCAACGGCGATGGTCAGGTGTGCAAGGTAGCCAACCAAATTATTGTTGGCATCACGGTAGAAGCGGTGGCCGAGGCTCTGCTCTTTGCCGCCAGGGCAGGGGCCGACCCACACAAGGTGCGCCAGGCGCTCATGGGCGGTGCGGCCCACTCTCTCATTTTGGAAAACCACGGCCAGCGCATGCTGGAGCGAAACTTTGAGCAGAGCTTTCGCGCAGAGCTGCAGCAAAAAGATTTGGGGTTGGCCGTCAGCGCAGCCAAGGAATTGGGCATGGTGCTGCCGAGCGCGACCAACGCATGGCAGCTATACAACAGCTGTTTGGCGCACGGTGACGCTCAGGCCGATCACATCGCCATCTTAAAGGTCCTCGAGCGCATGGCCGACTTTGAGCTCGGCAGCCAAGCATAAACCACGCTCCGTACGATCCCACAGCATCCACAGCGCGCCGACTAATACAGTGCGCTGACTCCGAGAAAAAAGACGGTAAAGTTGCGCAGCGCGTGCGAGGCTATAGAGGGGTAGAGCGAGCGCGTGCCCTGGTAGAGTGCACAGGAGGTGAGCTGTGCGCCGGCGATGACAAAGAAGGGTATCCATGTTCCGTCGGACAGCACGTTGGCGCTCGGGTGAAACAGCGCAAAAATAGATGCGGTAAGACAGGCTCCGGCCACGAGGCCAAGCCGGTTGCGCAGCGCCGGGAAAACGATTCTCGTGAAGTATATTTCCTCTACGATAGGTGCCAAGACGAGCACGCTTATGGCATAAGGCAGTATCGCCAGTAGACGCCCGCCCGGACCGTCTTCCGCACGCAGCGATAAAAGCTCGACGGGAAGCGGGAGGACAAGCTGGTGTATAGGAACGCCTTTGTATTTGAAGTAGCCTAGGAATAGGCTGATAGACAGGCCCGCTAGCGCCATGAGTGCGACGTAGGGCAGCACAAAGTTTTTCCTCTCGCGCGGAATGCGGAGCGAGAGCCCCAGCGCTTGTGCGCTCAGGGGGATCCGCTCTATGTGGGACAGCGCGCAGACCAAGACCGTTAAGAGCGCGACGAGGAGGATGTGCTGATAAAAAAGGACATACTGCTTTGGGCTGAAGGCCTGCACGGTAACGCGTTCGAGCACGGGTAGGAAAAAGTACGCGGCCGCACAAAGGACGAGCGCGCTGGCCGCCCCACAGTGCGTGCGAATAAAGGGCAGGCTGAGCATGCGGGTGAATGCTCTATCGCCTGTCTGTATGGAGTGGATCTGCGGCCTATCTGTCATGGCGTTATTCTCGTCCGTTTTTAAAGGCGATCTCAACCCGTCGCCCAATGGTGTGCGGAACCGGCTGGGCTCAGAGCTGCCGGCCCCGTGACGGATGCCGGCAGCTCGGCCTATTCACCGTGTGGTATACTGTGCTTTCCGGCGTTTCTTACAGAGCGCCTACGGGCTTTTTGCCCTCTGCGGCTTTACTGGATTCTATGAATAGGTTTACCATGCTAGTTATAAATGCGGCATCGACCGTTAGTGCAGCTATGTAGATAGACCACGGTATGGAGACCACGCCCAGCGCGCTCCCCTTTATTTGCTGCGCTTCCCACGCAGCGATTGGTTTGGCGGGTATTGCGCCGTGTTTAGGCACGGTGCACTGGGCTAAGAGCCCCACTGCCATGAGCGCCGCGCAGGTCCGTCTGATGGTGATGTGTCTGATCATGTATGCTCCTTTATGGGTCCCGGTCGTGAGAGAAGTCCGTCCCTCCACACGGTGAAAAGGGTGTCACGGCACGCCGAGCAGCATGACTTCGCCCCGCCAAATCTGCTCCCATGCAGTGCGCTTCATATGCAGCCGTCCTATAGCTGGATCGCGGAGCAGCACGCTGCCGTCCGGTTTGACGGAGTCTATGACTACAAAATGGTTTTCCCTGACAAAGGCGATCGTCGGCAGCCCGTTTCGCGCCACCAGATCGCTCAGATTTAAGCGCCATAGGGACGTGCGTGCTCCTTGTCGTTCGGCATACTGTTTTAGGGCAAAGAGCGATGTGCCGCTGCGGTTGGTGCCTGCGAACGCTTCGATCTCGGCAAGCGAGCGGTCGATTCCCAGGCTGGCCAGTGCCATGTGTAGCGCGGCCGGTCCGCAGTTGGTCTGGTGCGTCTGTAGCGTGACGTCTAGTAGCCCTCGGTACTGCGCTCCCCTTAGTAAGGCTGCCCAGTGGCGCCGAACGTCTCCTGGCGCGTCGGGATGATAAACGCGGTAGCAAACTGCGGCTAGCAGTGCGACGCCCAAGAGCAAAACTGCGCTGGGCGCGACGGTGCGCCACCCTATTATGCCGATTGGATTATACTCCCGCCTGCGCATCTCAGAGGACGTTATGCGAACGGTAGCGAGGTTTGCAAAAGGCGTGCTAAGCGATTGTGGCAGGTGTCCTACGGGGCGTCAAATAGTTGTGAAGTAAAGAGGTTATGCGTAACGTTTTTTCTCTGACGGCCGCCGGTCGAGCCGCCTAAGACGAAGGGCTATGTATAGCGCGCTTCGCGCGTCTGTGATAAAACTGAAACATCTACGGAGGAGAGCATGATTGTCGACGAGTTGAAAAATGCCGCACAGTACTACGCGCTGGGTGCGGGTATCGAGAAGGCGCTGCGCTATCTGCAGGAGACGGACTTTAATCAGGTGGCACCCGATCGCTACGATATAGACGGCGATGCGGTCTATGCACTAGTGCAGGAATACGACTCCAAGCCCAAGAGCGAGGGCTTCTGGGAGGCGCACCACGCCTACCTCGACGTGCAGTACGTAGCATCCGGCATCGAACATATGGGCTATCGTCCGGTCGAGGGCATGGAGGCCAATCCCTACGACGAGGAAAAAGATTTCTATACGCTGGAAGGCGAGGGGGAGTTCTACACGCTGCGCGCCGGCTATTTTACCATTCTAAAGCCGCAGGATGCGCATATGCCGGGCATGGCCATCGATGCGTCGCAGCCGGTTAAGAAGGTCGTCGTCAAGGTGCGGGTTTAGGCGCGACGCTCTCTACGAGTAGATCGACGATGGGCGTGGCTTGGGCAATAAAGGCTCGGTCGCTGGCCAGCAGTTCGGTAATGGCATACCAGAAGTGTCCGTCGCCGCGCGTCCAGACTAGGCAGCGCAGCACTTTGCGCTTGCGCTGGTAAATCGTCTCTACTTCGAAATATGCCTTCTCTACTTCAGACCCCTTGGAATAGACCGTCTGCGTGATGCTTTCAGCTTGGCGCTGCAGGTAGGCAGCTAGGCGCTCGCTGTACTCTTCTATGCTGAGCGGACTATCCGATAGGTTTTCATAGTGCAGGCTGATATGCCCGTACTCGCCCTTCATCCAAGCGTAGCGCGGCAGAAAGTAGCCGACGACGGTTTGGCCGCTGGTCGCCGTATCCGGGCTGTGGCGCCATCCTTCGGGCAGCTCGACAACGGCGTCGGTAACGGGGTTGGTCCAACGCGTAAATTCGACCGCGTTGGAAGCAGATTGATCGCTGTCCGAGCAGGCTGTTAGCAGGACGAAGAGGGCGAGCCTCAACAGTTGATGCGCTGGCCATCGGTGTGAAAGCTCGGGTTTAGACGGCATTTGGCGTGGCATGCGGATTCCTTTGGTGCCAGTGCGAAACGGGATCGGGCCTAAAAGAGGCGCGCGATGCCCGCTTAAATCTATATCAATGTAGGCGGCAGACCAAAGGGAGCGGTATGCATCAGGCGTTCGTTGTACAGTGAGTTTTTATATTTGGATCCTTCTGTGCAGGACTGTATGTTAACCCGAAGAGATAGAGAAATCTAACGAGTACCATGTGATCTAATAGGAGATGTGCGATTTGAGTGTGCGCGAAGCTCAGTTAGACCGTGCGAAGGAGACGTCTCGCAGCGGGGGTAAAACCGCCGAGGAGGTGGAGGTTCGGTATTCGAGACAGATTGGCAACCGGCTATCTCTGGCCATGCGGGCGCGTAGATGGAGTCAGACTCGATTAGCCGATGAACTGGGCGTTACTAACAACACGCTGGGCCGTATCATAGCCGGCCAAGAGAGGTTGAATATGAACCTCTGCTGTCGCGCGATGGAGCTAATGGAGTACGATCCGAGCTTGCTCCTCACTGAAAAACCTATTGCGGGCAGTTGGACCGGTCTTGCCGCTATTGATGCGATGCTGACGGACGTGTACAGCGATACGAGCCAATCCGGCGTCGATGGGTTGGGCCAGTATGTGACGGCAGACTATTTGTGCTGTTCGCACCACTACATAGTGGACGCCAAGTGCGATCTGGAGGAGGGAGGGGCGTGGGACCGTGACGCAGAGCAAGGAGACAGGAAACAGCGACAGCGCGTGTACGACAAGGCCCATCAGGGAAGAAGCCTGCTAGGTATACCGTTCGAGTTAGAGAGAAAACAAAACCTCCTCGGATCAATGGGCACCCGCTTTGAGCGCAGCGTGGCCTCTGCGGTCTTGGTAGACGAGGATTGCGTTTTTGTGCAGGTAGATATCCAGCGTAGAACGATCAATGACGACGCGTTGCAAAGTCAGTTTGTCTGCGGAGAAATGTTGTACCTGAAGAACTCGTTCATGAGCATTTCAAAAGGTGCCAGTGTGCGCGTACGGCGTAAAGTGTGGTTTAAGCTGAACGATGCACGGGATAAAACCGCGCATAGCGTGGAGTCAAGCGACGTGGGGAAAGACCCACAGAGTGGCTACCGAGAAACGCGAGATTACTCAAAAATGATTGGCAGTCGCCTCGCGCAGGCTATGGAAAAACGCAGATGGAGCCAAACAAACCTAGCCGGTGCGTTGGGCGTCACCAACAATACCCTAGGTCGAATCATCGCAGGCCAAGATCGACTGAATATGAACCTCTGCTGTCGTGCGATGGAGTTGTTGAACTATGATCCTAGCCTGCTGCTTTCCGATAAACCCCTTGTAGCCCATTGGACCGGAGTGCCTGCTGTTGACGCTATGTTGGCAGATGTATACGGTGAGATAACTGAGTCCGGTGTCGAGGGACTGGGTAAATACGCGACCAAAGACTATCTGTGTTGCACGCATCACTATACGGAATTTTCTAACGTAGAGTTAGACGATGGAGGAGCGTGGGACGCGCGCGCGCCCGAGACTGATAGGAGCCTGCGTCAGCGCGTGTACGATAAAGCGCGTCACGGCAGGGATCTAATCGGCATACCGTATGCGCTGGAGTACAAAGACAATGCGGAGCTTTGGTCAAAGGGGGCGTATTTTATCCGCGATGTCTTGTCTGCTACGCTGATAGGTGAAGACTGCGTGTTTGTAGAATCCATTGCTCAGTGGAAGGAAGTCGATAGCGGCACGGTACAGCATCGACCCGATCAGCTCTTTTTTGACCTGCTCTACCTAAAGAACACATTCATGAGTATTTCACAGGGGGCCAGCGTACGGATACGGCGTAAGGTTTGGTGGTACGGCGTAGACCTCAGCGCGTAGATCCGATTGCTATAGAATTATAACACGGCGTAGACCCCTCCCATGCACAAGGCCATGCCCAGGGCGATCTGCGGCGTGATTTTTTCTCCCAAGAATACGGCGGCTAGCAGCATGCCAAACAGCGGCGAACTCGAGGTTAGCGTATCGACCTTGGCCGGATTGGCCTGTGTGATCGCGTAAATGAAAAGTTATGAGAAATTCCAAATTCACATCCTTAGGTAGGCATGAGCACCGATAATCCCCTGAAGACAGCCATTGAGGAAGGCGATGTCTCGCGCATCAATGAACTTCTCGATGGCAATCCAACTTTGATCAACCAAGAGTTTCCGTGGAACGACCGAAAGGGACGCCGGAGATCGATCACGCCCATCCGCTACGCAAGTGCGTGCGATCAACAGGGAAGCATCGATGCGCTTTTGGCCGCAGGTGCGACCCTTGGTTTTATGAGCCACTCGCTCTCACATTGCGTCGGGAATCGGGACATGGCTCAGGTCAAGCGTTTACTCGCTCGTGGAGTGCGACCCAATCCAGGACTCATGGCTGGGTTGGGTTCTGCTGGTCAGTGGCGTTACGAATTTGTCAATGTTCTCATCGACGCTGGAGCTGATTATGAAGATGGACCATACATGGACATTCATCGCGGCGATTTGAGTTCCCTTGAGCGGCGACTTCAGCGAGACCCCTTATTGATTCACCAAATTTACGAAGACACTTCGCATGCCATACCAACCAGCGGCACGTTGCTTCACGTTGCTGCGGCCCACAACGATGCGGAGTTCGTGGATATGTTGGTCAAGTATGGAGCAGACATAGATGCGATCGGTCCGATCCACGAGACGAATGATGGAAGCCGTACCCAGATCATCTTTGATGGAACTGGTGGACAGACGCCCATCTTTCACACAATTGGGCGGGCCTTTGGCTGCTGCTACGAAGCCTTCGACCGTCTGTTGCGACACGGACCAGATCTATCCATACGGGCGAAATGTTATGTTAATGGCGAAATCAAGGAAGTCACGCCTTTGGGTTATGCATCGGCGCGTCAGAAGTGGCGCGTCAGACCAGACGGCACTTTGGACCATGAACAACGTGCGGTCTACCGTGAAATTGATAAACTTCGTGAACTTGGAGCTACTGAGTGACGACGGCCGACCAAGCATCTGGACTGTGAGATGGAAATTCTCATAACAATCTGTTTTCGCTACGGCGACTACGCCGGCTTGGCCTTCGGCAACCCGTTCCGCGGGTTCGAAAACACCTGACCTCTAGGCGCCCACGCCCATACCAAGCAGGCCCGTTGCACCGACAATGAGTAAACTGCGGACGCGGATGCCGCGCAGGCGCTCGTTGCCGCGGGGCAGGACGCGCACTACAAAGAGCAGTAGCGCGATCAGCGGCATGCGAATGGCGTTGGTCTGAATCGCGCTCATGTGCACGGTGGCCGGTTTGAGTAACGTAGCAGAAAAGCCCCAGCATAGAGCGGTGATAAGCGATAGGGCGATGCCCCACTGCAGGCGCACGGGTCCTTCGTCGGCTGGCCGCTGCGCGATAGGAAGAACAGTCCGCCCACGACGAGCGCGCTGCCCAATAGCAGGGCCGGATTAAA
>Ga0181577_10002147_pt1 | contig 15584 bp, 18 predicted proteins | sample 101ome_21_FD_132468 | JGI IMG/M metagenome (GOLD analysis project Ga0181577, IMG submission 132468) | Coastal salt marsh microbial communities from the Groves Creek Marsh, Skidaway Island, Georgia - 101413BT metaG (megahit assembly) | ecosystem: Environmental > Aquatic > Marine > Intertidal...
AGCTAGATTTTCTCTGAGCTTCTCAATCTCGTTGGTGACATTCCTGATGTTGTCCGAGATAGGGCCAGTCGTGTTTGTTTCGAATGGGCTGAGTAGATCGGATCCAAAGTCCTCTGCTCCCTTACCAAACAAAACATCACCCAAAGACTTGCCTACATCCAGCTGGGCTATCTGTCGTTCTAGATTCTCTACCCCGTCGGTGAGCTCGTTAATTCTGTCTATCGTGCTATCTGTACGGTCGCCCGGGTCGATAGACAAGAGCTCGTTGAGCTGCTTCGTTGCATCGGAAAGCTTAGCCTTGAGTGTATCGCCAAGACCCTGTCGGCCCAGCGATTGTAGCTCTTCGTTGAGCGTGGCTACCTCTTCGCCAGCCTTGGACAACTCCCCTACAAGCTGTGATTGCTCTACCGCCTTTGCGAGCTTCTCATACCCGTCGGCTAGGCGAATGAAGAAGTCAGCTAGCTTCTGGTTCTTGAGCTTGAGGAACTGCTCCGCCGCTGACCTAAATACCTTCTCGGTTTCCTTTAGACCTTCCGCGCTGGCGTTGAGATCCTCTAGCTTACCTAGATCGAGAGCTTCCTGGATAAACCCAAACTCGTCGAGTAGCTTGGGGAACTTACCGATCATAGCCTGCTCGAACGTAGCCAGGTCGAGCTGGTTGAGGTCGTTGATAGCTAGCTTGGCTTTGCCAGCCTCTACGGCAAAGGCAGCCACAGCGCCCTTGAGCTTGTCTATGGTCTCTGCAAAGAGGTCCTGGTTGGGCTTTAGATCGTCTCCACTCAGAAGACCCAGCTCCCTAGCAATAGCCAAATTCTCTGCCGCAATCCTGGCTCGCTCCGCTTCGCGACGTGCGAGCTCCTCAGAAATAGCGGCTATAGCATCTGTAATATCCTTGTTTACAATCTTAGCGGCTTCGAGCTTTTTAAGGAGAGCTTGTGCGTCAGCAAAGTCGAGGCCCGCCAACGATGCAATAGGCCCAAGAAGACCCTTTCTGAACTTGTCAAATAAACCAGCATCCTCATCGAGAATTTGACTGTTCGCCAGCTTCTGCTCAAATTCTGTCAGACCCTGACCAAATTCCAAAATAGTTTGGACGTCCTCAGTGAGGCCGCTTGCATTGATACGGCCCTTCAGGGCAGAGAGCTGACCTTCGAGCTGCGCGGTGCTTAATTCAGAAAGGTTGCCATCAACCTTTTCTAATTCTGAATTGAAATCTTCAAGTACGCTTTTACTAGATTGTATACTCTGATCTAGTAGCAGGGTCTTTGTAGCTGCCCTAACAAAGGCCGCAGCAAATATAAACAGCGTACTCACCAAAATACCAATGGGCGTGAGGATCGCGGTAACAGCAATCGCGAGCTGACCAAGAGCAAAGATGAGTGGGCCGAGAGCGATGACGAACAAAGCATTGCCCGCCAAAGCTTGGGCCTCTTCAGAACTCATCTGAGCAAACCTGTCCGACAGGTATTCAAGGAGGTCAGCCACCTTGGTGACTACTGGCGCAAGGGCGTACCCCAAAGAAATACCAAGGTCTTCAACGGCAGCCTTTGCACGAGCCACCTGGAAGAAAAGCTTTTGCCTCATAGCATTAGCAAAAGCCCCTGACGCACCATCGACGTCCTCCAAAAGAAGCGTAAGCTCTTCAATTTCTAAACCGAGCTCCTGAATAGTACCCGCCGCGATCACGCCTCGCTGCTTGAAGAAATCCAGGAGGACGCTAAATTCGTTACCACCCGCTTGCACTGCAAGAAGCCCCTCGCCCGCATCGAATCCAGCCTCAGCAAGCTTGGCCAAAACTGTCTTAAAACGGTTACCTCCAATACCACCTCTCTGGGCTGCGTTGGCCAGCCCACCAAGAACTGCAACAGTCTTCTCAAAGGAGAGTCCTGTTAGGTTGGCTACGGCACCGACGTTTTTGAAAGCTTCTCGGAAGTTGTCCGCACCAAGGGCTGTCTTACGGAAGGCAACCGAGAGCACGTCGGCGGCGCGAGCAAAGGTGAGGTTAGTGAACTGCCGAGTGAGACCAGCGATAGCGTCACCGACATTGACGAGATCGCCACCGAAGACGGTGACAACATCGATAGTCTTCTCTACACCGGACACAACGTCGTCGGTAGAGAGACCAAGTTTCTTTAGTTCCCTAGTAAGGGTGAGAACCTCCGTGGCCGTAAACTTAGTCGAGCGGCCTAGCTTACGAGCGTTGTCAATAAGCTTCTCAAAGCCTTCCCCACCACTAACGGCCTGGAGCTGCGAAGCAATCTCGTCAAAGGTGGAGGCCGCAGCAACGGCAAAGCCCTCCAAGATGCCTGTGATAAGTGACAGACTTCTTGTCAGGCCCTGACCGAATCGTGATGCCGCTACACCAAACTTAGCAAGCTTCTTCTCAAGGATCTCAGAGTTCCTCAGAAAGTTGCTGTTGTCAAGGCTGACAATAAACGCTAGCCTGCTGGTAGTTCCAATGTTCGGCATCAGAAATGTTTTAGTTTCTCCAGGAGCTCCATCGCCTCTTGTTTAGAGGACACTCCCTGACTGTTCATTCGCTCGAAGGGATGGAAGTCCTTCGGCTCAAATTTCTTACCCTTGGTAGTATTTACGTTGGCTATCAGCGACATGATGCTGGCGGTGTGATCCCACCGTGCACTGAGCTGGGCCATGTAAGCCTCCCTGTAATATGTGTACTCGCGGAGGGTGATGTTCCAGAACTGATCCGGTGTCAGCCCCATCTCAAAACCCGCCTTGTACATCGTGTCCCAGGTCAGCTCCTCGACAGGGCCGTCCTGGGATCGATTTAGTTTCCCGGCTTCCCGTCCTCGCTGCCTCCGATAGCCTGAGTGACGGCATCCATCATAGACGCGATGGTGTCATCCTCGTCAAGAGCCTGGGCGCAGAAGGTCTCGAAGTCTGGGAGCTTGGGGTCCTTACCCTTGCGCAGTCCGTCGTTCTTGACTCCGAAATAGCAGAAGGCACATACTGCCGTCAGTGGATCTTCACTCATCCACTTATCGATCTCGTCGATCTTTTTGCCGTGCGACTGACACATGAGGCGCAGGGCGTTGAGTGTAAGAGAAGCTTGATAGTTCTTCTTTCCGATGCTGAAGGCGAACTCCCCTCTAAGAGTATTGTTCATGGTGGTTGGTTTAAGAAAAGAAGGGCGACGACCCCGTGCCGCCGCCCGTTATGATTATGCTTTGTACAGCGTGTCTACACCCGTGAGGCTCACAGAGTACGTAGCGATTTCGTCTACGTTACCCGTGATGCTCACGTTATCGATCAAGGCTTGACCGACGTAGTCCAAGTCGTCTACTTCGAAACGAACGAAGACGTACTTGTTGTCGCGAGCCAAGTCGAGGAGGTCCTCCCCGCTGTCGTCGACAGACTTTACCAGACCATCGGCTTGCATGGTCCATGATGTCTCGCTCTGCTGGAGCGTTCCTCCCCCTCCGTCACGGGCTACATCCTCTACCGTATTGCTCAAGTCGAGGGTGCTCGTAGTAGCGGCTGCCGCAAGGGTCAATGGCTCAGAAGTAAAAGTAGCTGATGACACCGAACCAAAGCCGAGGAAGGTATTCGTGCCTGTACTGAAAATAGTAAGGCCAGCGTCGCCTCCAGCCGCGACCTCGGCGATATCAGCATAGCTGTTGTCTACCGTATATTTGTTGGTGCTGCCGCTACCATGGTAGTAGATAGCGAGGCAGTTTGCGTTAAGTACTGACATGGTATTATGTTATGCTTGGTATTTGTAAAGCTTTCCGTAACCGTTCAGCGTGCAGCTGTACGTCGACGTATCGTCAAAACCGCCCGAGAGCGTTACGTTCTCGATGAGTGCTTGTCCGATGTAGCTGACGTTTTCGTCATTGTCACTAGCATCATCCATAGCCAAGTTGTTGAGAACGAAGCGGACGAAGACGTACTCACCGTTACGAGCATAGTCCATAAGGTTCATTGCTCCGTAGCCTGACACAGAGCCAGTTTGGATCAAGCCGTCAGCTGAGAGGCTCCAGCTCTGTGCGCCGCCAACGATGTATGTCTCGCTGCCGCACGCTCCGTCGCGAGCTACCACCTCGTTGATGGTGTTGCCCATATCAAGCGACGTACTCGTAGCTGCCGCCAAGAGGTTCAGTGATTGTGCTGAAGCGGCAGATGAGCTAGTGACGCTGACAATACCTGGCTCGCTGCTGACTTGGTAAACATCATCGGAGGAATCTACCAAGATAGCGTCGCCAGCGGTGCTGCCGAGCTTAGTCCAAGCGTCAGAAATAGCGTCGCTAGAAGTTCCGCCTACACCAACAACGAAGGGGTTGGTAGACCCTTTAGAGAGGGCGTAAAGCCCCATATAGTTTGCATTAAGAAGTGCCATGGTTTTCTTTTAAGGGGTTTGTGCGCCCTACCCGTTACGGAGTAGACCGTCTATAAAAACGAACATTTCGTAGCTTATGTTACTACGCACCTTGCCTACGTTCTTGCTGATGGCAGGAGCGATGTGCGGGTGTGGATCATGATGCTGAGTCCCCAATTCCGCCCAGTGGTCGCGCCACCCAGCAAGCTGGAAGGACAAGCCTCCTACACCCACGCCTTCGCCGCTGACAGCACCTACGCGCCACGCCCAGACCTTGGGGTCTTTGTAAGCGATAGAGCGGATACGGAAAGACTCTTGAAGAGCGCCTGTATCGACAGGGGCGAAGTTGGACATATCCTGACGCATAGGCTCCAGGGCTAGACGGAAGATGCGGTTGATAGCCTTCTTCCTGTCCTCGAGCTTTTTCATGCGGCGGATAGCAGTAGGGAAGTAATCGTTGCGATCGATTCCCTCTACCTCCAGCTGCACACGGAAGCTGCCGCCCTTGCCTACAAACGTCGCCATCAGCTGGTAGGAACGGTTCCCTCATTGTCGCGGAAGCGGCCACGGACATTCATGCCCTCGCGCCTCCCAATGGGGATGATGGAATAAATATCGAACTCAGCTCCGTTCCACACGATGATGTCGTCGAAACGTAAGCCACTGATGTAGCGACAGCGGAACTCAGCCTTCATCTCGGCTACGGTCTGATCGTCATCGTTGAATTCGCTGGCACCAGCCGAAGGTGTGCCAAGGTGCATGACCTTGCAGTGCACGCCCTCCTTCCAGTTGGTGGCAGCATCGATGACATCGCCATACGAATTAACAGTTCGTGTGACGCGCTTGATGTCGATCTTCTCGTTGAGTTCTCCCGCTCTCATCAGTAAAGTCTTGCGCTTGCCATAAGGCGTTGGACACCTTCCTTCAACTCCATGGTGATGCCGCCAATAGCTTCGGCTTCACGCATGTTGTAGTAGTGACCTACCAAGAGCATCGCGGCTTGCTTGTACTGCTTAGGCAGAGAAGCCAGGGCCGTGCCCGCATCGAACTCTACCTTCAAGTATCCCTTCGTGTACTCCGTGTCCGTAGACGCCACCTCGTCGGTGAGGTTTTCGAAGTACATATAGGGAGGGTAGATGTCGTCGATGATCAAGTACTTGAGGTCGGCGAGGTAGTCAGCATCGGTGGCGTCGGTGACGTCGCCACTGAACGTGTTGTCCTCTTTCCTGTACTTAATAGTGACGCCATCGGTAGTGATGTCGTTGATGCCTACGAGCTCAATCTTGTGCTCCAGCTCTTCGTAGTCCACAAGTACCGTCACGTCATGGACGCCGAGCAAGCGGTTTGTGAGAGTCTGCATGTAGTCAAGGGCCGCGTCGAGATAGATCTTGATGAGATCGTCATCGCTGTCGTCGATAGCCCGTACATGGTTACGCAGCAAAGCCAAGGCATCGGCCTCGGCTGCGGCGAAGAGAGTAGTGCTGTCTACAGACTGACGAACGGCTTTGATATTCATGCAGAAGAGATAAAAGGGGCCAGGCCATTTCCTGACCCCTTTCGTTAGTTGTTAGCTATTAGGGAGTGATACCCTTTACACCTGCGGTGCGCAGGATGTCACAGTCGACGTACATGTTGGCGATGATGCGAACAACATCTTTGTGTGCTTCCGTGTAAGGATCCACCATGATGTTCAATCCACCCCACTCAGCAACCACCATGTCATCAGGCTTCACCATGTAGGCGTTGCCGTCCGTGAACAACGTAGAGACGATAGCAGAGTAGTCACCGATGCGGCTAACAGAGTCAGCAGCGAACACACCAGAACCAGCATCGAGCGTAGCTTGACGCAAGTTGCGGTAGAGCGTAGGCTCAGTCAAGATGTAAGCACCGATAGGATCGACGTTACCCTCGCGCAAGAGCTGCTCCAAGTAGAAAGCGTAATCTTTGTACTCCAAGCCTACAGTGCTCGCGTCAGCTTCCGCGATGTTTTCAATCACGTTCTTAATCTTGGTGTTGTAAGCCAACTCCAACTCGCGACGGATGTCAGCAGCCAAGAAAGCTTGCAAGTCGAAGCTGTTCTGTGCGAGCAACATCTGCGTAGCCTTGGTGTGAGCAGACAAGCGATCGGGAGAGAGCGTGACGGTAGAGAACGCTACGTTGGTAGAAGCAACAGCGCTGTTCTCATTGGTCATCTGAGATGCCGTCACGTTGGTAGACTGAACGGGGATAGCGATATCTCCGGTCACACCCGTGATCTTGCGAACACCCATCTTGTCAGCGAAAGTGACAGGGCGGTAGTTTTGCAACGGACCCTGCACCTCAGTAGCGATCTTGCCACCCTCAAACAAGGTTTCGGAACCTGACGCACCTACTGTTGTTGTACCCATAGGGGCTGCGTCACGCAACAACATAGAAGGGATGTTGATGCCGCCTCCCACAGAGATACCTCCCTGGCGGAACTCATTCGTTCCTTCTTGGCTCATTTCGGCTTCGAGTCCTGTCAAGCCACCGTTAGCCGCTTCACGGATGGCCTTGCCCAAATCAAAACGGGCGCGGACGTTGGGGACGTTGTCGCCCAACCCTTGCACCACTGCTGGTGCGTTTTTCTCTTCGTTCATAGAGATTTCAGATTCTGCGCCCCGTTCAATAATTTCATCGCTCTCTTCGGCGACGGGGGCGTCCGCCGTTTCAAGCGTTACTTCTTCGCTGCGTGGAACGGGCTTGATAGCATTGTCCTCACAGCCGCAGTCTTCTTCGTCTGCCGCCTCAGCTTCGACCACTACCTCTTCCTCTACCACCTCTTCAGATCGCACCTCTTCCTCTTCGATCTCGGTGACTTCAGCGTTAGCCATAGCCAGCTCCATAGAGCGCAAGCCCACCTCGGTAGTGGGGTACGCACCCTGCGTAGTGGGCGACACGTCGAAGAGCAGATCCACCTCTTTGATGGTGCGGAGGTTCATACCGCCGTCACGCATCTCCCACTCGTCATCTTTAATAGTAAAGCCGAAGCTGCTGGTGGAGACGTTACCCATACGGATATTCTCTACCAGATCTTGGGCGTAGCTTTGGTTGCCCACCTCGAAGCGGTACTTCAAGCCACGCTCGTCAACGCTGAGCTCCAAGCCGTGACCAGCACGGGCAAGAGGCTTGTTGATGTCGTGATTGAACAACGCCACGGTATTGGTCATGTCCGCGCCATCGAAGGCGCCGCGATCGATGCGCTCAGCAAAAGACCCGCCGATGACAGTCTCGTCATCGAAGACGGCGGCATAACCCTCCACTACGGTGGGCTTACCCTCGTCAGTGCGAACCTCAAAGCTGCCAGGCAGGAATCGCTTCTCTACATTGTTAGCCATGTTGTCTAGGGTTATTTATCGTTTTTGTTGATGATCCCGGAGCACCAGCTCTTCATAGAGCTACCACCCCAAGCAGCGTACATGACGCTGCCGCAGATCTCCTTGCCGTCCTCGTCGTAGAACTTGCCTTGGTTGTACTCGGCAGCACGGCTCAGGAAGGAGAAGGTTCGTTTGATCGTAGCCATAGAAAGCTTCTCTCCAGAAGCGATCTGATTAGCACGCTCCCAACCCACGGCAGTCCCACACTTGCTGCCCTTCTCGTCGCGATGACGCAGGGCTTTGCGAGCGGCAGCCTTAGCTGAGTCGGGATATCCTCCGTAGGTGTCGGCCATTACGAGAGGTTCTTGGCGGTGAGGTTGGTAAGGGCAGTTTCAGCATCGTCGGCACTGTACCCCACCTCGTGGCGGTATACGTCCTTGCCAATGCGCACAGACCAGGCTCCCTCAGTAGCAACGGTGCTGTCGTTAGAGCTGCCGCCAAGCGACGCAACTACGGCTACATTCAATTCAGAACCAGCACTTGTATCAATTCGGTTTACGTGCTGAGGCCCATTGGGGATGTCGGCCTCCAAAGCAGCCCAAAAAGCCACTAGGCCGAGAGGAGCGCTTGCCTCTTCATTGGTATGTGTAAACTCATATACAGTGCGAGAGGGCTCAGTGTATGTTACAGACCCTACGGCCTTGGCGTCGCTACGCTCGCGACACATTACGATCTTGTAGTGGTAAAAGTGTGCCATTATTCAGTGCTAGTTTTGTTAGTCACCGAGTCAGCGTAGTCGCTCATTCGGCTAAGTGGGATAGAGTTCATGAGGATGTGGTGCTCATCGCCGCCATCAACCGGGCCAAGTCCCTCGCGACCGCGAACCTCATTGATGGACATGACGCCGTCCTGGAGCATGGAGTGGTAGAACTTAGCCCTGTTCTCGCTATCAGCCCGCAGCAACGTGTCGACGTCGAAGGTGCATTGGAGGTTGCGGTCTCCCCGCAAGAGCTTACGTTCGACTTCGAGCTCGATGCGTCGGACCCAGGGGAGGACACATCCTTGGTGGAACTGCAAGACCTGTTGTTCATAGTTGCTGTAGGCGGTGTTGCTCTCCATGCCGATCATGGCTGGAGGTACCTGATAGATACGGGCAATCTCCTCAGTGCTGTACTTCTTCATCTGAAGGAACTGCAACTGTTCGAGGGGTACGCTAAGTGGTTGGTACTGGAATCCGCCGCCGAGGATGGCTACCTTGTGAGCGTTACGGCTGCCCGTATATTCACGCTCCCACGTAAGCTGAGCTTGCTTCATCTGCTCCGCACTCATGTGCTCTTTCGTGGAGAGGATGCCGCCAAGCATGCCGCCGTTCTTAAAGAAGGTAGATCCAAAGTCTTGTACGGCTTTTGCCGTGCCAAGGTTCTGCAACTGTACGTGTGTGGGATTCAGGCCACGGAAGGCTTGAATCTCCAAGACGTCACGCTGGGGGATCTTGCTGGGTGCCCCATCGTAACTATAAAACTTTTCTCCCGTAAGTGGGTTGGTGACCACGCTGATACGGCTGGCAGGGATGTGGTACATCTGCACCTTGCTCTCGCTCCGATCGATGTATGCGTGGCCCGTGCCATAGAGCAGCGCGTCGCTTACAATGCGCTGCCAGAACTCGTAGGCCCCCAGGTAGTCGTTGGGCTCACGGCTGATAAGCTGGTGGACGGGATTGTTCTTCACCTTGCGCCGAGAACCGTCACGTCCAACTCGGATCACGCTAGCCTCCATCATGGCAATCGTGTCGGCGATGCGACTCACGCAAGCATACACTGCGGTGAGCTGGAGAGATTCGGCACCAGAACTTACGCCTACCAGCGTGTTGTTCAGCAAAGAAGAAGGCCCCATAAACGACAGAGGAGAGTGCTCCTGAGTGTAGCGGCTCTCAGTGATCGTGTCGTAGATCCTCCGGAAGATGTTTGGGGTTCCTCTATTCTCGGCCATAAAGGTGGAATTACGCGCTAAAGTATAATTAATTATGTGAGAGACAGAGCTTTACACACCACCCCCACCAACGACAGCCATGAAGAACTCGAAATCGCTCTCGCCTTCTTCCTCAAAAGTCAACGCCTCACCTATGGCCATCACGGCTGCAACCACCCCGTCGATCTTGTCGCCGCTCTTTGCCTTGTCAGGCTTGATGTTGCCGCTTGGATCTAGGCGCAACGTCACGTTGCCCATCATCCATCGTAATACCTCGTCACCACCGTGGAGCAACTTGCCCTGCAAAGCATTCTTCTCGAATTCCTTGGACGGGAACGACATGGAGCTGAAGCCCTGGCCAAAGGGATCGCACGGTACTCCATCGCCCTCAAGGTCCCTAATGAGGTTCAAGGAGTTCCACCTGTCGTAGGCTACGCCCTTGATGTGGTACTTCTCCATCAAGTTGTTTGGATCGTACTCAACCTTGCCGTCCAATACATAGTGGCCACTGAGCAATCTGCGGATTACATTGTAGTCGGTAACGTTGCCAGGGGTGACATGGACGTTGTCCAACTCGTTGAAGGATAGATATACAGTGTTCTCGTCGCGGTCAAGCCTACGCTCTACAGCACGCTCCGGAAGGAAGTAGTGCATCTCAAAACCCCAGCCAACCTCGTCATTGCCAGTACATACCGCAAGAGCCGTCATGTCGTCAGTTGCGGCCAAATCGAGACCTAGATAGGCGACGGGTTTGTTCGTTTTCTCGTCGATGACGTGAGTATCTGATACCGGGCGACAGTTGCCCTCCGCCATCCAGTCGTCGTCTGGAATCCAAACGGCGCTGGAGCCAACGAACAGATTCAAGTGCTTTACCATAAACTCGGTGATAGAACGGCTTCCGTAAAGCTTTGCGTTTTGGCATTGACTCTGTAAGTATTCTTTGGAAATAGAAACGTCAAGGTTGGGATTTGACTTGGCCCAACAAGCTGGATCGTCCCACTCGTCGCCCTCATCAATCTCGTACGGTAGGATGAGTAGCCTGTCGTTGTGCTTAGTGCCGTCAAGGACAGACTTGCCAGCAGACATAAACATCGCGCATGGACCGTCAGCTACGAAACCCGCCGTAGTGATGGCGAGCATGACTGGCGATTTCCTCGAGCCCATGGATGAAGCCAGGACTCGGTAGAGGTCAGCGTTCTTCATAGCGTGAAACTCGTCCACCACAGCAAGATTCAGATTGAGACCGTCAAGGGTGTTAGCGTCAGATGACAGCGGCTTGATGACTCCGCCACGAGGAGCCTTCACCTCTGCACGGTGTACTGTAAATCGCTTCGACAGAGGTGCGCTCGACTTAACGCATCTGCAAACCTCATCGAATACCTCTCGGGCTTGGTCGCGCTTCGTAGCTGCCGTGACAAGCTGAGGCGCACCGTCGCCGTCAAGAACGCCCATAGCCAAGGCGATGGCTGCGGCCAACTGAGATTTACCATTCTTACGCGCTACGAACAGGTGAGCGGTGGTAAACCTCCTGCGCTTCTGATCCGATCTGTCAACCCAACCAAAGAGCTGCCCAACAAAAAACACTTGCCATGGAGCTAATTCAAAACCCTTGCCTGCCATCTCACCGCGCGTGTGCACGCATATGCGCTCTATGAAATTGATGTACCTGGCCGCTGTTATTATGTCAAACGTCCACTCCCAGTCATCACGATCGCAGTCGTTGATGAATCGCTGACAAGCCTTCTTGATGTATTCACACGAGACAATACGTTCCTCTACCACGTCCTCGACGTAGTCCCACATCCTATCCAGTGATCTTACATCTACGCTCAAATCAAGTCGTCAATCTCGTCGCCTTCGCTGCTCTTGTTGTTAGCAGCCTTGGCATTGCTAGCTGCGCCAAGGATGCGGCTTCGATCCATCGGACTGAGGCCAAGCTTCGCGCTAAGTTTCAGTACCTGGTCTTGAGCTTTGCTAAGTGCCGTAAAGGCCCCTGAGACGTTACTCGTTCCGTTGGGGTAGATCTGGATGGCGTCGCCATAGCCATGCATGTGCCTGGCCACCTCGATGTAGATGGCAAGGGACTTGGCCAGCATCGTGATCGTAATTACGTCGACGCTCTCGATTAGACCACGGTCGCTTAGGTAGTCGACGACGATGTTGAATAGTCGCTCGCCGTCCTCGTCCAGCTGAAAGATAGGCTGCAATTCCTCCCCGCCGATCTTGCGGATGGCGTCCTTGACCTCACGACCTTCCTTGGTCTCATTAAGGTCCTGCACTGCCATGCGCATTTTGTCTAAAGCTTTAGTCATGGAGTCCGTGATATGCCCAGATCCGCCAGCCGTACGTAGGTGAAACTCCAGTAGATGTCTGTACGGCAACAATGTTCACAGCAGCATGAGCTCTGTTCAAGTCGTAAGACTGAGCCGTCTCTACAGTTTCACCACTGTAGGGAAGGAGCTCGACTAGGCTGTTGTTGTCGATGTTGGTACCAAGAATAAAGGTGTAGATCTTGCCGAGATTCTGACGAGCTTCCGGGAGCTGTACGCTGTGGGTAGCCTGGCTGCCCGAAGTTTTGTAGTCGAGATAATACACCTGCTCCGTCAAGCTAACTGTCGTTGTGGAGCCATCAGTAATCTTGAAGTTGTAGTTGACGTCCATGTGATCGTAGCCCTGCCACGATGGACTCATGTACTGAATGGTATTTGGCTGACCGCTTTGGCTAATCTGCCACGTGCTTGCCACCATTGCCACGTGGTTATTATCTACGTCGACGCCGTATCGCTCTTCTTCCAGACGCACGTAGTAAACGTTGGAGTCGATACCCTGCAAGTTCGCCTTGACCAAATCGTGGATCAGCGTTGTCTCATCAGCCGTCCTCCCGTAGATGTTCACATTGACACGGTAAGTGATGGCTTCTGTTGACAGTGGGATGCTCTCGTCGTAGCCTACCGTGCCGAGGCTGAATGTGATGCCAGGCATCTCGTCCCGCTGAGGGCGGCGGGCGAAAGTAATCTTGTCAGCCGATACCTCATCGGTGATTGCTGTGTCGTTGATTAGCTGCGATCGTACAGCAGTCAACAGTGACCTCATGCTCATGTGCGCGTGGTTTTTCTAAAGTACTTGCGGCGGAGGAAGTCCTGCCACTCTTTCTTGGTTTCAAAGTAGACGCCCTTGGCGGCATAGCTCGCCCGTCGAGTGTTGCACGAGCGGCAGCTCCCGACGATGTTGTCCTGGTCGAAGAACGCTGCATGGCTAGTTGAATGGGACGAAGGGATCACGTGATCGGCTTCGGTAGCTTCCACAGCCAGGCCGCAAGCAAGGCACCACTGGCACAAGGGGTCGCGGTACAGAACCGCATCCCTCGTAGCCAGCCACTCTGCTGTCTTGTAAAGGGGATTGGATTGCGACGACTCGACGTTCTTGAACGGCTTCTTGATTTCACCATCTGGCGTGCGGTCGGTTCTGCCGCGACCCGAGGCCATCCAAGGCTTGTTTCTTCCTCTGCGTTTCAAATCCATAGGGCAACAATACGACTGCTTGCGTGTGCGGTGAGATGGAGAGGAAGGATCGGGAAAGTTTATTTCTGAGAATTAGCGCAATCTGCCGCAATCCCGCGCCATCACTGACAAGTGTACTTACATCGTATCGTAATAATACTTTTCTTAAAACTATCTCTCCATCTCTCCGAGAATACCTGAACCCCCCGTAAACACTGAGGATCCGCTGGAGAGGAAGCGGTGAGGAAGCGGTGAGGACGGTGAGGAACCCCCCTTGGCCAAATTTCAAAATAGTGTTCAGAAGATGCCCCGCCGCCGGTCCCGGATTGCTACGCCTATAATTCCTATAGGGGTAGTGGGGTTTAACATGTTGCAACGTATAATCGTCGTATAAATTTAACATAACTTTGTATAATTATTATTGTCAACCCATAAATCCTATAGGATTAGTAGGATTAAAAATCGTGTACTTTGGACACGATATTCAAAGTGTGTACTTTGGACACGATATTTCGTGTACTTTGGACACGAAAACAAAAAGTTGAGAAATCCAAAAAAAATTAGCCAAAAAAAGTCAACGAAAAAATTTTGTTGTTTGGGCTTGGAATTTCGTTCTGACTTTTGTATGCGAAATTTCTTGCGAAATTATTTTTTATTTTCGTCGAAGTTTGGCCAAAGTTTTGTACGCGCAACGCGCGTTCATTAAATAGGTACGCGGGAGTGCCTGTAATTGGTTGAGGCTCAGGCAGTTACAAGGGGCCAAAAAAAAAATGCAATTTTTTTGCCCTTGTAAGTCGTTGACGCTCAGGTAGTTAGGGGCGATTGGGCAATCTTTTTTTTCGGGCCGTGTCGAACGTAACGAGGTTTGTACTTCCTTTGTGTTGTGAAGGGGTTGCAACGGCAACCGATGGGGCGAAGGGACGTTCATTGAAATACACACCAACCACACGGGAAACGGGCCACGGGCCTTGCCAAGTGTGTGAGACGGGAGACGACACGAAGTAACTACGAAGGGAACAACGGCCAACGAGCCGCCCACGTAGCGAGGGAGGGCCACTACGGGCCCGGTAAGTGCAGAGTGTTGCAAGCGGGTTGCCCCGTTGCCGGATTGTGGTTGGTTAGTAGTGCATGCGCGTGAACCCTCACGCGTAGCGGGCCTCCATCGAGGGGCTTTCCCCGGGGTCAGTCCGGGGCGCATGAAGTAACGTAGCGGGTCCGCCTGCGCACAACGCCCCAACCTCCTGAAGGCATTACAAGAGGGGCCCCCGGTAACCAACCCCGGGAATACAGGCAACGCACAAGGCGTGTACTTTGGACACACCTTGGGCGCATGGGAAAACAGAACATAACATTCACACACACGCGCGCGCGCACGTGCACACACGCACGTGCGCACACGCACACACACACACGCACACGCACGTGCACACACGCACGATAAAGGGAAAAATTTTTCCCTCAGACTGACTCAAAGGTGGGGCTCGAGCCCGTGACGCTGAGCGATACAGCGCACCTTTGCAAACCTATTTTCTAACCCTTAATTTTTAAGCCATGGCAAGTTCATGCACCTTTGCCCTCACGCAGGGCGATATTACGTTCACGCGCACCTTTGAAACGCGCGCAAAGAAATTAACAACAGAGCGGTTGATTCATGCCGCTGCAAACCACACGGTTCAGGCGATTTCCGCGATTCGGAAGCGCTACGACGACCACAAAGATGCGACAGGCAAGGCGCTCAAGTGCCCGTTCAAGTGGACCAAACCGTGCACGGTCAAGGTCGTGATTGACGGAGTCGTCATGCTCGACACGGAGGAATTGATTGACAGCGCAGGGGTCACGTACAAGTTCCGTCCGCAGAACTACGAGAACCTGAAAGCGCACTGCCTCCTCGCACTCGATTGGGCGGAAACGTGGGGTGCGTCGGACATCCAACTCTGACCCACAACCCACACCCTAGCTACGAAGGTCGCAGGGGAGGTTCGACTCCTCCCCGTAGCTCTCGACGTTAAGTGCAAATTCTCGACGTCATCTCAACTTTTTTCATCTCAACCCAACTTATTTGATATGAGCACATATCTAGTCGTCGGCATCTTCACGATGCCAGCCTGGGGCACAATGCTTTGGGCCATCATCCTCGAAATCAATAACTACATCGAATGCTACAAGTTCGACAAAAACAACCCAAAATAATGAGCACCCACGGCACGATATGGCGCAGATAATTGTAAACCATCATTCAAAAACCAACTCTCATGAACATGACCGAACTCGGACGCGTCCTCATTGCAGGCACCATCATCCTCATTGTATTCATCTACACACTCTGTCTCGTATGAACCAAGAACTCTCAACCCTCCTGCACAAACTCGATGTGCAATTCGAAGTCGACCGCAATGCTCGACACTATGACAACACGATCCACGGATTCATCGGTGGACAGCCAGC
>Ga0181577_10002149_pt1 | contig 15580 bp, 7 predicted proteins | sample 101ome_21_FD_132468 | JGI IMG/M metagenome (GOLD analysis project Ga0181577, IMG submission 132468) | Coastal salt marsh microbial communities from the Groves Creek Marsh, Skidaway Island, Georgia - 101413BT metaG (megahit assembly) | ecosystem: Environmental > Aquatic > Marine > Intertidal zone...
GGAGGACGGGAGGTGCTGCCACCATCCCCTACTGCAGTTGTGGGGAAGAAAACCTTTTCGGTTATGCAGGGGATCCCTATCAGGCCGAGAACATTCTGATTCATGAATTCGCGCACAACATCCACCTTCGTGGCATGCCCAAGGTGGACTCAACTTTTGATGGTCGCCTCAAGAAAGCCTACGAAGCGGCGATGGTTAGAGGTCTTTGGGAAGGCAAATATGCTTCGGTCAATCATCATGAGTATTTTGCCGAAGGGGTTCAGTCCTGGTTTGACAACAATCGCCCCCCTGACCATGACCACAATCATGTCGACACCCGCAAGGAACTCTGGGAGTACGACCCCGCCTTGGCGGCCCTGTGTGAGGAAGTTTTCCTGGATACCGAGCTGACTTACACCAAACCAGCCACTCGCCTCACGGGTCACCTCGAGGGCTATGATCCCTCCAAGGCCCCTTCCTTTGAGTGGCCTTCAAGGTTGGATGAGGTGCGTCATGCCATTCGAGAAAAAGCTCGTGCACGTGGGAAGGTCTCTGACACCTCGGAAGAGGAATAAGCCAGAGGGGGATCGAGACTCCCTTCATTCATGTTAATTGGGCTTGAGCCCTGGTTTGCAAATGGTTGATGAAACCTTTCGAGGAGGTTTCAGCTCAATAGTAGAGCTTTTAAATCGTTCCTGCTCTCACCTTGGCGTTTGGCTTGTTCACCTTAGACTGGGTTGATGGAGCCGATTAAAGGATCGTAAAAATTTTCTTTTTTGTCATCAAACTTGCATGGAAGCTGCTCTGATTGATCCTGATGATGACTCGAAAAGCCCTTTTTTCCATCGCATCGTTGTGGCTCGGGTTGGTGGCAGGTGTCTCGAGTGTCCATTCAGCCGTATTGATTCCCACCGAGGCAACCTGGTCCTACTGGACCGGCCTGGAGGCTCCCTCCCTTGAGGCGCCTTTCTGGGTCGAAAAAGGTTTTGTGGATGCCTCTTGGCAGAAGGGATCGGCTCCCTTTCGCTATGGAGATGGTTCAGGCGGTACCCTCATCGAGGGTATGCAGAACACTTTTTCCACTTTCTTTATTCGCCGCAGCTTTCAGGTGACCGATCCAGAACAGATCGAGGCGCTGAACCTGCATATGGACTATGATGATGGTTTCGCCCTCTGGATTAATGGAAGGCTTACACACCAGGTCAATGCGCCCAATGCCATTCAACTCGAAAGCCTTGCCACTGCCAGTCATGAGTCAGGTGTGTTTGAAACTTTTTCTCTGGATAAGGCCATTGAATATTTGATCCCTGGTGAAAATCTCATCGCCATTCAAGGTTTCAATACCACCCTAGGAAGCAGTGACTTCATGCTGCATCCCGAACTTTCTTATGAAACGCTCGATGCGCAGCCACCGGTAGTGATTTCATTGGATCCTCCTCCCGGTTTAGTTGAATCTTTCTCTGGTGTAGATGTTGTTTTCAACGAACCAGTAACCGGAGTGGATGCGGGAGATTTGACCTTGAATGGTCAACCAGCAATCCAGGTGAGTGGAACAGGTGAGTCCTACCGCTTCGTCTTTGATTCGCCTGATGCGGGCCCTTTTACCCTAGGCTGGGTTCCTGATGCAGGCATTCACGATCTGGCCCGCGTTCCCAATGTTTTGGATGTCACAGCGCCTGATCAGACTTGGCAGTATCAGTTGCTGGATCTGAGTGCGCCTTATGTGGCTCGCACTTTCCCGGCTCCAGGGCAGAGGATCCAAAAGTTTGAGGGTGTCGAGGTGCTTTTTTCCGAACCTGTGTTGGGAGTGGATGCGGGAGACTTGCTGGCCAACGGCATCCCAGCCATTTCGGTGGAAGGAATTGGCGCAGGGCCATATCGCTTTGTGTTCGATCCCCTTTCCCAGGGATCAGTGAATTTAAGTTGGGCAATGGATCACGGTATTGAGGACCATGCCACTGAACCCAATGCGATGCAGGCCAATAGTTGGCATCACGATGTTGACGCACAGGTGTCCTATCAGGGTGTGATGATTTCAGAAATCATGACATCCAATCAGAGTGGCTTGCTGGACGATGATCGTGAGCGGGTTGATTGGATTGAGCTCCACAACAGCAACCCCTTTGAGGTCTCGCTCAAGGGTTGGGCTTTGAGTGATCATCCTGCGGTGCCAGATCAATGGGTTTTTGGTGAGGTGACCATGGCCCCCAGGTCCTACCTATTAGTTTTTGCTTCAGCTAAGGACCGTCCCGGAAGACGCCTTGGGGACGGACCTCACACCAACTTTCAACTCAGCCGAGCCGGGGAATTCCTTGGTTTGTATAGTCCAGAATTCCCTCGACAACTTGTCAGTGATCTGGGTGATCAGTTTCCTGAACAGCGAATGGATGTTTCTTATGGCCGGCATGATGCGGGTTCGTTGGTCTACTTTGCTTCTCCCAGCCCAGGTTCTGCCAATGGAGGAGAAGTCCTCACCAGGATGCTGCCTGACCCGCATTTTAGTGCCGGAAGAGGTTTCTATGACCAAACCATCGAGGTAGCGCTGTCATCCTCTGTGGAAGGGGCTCAAATTCGATACACGACCGATGATTCCGAGCCCACCGCGACTTCTGGTATGATTTACTCAGGGCCGTTGAGCTTATCCCGCAACACGGCTCTGCGGGCGGCTGTATTCAAGCCAGGCTGGCTCCCCTCCAAGGTGGTAACCCATTCCTATTTCTTTCGTGTCAGGGCGATGGAAGGATCCCTGCCTATTTTATCCCTGACGACTGATCGATCGAATCTTTTTGGCCCCAGTGGGATCATGGAGACCAATCCACGGAACACCAACAAGCGTGGTAGGGCATGGGAGCGTCCTGTGACGGTGGAATACTTCCTTGCAGATGGGACGCCTGCTTTCCAGGTTGATGCAGGCCTGCGTATTCAGGGAGGGGCCTATGTGCGTGATCGTTACGATCCCAATGGAGGGCTTCCCTTCAGTAAATACTCCTTCCGCCTTTATTTCAGGGGAGATTATGGAGTGTCTGCCTTGAGTTACCCTCTTATTGGTCGATCTCCCGCTGAAAACTACAAACAGATTGTTTTGCGTGCGGGGATGAACGATCACTCTGACCCTTTCGTGGTGGATGAGCTGGTCCGACGCTTATCCGCTGACATGGGGCAGGTTTCCAGTCAGGGCACACTGGTGCGTCTCTACATCAACGGATCCTACAAAGGATATTACAATCCCACCGAGCGCATTGATGAAGACTTTCTGGACACCTGGCAGGGTGGCCAGGGGGATTATGACATCATTGCGCAGTTTGGAGAGATTCGTGCTGGCACCGCAACGGAGTGGAATCGTCTCAAGCAAGTCATGAGTCGGGATCTCTCGGTAGCGTCCAATTACCAGGCGGCTGCGGCCCTGCTCGATGTGGATGCCTTCATTGATTACCTGTTACTCAATATCTACGTGGGCACTCGCGACTGGCCACACAACAACTGGCGTGCGGCCCGAGAACGTGTCGATGGTGCCCGCTGGCGTTTCTATGTTTGGGATGCAGAGTGGTCTTTTTTCAATCAGGGAGGATCGGTCAATCACAACACCTTGAAAACCGAGTTGGCCGTCAATCAGGATATCGCTAATTTCTATCAGTCCCTTCGTGCGAGTGCGACTTTTAGGACCCGGTTTGCCGACCGTGTTTTCAAGCATTTCTACGGGCAGGGTGCTCTGAGCGATGAGCACATCCTGATGCGGTTTGAGGAGCTGCGTGATGCCCTGTCCGCAACCAAACAAATCAACAACAACATCGCCACAACCTGGATACCAAGGCGACGCGGCTACGTGCTGGAACACTTGGCTCAGGAGGGACTGTTTCTTCAGGATAATGTGCCCATCTTTTCCAGCCCCTCTGGCGGGTTGCCATCGGGTCAGCTGGAGCTCGATGCTGCGGATGCTGAGGTTTACTACACACTGGATGGCTCAGATCCGCTTGTGCCTCAATCCATCGTCGGAACCCCGAAACTCCTGGTCGGAGAACAGGCTCTGAAATATGCCAAGGTACCGACCGATAGCAGTATCGGTTTTAACTGGAGAAACCCTGATCGTCCTTTCGATTCGACTGGATGGGTGACTGGACGAGGTGGGATAGGTTACGACGAGTCGACCGCTTACCGATCGCACATTGGGCTGGATGTGATGAGCGCCATGAATGAGCGCAACACATCAATTTATGTTCGGATTCCATTCAATATGCAGGCCTCCGGTATGGCGGCCTTGAGCTACCTCAACCTCAAGGTCAAGTATGATGATGGTTTTGTGGCCTATCTTAATGGGCGACGCATTGCCAGCGCCAATGCGCCAACAACCTTGCAATGGAATAGTGCAGCCACAGCAGATAACCCCGATTCATCTGCTGTGAATTATCAATCGTTCAATGTCAGTGAACACATCATGCGCCTCCGTGATGGGACTAATATCCTCGCGATTCAAGGGTTGAACCGTCAACTCACCAGCTCTGATTTTCTCGTCGATGTGATCCTGGAGGCTGGAACCCTCGAGGCAGGCAAGGTGGCTGATGGGGCTATCCTGTATCAGGGACCCATTAGCGTGGATGAGGTGATGGATATCCGGGCTCGCAGTTTAAAGGATGGTCTCTGGAGTGCCCTCAATGCAGGGGTGTTTTATCCTGGAGGCCGGATTTCACCGGTGTCTTTCACTGAAATCATGTACCACCCTCCGGGAGGAGATGCCTTTGAGTTTGTCGAATTGACTCATTTCGGGCCCGTTGCCGCTGACCTTTCGCGACACTCCCTCGAAGGATTGTCCTACACTTTTCCTGCGCAAGCCATCATGCCACCTGGAGCTACTTGGGTCCTGGCTTCAGACCGGCAGATCAGTGCCTTTGCTGAGCGTTATCCCGATGTGGTGATTTACGATACCTATTCAGGAAGCCTCTCCGATGGGGGTGAAAAGCTGATCCTACGCGATGCCGATGGCTTTCCCATCAGTGGCACTCGATACGGCGATGATGGGCCCTGGCCTTCTGTTGCCGACGGTGGGGGAAGGAGTCTCGAGCGCGTTTGGGCTGACTCAGATCCGACGCTGCCATCCAGCTGGATGGCAAGCCTGCAATCCGGTGGAAGCCCTGGTGTCTTTCACCCGCTGGTTGCTCAACCGGGGCTGGTGATCCGCGAAATCATGGCCTCCAGTCGTTCCCTTGCCGCTCAAGGGGAGCCGGACTTAAGACTACCCGATTGGGTGGAGCTGGAAAATAGAGGACCCACTCCTTTGCCACTTCAGGGTATTCAATTGCAGGATGGATCCGGTCGCACACCTTTTGTCTTTGAACAACAGGAAACCCTTGCTCCAGGGGAGCGCCGGGTGCTTTGGCAGAAAGGGGATACTGACCTGGGTGAATTGCCCTTCGGTCTGAATCGCGAAGGGGATATGCTTGTGCTGAGTGATTCAGCTGGGCTGCGCTTGGATGCGGTCACCTTCGGGAGGCAATTGGACAACCTTTCTTTGAGTCGTCACCTTGAGGGTCAGTGGGGGCCAGGGCTACCCACCCCTGGTTTGGTCAACCAAATGATTGTCACGGCCGATGCCTCTTACCTTCGCATCAATGAAATGATGTCTGATCCCCTGGCTGGAGAGAATGATTGGGTTGAACTGATCAACACTCACCCTAATTTGCCACTGGCGCTGACTGGTATCCATCTCCAATTGGATGGGCAGTTACAGCCCGGTTTCCCTATCGCTTTTCTGGAGCCACAGGGCCTACTATTGCTTCAGCAGGATGGCTTAGGTGAAATGCCTTCTCTCTGGTTTGACCTTCCATCAACAGGAGGCGAGCTGGCCTTGGTTGATGCTGCCGGTGAGGTCATGGACGTGCTGGACTACGCCCCTCAGATTCAAGGCCATTCTCTGGGGAGGTATCCTGATGGGTCTGGAACATTTCAGACATTTGCTTCAAACAGCAGCCCAGGGCAACCCAACTATCGTTGGAACGGAGCTCAAGTCCAGTTCACCGAAGTGATGGCACGAAATCGGACGCTGCGTCTGCCAGGCATGGAGGGTACCCCTGACTGGATTGAACTCCATAATCCCTCGACGCAATCGGTCGATCTGAGCGGGATGGTGTTGCGTCTTGATGGCAAGGAGCTCTGGTCCCTCCCTGAAGGGCTCAGCATCCAGCCTGGAGGCTGGTTCGTGCTGTGGATGGATGGTGAAGACCTGGTGCGCCGAGGGGACTTCGATGGTTGGGTGATTCCTAGATCACTCCCTGCGATGGGTGGCTTGTTGGAATGGCTCCATCCCGATGGACGCCTGATGGATCGCTTGCATTATGGGTTGCAAGTGGCAGACCAGGCTATTGGCGTGCAGGGAGATCAGTGGGGTTTGCTACGTGATCCTTCTCCGGGCTCCGCTAATGGGATGTTTGCTGCGCTTGATCCTGCCATGTCACTGCGCCTGAATGAATGGCATGGTGGTGAAGGCAGCGACTGGCTGGAACTTTATCATGCGGGCACCCAGCCGGTAGCGTTGGGGGGCTTATCCTTGAGCGACGATTTGTCGCTTGCTGGTCGAAGCAAGCACCTGATCGATGCCCTCAGTTTCATCGGCCCCGGTAGCACCCTTCGTTTCCTGGCTGATGGACGCCCCACCCAGGGAGCCAACCACTTGAGCTTCCGTATTGCCTCTCAGGGAGAATCACTTGGGCTCTACAATCTAGATTCGAAACCAATCGATGAAATCTCCCTGGCAAGGACACCTACAGAGGGTGGATCAAGTGGTCGCCTACCCGATGGCGCAGAGCAGGTGGTTGCATTCTCGCCGAGTGAAGCGTCACCTGGTTTTCCCAATGCTTTGGAGGTGGATTGGCTGAGTATTCAAGAATTTTTGCCCATTCCTGGACCCGCCCAGGAACAGGCCATCGAGGTCTTGAATAGAGGGAGCCAGCCGATAGATCTTTCGGGTTGGTCACTGGGCTCAGCGGAAACCTCCCTGAATGCGTTTGTCCTGCCAGCAGGCAGTGTGGTTCCAGCTGGTGGATTGCTTGTGATTTACCAACAAGACTGGCTGACAGGAGCCGGTCCGGTAGAACTACCCTGGATACCAAGTCCCTCAGATCGCCTTTATCTTTCCCAAAACGATTCCACTGGCTTGGCAACTGGTCGTCGGGTAAGCCTGCCAATGCGTGCTTCGATCGCAGGCCAATCGATTGGTCATTACGAGACCAGTGATGGCTTTCGGTTAGGAACCCTGGCAAGCCCCACCTTTGGTGAGCATGCCTCGACCAGCCTGGAAACTTTTCGCCTCGGCATGGGAGCACCCAATACGGGCCCCTGGCAGGGAGCCATACGCATCAGCGAAATCATGCCTGGCTTACCTTTGGGAGACTCACCCAGCGATTCGCTGGAATTCCTTGAATGGGCCAATCTTTCGAGTCAAACTGTCCTTCTGAGTCAAGCGACCGATTCCGGGTTAGGCTGGCGCCTGCGCGGGGGGGTCCAACTGAATCTCTTGGGGAATCTAAATCTGCCAAGCCAAGGGGCGATGGTGCTGGTGCCCTTTGATCCTCTCATTGATACGTTGCAATGGGAACAGTTTCAGCATCGTTGGTCGCTGCCAGCTGGTGTTCGAGTGTTGGGGCCCTACCTTGGAGGTCTCTCCAGGGAGGGGGAAACCATACGATTGGAAACCTTGAGGCAGGTTGCTGATCCTAGGTATCCAGACCAGCCCTACCTCCAATGGATTGTAGCTGATGAAGTCGCCTATCAAACCCAGGCTCCCTGGCCTCCTATGCATGCATCGATCGGCATATCAAGCTTGAGGCGAATCCAAACCGATGGCCCAGGTAGCGAACCCTGGCAATGGACCCTGTCTTTACCGACACCCGGCTGGGTCGAAAAGGCTACAAGCTCTGTGGAACAAATTCAGTGGTCTGAGCAGGGGATTATCCTGAAAATAACCACGCAGTCTGAGCAGCCCCTCTTGATCGAATATGCCGATACCCTGGATCAATCGGATTGGATGCTGTTAAAGCGCCTGGTTGGAAACGGTGAACAGATCGAGGTCCTAGATGCTTCCCCAGGCAACTCACAACGCTTTTACCGTATCCGTTTTCCTTGAGCTCAGGGATTGGGCTTAGGTCACTCCCCTGGCTTCGGTGAATCTGAAGCCATGTTCAAACCATTGGTTAGCAAGGGAATCCAGACACCCTGTTGTTGAACCATGTAAGCTGTGATCGGTGCGTTGACGTTGATCTGGCCTTGCTTGGATTGGATTGAGGTCAACCGGAATGAGCTGCTGGCGGCGTGATTACCTTTGAGTCGTAGGGTTCATGCATTTTTCTGCTTGTCATTGTCGGTGTGACTGATAGTTTCCTTCGCTCTATTTATGAAGAGTGACATTCATCCTGAAAGCTACCGCCCCGTTGTTTTCAAAGATTCCGCTTCGGGATTTAGTTTTTTGAGCAAATCCTGCGCCCGTACCACTCAGACCGTGAAATGGGAAGATGGGCAGGAATACCCATTGGTGATCCTGGGTATCAGCAGTGCCTCGCATCCTTTCTACACCGGCCAGCAAGTGTTCGTGGACACCGCCGGCCGCGTGGATAAGTTCCAGCAGCGCCTGGCCAAGACCAAGGAAGCTCAGGAAAAGGCAGCTGCCTTCAAGAAGCGCAAGCGCTAGCATCAATTTTCTGCATCGCCCGCAGCAGGCCCCATGAGGCTCTTCTGCGGGCGTTTTGCGTCCATTATGGATCTTCACCCCTTCATCGATCGCTTCAAGAAGCGCCTGGCCGAGGTTGAATCAGCTCTAGGGGATCCTTCTGTTTTCAATAACCAGCAAAAATCCCAGGAACTTTCGCGGGAATACAATCGGCTGAAGTCACTGGTTGTTCAGGGCGATGCCTTCCTCAAGATGGAGGGAGAGATTCGTGACAATCAGGAACTGCTGGAGCTGGAACCGGCTGATTCGGAAATGGCCCTGATGGCCAAAGAAGACTTGGTGGGCTTGAAAGCCCAGCTTGCCGAGCTGGAGGTTAAGCTTCAGATGGGTATCGTGCCCCCCGATCCCACTGACAGCCGAGATACCATCGTTGAAATCCGCGCCGGTGCTGGTGGGTCCGAATCGGCTTTATTTGCGGCGGACCTGTTTCGCATGTTCAGTCGATATGCCGAGTCTCAGCGCTGGAAACTAGAAGTCATGGACACCAGTCATTCAGACTTGGGTGGCTACAAGGAAATCACCTTCAGCATCAAAGGCGATGATGTGTTCAAGCGGCTCAAATATGAAAGTGGTGTGCACCGTGTCCAGCGCGTGCCTGTGACCGAGACCCAAGGTCGGGTGCATACCAGCACCTGCACGGTAGCTGTGTTGCCTGAGGCGGAGGAAGTTGATGTGGAAATCAAGCCTGATGATATCACTGTATCGGTATGCCGCGCCTCTGGGCCGGGCGGTCAAGGGGTCAACACCACGGATTCGGCGGTTCAGATTCAACACAAGCCCAGTGGTCTGATTGTGCGTTGCGCTGATGGACGATCCCAGCAACAAAACAAAATTCAGGCGATGACGGTACTGCGCTCTCGACTTTTGGAGCGAAAGATTGCCGAAGAGCATGCCAAATATGCGGCTCAGCGCAAGGCTCAGGTCGGTACGGGCGAGCGTAATGAGCGGATTCGAACTTACAATTTTCCTCAGAACCGGGTCACCGATCATCGGATTGAACTCACCCTCTACAATTTGCCAGCACTCATGGAAGGCGACATGGGAAGCGTGATCGAACCGCTGATGCAGGATGACCTGTCATCCAAGTTGAAGGAGATGGATTTGTGAGTCATGCCATCGAAGGATTGATTTTTGATTGCGACGGAACCTTGATCAATTCCATGCCCGTGCATTGGCTGGCCTGGCGGGAGGTGACTCAGCGACATGGTCTCCACTTCCCGGAGGATCGCTTCTACAGCCTGGGCGGAGTGCCTTCCTGGCAGATCATTCAAATGCTCAGCCAGGAGCAGGGAGTGGAACTCGATCCTCACGCTGTCGCACAGGAAAAAGAGGAGGCCTTTTTCCCTCACATGCATCGGGTGGAACCAGTAGCGGCAGTCATCGACATCGTTCGTGCCCATCATGGCAAGCTGCCCATGGCGGTGGCCACTGGAGGGGTCAAGCCCATTATACCAGACCTGCTTCGTCAGCTGGACCTCTTGCATTACTTCGAGGCAGTGGTCACCAGTGAAGACGTGATTCACCAGAAACCTGCCCCAGATATTTTTCTAGAAGCTGCCCGGCGCATTGGGGTGGACCCGCTAAAATGCCGAGCTTACGAAGACACCGATCTCGGGATGCAGGCCATCCGCGCAGCGGGCATGGAAGCGGTTGACGTTCGCATGATGGGGTGATCAAGGGGATAGTTCTTGAGCCCGGTCCTCGCGATCCTATTTCAAACCTCTTGAGGCGCACCCCAGGGGCACTGCGAGTCTGAGCGATCTGCTTCAGTCTTTTTTAGCAAGAGGGTCTTCGGTGGTGCCCACTGGACGCCTACGCAAGGATAAGGGAGATTCGGTCCACACGTAACGGAACATGAGTGTGCGCAGGGCTGCGGTCAGGGGGATGGCTAGAACCCCACCAATGATGCCACCCATCAGTGTGGTGCCGATCATGATCGCAATAATGACCGTCAGTGGGTGCATCCCTACCCGATCTCCAATGATGCGTGGGGAAATCACCAAACCTTCGGCCATCTGAACTAGGACGAAGATCCCCAAGGTGAGTGCAGGATGGTACCAGCCCGGGTTTTCCACCATCGAAATAATCAGGGCAGGCACAATGCTGAGCATGACCCCCAAGTAGGGGACAATGCCCAGAATACCCGCCACAAAACCCAATAATACGGCATAGCTTAAACCAATGAGCCAGAAGCCGATCATCAGCAGGCCGCCCACGCACATCGCTACTAACACTTGCCCTCGGAAAAAGACGATCAAAGCATCATTGATGGAATGCAGAACAAAAACGATTTCCTCCTTGATCCAGGAGTCGTGCACTGGGAGGTATCGGGTCCAATTACGTTGGATGCCATTTTTTTCAGCAAGAAAGTAAAAGACATACACCGGGACCAGTGCGAATCCGGCCAGCATGCCAAACATGGAGGCGACATTTTGGATTTTGGATTTGATCCATTCTCCAAGGCCCACAAGTCCACGCCAAAGCGCATTGGCCACATCGCCGATCTGGTCGGCATTCAGCGCAATGGTGTTCTCCTCGGTCTGAGTGGCTTGCCCTGAAGCAGGGGGCACCTCCGGTGTGGCTGTCGATTCAGAAGTGATGAGATCATTTTCTTTGGTGGTTTCCAAAGCATGGCCCGTCTGATTGTCTTGCGAAGTGGCTTCGGGAGATGGCGTGAGCCAATCCAAGATGCCCTGAAACGGGTCGGGCACATACTGCTTGAAGGGATGTTCCTGACTGAAGGCAACGTATTTGTCGACCGCCTTTTGGCGGATCTGAGGGATGCTTTCTCCAAGCTTCTTGGTATCCTTGATGAGGCTGGGTACAAAAGCGGCAAAGAAAGCAACCTGCAATACCAGAGCCATGGCAAACACCATCATGATGGCCCAGGTGCGTCCGATGCGATGGCGCTCCAGCCAATCCACCACAGGATCCAACAGGTAAGCAATAATGCCCGCCACAGCTAAGGGGAGCAGCACCGAGGAGAGCTGATTAGCTAACCAGCCCATTCCCGTAAAAAAGGCCCCCAGGAGTCCAAAGATGACAGCGATGGCTAGCCCGCTTAAGGCTGTCCAAAGTAGGGTTGCCTGCTTGGGGGTTGGGCCGGGGAATGCCATGCCGAATTTAGGTGAGAGAGGTGGGTCTTGGGCCAGCCGATCGTCGACCCAACTTTCGAGATTTGGAAGCGGCAGCGCGGACAGCATTCATGACGGCTGCTCTCATGCCTCCCTTTTCTAGCTCGTGAATGCCTTCAATCGTGGTCCCTCCAGGGCTGGTAACCATGTCCTTGAGTAGGCCCGGATGCGCCCCAGTTTCGTGAACCATGCGAGCACTCCCCAGAACAGTTTGAGCTGCTAGGCGGGTTGCCTGATCACGGGTCAGCCCTGCCGCCACCGCACCATCGCTTAGTGCCTCGATGAACTGATAGACGTATGCAGGCCCACTGCCGCTGAGGCCGGTGACTGCATCCATCATGCTCTCAGGCACACGCTCGACCGTGCCAATGGCAGACATGAGAATCAGAGCCTGTTCGGCATCTGCAGCGGTAGCAAATTCACCTAAGCAAAGGGCTGAAGCTGAGGCGCCTACCAAGGCTGGCGTGTTGGGCATCACGCGTATGATACGTCCACCAGCAGGAAGGTAGAAGGCCAGGTGGTCTGTGGATAAACCTGCCACAATGGAGATAAGGCATTGGGATTCACGCCAGTAAGCATGAATGGACTGGAGAGCGTCGGCACACCGATCGGGCTTCACAGCCAGGAAAATCAGGTCAGCAAAACTGGCTACCTCGGCATTGCTATCGGTGGTCCGGCCTCCGGTAATTTCGGCAAACGAATCGCGAGATGCACCGATGGGATCGCTGGCTATGAGATTCTCCACCTTGACCTGATGCTTCCTGACAAAGCCTCCCGCCAGCGCTGAGGCCATTTTACCGGCTCCAATAAAACCAATTTTCAGTTCGTCACTCATCGTAGAATCTTCCAGGTTCATGGAGCGAACACGCTGACGCTCCTTCATCGATATCCTAACAAACGGGCGTTCCAAAGGAATGATAAAATCGATCTTCTAGGTTCATGGTGGGAAGCGAATTGGGAGAGCCCTCACCTCCGCGTTGACAATGACTGGATAAATATAGCAAGCTTCCTCACTCGTTCTACCGAATTTCCAAGGACTTAACCGATTCAGAACACCGTGGCTGCGAAAGACGACTATATAATGGACACGCTCATCGACATGGGCCTGATTACTCAGGAACAGGTCGATGAAGCCAGTGGGGAGGTAACTGATCAGAGTGGCGTGCTCGATGTGCTTGTGGCCAAAGGCGAGCTTTTTGATGAAAGCGTCACTTTGGCAAAGGCTACCCACGCCGGCCTCGAGGTGGTCGAACTGGATGCCATGCAGCTGGATGATGCAGTGATCTCCGCTGTGCCCCGCAATATCGTCAAACGATTCAATGCTGTCCCGATCTACCTCAGCGATGACTCGGTGACCATGGCCATGTCTGACCCAACTGACTTGGAGGCCATTGATGGGCTTCAGGTGGCGGTGGGTAAGCAAGTTGAGATCCAGGTTGCCTCGGACCGGGAAATTCAGAGTGCTATCAAGCGCTACTATGGTGGCCGAGACAATAAGGATGATTCGGTCAGCAAGATGATTCAGGACATCACCGAGGGTGAAGTCGAAATTGCCTCCATGGGGGCTCTGGAGGCTGATACAGGCGTGACGGTGGATGCGGATGCTCCGATTATTAAATTGGTCAACCAGATCATCATTGACGCCTACCGCTCCCGTGCTTCGGACATTCATCTCGAACCCATGCAGCACTCTTTCCGGGTTCGATACCGTATTGACGGGGTCTGCCACATCGTTAAAAGCCCCCCAAAAAGCTTGCAGGGAACGGTTATTGCTCGTTTGAAGATCGAATCCAACATGTCCATTTCTGAAAAACGCATCCCTCAGGATGGCCGTATTCAGTGCGATGTCGGGGATAAGGTCATCGATTTGCGTGTTTCTTCGGTGCCAACCACTCACGGTGAAAGCATCGTCATGCGTATCCTGGATAAGGACGGGCTCAAGCTGGGGCTACCGACCCTAGGCTTTTTCTCAGATGATCAACAAACCTTCGAGAAAATCATCAGTCTCCCTGATGGGATTCTCTTGGTCACCGGTCCAACTGGGTCAGGTAAGACGACCACGCTCTATTCCTGTCTACACTTTATTAATCGCCCTGACCGCAAGATTATCACAGTGGAAGATCCTGTTGAATACCAGCTTGCTGGTATTAATCAGGTGCAAGTTAATGAAACAGTGGGGCTTACATTTGCCCATGCGCTAAGGTCCATGCTGCGTCAGTCGCCCAACGTGGTCATGCTTGGGGAAATTCGTGATTTGGAGACAGCTACCATCGCTATCAATGCTTCTCTCACGGGTCACCTTGTGTTTTCCACCCTGCATACCAACGATGCGCCCAGCGCTGTCACCCGTCTCATTGATATTGGCATCAAGCCCTTTCTCGTTGCTTCTTCCACACGGGCCATGATGGCCCAACGCCTGGTGCGAAAACTTTGTCCCAAGTGCACGGGACCGCACGAATACACTGAAAATCAGCTGCGTTCCATCGGGATTGATCCTGTGGCAGTCCAGGAGCCTAACTACCAAAAAGGCAAGGGTTGCGGCAATTGCACTGGAACTGGGCATCGTGGACGTTTCGGCATCTTTGAAATTTTTGTAGTTGAGGATGAAGCCAGGAAGCTCATTTATGACAAAGTGCCTGCTTCGGTCCTCCGAAAAGCTGCTCGAGAAATGGGTATGAAAACCCTTCGCGAAGACGGCGCAAGGAAGGTCACCTCAGGGCTCACGACTGTTGAAGAGGTCGTTCGAGCGACAGCAAATGACTAATGAGTCCCAGTTGGCCCAAGGTATGCTGTCAAAAACACGAAAATAAGCTTGGAAATTGGGTAGCCTTGCATTTGAGTTCCTTGCCCAACAAGACATTAGTTAATCTATTTCGACCGACCTTTCTATGTCCTATTCGATGTCAGATCTGTTGCAGTTGATGGTATCCGAGGGTGCCGCCGACTTGCACATCCGTACGGGGATTCCCCCAGCCATCCGTGTCCATGGCACCTTGCACAAGGTGGAAGGCCCCCCGCTCACACCAGATGACACCGAGGACTTGATGCGCAGTATTTCCTCCGAAGACAATATCCAGCAGGTCCGAGAAAACGGTGGAGCCGACTTTGCCTTTGCTTTTGGTGAGGCGGCCCGTTTCCGTGTCAGCGTCTTCAAGGAGCGTGGAGATTTTGCCATGGTGCTCCGCCAGATTCCCAACACACTGCTGACCATGGAGCAGATTGGTATCCCGCCCAGCGTCAAGGAGCTGCTTTACAAGCCTCGCGGCTTGGTGCTTGTGACGGGCCCTACTGGATCAGGCAAAAGTACTACTTTGGCTTCCTTGCTCAACATCATGAATATCGAACGTGATGATGTGCACATGATCACCATTGAGGATCCGATTGAATACTATCATTACCACAAGAGTTCTGTGGTGACTCAGCGAGAGGTGCATGTCGACGTGCCCAGTTTCGCCGAAGCACTCAGGCGAGCTCTGCGACAGGATCCTGACGTGATTTTGGTGGGTGAGATGCGCGACCTTGAGACGATTGAGGCAGCGATTACCGCAGCTGAAACCGGTCACCTTGTGTTTGGGACCCTCCACACCACCGGTGCAGCCAAGACGATTGACCGTCTCGTGAATGCTTTCCCAACCAACCAGCAGGAGATGATCCGTATTCAGCTTTCGACTGTGCTGCAAGCGGTGATTTCTCAGCTGTTGGTGCCTCGCTCGGACAAGCCGGGTCGCGTGGCCGTCTTCGAGATCATGATCAA
>Ga0181577_10002150_pt1 | contig 15578 bp, 10 predicted proteins | sample 101ome_21_FD_132468 | JGI IMG/M metagenome (GOLD analysis project Ga0181577, IMG submission 132468) | Coastal salt marsh microbial communities from the Groves Creek Marsh, Skidaway Island, Georgia - 101413BT metaG (megahit assembly) | ecosystem: Environmental > Aquatic > Marine > Intertidal...
GTCGGACGAAACATGACTGCAGCTATCGGTCGGGGGAAGCGCCATCAAGACCCATGTAAACGAATGACCGAGACGTATCACGCACCATCTTACATTTTGGTAAAATGCGGCGGGACGCCTAAAAACATCGGTTTCGCCTCAGTCTGGAGGGGCGACGTCGCACGCTAAGCGTTTCATGTATTAGCCGTTTTCCGACTTTTCCCAGATATCTTTCAGATCGTCCCGCCGGACCTTGCCCCGGTCGGATTTCGGCAGGTCGTCCATGAAGAATATACGTTTCGGCGCCTTGAAATCGGGCAGCGACTGGGCGCACCAGGATTTCACTTCGTCCTCGTCCAGCGTCTCGTCGCCTTTCACCGCGACATAGGCGATGACTTCCTCGCCATAAATCCTGTCGGGCACGCCGACGGCGGCGGCTTCGCGCACTTTGGGATTGCGCAACAGAACGTTGTCGATCTCCAGCGGCGCGATGTTCACACCGCCCCGGATTATCAGATCTTTCGTCCGGCCGGTAACGGTGACGAATCCGTCGTCATCGATCATGCCGAGATCGCCGGTTTTGATGCGTTCGTTCGACAGGTCTTCGAACGCGCCCTCCGGCGAGACCGTTCCGATGCAGGTCTGTGGTCCCCCGATGGTGATTTCGCCTTCCGTATTCGGAGGGCAGGCCTCGCCTTCGCCGCCGACAATGATGAATTCCTGGTGCTTGGCGGGCGGGCCGACGGTGCCCATCTGGCGCCGATAATGCCGGTTGCCGCAGATCCAGCCCGCTTCCGACATGCCGTAGAGCTGCAGCAGCGTGACGCCGTACATGGATTCGAACAGTTTCCACTGATCGGGCGACAGCGGCGCGGTCGAGCAGGTCATCAACCGAAGGCTCGGTACGTCGCGCTCTTCCTGGGGCGGGGGTTCGTTCAGCAGCATGTTCACGACGGTGGGGACGCCCGCCGAGAACGTGATCTCGTGCTCCCGGATCCAGCCGAAAAAACGGGAGCGCGAAAAGCGCTGCGCGATATGCATGGTCAGTCCGGTCTGCAGCCAGGGCATCAGGCTGAGAATCTGGGCGGAATTCCATCCGAACGAGCGGTATTCGAGGGTCTTGTCGTCTTTCGTCAATCCCAGCATGTCGAGCGTATTGAGTCCGTTCAGCCAGTATGCCATGTGGTTGTAGACAACGCTCTTCGGTTTGGAGGTGGTGCCGGAGGTGCAGAAGATGCAGGACAGGTCCTCTGCGCTGTTCTCGCTGTCGATATCGGCGCCGACGCCGGCGTCGTACGACGCGAGAAGGGCGAACAGTTCGTCGGCGCCGGCATCGCCTGCCGCACTTGTCTCCCACCCGGCAAAGCGCAGCGCCGGGGTCTTGAGCCCGGCCGTCATCGCGGGTCCGTCAAGATCGGTATGCCAGAGCGTCAGGGCGGGCTCGATCCCCTCGAGGATTTCGACCAGGTGAACCTCGTTCATTTCCACGTTGAGTGGGCAGACGGCAGCGCCATAGCGCCAGATTCCCATCCAGATAATCAGCTTCTCGACGTTTTCGCCCGACAGAAGTGCGACCTTGTCCCCCGGTTTGACCCCCCGGTCTTTCAGGAAAGCGGCAACCCGGTCGGCTTCCGTTGCGAGTTCACCCCACGTGATGGACTTGCCGTCCTGGTCCAAGTCGACGATCGCGGTTTTCTCGCTGTCCCGATCGCGCCATTTCGACAACAACGCGCGTGTGGATTCGAACGGGAGAGCCAGTTCAGGCTGGTTAGACATGTCGATAGGCATCGCGTTTCCAGTTTTTTGCCGACTTACCGGCGCATTTCTTATTCCACGAATTACTTACCGGCGGACGGTACGGAAGGTCAAGCCAGCCAGGCGGTTCACTCTGCGGGGACAGCCTGCCGTCGCTCCCGCCGCCGGTCCCGCCACGCCGTCACGTTGACGCGGATCATCAGCAGCGACGGCGTGACGAACAGGGTGAGAATTGTGGCGAAGGCCAGTCCGAAAGCGATCGCGGTGGACAGCTGCTGCCACCACTGGGTCGACGGCGCGCCGATGGCGATTTCGCGGGTGACGAAATCGATATTAACGCGGGTGACCATCGGCAACAGGCCGAAAATCGTTGTCGCCGTGGTCAGCAGCACCGGCCGCAGACGCTGGGCGCCGGTGCGGATGATCGCCTCGCGCGGCGAGGCCGCCGTCTTCACGATCCGGTCGAAGGTGTCGATCAGCACGATGTTGTTGTTGACCACGATTCCGGCCAGCGCGATGACACCGATGCCGCTCATCACGATGCCGAAGGGTTGCTCGATGACCAGCAGACCCAGCATGACGCCGACTGTCGACATGACCACGGCCGTCAAAATCAGAAATGCCGAATAGAACCTGTAGAACTGGGTCACCAGGATGATCGCCATCAGGAACAGTGCGATCCCGAAGGCCCGCCCGAGGAAGGCCGCGGCCTTTTTCTGTTCCTCGTCTTCGCCCTTGAACTCGATCTGCACGCGCGCATCGAGATTGGCTTCGTTGTCGATCCAGGAATGGATTTCCTTGTTTTTCGTGTCGGCGAGAACGCTAGGCAGCACGTCCGCTTTCACCGTCATGGATCGCCGCGCGTCCGTCCGGCGCAGCTCGCTGGTCTGCTGGCGGGGGATGCGCTGGACGAAGTTGCTCAGCGGAATCAGACCCTTCGGCGTCTGCACCCGCGTACGGTCCAGCTGCCCGAGCGAGCGTTTGTCTTCCGGATAGCGGATGACGATGTCGATTTCGTTGTCGGCGTCGTCCGGCTGGAATTCGGATACCTTCAGACCGTTCGTTACCAGACGGATGATGTTGCCGATGACGGTCACGTCCGCGTCGAACTTGGCGGCCTGCGCCCGGTCGACCTTCATCTCCCATTCGATTCCGGGAACCGGACGGCCGTCCTCGATATCCTTCAGCCCCGGCATGGCATTCAGTTTCTCGCGGATTTTCGCGACCGCCGGTTCGATCATCTCCGGATGGCGGGACGTCACCAGGATATGGATCGGTTTGCCGACGGGCGGGCCGGCTTCTTCCTTGGCGGTTTCAAGGTAAATCCCGGCCAGTCCGCGGGATCGCTCCACGATATCGGCGAGAATTACGTCCGCGCTCCGGCGCGTGTCCCAATCGGCGAATTCCAGATTTATGGTGCCGATGATATCGACGGGCGCATCGTCGCGCCGCTCCTGTTTACCCGACAGAATATAGACGGCTTTGAGCTCGCCGCGTTCTCGCTGAATGTCGAGAATATGTTTTTCAATGTCGGCGACCAGGGCCGCCTTTTCGTCGACCGAAAGATTGCCGCGCGCGAAGACCTTCATCACGGCGCGGTCCGGTTCAACCTTCGGAAAGAATTCGAAGCCGCGCCCGAAATTCGCATACATCACCCAGGCCCCGATAAGCGCGACGACGGCCAGAAACACGACCTTTGCGGGGTGCCGCAGAACGCCGTTCAGACATCTGACATAGAAACCCGTGAGGCCGCCGACACTGCCGATGTCGCCGGTTTCCATTGCTGACATCTGCTGTACCATCCGGTCGTCCACGGCGCCGGGTTTACCGATCTGAGCGCCCAGGGTGGGTACGAATATCAGGGCCATCGCCAGCGACGCAACCAGGGTCGCGATCAGCGTGATGGGCAGAAATTTCATGAACTCGCCCACAATACCGGGCCAGAAAAGAAGGGGCAGGAAGGCAGCCAGCGTCGTCGCCGTCGAGGCGATGATCGGCCAGGACATCCGCTTCGCCGCCTCTGCGTAGGCGTTGGCGCGGGGCGACCCTTCGATCATTTTCCGGTCGGCGTATTCGGTCACGACGATCGCGCCGTCGACCAGCAGCCCGACCGACAGGATCAGCGCGAACAGCACCACGATATTGACCGTCAGCCCGAACGCCCCGAGCACCAGAATGCCGGTCAGGAACGAGCCCGGTATGGCGATCCCGACCAGAATGCCCGTGCGCACGCCGAGGGCGGCCACGATGATGATCATCACCAGCAGCACGGCCGACAGCACGTTGTTCTGCAGGTCTCTCAGCATGTTGCGGATGTTTTTGGAATCGTCGCCCGAGAACGTCACCGTTATTGCGTCCGGCCACTCCTTGCGCTCTTCCTCGACCAGCGCTTTGACGGCGTTGACCGTCTCGACGATGTTTTCGCCGGTCCGTTTTTTCACTTCCAGCGAGATGGCCGGTTCGCCGTTCAGCCTGGCGTAGGTTTCACGGTCTTCGAACGTCCGGTGGACCGAGGCGATATCCCGCACGGTGACGACGGAATCGCCGTTCGATTTCAGGGGCATGTCCAGAATGTCGTTGACGTTCTCGAACAGGCCCGGGACCTTCACCGCAAAGCTGCCCTTCGCACCGTCCAGAGAACCGGCGGCGATCAACCGGTTCGACCGGCTGATGGCGTCCAGCACCTTGCGGGGGTCCAGCGCGTAGGAATCGATCAGCAGCGGGTCTATAACGATTTCGACCTGTTCGTCGCGGTCGCCGCCGATTTTTGCCTCCAGCACCGCGGAAATGCCCTCGACCTTTTCCTGAAGGTCGCGGCCGATCTTCAGCAGCGTGCGTTCCGGAACCTCGCCGCCCAACGTGACGATGATGATCGGAAACAGGCTCAGATTAACTTCTTCGACACGTGGTTCTTCGGCGTCTTCCGGCAATTCGGCTTTCGCGATATCCGCTTTTTCCCGTACGTCGTTCAACGCCTTGTCCGCGTCGAATCCGGCTTCGAATTCCAGCAGGACATTGGCGCCGCCGAGATAGGCGCTTGACCGGATCTCCTTGATTCCTTCGATGGATTTCAGCTCCGTTTCCATCGGACGGACGAGGAGTCGTTCCGCATCTTCCGGCGAGATGCCTTTCAGCGTCATCGAAACGTAGATGATCGGAATATTGACGTCGGGCCGCGCTTCCTTCGGGATGCTGACGTAGCTTGAAAACCCGGCGATCAGGAGCAGTGCGAGTAGCGCGAGGACCGTCCGGGATCGCGACAGGGCGGCGTCGATGATCGTCATGCGCCGGTCTTCGCGTCTTCGCGCACCGGACGAACTTTCTGACCGGCTTTCACGTACTCATGCCCCACCGTTATCAGGCGTTGTCCGTCTTTCAGGCCGGACACCCACAGACCTTCCGCGGTGTCGGAAAGGATCTTGATGGGCACGAATCTGACAATATCCGCTGGATCGACGATCCGTACGCCGATCCGGCCGTCGTCTGCGAGGGTAAGGACCGCCGGCGAGATCACATGCGCCCGGATCGGAGCGAGGGGCAGGGTCAGTTCGCCGGTCAGGCCGGAACGGATGGTGTGGTTGGCGTTGGGAATTTCAAGCTCGACCCGAAAGGACCGCGTTTCGCTGTCGGCTACGGCAGCGATAAAGCGGATGGTTCCGTCCGCGGTTCGTCCGTCTATCAGTGTCACCCTGCCGGGGGCGCCGACCGACAGCGCGCCCACGTCCCGTTCCGACACAAATCCAACGGCGAGCACCGGGTCGAGGTCGACGATCTTCGCGATATTGTCGCCGATCTTCACGAAATCGCCTTTTTCGACATAGCGCGTTTCCAGAATGCCGCGGAAGGGTGCCCTGATCGTCGTTCTGGACAGGTCGATGCGCATCGACTTGGCCTGTGCGCGTGCGGCATCGAGCAAAGCCCGGGATTCGGCGAGCTTCGTGCCGGAGCGAAAGCCTTTCTTGGCCAGTTTCTTAGCGGCGCGGTATTCGATTTCGCGTTGCCGAACGAGCGCCGCCGTTTCGGCAAGACGCGCGTTGCGGTCCTCGACATCCTGACGTGCAATCACGTCGCCCGCTTCGACGATCTTGCCTTCTTCGCCGGGGACTTCACTGACCGGACCGGCTGTTTCTGCCCGGACCGTTACTTTCCTCGACTCCTCGGTTCGACCGTTGACGATTACGGCTCCTTGCTGGGTTCGCGGTTGTACCGGTTTTACCCGCACGGCGATCAGCTCGACCGGCTTCTGTTCCCCGGCCTTGCTGTCATTGGCGATTGCCTGGCGGTCATCGTCGCCGATCTGACCCGAAAGTATCCAAACCGTGGCGGCGATCGCGAGTACGCCGGCGACGATGATCGAACTTCTCATACCGACACCTCGCTGGCGCGCGGGGAGGAGCGTTCGCCGCCCACTTCGTTGCGGAGAGCGGCGCCGACAAGTTCATGGCGGTGGTTTTCGAGATATTCGGCGCCTGCTTCGTACACGGCGATACCGTATCCAAGGGCAAATTTCTCGCCCGCCGGCATGGTTTCGTTCCTGCATTCATACATTTCCGTGAGGCGGGCGCGAAACAGGGAGATACGATCTTCGATCAGCGCGTCGATATCGCGGGCCGGCAGCATCTGGCCAAAAAACATGATGAACAGAAAATCCGAACGCAGACGGTCCGGTGCAGGCTCCTGCAGCATTTCATCGGTCAGAGCCTGACGGCCGGCCGGCGTGATCGAATATATCTTCTTTGCCGGTTTGCCGGTTTGGTTGACTTCTTCCAGGCTGATCAGCCGGTTGTTCAGCAGGGCGTTGAGGGCCGGGTAAATAGACCCGAATCCCGCCGCATAGAAATGCGCGAACGGGCCTTCTTCGCACTGTTTCTTAATCTCATATCCGGAGGCGGCACCGCGGGACAGGACGCCCAGGCAAAGCGTTTTTACATCCATGGATCGCGATCTCTCCCAATTCGATATATATTGAAACGATATATATCGAATTGGGAGAGATGCAAGGATTTATTCCGAAAACTTTTTTGGAAATCGCGTCGGGTGGAGGGGCGACGACGGGGTCGAGAATTGGCAGCAGAGATTTGCTGTCAGGGTGTCGGAATTTTTTACGTTTCCGGCTTTTGCTTGTACGCAAGAAATCCTAATCCCCTGTATTAACTGGAATTATTCCATTTGCCACGGGAATTGCATGTATCCTGAATGACGATTTCTAACGCAAGGTATGTGTGTTGGCGGACGATCGGCAGGAAGCATTCAGGGTTAGGCAGTCGGCACCGCCCCGCAAAGTGTCAGTAGAGAGTTTCAGTTTCCGAGACGGGCAATGCCTACCCTGCCTGTAGCGGAGGTTGTGTCGTCCGAACGCAAGTTCGAGTGGCACGACTGACGGGTTGTCGGAAGCCTACCCCCGGCAACCTGTCATGAGGACTGTCTGACGCCTACCCCGGACAGTCCATCAAAGACGGCGGCTCAGCGTACCCGGGCCGCCGTCGCTGATTCCGCACCCGGACTCGGTGTCGTTCGGTCGTTCTTCTTTTCAGAAATTACCGGGAAATGGCTGGGGAACCTGGATTCGAACCAGGACTAAGCGGGTCAGAGCCGCTCGTTCTACCATTAAACTATTCCCCAACGGGGGGTTCCGATCTGGCATCGCAACCGGGCGGCGTACTTAGCACACGCAAATCGTATTTAATAGCCCAAACGGCGTATTCAATCTTCGTTCGGCCCGGTTCCTCGGACCCGGCCTGAGAAAAATCTTCGCAACCGAAATTTTCGCCGATATAGTCGGGTATCTGGACAACACATATCTTATGCGGCGGCCTGCCCGGGGTGCCGCATATCGGAGAGGAAACGTGTCGGCATCGCCGCCACAGAATAATAATCGCCGGGCGAATGGACGAAACCGTGCGGGCGGGAGAAACAGGACCGGCCGCAAGCAACGTGTGTTCGCGGCGCTTGATCTGGGGACCAATAACTGCCGGTTATTGATCGCTCAGCCGGCAGGGCGTGGTTTTCGGGTCATCGACGGATTCTCGCGTATCGTACGCCTTGGCGAAGGCGTCAGCGAAGCCGGGACGCTGTCCGAGGCCGCTATTCAGCGAACCGTCGACGCGCTCAAGATATGCGCTAACAAGATGTCGCGCCGCCGGGTGTCGCAGGCCCGGTGCGTGGCGACCCAGGCCGCCCGCTCCGCAAGAAACAGCGATCTTTTCGTTGAGCGGGTCAAGCAGGAGACAGGGATCGACATGGAGATCATCTCGTCCAGGGAAGAGGCCGAGCTGACCCTGACCGGCTGTTTTTCGCTTCTCGATCCGGCTTACGACCATGCCCTGATGTTCGACGTGGGCGGCGGCAGCGCTGAGTTCGTCTGGGCCCGTATCCTGGAAAGCGGAGGCGCCCGGATCCAGGGCTGGACGTCCTTGCCCTGCGGCGTGGTCACGTTGACGGAACTGCACGGCAAGAAGGAGTTCGCGCCGGCGGAGTATGAATCCCTGGTGGCGGATGTCGTCGATACGCTGAGGCCTTTCGATGCCCAGTTCGGAATCTCCGATCACATCGCCGCCGGCGGGGTTCAGATGGTCGGCACGGCGGGCACAGTCACAACAGTGGCCGGGGTCGATATGTGTCTGCCGCGCTACAACCGGTCGCGGGTAGACGGTTCCTGGCTAGGATTCGATGCGGTCGAACGCATCAGCCGGGTCCTGTCCGGCCAGACCTACGACGAACGAGCGGCGCATCCCTGTATCGGTCACAACCGGGCGGATCTCGTGGTCGCCGGCTGTGCGGTGCTTGAAGCGGTGTGCCGTATCTGGCCGGCGGGCCAGCTGCGTGTCGCCGACCGCGGTGTGCGCGAAGGCATTCTGAGCGTGATGTCCGGACAGCCGAAGGCGACCTGCGACGGCGCGACCGCGTTCGCCGCGGAATAGGACAGCGCCCGTGTCCCGGCGAACCGGCAGAAAAAGCGGCGGCAAGGGGAAGAGCGGCAGCGGTCTGACCGGCCGGAACATGCGGGTCCGTGTCAAAACGGCCCGCGGCCGCAAATCGTCCTCCACCCGTTGGCTCGACCGGCAATTGAACGACCCCTATGTCCACGAAGCCCGAAAGCAGGGCTATCGGTCGCGGGCCGCCTTTAAGCTTTTGCAGCTGGACGACAGGTTCGGGTTTCTGGCACACGGTCAGCGGGTGGTCGATCTCGGCGCGGCGCCCGGTGGCTGGACACAGATCGTCGTCGACAGAACGAAACCCACGGGCACCGGCGGTAAGGTCGTTGCGATCGACATTCAGGAGATCGACCCGATGGCCGGTGCTGAAACCCTGGTTCTCGACATCTGCGCTCCCGATGCGTCCGACCGGTTGCGGTCCGCGCTGGGCGGCGGCGCCGACGTCGTGCTCAGCGACATGGCGGCGGCCGTGACAGGACACAAATCGACCGATCATCTGCGCACCATGACGCTGTGCGAAGAAGCGCATCTGTTCGCGGCGGAAACGCTGACGCCCGGCGGAACGCTGGTTATGAAGGCTTTTGCCGGCGGTGCGCATGCCGATCTGATGTCAGCTATCAACAAGGATTTCGACAAGGTTCGCACGGTCAAACCGGATGCGTCGCGGCCAGAAAGTCCGGAGACCTATATCGTCGCCACCGGATTTCGCGCGCGGGAAAAAGGCTGAATCGAATTATCCGCCGAATTGTCCGCGAACGCACTCCATTCTGTTTGGGATTCGACGGACCGGTGTGTATATTCTGCCGCCACTCCAGCAACAGGTGGTGGCATGGAAATCCGCGACGCGCTGACCTTTGACGACATACTTCTCGTACCCGCGGAATCCGCCGTACTCCCTCACGAAGCTGTAACACGCACGCGGCTGACACGCTCGATCGAGCTCGGCATTCCGCTGATTTCCGCGGCGATGGACACGGTTACGGAATCCAATATGGCCATCGCCATGGCCCAGGCTGGCGGAATCGGCGTCCTGCACAAGAACATGGACGTTTCCGAACAGGCCGACGAAGTGCGGGCCGTCAAGAAATTCGAATCCGGCATGGTCGTCAATCCGGTCACGATCACGCCCGAACAAACCCTTGCCGATGCTCTAGGCCTGATGGAGTTCCACAGGATATCGGGCATTCCCGTGGTCGAACGCAATAACGGCAAGCTGGTCGGCGTTCTTACCAACCGGGACGTCCGCTTCGCCGACAAGGCCGAGCAGCCGGTGAACGAACTGATGACGAAGGAAAACCTCGTCACGGTGGAAGAAGGCGTCGATATGGCGGAAGCACGCCGGCTTCTTCACAAATACCGGATCGAGAAACTACTGGTTGTCGATGATGCCTACCGGTGCATCGGTCTGATCACCGTCAAGGATATCGAGAAGGCCAAACTGCACCCGAACGCGACCAAGGACGAAAAAGGACGGCTGCGGGTCGCAGCCGCGACCGGAGTAGGCGAGGACGGCTTCGCCCGCGCCGAGGCGCTGATCGACGCCGAGGCGGACGTGGTCGTCGTCGATACGGCGCACGGCCATTCCCGGGGCGTATTGGATGCCGTCGGGCGCATAAAGAGGCTGTCGAACAGCACCCAGGTCATCGCCGGCAATATCGCTACGCCGGAAGGTGCCAAAGCGCTGATCGATGCCGGCGCCGACGCGATAAAAATCGGGATCGGCCCTGGCTCCATCTGCACCACGCGCGCCGTAACCGGCGTCGGGGTGCCCCAGTTTTCGGCCGTTCTCGAATCCGCCGAGGCCTGCCGCGACGGTGATGTACCCTGTATCGCCGACGGCGGAATACGTTTGTCGGGCGATGTCGCCAAGGCAGTCGCCGCCGGCGCGGATTGCGTGATGGTCGGATCGCTGCTGGCAGGGACCGACGAAAGTCCGGGCGAGGTGTTTCTTTATCAGGGGCGGTCTTACAAATCCTATCGCGGCATGGGCTCCCTCGGCGCGATGGCCCAGGGATCGGCCGACCGCTACTTTCAGCAGGAGGTGCGGGACAGCCTGAAGCTCGTCCCCGAAGGGATCGAAGGCAGGGTGCCCTATAAAGGGCCCGCCAGTGCGGTACTGCATCAGCTAATCGGCGGGCTGCGGGCATCCATGGGCTATACCGGTAACGGTACGGTGGCTGACATGCAGCGGAACTGCACGTTTCGGCGGGCGACTGCCGCGGGGTTCCGGGAAGGGCACGTCCACGACGTGTCGATCATGCGCGAAGCCCCCAACTACCGGCCGCCGGAATAGCCCGTGGTCGAGATCGCGACGGATATCAGCATACGTCCGGCCGTCGCCGAGGACGCGGCGTCGATCGCGGAGGTGCACGTGGAAAGCTGGCAGTCGACCTATGCCGGAATTCTGCCAGACGAAATTCTCCTGAATCTGGATTCGAACCAGCATGAAGCACGGTGGTGGCGGCATGTCCTCGGCCGGTTTCGCCGCAATCATTTCGTCTACGTCGCCGAGACCGGCGACGGGGATATCGCGGGTTTTGCCAGCGCCGGGCCGTCGCGTCACCCGACGCTGCCCTACCGGGCAGAGGTGTACACCATTTATCTGCGCGACGAGTTTCACGGCTTCGGCGCCGGGCGCCAGCTGTTCGCCAGTACGGTGGCCGCTGTGAGCGAGGCGCGCGGGCCGTCGGTCATCGTCTGGTGCCTGAGCGGAAACCCGTCGCGATATTTCTACGAAGCCATGGGCGGCGCCCTGGTCGCGAGACGTCCCAGCAAGGTGGGTACCGCCAATGTCGAGGAAGTCGGTTATGCCTGGAACGACACCGCCGAGCTTGCCGTGTGGGGAAGCGACTGACCCGTGACCACCACCGATCGCGTCCTCATTATCGATTTCGGATCCCAGGTAACGCAGCTGATTGCGCGCAGGGTTCGCGAAAGCGGGGTCTATTGCGAAATACACCCCTTCAACAGGGTCACCGGCAAGTCGCTCGCAGATTTCGCGCCCCGCGCGATCATTCTGTCGGGCGGGCCCGCCTCGGTCCTCGATATCGATACGCCGCGCGCCCCCGACGAGGTGTTCGAACTAGGCGTGCCTGTGCTGGGGATCTGTTACGGCCAGCAGACCATGGTAGAGCAGCTCGGCGGCAGGGTGCAGACCTCCGATCACCGCGAATTCGGACGCGCGATGGTCCGTGTTACCGAGGACTGCGCCATCTTCGAGGGTATCTGGCGGGTCGGCGCCGAGGAACAGGTTTGGATGAGCCATGGCGACCGGGTCGACGAATTGCCGGAAGGATTCCGCGTCGTCGGCGTCAGCGAGGGCGCGCCGTTTGCTGCGATTGCCAACGACGACCGGAAATTCTATGCGGTTCAGTTCCACCCCGAAGTGGTTCACACGCCGCACGGCGCTGAACTGCTGAGGAACTTCACGCACAATGTCGCGGGCTGCACCGGCAGCTGGACAATGGCCGCGTTCCGCGAACAGGAAATTGCGAAAGTCCGGGCTCAGGTCGGCGACGGCAAGGTTATCTGCGGCTTGTCCGGAGGCGTGGATTCGTCGGTGGTGGCGGTGTTGCTGCACGAAGCCATCGGCGATCAGCTGACCTGCGTGTTCGTCGATACCGGCATGATGCGCCTGAACGAAGCAGACGAGGTCGTCAGCCTGTTCCGCGATCACTATAACATTCCGCTGGTTCATCGGGACGCAACCGATCTGTTTCTCGGCAAGCTGGACGGCGTCAGCGATCCGGAAAAAAAGCGCAAGATCATCGGCGGTACGTTCATAGACGTGTTTGAGGAAGAAGCGAACAACCTGGGCGGCGCTGATTTCCTGGCGCAGGGGACGCTCTATCCGGATGTGATCGAATCCGTCTCGTTCCATGGCGGTCCGAGCGTCACGATCAAATCGCATCATAACGTCGGCGGGTTGCCGGAACGCATGAACATGGACCTGGTGGAGCCGCTGCGGGAACTGTTCAAGGACGAAGTGCGCGCGCTGGGCCGCGAACTCGGCCTGCCGGAGAGTTTCGTCGGGCGTCATCCTTTTCCCGGGCCCGGCCTGGCGATCCGGATACCCGGCGAGATCACGCGCGAAAAGCTCGATGTGTTGCGCAAGGCGGACGCAATCTATCTGGAAGAAATCAGAAATGCCGGACTATACGACGACATCTGGCAGGCCTTCGCCGTACTGTTGCCTGTCCAGACTGTTGGCGTCATGGGAGACGCGCGCACCTACGACAACGTGTGCGCGTTGCGCGCGGTCACGTCGACCGACGGCATGACGGCGGATTTCTACCCTTACGACATGGCGTTCCTGGGGCGTACCGCAAACCGGATCATCAACGAGGTCCGGGGGATCAACCGGGTCGTTTATGACGTGACGTCGAAGCCGCCCGGCACGATCGAATGGGAGTAGGGGGGGACATGTCGCGCGACGGCAAGGCAGCCGAAGCCCAACGGACCGGATATCCGGGCGACCGGTCGAAGCAAAGGATTGCCGTGCTGTTGCCATGCCTCAATGAGGCAGCGGCAATCGGACATGTCGTCGAAGAGTTTCGCAACGCCCTGCCGGATGCCGATATTTTCGTCTACGACAATGCGTCCACTGACGATACAGCCGCCGTTGCCGCCAAGGCAGGCGCCATTGTGCGGAATGAACCGGCACGCGGGAAAGGGTATGTCGTGCGCCGCATGTTTGCCGATATCGATGCTGATATTTATCTGATGGCCGACGGCGATGGCACTTACGATGCGGCAAGCGCGCCCCGATTGATCGACGCGATGCTTGCCGGGCCTTTCGACATGGTGGTCGGAATACGCGAGGACATCGGGGCCGTTTCACGCAGCGGACATGCTTTTGGTAACCGCGTGTTTAACAGGCTTCTCACCGGTTTTTTTGGACGCGGGTTCGAAGACATTTTTTCCGGCTATCGCGTGTTTTCGAACAGGTTCGCGAAGACGTTTCCCGCGTCGGCCACGGGATTCGAAATCGAGACGGAAATGTCCGTCCATGCGCTGGAGCTTCAGATTCCCGTATGCGAGATCAGCCTTCCGTATCGCGACCGTATAGACGGCGGACAGAGCAAGCTCCACACCTACAAGGACGGGCTGCGGATACTCTGGAAAATGATCCTGCTGCTTAAAGACGTGCGCCCGATGTTTTTTTTTACAAGCATCGCCGCGGCTTTTTTCATCTTGTCCGTCGGCCTGGCCACGCCCATTTTAATAGAATTCATCGAGACGGGGCTGGTGCCCCGCTTCCCGACGGCTATTCTGGCCAGCGCGATCGGAATTCTCGGGTTTATCAGCCTGACATCCGGGGTCATCCTCGACAGCGTGGCACGCGGCAACCGGAAAATTAAGCGGATGCTTTTTTTGACCGCGGGGTCGGCGCCCCGGTCCCCCGACGTCTGAACCGATATTGCTCAGTCGGGCAGGCTGTATGGATCGGTGTACCCGTCATACGGCCAGAATTTTTCTATCCGCCAGGTGTTGTCATCCGATCTTGCGACGAGAGTAGAACCGTCGTCGCGAATTTCGGGCAGGCCCAACCCGGCTGCGTACCAACCCGCTGTCTGATGAATCCAGACGTGACTGATGCCGTGCCGTTCAAGCCGCGGTGCCAGTTCCGACCACGAGGACGTGCCGGAACTGATCCGGTAAATAAATCCTGGCGCCGGATTGAAGGGTGAAAAGCCCAGAACTTCGTATCTGAGGATCAGGTCTGCGAAACCCTGTCCTTTCGGGTCGAAAACCGCGAGCGTTGCATCCGCCGGAATTATCGTCGCCATGTCCTGGCCAGCCATGCGCATGTGCGTTATCTGCGGCCGGATATCGATGCGAATTTTATAATTGAACGCGATGGGTGCAATCACGACCCCGAGGATCAGAAGAGCGGACAGAATGACTCGCAGCCGAGTTAGATTAGCGAGAAGGGGGGCGAATTTACTTTTGTAAAGCATTCCAAGCGCGATCGCCGCGGTCAGCGCACCGAGCAGGCCAAGTTGTACGTTGTAACGCCAGAAGCTCGCCGCGCGGCTACCCTCATATGCACCGAATGCGGCGATATACATCACCCAGAGAAAAAACCAGTAGCCCAGAAAAACAGCGCCCGTTACGAAGAGAAGACGTCCGTATCTTCCGCCCCGTCCGGTAAAGAATGCCCATAGACCGGCGATAGAGATCGCCAGCATCATGCCAAAATAAGCGCCCTTCTTCGAGGCGATCGTGAGCATCCGGGCCAAGATGTCGAATGCCCGATCATCCAGCCACTGGTCTCTGGCGAGTAGTGAAAATTCACCGCCGGAAATATGCTCGGCAACATGGAACCGCCAGCTCAGGTAAACGACCATTGGCAGGGTCAGCATAACCGGCAGGCACACGAGGAATTTACGGATGCTAATGTCCGGATCGCGCAGCACGATGGCGAGTCCCGCCAGCAGCAACAGGACCAGCAGGACCAAATTCGTTTGTTTGACGTTGATGAAAAGCGCACACGCCAAGGCGAATTGCCAGGCAAGGGTTAGGGAATTTCCGGCGCCTTCTGCCAAGTCGTTTAAAATGCGCCAGACCAGAACCCCCAGAGCGCCCATAAGTACGGCCGTCGCGGTATCGGCATAGGCGGTGAAGACTAGTTTTTGAACAAACGTAGTGCTGAGAACGGTAACGCCCAGTAGACCAACTGCCGCCGCAAACCAGCCTTTCATTTGAGAAGCGGGAGTGCCGCTGCCGGTACCCACCATGGCAACGTATACAGGCGCCAGGATCAAGAGTAACAGAACGTTGCCGAACGTGACGCCCATTTCTACGAACGTGCCGCTCAGGTATGAGATTAGATAGGCGAATAGTTGATTCCCGTGAGGATAGGCGGGAAAAACCGATGGTGAATCCGGTAGGCCGTTCTGAGGAAAA
>Ga0181577_10002151_pt1 | contig 15576 bp, 12 predicted proteins | sample 101ome_21_FD_132468 | JGI IMG/M metagenome (GOLD analysis project Ga0181577, IMG submission 132468) | Coastal salt marsh microbial communities from the Groves Creek Marsh, Skidaway Island, Georgia - 101413BT metaG (megahit assembly) | ecosystem: Environmental > Aquatic > Marine > Intertidal...
ATGCGCTCGATGATCTCTACTACCTTCATTCCTTCCAGTGCGTTGGTCGAGATCTGTGACTTTCCGGTCAATACATCGATGACGTTCTCGATCACATAATGGTGGTTCGCCGCACTTCCCTTGTAATCACCGTAATCGTTTGGTGGATTGGGTGGAGGTAAAGTAGGCATCTCATAGTCTTCTACGTGGCAGTATTCAACCTGATCCATGTATTGACCGCTCACCTTCACCGTACCCTTCTCCCCGATCACTACGATGCTGCTTTCAAAATTCTGTCCGTAGATCGCCGTGCTGTAGTTGATCGAACCGAAACCACCGTTGACAAACTCGAATTGAACCAATCCTGAATCATCAAACTCGGTGCTGTCCTTGTGGTTGAAGTTGGTGCTCATGGCAACGATGTTCTGGATGTCGCCAAACAACCAATACAAGATATCAATGAAGTGGCTGAACTGGGTGAACAACACTCCGCCATCCAAGTTCTTAGTACCCTTCCAGCCTCCGGCTTTGTAGTAGCGTGCATCGCGATTCCAATAGCAGCTCAACTGAACCATGTTGATGGCTCCCAAACGATTCTCTTCGATCAACGACTTCAGCCACTGCGATGAAGGAGAATATCGGTTCTGCTTCACGCAAAATACGTGACGTGAAACTTGAAGTGACTTGAAGATCACATCCTCACACTCCTGGCGATTGAGACCCATTGGTTTTTCGATCACAACGTGAGACTTGCTCTCTAGTGCCTTGATCGATTGAGAGGCGTGATAGCCGTTTGGCGTACAGATGTTGACCACATCCACGTGCGTATCAGAATTCAAGAAGTCCTCTACTGATTCAAAGACCTCGATGTCAGGAAACATCTGCTTCGCTGCCTCTCTCTTCTCTGCATCAATATCTACGACCACTTTGAGCTTACTTTGCTCATTGCCGTCCACCATGATGGCGTGCTTCTTTCCAATGTGTCCGAATCCAACGCCTCCAAACGAGATCCCCGTCATAATTCCAAAATTTGGCTGCGAAGATAACCCTTTCCCTTGGCAACGCACGGAGAACACGAGGAGGATTCAACAGGGTTTTCCACGAGAAACCCGTTCCTTTGATCCTGTGAAAGAACTCCCGGGTCATCCACGCATATTGCTCTTCGACGGCGTGTGCAATCTGTGCAATGGAATCGTGCATTTTGTCATTAGACATGACCCGGACGGAAAGGTCTCCTTCGCCTCGCTTCAATCGGACTACGGCCAAGAAACGCTCAAACATTTGGGACTCTCGACGGATGAACTGCACAGCTTCATCTACTTCCGAGATGGGCAGCACCATCAGCGTTCGACCGGTTTTCTCTACCTGGCTAGGGATCTCGGTGGGTGGTGGAGACTATGGGAAGCATCATGGATTTTCCCGCGTTTCATTCGCGACTTCGTTTACGGCCTAGTAGCGAAAAGCAGGTACAGCATTTTTGGAAAAAGGGAGCAGTGTTATGTGCCGACACCCGAGCTAACCCAGCGCTTTGTCGCTGGGTCACTTTCCACCTAGGAATGCCCAATACCATTCGATGGCTTCCTCAAGTCCTTTCTTGAGATCATATTCCGGACGGTAACCGAGCACCGTATTGGCTTTTAGGGCTGAAGCCAGACTGTGACGCACGTCCCCTACTCGCTCCGGACCGTATTTGACCTCGACGTCCGCGATCTTCGAATCAAAGTCGCTCAGGAGATCCTGAAGGATCGAGATCAGTTCATTCAAGTTCGTGCTCTCGCCATAGGCGATATTGTACACGTCATTCACCGCTACGGGATTCGTAGATATCGCTGCGATGTGGTTGGCGTGTACCACATTCTTCACATAGGTAAAATCCCTAGACTGCGTGCCATCACCATGCACCGTGGGTGATTCGTGGCGGATCAAATGACGAATGAATTTAGGAATCGCAGCAGCGTAAGGTCCATCCGGATCCTGATTCTTACCGAAGACATTGAAATATCGAAGACCAATGGTCTCCATACCATACAGCTCACCGAAGACCCGCGCGTAGTTCTCGTTTACGCTCTTAGTCACCGCATATGGCGATAAAGGCCTTCCCGTCTTCCCTTCCACCTTCGGCAGACGCTGATCATCGCCGTACACCGAACTGGAGGTGGCGTAGATAAAACGCTTCACCTTAGCGTCTCGAGCGGCAACCAGCATATTGAGAAAGCCACCCACATTGACCTCATTGGTTAGGATGGGATCGTCGATGGACCTGGGGACGGAACCTAAGGCCGCTTGGTGAAGAACATAGTCTACTCCATCAGCCGCTTTCTTGCAGGCATCTAGGTCACGTATGTCGCCTTCAATAAAGTTGAAGCGCTTATCATCCAGGAAGGACTCAATATTCGAACGATGACCCGTAGCAAGACTGTCCAGCCCCACCACCTCGTTGTCATGCAGCAAGAGGTCCTCCACTAGATTAGATCCGATGAACCCCCAGCGCCTGTCACCAGTACGCGTGCTCCTCTTATGTGTCGTTCGATCACCATGCAAACTCCGGGTTATTCTGTAACTCCAAGGTTACGCAAAGGTCAACCTTTAGCGTGCGATCGACGTAGCACGCATTTCACGGATGACGGTCACCTTCACCTGTCCCGGATAGGTCATTTCATCTTGGATCTTCTCTGAGATCTGGTACGCCAATGTGCTTGCTTCCTCGTCCTTCACCTTATCGGAAGAAACGATGACACGCAGTTCACGTCCCGCTTGGATCGCATACGACTTCTCGACTCCAGGATATTCCAATGGAATACGCTCGAGGTCTTGGATACGCTGGATGTACGACTCCATGATCTCGCGTCGAGCACCGGGACGTGCACCGCTTACGGCATCACAAACCTGAACGATCGGAGAGATCAGGGTCGTCATCTCGATCTCGTCGTGGTGAGCTCCGATAGCATTGCATACATCAGGCTTCTCGTTGTACTTCTCAGCGAGCTTCATACCCAAGATCGCGTGTGGCAATTCGCTTTCCTCATCCGACACCTTTCCGATATCGTGGAGAAGACCGGCTCGCTTGGTTACTTTGGCGTTCAAACCAAGTTCAGCCGCCATGGTCGCACAGAGATTAGCTACTTCACGACTGTGCTGAAGCAAGTTCTGACCATAAGATGAACGGAACTTCATTCGTCCTACCATTCGGATCAACTCCGGATGCAGGCCGTGGATGTTCAGATCGATACACGTGCGCTTTCCTGTTTCGATGATCTCTTCTTCCAATCGCTTCTTGGTCTTGGCCACTACCTCTTCGATGCGTGCAGGGTGGATACGACCGTCGGTGACCAACTGGTGGAGCGACAAGCGTGCGATCTCACGTCGTACAGAGTCGAAACATGACAGGATGATCGCTTCCGGCGTATCGTCTACGATGATCTCTACGCCTGTCGCTGCTTCCAGCGCACGGATGTTTCGGCCTTCACGACCGATGATGCGACCCTTGATCTCGTCGCTTTCGATGTTGAATACAGAAACTGAATTCTCGATCGCCTGCTCCGTGGCCACGCGCTGGATCGTTTCGATCACGATCTTCTTGGCATCCTTGTTCGCATTGATCTTTGCCTCATCGACGATCTCTTTCATCAAGCCCATCGCTTCGGTCTTCGCCTCGCTGATCAATACTTCTTTCAACTGCTCCTTCGCTTCATCGGCGCTAAGCCCCGAGAGGCTTTCGAGTTGCTTCACCTGGTTGGCGTGCAGGCTGTTTAGATCTTGCTGCTTCTTCTCAACCACCTCCAATTGACGCTCTAGGTTTTCGCGAATCGAATCGAGCTTCTGCTCTTTTTTCTTGGCATCAGAGAGACGCTGGTTAAGGGTGTTCTCTTTCTGTCTCGCACGGTTCTCCGTTTCTAAGATCTTTCTATTCTTCTCTTGGATCACCTTCTCGTGCTCTTCCTTCAACTGGAGAAACTTCTCCTTGGCTTGCATCAACTTTTCTTTCTTGATGATCTCGGCGTCTTTTTGCGCCTCATCGAGGATGGACTTGCGCTGTGACTGCAAAGCAGAACGCTGGATAGCCCACATGGCTCCGGCTCCTACCAACAACGCAACAACTCCAATAACAATGGTCATGATATCCATTTCTGTTTGGTTAGATGATTTAAAAAAAAGCCCGCACGAACCGGAGTTATGTAACCTCCAAAAAAGCAAAAGATCGGGGTTCACCGTTGCAACGCAAACGTCCAGCGTCTCCACCGAAGTGAAAATCTCCACGACTAGGTCGGGATCAACAGGCCTGTTTATGTCCCACGCTAAGATTCACCCCAGCGTTATAGATGTTCAGGTTACAAAACACGTTGTTCGTACGGGCTAAACTTGTAAAGAACGTTCGCTAAGATGCGAGCGCTGCGTCAATCCTGTCTATGAGTGCCTGAATGTTTTCTTGCGCTTTTTCATGGATCACTTCCTCCTTGCCGTGACCCTTTTCCAGCGTTAGTTCAAGCGCCAACATCGCTAGAAGATCCAGCTTGTCCTTCACCGCGAAATTCGACTCTAATACCTTGAGTCGCTCGTTGATGTAGGTCGCCGCTTTCCGTACCTCCTCCTCCTCGTCCATCTGGACCGTCAAAGGATATACGCGATTAGCGATGTTAACTTTTATGTGTAGTTCACTCATTCGATCAGTCATTCAACAGCGCAATGCACTTGTCGATTTCCCGTACTAATTGGCTGATCTTGCGCTTTGACTCGGTCACTTTCTCTTCGTCACCCTTGATCGCCGAAGCCACTTTCAGCACTTTGTTCTCTTCCTTTAATCGCTCGATCTCTGCGTTCAACTCTTCAAGCCTTCCCTGCATTTTCTCCTTCTCCGCTACCAAACTCAGAATGCGCTGTTGACCCTGTTCATAGGCGTCAATCAAGCCATTCGTTCTTTTTGCAAGGCTTTCAACAGAAGAGGTTAAATCTTTCAAATTCAGCGATTTAGTCGAGAACAACCGCTACACGTAGCGGCGACCCAAAGGTTGTAAAATTTATGGATTGATTGTTCAAAACCGATAAATTCTTTCCAATTCACGCCCTAGGACAAGCCCTACATTCGCAGGCATCCTATGAATCGATCGCTATCCAAAACACTATTCCTCCCAGGCTTTCTTCTGTGGCTATTTGCCGGCATGACATCTCACGCCCAAGAGATCACCATTGGAAATCCGTTGCCCGTTCAGCCTTCACTCTCAGGAAACTTCGGTGAATTGCGCCCAAACCACTTCCATGCGGGTGTCGATCTTAAAACGGCAGGACGCGAAGGCTTGGAGATCAAATCGGTCTTGGATGGACACGTATCTAGGATCAAAGTTTCTCCTTGGGGATATGGGAAGGTGCTCTACATCGATCACCCAAATGGACTCACCACCGTCTACGCCCACCTGCGTTCTTTCTCCCCCAAGATCGAGGCCTACTTAAAGCGCTACCAATACGCCCAGCAGACATGGGAGATCGATCTATATCCGGGAGCGGAGGAACTTCCTGTTACCAAAGACGAGATCGTTGCATTGTCTGGAAACACAGGCGGTTCTGCCGGACCCCATTTACACTTTGAGGTTAGAGAAACGGACACGGAGGTTCCACGAAACCCGCTGCTCTATGGTTTTCCCATCACGGATCACAAGGCACCTGTGATGGAAGTGATAGCCGTCACCCCGATCGGGAACGGTTCTCGGGTAAATGGATCAGATCACCCGTTCAGAACAAGAAAGTCGGGAGGTACGATTCGCGGAGCCCAACCTGTGCAGGTCCAAGGAGCTTTTGGCGTTGAAATGATGGGCTATGATTCGCAGGATGATTCGTATAATCAGAATGGTGTCTTCGAAGTCCAGTTGCTTGTCGATGATAGCCTCGTTTCTCGGTTTGTAGCCGACAGCATACCCTTTCACCTGAGTCGTCAACTCAATGCTCTGATCGACTACACCTATTACTACAAGAACCGTCAGCGCTACCTGCGACTCTACCGCGTTCCAGGGAATAAGCTAGAGAATCTGAGCTACAAGAACGATGGCATCCTTCTCCTACCCTCTGGCACACATCAGATCGAGGTGATCGCACGAGACCTAGCAGGAAATGCAACCGCAGCGAAATTTGAAGTTTCTGTTTCAGAAGCGGAGACAGAAAACGAAGAGGATGAAGAGAACCTCATCGAATGGGACGTTCCCTATCTCTACGAAAGCGAGTCGGCCATGCTCTACCTGCCCGCACAAACGCTGTATGAATCCATCCCTGTAGATGTTGAAGAAGGTACGATCCAAGGTCGACCAAGCGTGAGAATACTCGATCCTTCCATTCCCGTTGAGCAGGTATTTGAGATCCGATTGAAGATCCCCGAGGGCGTGGATCGGAATGGGCTAATGATCGCACAGGTCAATGCCAGTGGTCGCGTGAGCCGAATGCTTTCCAGCACAGAGGATGGCGAGTGGATGCGCGCGGAAAGCAAGAGTTTGGGAACCTTCAGCTTGTCCTACGATCAAAATGCTCCTCGTATCCTACCGGGCAATTTCAGATCAGGAGTCTCCTACTCTTCCGGTGAACTCCGATTCGAAGTCAAAGATGCCCAAAGCGGCATCGACCGGTACAAAGCAACCATCGATGGAGAATGGTTGTTGATGGAATACGAACCCAAACAAGATTTGATGTTCATCCACGTTAAAGACATACCTCAACGATCAGAGGAACAACATTTGAAGCTTGAAATCACCGATCTCGCGGGAAATGTTGCCACCTTTGAAGGAACTTTGAAGCATCCATGAAGTACATCTTAACGGTATTGATTTTTCTCTTTGGCTTGAGTACGTCCTATGCTCAGGATGAAAGCTCGACCAAATTGCTGCAGCTCTCAGGAGTCGTGGTCTCTGGTGACAGCCTTACACCCGTGCCCTTCACCAGCGTGATGATCAAGGGCTCCGCCCGAGGAACCATTTGTGATTATTACGGCTTCTTTTCACTCGTGGTCCGAGAAACTGATACGATCATGTTCTCGAGTGTGGGATACAAGGCGGCTGACTTCATTGTTCCGGACACGCTGTCAAGCACAAGATACTCTGTGATCCAAATGATGCAGAAAGACACCATCACACTGCCTCAGGCCAATGTTTATCCCTGGCCGAGTAAGGAACAATTCGAACAGGCCTTTCTCTCACTCAACGCACCAACCGACGATTACGACCGCGCCTTCCAGAACATGACTCGCGAGGATGTACGACTCGCTGTACAGGGAGTTCCTTTGAGCGCACAGGGTAACTACAAGTACGTCGTACAACAGGAATACACCCGACTTTACAACCAAGGGCTGCTTCCACAGATCAGCTTATTGAATCCTTTGGCTTGGGCACAATTCATCGAGGCCTGGAAAAAAGGAGATTTCAAGAGCAAAAAATGAGCAGCGTCTGGTGCGGAGTTCCTGGTACATAATTCTCATCCTTCTCCTCCTTGGAGGGACGATTCACGCACAGGACGCCACCATTCGTGGTAACCTGATCGATCTTTCGGGAAAGAAGATCGAAGGCGCGACCATTGGAGTTCCCGGCACCACGTACGGCACGAGCAGTGACCAGAACGGAAACTACTCCTTTGAACTTCCGGGAGGAAAGCGCTATCGGATCATCGTTCGACATATCTCCTACGAAGAATTCGTCACAGAATTGACCATAGGGGAAGGACAAGAGGTGGAACTCAGCCCGATCCTAGCGAGCAAATCACGCGATATCCGAACCTTCACCCTGACCGAAGAACGCAATCGTGAGCGTCCGCTGCGGAAGATCGAACCCGGAATGGCTCGCTTCAACCCATCGATCACCAGTGGCGTCGAGTCTCTCCTGCCCTCCCAAGGTTTGGGCGTAAGCATCAATAATGAATTGAGTTCACAATACTCCGTACGCGGAGGAAACTTCGATGAGAACCTCGTCTATGTGAACGGTATCCAAGTTTATCGTCCATTTCTCATCCGAAGCGGTCAACAGGAAGGTCTAAGCTTCATCAACAGCGACCTCGTTTCCAACATCACCTTCTCATCCGGAGGCTTCGAAGCCGTCTATGGTGATAAGCTTTCTAGTGTACTGGACATCACTTATAAGAAGCCCGAAAAATTTGGAGGATCAGTTTCGGGTAGCCTCCTCGGATTCAATGCTCACTTGGAAAACGCCAGCGACAATCGACGCTTCACGCAGATCCATGGCATCCGCTATTTCTCGAATCAGTATCTACTCGGAAGCCTAGATACCGACGGGGATTATCGTCCGAAATTCATCGACTATCAGACCTACTTGACCTATGCCTTCTCTACCGATTGGGAGATCTCTTTACTAGGTAACTTCTCGCAGAATCGATACCAGTTCGCTCCTGAGAACCGCGAAGCATCATTTGGTACGGTGAGTTCGGCGGTAGGATTGAACGTCTTCTTTGACGGACAAGAGATCGATGAGTACCAAACGGCCTTTGGTGCGCTCACGTTGAATTGGACCCCGCGCTATGATCTCAACATGCGCTTTATCACCTCAGCGTTCCAATCCACGGAGCAGGAGACCTTTGACATTGAAGGATACTATCGCCTCTCTGAATTGGAGACCGACCTGAGCAAGGAGAGCTTTGGAGACGAAGCCTTTACCATTGGCACGGGTTCTTTCCTAGACCACGCCAGGAACTATCTAGATGCAATCGTGTTCAGCACCGAGATTCAAGGTGACTACACCCATAAACCAGGCAAACTCCACTGGGGGTTGAAGTATCGCCGTGACGATATTTCAGACCGATTGAACGAATGGAGCTTGGTAGATTCGGTCGGCTTCTCGGTGCCCTATACCGGTCAGGATGTGAATCTGTTTGAAACGATCAAGTCAGACAATCGCATTGCGACGAATCGTGTCATGGGCTATTTGCAGCACGACTGGAACTTCGATCTCGATAGTCACCGATTGTTCTTGAGCACCGGTGCACGTTTCCACTACTGGGACTTCAATAACCAAACAACGGTCAGCCCAAGGATACTCTTCTCTATCAAGCCGAACTGGGAGAAGGATTGGCAATTCAGAGCCAGCTGGGGCTTCTATCATCAACCGGCCTTCTATCGCGAGATGCGTGACCTATTCGGTGCCATCAATCCAGCCATCCGAGCTCAGCGTTCTATTCACTACGTAGTCGGCGCAGATTACAACTTCGAAATGATGGAGCGGCCGTTCAAGTTTGTAGGAGAAGCTTATTACAAGCAATTGGACGACATCATTCCGTATGAGCTGGACAACGTACGTATCCGGTACTATGCCACGAACAGTGCCACGGGATATGCCACAGGATTGGACCTAAAGCTCAATGGAGAATTGGTAAAGGGGGTTGAGTCATGGCTGAGCATGTCGGTCATGAAGACAGAAGAAGACCTGCTCGACGATGAGTACATTCTTTACACCGTGCAGTTTCCCGATACGATCATCCAAAGTGAGAAGTCCTTCGGCCGCGCGATCGATAGTTCAACGGTCTATCCGGGATTCATACCCCGTCCAACGGATCAGCGTGTGAATTTTGCTATGACCTTTCAGGACTATGTGCCGGGGCTCGAACAGATTAAAGCTCACCTGAGCCTTCTTTACGGCACAGGTTTACCAACCGGCCCTCCGAGTTATACGCGATGGAAGGACGTGTTTCGTATGCCACCGTACCGTCGTGTTGACATCGGCTTTTCTGCCCGACTCAAAGGCGAAGGAATCGAGTCTAAGGTGGGCTTCCTCAACCATTTACAATCGGCCTGGGTTACCGTAGAAGTCTTCAATTTGTTAGCGGTTAACAACACAATTTCCTTTCTTTGGGTGAAAGATGCCCAAAACGTGGAATTTGGTGTTCCCAACTACCTGACTGCGCGGAGGGTGAATATTAAACTCATAGCACGATTCTGATATGCGCTATTCATTCGTTCTACTCGCTTCCCTACTGGTGCTCGGGGCCTGCCAAAAGGACCCTGTGAGCCTTCCGGTGGATGAAAGCACACTGACACTTGAACAGGAACTCGAATCGCATGCGGTGAGCAGAACACGCCTGGATGCTTTTGGGTTTGTCGGAAACCACCCCTCATTTCAGCGCATCACCAACCGACTCCCTATCCATCTCTACCTCGCTGTACCCAACGGGGCTAGCAACTTGTGCTATTTTGAAACGGACTCGCTTCGATTCAGAGACAGTCTCAACCTCTTTCGTCAGCGCCGGATGGCGTTCGAACGAGTCGGCAATGGGCTGATGATCCGTGGAGCTAGAGAAGATATCCGAACGGATCGTTACGTCAGGGTATCATACACCGTGGGCGACAGCTTCTACGTTACTCCTCCCATGACCTTGCGAGCTGCAACATTAGAAACTGGAACCATTGATGGGATCCGCTCCGCTACCAATGCTCAGGATTTTTATCAGTTCAGCTGGGGAGGCGTACCCGGCACAGATCAGTATTTCTTGGTGCTTGAGGACGTGAGTGGTGATGCGATCATGGGATTGACCACCGAGCGATCCAGTTTTCAATTCTATGATCTTCGTAACGTAAGAGAGAACTTCTTCCCCCAGCTTCGTGATCCACAGTTGGTTGAGGGCGCTTCTTACACGCTTCACATTTACGCCTTGACCACACGCGGCTGGTTGATCGCACAGGGGCGCCACACCTTTACCTTCGAAAGATAAAGCATGACCACGGCGGATTCTGGATTTCAAGTGAAAGACTTGGGACGCATGAGTTATGTAGATGCGCTGAAGGTTCAAGAGGACCACTTCCAAGCTATGCTCGATGCAAAGCGAACCGGAGGCATCCTTCCGGATAGTACGTTATTGCTCGTTGAACATACACCGGTCTACACGCTAGGAAAGTCAGGCAATCTAAACAACCTGCGTCGCAAACCCGAGGACGTCGGAGCTGAATTCTACAAAACCACTCGCGGAGGTGATATCACCTACCACGGTCCCGGTCAGATCGTAGGCTATCCTATCTTCGACTTGGAGCGCTTTGACATGGGGGTAGCCAAGTACATATGGTCGATCGAAGAAGCGATCATTCAAACGATCGCCAAGCACGATATCTCAGGTGGGCGCATCAAGGAGGCCAGTGGCGTTTGGCTCGATACAGAAACGGATACAGCCCGCAAGATCTGTGCGATCGGCGTGAAAGCCAGTAGGTACGTTACTATGCACGGATTCGCCTTCAATGTGAATACAGACCTTTCCTACTTCGATCACATCATTCCATGCGGCATCGATGACAAGGGGGTCACCTCCCTAGAGAAGGAATTGGGTCGCAAGCAAGATTTCGAGGCCCTAAAGCAGGATGTCGTCGAGGCCTTTAAGACGCTCTTCCCTGCTACTACTTGAACAACTTGTTCAGGTTCTTCTTAGCCTCCTCTTCTGCCTTCTTCTTGGCGGCATCTGCCTTCTTTTTCTCCTCTTCTAGCTTTTTCTTTGCGGCATCCGCTTCCTGCTGTGCCTTCTTCTTGGCGGCATCTGCCTCCGCTTCAGCGCGCTTCTTGGCTGCATCCGCCTGAGCCTTCGCCTGGGCTTCTGCTTGAGCTTTCGCTTTGTCCAATTCAGCCTTCGCCTTGGCTTCTAGCTCTTCTTTTTGTTTCTGCAATTCTTCCGCTGCCTTGGCTTTCAGGTCACCAGCCAAGTTTCCGCTGCCGGTACCTACCCCGGCAAACTTTGGAGTAACGGTTGGATCCTCTGAAGTACCACCGATGAGCAGATCCACGATGACTCGCTCCGGCAAGGAGGCATTGGTCCCCAAAGCCTGATTCGCCTGCGCCATGAGTCCCGTCACCGCCTGTGAGGCCGCCGAACCCATCAACTGGGTAGGAATGTCCAGATTCAAGAGATAGTCGAGCGTCATGTCAAAACCATGGCTTCCACTAAAGATGGCCGGAACATCCTTGTTGATGCTGAAACTCGTAGGGCTTACATTGATGCGCCCATCCTCAAACTGGAACTTGACCAGCACATCGTTCAAAGAGACATCCTTGATGTCGTCATACTTGATCGCCGTAGCAGCCTTGCCCAGGGCATCGGGAGAGGTCAATTCGATGGCGCGAGTCAGCAACGAACCGCCACCGTCAAGCGTATTGTAATTCGGCTCCATCTGCGCATCCAGCGCCCCGCTCAGGCGTAGTCCGGTAGAGAATTTACCGTTGGCCTTAGACATGACCGGAGACATCTTCTGGGCAATATCCAGGTACTTATAGGTCTCCACCACATCCCATCCGATGATATCCATCGTCAGGTCCATGTTTGGCTCCACTGGGTTCTTCGTGTCGTAGGTACCCGTCATGGTCAAACTTCCTTGAAGCAAATTCATCACCAAATGATCCATTCGGATGGTTTGGTCACGCAGCACGACCTTTCCGCGCAGGTCATTCACGGTCAAACCGTCATAGATCAGCTTATCGATCGAAGTATTCAGCACGAAGTCATATCCAGCAGGAACTTCGATGACGGAGTACTCCTCCTCTACTTCCGATTCTACTTCCTCTTCTTCCGAACCCGCAAGTTCATCCAGGTCCATCATTTGAGAGGAGAAGTTGAAGTTTCCTGAAAGCGGTTCATCGGCGACGTACCAAGACACTACGTTATCCACGCGACCGGTCATGCTGATATCGCTGGCACCGAGGCTCATCTTGAACGCAGTTAATTCGGCATAGGAAGGAGAGAAATTCAATGAACAGACCTCGATGATGGTCGCATACGGAAGCTCCGGATCCTTGTAATCAATGTCTTTCAGGATCAGACTTCCACTAGCGTCAAAATCTTGGTATCGCTCCTGATCGATCGCACTTTGGTTTCCTTTCAACTTAAGGTCGGAGATGACTTGCCCGACCAATTCCTGCCCCTGTTCCATCGGGATCACATCCTTGATCGAAGCTAGGTCCAGATCCATCTTCACATCGGCATCGATGTACGGATCAGAGATCGGTGTGCGTATGTGCAGTATCATGTCCACGGGATTATCCGCAAGCTCCACATGAAAACGATTGAGGTCAACCACCGTATTGTCTTCGCTTCCTCCCGGGTTCTTCACGTGGAGATCGATCTGAATATTCTCCGCGCTCTTTGGAAGATCTGGGTACTGGAATCGCGCATCCTTAACCGTAAGATCTAGTCCGAAAGCCGGCAAGGTCTCACCAACCATTCTTCCTTTAGCCAAGCCGCTAAGAGCAAGCTGACCTTCCGTCTCTACACCCGCCATATCCTCCAAGAAGACTACGGGCACCAAGGAAAGAAGACCAGAGAAACTCGATTCTTTCGTTGCAAACGTCATGTCGAGATCAATGGGATTACCCTCTTCCTCCGGCATGGCGACCATACCATCAAAGCTCAAGTGAAGTGCGTTCAAGTCCACATAATTGTCCTGAAACTCAAATTTCATCTCAGGCATATTCATCTTCACGTCGAAGTCCATGTCCAAGGCCACCTTGTTGAGGTATGCCAGTCCATCCTGACGGTAGGTCAATGCAGAAGCACCCGTCTTTGTTTCGAGGACAAAGATGTCTTGGGTAAAATCTCCACTTCCTCGGTGATTCAGATCCATTACCTCGGCGTAGAGTCCGCCATCGCGATCGTCGTAGATCACGTTACAATTCTTCAGAAAGTACTCTTGGACGCTAAGGCTGAACTCGGTTGAACCCTCCTCTTCGACTTTCTCCTCTTCCTCTTCGCTTGACGGAGCAATGTCATAGTTCGCCTTACCGCCGGGAAGAACGATCACATGGATATCCGCATCCGATAAACCCACGGAGTGGATCTCGATATTCTCGCCGTTGATCACGCTCATGAGATCCAGACTCAGGGTAAGTGCTCCGATTTCCACGAGGCGAATCCCTTCGAAGGTCTCCTTGCCTGTCATCTTCAGGTCAGAAAGCGTTAGCGTGAAATCCGGAAAGTCCTGAAATAAGGTGAGGTCAACATCACCGAGGCTCACCTCGGCTTCAAGGTTGTTGTTCAACTCTTCATTGGCAAGAACGATGATGTCATCCTTGAACACAATGGGAACGACGATCATAGCGCCGACCAGGAGTACAACTAAAACAAATAAAGCGAGAAGAATGCGTTTCAACATATCCGTGAGATTTACCTCAAATGTAACAGATGGCTCACGGGTTTGCACAGATGCCATCTTAATAAATCTTGAACATAAAAAAAGGCCGCGATCTGCGGCCTTCTCTCAATGTTGTGATGAGCAATTATCCCATGCCCATCAAAAGGTTCTTCAGAGTCATCAACTTCGCATCCAAGTTGGAAATATCTTCCTGAGAGATACTTTCTACGGTAGAAAATCCAGCGTAGAACATCATGATATCCTCCACTGCATTGACAACGTCTGGCTCGATCTCCTGATCGATTTCGCCTAGCACGTTCATCAAGTTCGAAGTATGTACTTTCTGTGAGTAGATTCCCTGATACAGTGGTCGGGTATTGTCGTCCAACTCCTTTCCTTTCAGCATGCGCGTAGCGATCAATTGCGTCTCTACCCAACTACCGACGAAGATCTCAGTTGCATTGACGAAACGCTCGTTGTCCACCATGTACTGGTCCATCGCGTCAAAAGCATCGTTCATCATTCGCACGAACTGCTCTTCGCTGGAGGTGTTCTCTTCAAAATCCTGAGCGATAGTGCGGTCAAATACATCACCTGCACCGAGATCAGAAGCTAGATTACGACATACTTGGGAGTAATCCAGCGTTTGATGATTCTGATGATTGTAGGCCATGCAGCCCATATCGGTCATGTAGACACCATAGCCATAAGCCTTCGCGCTGACGGTAGAGAGTTCTCCTGCCTTATCGGTCGGAGTCAATGCGGCTGAGCTGAGCTCAAAATCATGTCCTTCGATGATATGGAAGGTCTCTAGAGGCGATGGCAGATTGGCCACCATGGTGTGGAACTTGAAATCAGCCATGTCGCTGACCTTCTTTCCTGTCTCTTCTTGGGCGTCTTCAGAAAGAGCCTCTTCAGATATATCTACTTGATTCGCAGGCTGTTCCTCTCCGCCGCAAGACCATAGCACAATGGCAAGGCCAAGGGATAGTAGCGGTGTGAACTTCATAAATTGGGTTTTATCCAGTGCGAACAAATATAGTCGCAATGAATTTCAATTCAAGAAATTCTGTTCAAGCCTTGTGGTTTACTTCGATTTCTTCCGAACAAAACATCTTACCCATTTGTCTAAAAATCACTTGTCATCTCAAAACTTCGTCGTACTCTTGAACTAAAATTACCCAAATGGGTAACCTAACGAATCGAGATATCATACTGCAGGCCGCCAAAGAAGAGTTCCTCTCCTACGGATACGACGCTACGCGGATGCGTTCCATTGCCGATCGTGCGAAGCTCAACAAGGGATTACTGCACTATTATTTCAAGTCGAAGGAAGCCCTCCTTATCGAGGTCTTTCAGGGCACCTTCAAAGAATTATTTGACTGTTTGGACCGAATCTTTAGCTCAGACATTCCGGTGCGTGAGATGGTAGAACTTGCCATCAATGAATACATCGACTTTATCAGTTCCAGGCCACGCCTACCCTATTTCATCTTTTCAGAGTTTCATCGCGATCCACAGCG
>Ga0181577_10002157_pt1 | contig 15566 bp, 18 predicted proteins | sample 101ome_21_FD_132468 | JGI IMG/M metagenome (GOLD analysis project Ga0181577, IMG submission 132468) | Coastal salt marsh microbial communities from the Groves Creek Marsh, Skidaway Island, Georgia - 101413BT metaG (megahit assembly) | ecosystem: Environmental > Aquatic > Marine > Intertidal...
CTATGTGGGATGGCAATTTACAGGCAGGGCACATTACACTGCAGAATAATGATTGGTTTATTGATGCTGTAGAGTGGCGTTTGAATCCCTTTTCCCTGTTTGCAGGCAAGCTATGTCTAGACATAAAAAGTTTGCAAGCCCATGGCTTTTCCCTGCAGGGTGATGCCTGCTTTGATAGTAACGCAACCCTAGTGAGCGATACTCTTTCGCTGTCCAGCCAGGTAAGAAATGCATTGGCGTTGGCAAAGTTTCCGTTGCCAGTTGATGGCTTGGCATCTGTTTCCTTAGAGGCGCTTAAGTGGTCCCCCGAGGGCGGTTTTGAAGCGTTAAAAGGTGTGGTAGATATCAGCAATTATTCTTATCAAGTGGCTGGAAAGCGCGAGGTGCTCGGCGATTATAAAATGATCCTTAATGCGCCGAATACCAATGAATTGCTTGTTTCTTTTATACCAACACCTGCGCTGATTCAGTTGTCAGGTGAAATCTCAGCGGAGTTATCTGGCGCCTATAAAGCCGATCTAACGTTTACGCCACAGCCTTCTGCCAGTCAGGCCCTGATCGATAGTTTGCGTTTTGTCGCTGCCCCGCAAGACGATGGTAGCTATCGTTTTAACTACAGTGGTCGCTTTTAACGCTTGCTAGTCAGGTCTTGATAACTCAAGTAAAATTAAACTTTTTACGGGATTCTGCTGTGAGCCAACGCGACGATATTTATGCCAACCCGCTAGGGGCTGTGGCTGATTTTGCATTTGACGCATCGGTGGTGAGTGTATTCCCCGATATGATTAATCGCTCGGTGCCGGGTTATCAAACCATTGTTGCGATGACCGGTGTGATGGCTGCGCGCTACTATCAGCGCGGAACTCACTGTTATGATCTAGGTTGCTCACTGGGTGCATCGACGCTTTCAATGGCGCGGGCACTTCCTGAAGAGGCCAGTATCATCGCGGTAGATAATTCGACTGCCATGATAGATCACTGTCGAGATATCTTGAGTAAAAGTAGCTACAGCGCTCACATCGATTTATGTTTGGCCAATGTTGAAGATATCCAGTTTGAGCCAGCATCGGTGGTGGTTATGAATTTTACTTTGCAGTTTATTCCGCGAGAGTTACGTCGCGCCATCATTCAGCGAATCTCCAATGCTATGCCGGCGGGCGGAGTGCTTATCCTGTCTGAAAAAATTGCCTTTTCAGATGAGCACCTGCAAGCCCTGAATAATGACCTGCACCACAGTTTTAAGCGGCAAAATGGTTATAGCGATCTCGAGATAAGTCAAAAACGTAGTGCGTTAGAAAATGTGATGATTCCCGAAACGCTGTCTACCCATCGGCACAGGATGTTGGAGGCCGGTTTTAGTAGCTGTGATGTTTGGTTTCAATGTTTTAATTTTGCTTCTATTGTGGCGGTAAAATAGTGAATTCAGCACTCCATAAATATTTCGATTTTTCCTCGCTGATTCAATTAATGGAGCGCGATGCTGGACTGGCAAAGTGGGCTCAACAGCTTCCCGATCAACTTGATGAGCATTTTTTTCAGCGTAAACACGGTGATTTGAATCGCTGGATAAAAGCATTGGATGCCATGCCAGATTTTGTTCCGGATGACATACAGTTGAATGCGTCGGCTATTACTGTGGCTCCCCCAGCCAGTTGGTCCCAGGCCGATGAGGATCAGATGCGTGAGGGGCTGATGGGTATGCACCCTTGGCGCAAAGGGCCGTTTGAAATTGGCAATGTCTACGTTGACACTGAGTGGCGATCGGACTGGAAATGGCAACGTGTACTGCCAGGGATTTCTCCACTAGCGGGTCGCAAAGTTTTAGATATTGGTTGCGGTAGTGGTTATCACTGCTGGCGCATGGCGGGTGAGGGAGCAGAGTTGGTGGTAGGTGTTGAGCCGTCTCTGCTTTTCTTGTGTCAGTTTGCTGCGCTGCAGCGCTATATCAAAGCGCCCAATGTCAACGTGCTGCCGATAGGTGTTCAGCATTTACCAGCCAATCTCAAAGCTTTTGATACCACCTTTTCCATGGGGGTGTTTTACCATCGTAGTTCTCCCTTTGAGCATTTGTCTCAATTAAAAGATACCTTGCGCGAAGGCGGTGAGTTGGTGCTTGAGACGCTTGTTATCGACGGTGGTCTGGGTGAAGTATTGGTACCCGAAGGGCGCTATGCAAGTATGAATAATGTGTGGTTTTTACCGTCCTGTCCAACGTTAGCATCTTGGCTTAAAAAGGCTGGTTTTAAAGATGTTAAGCTTGTGAACGTCGACCATACTTCGCTTCAAGAGCAGAGAAGTACAGACTGGATGCGGTTTTATTCTCTGGCTAATTATCTTGATCCAAACGATCCTAATCTCACCATAGAAGGGCACCCTGCACCGATGCGGGCTACTTTCGTGGCCACGGTATAATTAACTCATTCTGTTTACAGCAGGCGCTTTTGCACCTGTCGTGTAGTGCGTGACATTCTATTATGGCTAAAAAAACCTAAGGATCATGCCATGCACCTATATACTTACGACCCTGCTCCCAATCCGAAGCGTATTCACTACGTGCTCAAGTACAAGGGCATTGAATTGCCAACCACCCAAATTGATCTAGCTAAGCTAGAGCAATTTAGCGACGAGTTTAAGGCAGTGAATGAGCGCTGTTCCGTACCTGCGCTAAAGCTTGAAGATGGCCGTGTTCTCTGTTCGGCGTTGGCGATCGCGCAATATATCGATAGCGTGTACCCTGAAAAACCAATTTTTGGGCGTGATGACATCGAAAAGGCCGAGGTGACTGATTGGACGCACCGACTTTTTGTCGATGGTTATACCCCCATTCAAGATATGCTTCGCAACTACAGCAAGCATTTTGAAAACCGGGCGGTTGTGGGTCGAATTAATGTACCGCAAATTCCGGATCTGGTGACTCGAGGTAAGATGCGCCTTGATGACTTTTGGTTGATGATGGACGATCATTTGCAGGGGAGGGAGTTTATTGTCACAGATATCCCCACCATGGCAGACCTCGATTTATATTGTCTGTGTGAGTTCAGTGGTTGGGTTAAGGAAAAAGTCCCTGAGAGCGCGTCAAATTTGCAGCGCTGGATGCATAATTTTAAAGAAGTATTGGGTGGGGTTTCGCGCTAGTTTTTTAATATTATTTTTTTCTAAAATACTAGGTATTTAGGGCGTTTGTCAGGCGCCCTTAGGTTGACTTATTGGTCAAATAAAACCAAAATTAAGTTTTCGACAGTTTGTGCATTTTTTACCCTGAAAATGTTGCATGCGCCTAACACCCTGTGCGTTTTGTCGGATTGCCAAAAAGTCTCGCTCAACCGGCGGCACTTTGATCCAGCCCAAAGAAACACCGCAGGGCTCGGCACTTTCCATCATGCGTGCGCAATGCGCACGGCGAATTAATACAATTGAGGAACATACAAGTGGAATTGTTATCCGGCGGTGAAATGGTTGTTCGCGCGCTAAAAGATGAGGGCGTCGAGTTTATATTCGGCTACCCAGGCGGCGCGGTACTCCACATCTACGATGCTATTTTTAATCACAGCGACATCCCCCATATTTTAGTACGTCACGAGCAGGCAGCTACACACGCCGCCGATGGCTACGCTCGCGCCACGGGTAACCCTGGTGTCGTTTTGGTGACTTCTGGTCCAGGTGCGACCAATGCCATTACGGGTATTGCCACTGCTTACATGGATTCTATCCCCATGGTCGTGCTTTCTGGCCAGGTACAGAGCCATTTGATTGGTGAAGATGCCTTCCAGGAAACCGACATGATGGGTATCTCGCGTCCTATCGTTAAGCATAGTTTTCAGGTGAAAAATCCGGCCGATATCCCCGCGATTATCAAAAAGGCATTTTATATCGCTTCTACTGGTCGTCCGGGTCCTGTGGTCATCGATATCCCTAAAGATTTAACTAACCCACATGATAAATATGAATATGTTTATCCTGATGAAGTGCGTATGCGTTCTTACCAGCCTGTCACCAAAGGTCATACCGGTCAGATTCGCAAAGCGGTAAGCATGCTTTTAAAAGCCCGTCGCCCAGTCATTTACACGGGTGGTGGTGTCGTTCAAGGTGGTGGGTCTGAGCTGCTCATTGAGCTTGCAAGAATGTTGAATTTCCCAGTGACAAACACCCTGATGGGGCTAGGTGCTTATCCTGGTGAAGATCGTCAGTTCTTGGGTATGTTAGGTATGCACGGCTTCTATGAAGCGAACAATGCCATGCATCATAGCGATCTGATATTAGCCATTGGTGCGCGCTTTGATGACCGTGTGACTAACACCGTGTCTAAATTTTGCCCCGATGCCACTATTATCCATGTCGATGTCGACCCTGCCTCTATTTCTAAAACAGTCGCGGCTCATGTTCCAATCGTTGGCCCAGTAGATACGGTTCTCGCGGAAATGGTTTCTCAAGTTAAAGAGGCTATGAGCGCCGGTGAAAAGCCTGATCAAGACGCTTTGCAGTCATGGTGGGATCGTATCGATGAATGGCGAGCTCAGCACGGTTTGTGGCATGCCCCTCGCTATAAAGATGATTCGGGTTTAATCAAGCCCCAAGAAGTCATTGAGGAGTTGTGGCGTTTGACTAAGGGCGAGGCATTTATTACCTCTGATGTGGGACAGCATCAAATGTATGCCGCTCAATACTATCGTTACAATAAACCACGTCGTTGGATTAACTCTGGTGGTCTTGGCACGATGGGCTTTGGTTTGCCTGCGGCGATGGGCATTAAGCTGAAGTTTCCCGATGAAGATGTGGTGTGTGTGACTGGCGAAGGCAGTATTCAGATGAATATTCAGGAGCTTTCAACATGTTCACATTACGACATTCCCGTGAAGATTTTGAACCTTCACAATGGTTATTTAGGTATGGTGAAGCAGTGGCAAGACATGCAGTACGGTAGCCGCTACTCAGAAAGTACCTATGAAAAATCACTGCCTGATTTCGTGAAATTGGCTGAGGCCTATGGTCATGTCGGCATCCGCATCACCAAGCCTGAAGAGCTGCGTCCGAAATTAGAAGAGGCTCTGTCGATTAAAGATCGGTTGGTCTTCATCGATTGTATGGTCGATCCACACGAACACGTATACCCCATGCATATCGCGCCTAATGGCTCAATGCGCGACATGTGGTTGAGCAAGACGGAGCGAACTTAATCATGCGTCACATTATTTCATTATTAATGGAAAACGAACCTGGTGCACTTTCTCGTGTAGTGGGCCTATTTTCACAGCGCGGTTATAACATTGAATCACTTAATGTCGCGGTCACTGATGATGCCACCATGTCGCGTTTGACCTTGGTGACTCACGGGGATGAGCGAGTGATTGAGCAAATTACCAAGCAGCTCAATAAGTTGGTCGATGTGATTAAGTTGGTCGATTTGACTGAAGGAGCTCACATTGAGCGCGAAATGATGTTGATCAAAGTTCGTGCCCTAGGTGCTCAACGGGCTGAGTTAAAACGTTGTTCAGATATTTTTCGCGCTCAAATCGTCGATGTAACGAGCAGTACGTTTACGGTACAGATGGTGGGTACCAGCGACAAGTTGGACTCGTTTATACAAGCGATCGGTGACATTGCTATTCTTGAAGTTGTTCGTAGTGGTGTGTCTGGCATTGCCCGTGGTGAGAAAACGTTAAGCGTTTAGTGTTTATTCTCCCCTCGATTGTAAAGGCGCCTTTTGGCGCCTTTTTAATGGGCGTTTGTTTCTTGTCTCAGGCAGGGTAGGTACCGTTTATTAATGTTGGTCATGTTAGTGACAGCACCTGCTACAGGGTTGGCAACGCGTCGTAATTGGCCATAGTGGTACAAGAATTTTCGTCTAAGCTGTTCTGATATAGGAGAAAATATATGACAAAGTCTTTAGATTTTTCACTACGAGATCCGCAAGAAGGCGTTCTACCTTTGCTTTGCGAACGATGGTCCCCGCGGGCTTTTAGCGGCGAAGCCATCGCTGACGAGGTTTTAGCTCGAGTTTTTGATGCAGCGCGCTGGGCGCCCTCCTGTCGCAATGAGCAGCCGTGGCGGATTTATACTTCAAATATGGGTAACTACACGGAGGTTCTGTCATGTCTAGATGAGGGTAATCAGGCATGGGCCAAGACTGCGCCAGTCATTGGCTTTTTGGCCGGCCATAAAAGTTTTGCGCACAATGGTATGGATAATCCCTATCGTGATTTTGATTGTGGGGCTGCGTGGATGGCCATGACTATTCAGGCTAGGGTAGAAGGTTTATACACTCATGGTATGGGCGGAATTTATAAGGAGCGTGCCGAGCGGTTGTTTAACGTTGGCAGTGACTACGAAGTTATTATGGGATTTGTGGTTGGTGCGCTAAAGCCGTTGTCTGAAATGACGGAAGAAGAGCTTTCAAGGCATGTACCAAATGCTCGTAAATCTCTTGATGAAGTATGGGTGGATCGTTAGTGAGCGTTTTAGTCTATACCCACGCTAATCCCATGGTAGTGCAGTATGCTTCACAGTTGTTGCAGGAGAACGGTATCGCATGTGAACTGCGCAACGAGTTTGTGACAAGTGTGATAGGTTCGGGTGCTGCCTGTGATGCATGGCCAGAAATATGGGTGGCTCAAGATGAAGAGCACAAGGCCAAAAAATTAATTGAAGAGATGACATTGGAGAGTCAGGGTGATCCATGGAAGTGTGAAGTCTGCGGCGAAATCAACGATAAGAGTTTTGATTTTTGTTGGCGCTGTCACTCGGGTGATGACGATCCATTGCCCTAAAGGTCGAAGGGAAAAATTTCTTTGACGATTGTTTTACCTCTTATGCGGTAATCGACACCGCATTCCTTAATAATATCGATGAGTTCGTTGATGTCGTGACGATTTAAAAAACTGCCCAGATGGTGTTTTTCCCCGAGATGCTCTAAGTCAATTCTGGCGGCTGACAAATAGTGTCGGGGCTTGGTTATGATGAATTCACACTGCTGTCTCGCACAGGAAACATCGAAATGTGGCGAGTGCCGGCCTCTGGCGAAATGTACGTCATCTTCGGTGAAGGTAATTACTTCCTGTTGGTGCGTTTGGTGTGAGGTTCGGTAAATGAAGTAGGCAACAGCAGCGAGCTCAGCACCGGCAAATGGCATAATGATCCATACGCCCATGTAGGCCCAAAAAGTTGCAATAATGAATACTACAGTGCTCAAAAAGCCAATGATACGTAAGTTGTGGCGCCATGTCGCAGACCTGTTTGGGGTGAGTACGACTTGGAGGCGATTGTCGTGCTGCAGGGAAACAACCATATTCCATACACCTAAATTTCTATTTAATAATTTACGTTATTTTGTCTTGAAATGCTCCATTCCTGCTGCTGATTTTTGCAAATTGAATGGGCAAAAAAGGTTTTTAACTTTCATTTATTGCATTGGCAGTATTTCATCTTCAAGTAGCGATAAATGTTTTTTATGGTTCGACCTCTGCTAACATGTTATTAACGCTTGAACTCAACAATCGAGAAGCTCTATTATTTAGAGCTTGCGAATATAAGAAGAGAAAATAATGCCATCACGTTTATTTCGAATTTTACTGACGACGTCACTATTTGTGGTGGCGTGGTTGCTGTGGTCGGGTATGTACAAGCCGCTTATGTTAACCCTGGGTGCTTTGTCTGTGGCACTAACTATTTTGCTTGCCTGGCGCATGCGCTTCTTCAAAAAGCGTCTGTTTGCACTGCGTTTTAGTTTCGGTATTTTGCGTTATTGGGGGTGGCTTTTTATCGAAGTGGTTAAATCTAGTATTCAAGTGATGCGTGTAGTCTTGCGTCCAACAATCGAGGTCGCTCCTGTCGTGGTTAAAATTCCACGCAATCAGCGCTCTGAGTTTCAAACCATGATGCTGGGTAACTCTATTACCTTAACACCCGGTACGATTACTCTGGACGTCGACGAAGACACTATTCTTGTGCACGCCCTGACAGAAGCTGGCGCCGATGATTTGGTGGCTGGCGAAATGGCGCGTCGCGTCGATGCCTTTGCGGAGGATCAATGATTTTTTATATCGTGGCGTTTGCGCTAGTTATTACCATGTGTCTTGCTCTGGTCAGGGCTGTTCGTGGCCCGGGCCTTTATGATCGAGTACTAGCCGTCAATATGATGGGAACTAAAACAGTACTGCTGTTAGCCGTTATCGCCTACATTATGGGGCGTCCAGACTACATCGATTTAGCTCTTGCCTATGCTCTTATCAATTTTATAGGTGTATTTGCTGTGCTAGAGTTTTTTCGTACTCGAGAAAGCCAGTTGGCACTTACTAGCTCTACCACTCAGAGTGGTCAGGAGAAAGCGTTGGATGAGCAAGGGGGGCAGTCATAATGGATGCTTGGTCTAATGTCGTAGAGATTATCTCTATTGTGTTTATGGCAATTGGTGCTTTCTTCATTTTTGTCGGTGGCGTCGGCGCATTGCGTATGCCTGATTTTTACACCCGTATGCACGCCGCCAGTTTAACCGATAGTGCAGGCCCGATATTTATTCTCATAGGCTTGATTTTGCATACCGATTCATTTTTGGTGGCAATCAAGCTTTTCACAGTGCTAGTTTTCATCCTGATTACTGGACCCACTGCGTCTAATGCTTTGGCAAGTGCGGCTCTCTTAGCCGGCAACAAGCCAAGCCTCGCCGTCAAACAGACGACTGCTGAGTAGCTGCTATGATCGAAATTTTTAATATCTTTTTGATGGCGATGTTAGTGATTACCGCCCTCGCCATGGTGAGTTCGCGTCACCTGTTTATCACTGTCATGCTAAGCGGTATTTTTAGCTTATTGGTGGCGGCAATATTCCTATTCTTGGACGCGGCCGACGTTGCGCTCACAGAGGCCGCTGTTGGCGCCGGTATCTCCACGGTGTTATTCCTGGGAGCGCTGGCGCTAATGGATGTAGAGGAGACGGCTCGTGGTGAGCGATGGGTGAGAGTTTCTTCTTTGGTTGTGGTGGCCGTCACAACGATTGCATTGGTTTACGCGACCTTTGATCAACCGCTATTTGGCGACCCTAATGCTCCTATTAACTTGCATGTAGCCCCTTGGTACATCGAGAACGTGCCAGTGCATATGGGTATTCCAAATATCGTTACCGGCATTTTAGGAAGTTACCGGGGTTACGATACCTTGGGTGAAGTTTTTGTTGTTTACACTGCGGGTATTGGCGTCTTGTCGTTGCTCGGTGATCCTGTGAAAAATCGTATGAATCGCCCAGTGCAAAATCATGGTTTGCGCCACTATCTGATACCTCGCGTGGTGGGGAGGATGTTAATCCCCTTTATCATCTTGTTTGGCTTGTACGTTCAATTCCACGGAGAATATAGCCCCGGTGGTGGTTTCCAAGCGGGTGCGTTGATTGCTGCGGCCATTATCTTGTTCGCTATTTTGGAAGGTGAAAATCGCGCTCTGAATGTCATCCCCATGCGCGTACTTTATTTGATGATGGCCAGTGGCGCGCTTTTATATGGCGGGGTGGGCGTAGCGACGCTGTTCATGGGGGGTAACTTCCTTGAATACACGGTACTGGGTAGCACCATGGTATCTGGTCAGCAGTGGGGTATTTTGTTGATTGAAGCGGGTGTCGGCCTAACGGTCACCGGTGTACTGATCACTATTTTCCACGCGTTTGCGGCAAGGAGTAATTTGTAATGGCTTGGGTGGATTATTTTCACTATTGGGTGTTTGCCATCCTGTTGATGATTGGTTTTTTTGGTGTGATAGCCAAACGTAATCTAGTTAAAAAATTGGTGGGATTGTCGATATTTCAATCCGCGGTTTTTTTACTCTACATTACGATGGGGAAAGTAGAGGGTGGCACGGCACCGATTTATGGTATTACGGACAACACTGTATTCAGTAACCCGTTGCCGCAAGTATTGATTTTGACGGCTATCGTTGTGGGTATTTCAACCACTGCACTTGGACTAAGTATTGTTGTTCGCATTAAAGAGGCCTATGGCTCTATTGAGGAAGACGTGATTCATGAGAAGGACCGGGTAGAATGAATTTAGTAGACCATTTACCTGTCTTACAGGTCATTCTTCCACTGCTGAGTGCACCATTTTGTATTCTTATGCGAGGTCATATGTTGGCCTGGGCGGTGGCGGTAGTTGCCAGTGCCGCAGCATTTGCAGTGTCATTGCAAACCTTTGGCATTGTTGCCGACGGCACAACCTTAACTTACGCCGTAGGTAATTGGCAGGCGCCCTATGGCATTGCCCTAGAAGTCGATGCATTCAGCGCCATCATGACACTTATTATCAGCGGTGCTTCGTTAGTCGCTTTGCTAGCGGGTCTTGGCAGTGCTCGTCAGCAATTGCCTGAGGAAAAACAGCCGCTATTCTTCTCAGCATGGCTGTTAGCTTTAGCCGGTCTACTAGGTATTAGTGTAGCCGCAGACGCTTTTAATATTTTCGTTTTCATGGAAATTTCATCACTGGCTAGCTACGTGATTATTGCCGCGGGTCCTCATCGCAAAGCACTGGGTGCGGTTTTCAAATACCTTGCGATGGGTACCATTGGTGCAACGTTCTACTTAATCGGCGTTGGTCTCATTTATATGATGACCGGTACCCTTAACCTAGATGACATTGCCTTGCGTATTGCCGATGTAGCCGATAAGCGTCCCGTCTTAGTGGCAGCAGGTTTCATTACCATTGGTTTGGCCCTCAAAGCCGCGGTCTTTCCATTACATGTGTGGATGCCAGGGGCTTATAATTACGCACCCCACATCGTCAGTACCTTCCTCGCTGCATGTGCCACCAAAGTGTCGTTGTATGTTTTGTTCCGCTTCGACTTTTTGGTTTTTCAGGCCAATCTCAGTGAACACGGTTACCACTTCAGCCACTTTTTGATGCCACTAGCCCTGATTGCCGTAGTGTTTGGTGCTATTGTGGCAACGATGGCGAAAGACCTTAAACGGTTATTGGCGTGGTCTTCGGTGTCGCAGATCGGCTACATTGTGGTCGGTGCTTGTTTCACGACTGAGGCGGGTTTAGCTAGCGCCATCATGCATATGTTTAACCACGCTCTGGCAAAGGGTGGTGGCTTCTTGATCGCTATGGGCGCTGCTCTTTATTACACTACAACGCGTTTTTCTAACTTGGCCGGGTTGGGCAAAGAACACCCTTGGCTGGCGGCCGCGTTTGTTGTGATCGGTTGTAGTTTGATTGGTGTCCCCGGTACTGCTGGTTTCATCAGTAAATGGATGCTTATTAACGCTGCGCTAGAGCAGGGTGCCACAGGGGTTCTGATTATTGCCGTTATAGTGTTTAGTTCCTTGTTAGCTGTGGTATACGTTTGGAAAGTCGTTGAACTGTTCTACTTTGCGGAGCGTCCAGAGGGAGGTAGCTCGGGGGTAATGGAAGTTCGCAAGCCAGAGATGGTTTTGTTCACGGCGATGGTAGCCCTCGTGGTGGCCGCTAATATTTGGTTTGGAATCATGCCTGGAGAGCCCATGGCGTTAGCGATGCAAGCCGCCGCTCTGTTGACGGGAGGGGCGCAATAATGGAACCTTTGATTCCTTTTCAGTTTATTCCTTTAATCCCACTTGCGGGCGTGTTGGCCATTCTGCTCGGCTCAAGAGTGAGTGATAATGTCCGCGAAGCCGCTACTCTCGTCACGGCTCTACTTACTGCAGTAGCTGTGTGGAGTTTAGCTCCAGCGATGATAGAAGGGCAGCGCTTCAGCTTTACGGTGATAGATCAAGTCGTGCCGGGCATTCCTCTTACCATGCAGCTTGAACCTCTCGGTGCCATGTTCGCCATTCTCGCGGGTAGTTTGTGGGTGGTGAACTCAGTTTATTCCATCGGCTATATGCGCGGCAACAAAGAGAAAAATCAAACACGCTTTTACGTCTTTTTTGCCGTTTCAATCGCGGCGGCCTTGGCGGTCGCCTTTGCTGGTAATGCCTTCACCTTGTTCCTATTTTATGAGTGCCTCACCTTATCAACTTATCCCTTGGTATCTCATAAAGGTGATGAGAAGACGATCAAGTCGGCCAGAATTTATTTGGGTGTTTTGATCTCAACCTCGATTTGTTTATTCTTACCTGCCGTTATTTGGGCACACAGTGTAAGCGATGGAGCTTTTGTAGCCGGTGGTGTGCTAAAAGACGTGCTATCTGGTCCCGAAGTTGGGCTGTTGCTAGGTTTGTTTGTATTCGGTATCGGTAAGGCGGCGGTCATGCCCGTTCACCGTTGGCTGCCCGCCGCAATGGTAGCACCAACACCTGTGAGTGCCTTGTTACACGCGGTAGCCGTTGTTAAAGCTGGTGTTTTCTCTATTACCAAAGTTGTTATCTATTTATTTGGCATCGATTTCCTATTTGCACAAGATACCGTGAGCTGGATGATGTATTCCGCGGCATTTACCATCATTGTGTCGAGTTTAGTGGCAATTAAACAAACCAATCTCAAAAGGATGTTGGCTTATTCAACCATTGGCCAATTGTCTTATATTGTACTCGCGGTGGGTGTTCTGACACCGCTTGCAGAAGTGGGGGCGACCCTGCATATGGTGGCGCACGCTTTTGGAAAGATCACCCTGTTCTTTGCAGCAGGTGCTATTTACGTTGCTGCTAAAAAGACAGAGTTGGCACAATTGGCTGGCATTGGACGCAGAATGCCATTCACGGTAGCGGCCTTCACTATTGGTGCTTTTAGCATGATTGGCGTGCCGCCGACCGGTGGTTTCGTTTCTAAATGGTACATATTGGCCGGTGCATTTCAGTCGGATAACTACGCTGCCATCATGACCCTGATTATCAGTACGGGGCTAACCGCTATGTATTTCTTACCGGTAGTTTATTCCATGTGGTTTGGTCGAGAAGTGCAGGGACCTATTCCCGATCATGGAGAGGCGCCAAAACCTATTGTGATTGCGTTAATGACTACGGCGGCACTGACAATTTTATTTTTCTTCTTCAATGGCCCAGTTAAAGCCATGGAGCAACAAGTCTTAATGGGAGCGCTATAGCATGTCTGAACAACATTGGCTTGTGCGTGAGTCGACTATCAGGAAATTATGGATAGGATTAGTGGTGGTACTTACCTTGTTGGTGGGTGCGCAATTTTTTATCAAAGTTAAGCCCAATGTAGGTCTCGACGGTTCCTTCGGTTTTGGTGCTTGGTTTGGTTTTATTTCTTGTGTGGTTATGGTTGTGGTTGCCAAAGTAATTGGTTATGTAGTGAAACGCTCTGAATTCTATTATTCGGAGGACGACAATGTTTGAGATGCTGCCACCAGCCCTTTATCTAATTCTTGGTGCGTTGCTTATTGCCTTAACTAAGGGCAATTTGCGTACACTTGTTTTATTGTCGGCTCCATTAGCGACTTTGTATGCTATATGGCAGGTGCCAGATGGTGTTGTTTCTACGGCCCCCTTTTTGGATTACACCATCGAAATAGTAGAAGGCAGTCCAGTACGCCGCTTATTTGCTACGATTTTCGCGCTCACGACCTTTGTTGGCGGGCTTTACGCATTTCGCCATGCTAAGGGCTATGAGTTGTCAGCGGCGATGGCCTATGCAGCCGGTGCGGTTGGGGTTTGTTTTGCCGGCGACCTAATTACCTTGTTCCTGTTTTGGGAATTTATGGCGATCTTCTCCACCTTGGTCATTTGGTCGGGCGGTACCGCAGGAGCGCGCAGTGCAGGGGTTCGTTATGCGGTCATGCATTTACTGGGTGGCGTTATCTTAAAAGTGGGTATCGAAGGTGTTGTAGTCCATACCGGCTCTATCGATATTCAGGCTTTTCAAGCCAACAACTTCGATACTTGGATGATGCTGATTGGTATTTTGATCAATGCCGCAGCACCGCCAGTGTCTGCTTGGCTGTCTGATGCCTATCCTGAGGCAAGCCCCACTGGCTCGGTCTTTTTATCTGCTTACACCACAAAAACGGCGGTATTGGCTTTAATTCTGTTGTTCCCTGGTGAAAGTATCTTAATTTGGATTGGCTCATGGATGATTATGTACGGCATTATCTGGGCCTTGTTAGAGAATAATGTGCGTCGTATTTTGGCCTTTTCCATCGTCAACCAAGTTGGTTTTATGGTCGTCGCTGTCGGGATAGGAACGCCGTTGGCGCTCAATGGTGCTGCCGCTCACGCATTTGCTCACATTGTTTACAAGGGACTTTTGTTTATGAGTGCCGGTGTGGTGATTATGCATACCGGTCAGCACCGCTGTAGTGATTTGGGCGGTTTGTTCAGAACCATGCCGATTACTGCCTTTTGCGGTATCGTGGGTGCATTGGCGATTTCTAGCTTCCCACTAACCAGTGGTTTTACCACTAAGACAATGATCTCCGTTGCTGCTGCTGATCAAAATCTCACGGTTGTGTGGTACGTCTTAGCCGCTGCCTCAGCGGGTGTTTTCCTCCACGCAGGTATTAAATTCCCTTGGTATGTGTTCTTCCAGAAAGACTCAGGTTTACGTCCTAAAGATGCTCCCTGGAATATGAGCTTGGCAATGTTTATCTTTGTAGGGATCTGTATTGGATTGGGTGTTTACCCCGAGCCACTCTACAATATGCTGCCTTACCCTATTGAATACCATCCCTACAAACCTGGAAAAGTGTTGTTTTATCTCCAGTTGTTAATGTTCTCTGGTTTGGCTTTCTTCTTATTGTTGCCGATGATGAAGCGCACCTTAACGATCTCGCTAGATACTGATTGGTTTTGGCGGGTTATGTTTAAGAAAATTTGGCAGGTGTTAAGTGGTGCTGTTGTCAGTGTAACTGTTGAAATTGTCGGCTATATCGACCTTGGTAAACAGTCTGTCGGTCGCTTCCTGGCGCGTTACTTCGCCTTTGAAAACAACGGTGCTATGGCTCGTGCTTGGCCGATTGGTGTGACAGGGCTTTGGATTGCAGTATTGCTGTCAGCTTATATTTTCAACTATTACATCTAGCGCTAATAAGGCCTCCAGAATAATCGCTTTTATTATATTGGGTGATTTTCTGGAGGCTTTCTTTTCTAAATTATCTAAAAAATATTCATTCATTTACGACCTTTTCATTGACGTGTGTGGCAAGGTATATTGCCTAGGTCATTGGAATAAGGACTATCGTTGTGAATAAAAATATATTCTGGTCGTCAATTTTGCTTTTCTTACTGGGCTGCAGCGATCAACAGACTGAGCAAGATCTTGCATGCGATAGTGAAGGTGAGCTCTTTGTGTATTGTGGGTTTCAGAACCCAGAGGATTTAGCACTTACGCCTGACGAACAATATTTAATCGTTTCAGAGTATGGGGGTATGGCGCCACTATCCCAGATGGCTTATGGCGAATTATCGCTCTTTGATATCAATGCCAAAAAAAAACATTCCATGCCAATGATTATCGGCAGTAATGATTGGGGTGAACCATCGTGCACAGCACCATCGGGTGCGATTGCTCCCCATGGTATCGACTTGGTTGAACGATTGGATGGTAGATGGCAATTAGCGGTGGTAAATCATCTGCCATTGGAGCGTGTGGAGTTGTTTGAACTGTTGTTTGATACGCAATGGCGCTTGCATTGGAAGGGCTGTGTCGACGTGTC
>Ga0181577_10002160_pt1 | contig 15555 bp, 13 predicted proteins | sample 101ome_21_FD_132468 | JGI IMG/M metagenome (GOLD analysis project Ga0181577, IMG submission 132468) | Coastal salt marsh microbial communities from the Groves Creek Marsh, Skidaway Island, Georgia - 101413BT metaG (megahit assembly) | ecosystem: Environmental > Aquatic > Marine > Intertidal...
GAGCTTTCTGGCCAGCAATGCCGGCTCCAGTTTCTTGGTGAAAACACATTCAATGGTAGCGTTACCGCGTGCGCCATAATCCTGAAGGCATTCGGCTAGAAGATCGGTCGATGGACCAGCCTCTCCGGGCAGGAACACCTTTAACCGCCAGGGTCTGGGGCGTGAACCGAGCGATGTACCGGCCTCTATCGCGCGTTTGGCCTGAATTACCCGCTGTCGGGTCGACTCACCCACATGTGAGCGGTTGTTGAGAACGCGGTCAACCGTAGCTGTACCGACTCCTGCAAGCTTGGAGATCGCTGAAATTGTCGCCTTTTTCGGAACGCGAATCTCATCTGAATCAGTCATATTTACCATCAAATCACACCAAAAATGGTCATTACTTTAAACAATTTACATCAATTAACATCAATTTATCAATTTAATGCAAGTTTTTATTGCCAATGGGCGCGCTCGCTGCAGATGCTCCGCCTCACTAGTAAATACAATTACGGCCGATCAAATGGCAAAGGGAGGAACAAATGAAATCTCTAACGAAAATCTTGGCAAGTGCTGCCAGCGGTGTTATCTGCGCGTCGACGGCGCTGGCTGCCGACTTCACCTTTACATATGGGCAGTCTCAGCCAGAAAGCTCTTCGCGCGGCCAGTCCATGGTCTTCTTCGAAAAAGAAGTTGAAGCGCGTTCGAACGGTCGGATCGACGTTCAGAACTTTTTCGACAACACGCTCGGAACCGAGCAGGAAATGTACGACCAAATGGCGACTGGCATTATTCAAGGGACGCGCGGTGGTTTCTTCGCCAACGCAAATCCGCAGTTCAATATCTATCTGCTGCCGTTTCTGACCGCGGGCTGGGATGAAATGCGTTGTCTCGTAGGTTCTGATTTCACGGATTCTGTCGAAGCCGCTGCTGGAAATGGGGTTCATGTTCCGGCGACCGGAGTTAGCCAAGGTTTCCGGATGTACACAAACAATGTACGCCCGATCAATCAGGTATCGGATTTGCAGGGCTTGAAAATTCGCGAACCACAGACGGACTTCTTTATCGCGGTAGCTGAGTCGATGGGGTCGATCGTGACTCCCATGGCGTTCTCGGAGCTGTATCAGGCGTTCAAAACCGGCGTCATTGATGGTCAGCATAATCCGCCGTCCAACATTTGGAACGCGAAACTTTACGAAGTGCAGAAATATCTGAGCGTCACAAACCATATGACTGGACCAGACCCAATGCTGATTAACAAGGCGTGGTATGATAGTCTCCCGGCGGATCTTCAGCAGATCGTGAATGACGTTGCAGATGAAGCCCTGAAGCTGAATGATGAACTTGCTCAAGCGGCTGAATTCAAGTTGCTGGATGAGCTTGGAGCCCACATGGAAATTAACACGCTCTCCGCTGATGGCGTTGCGTCATTCCAAGCAGCGGTTGCTCCTGTTTATCAAGCAGGCATTGACGCTGGACACTACTCCCAGGCTGATCTGGATGCCGCAATGGCCGCGGCCAAGTCTTGTAAATAGATCGGCATAGTCGATACCTTGCCCTGCTTTCGAGTAGGGCAGGAACTATCTTAGGTCGACCGCGTGGCCCACGTAAACTCGGGCTAGGCGCCTTTTCGACGGTGAGAAAATGGAAGCGCTAAAATCGTTCGAAGACTGGCTTACCAAGTTCCTGGAATGGATATTGGTTGGATTATTCGGTCTTTTCATCATCCTCGTTATCTCAATCGTCGTCCTGCGCTTCGGATTTAACTACGGAGTCGTCGGTAGTGACGAACTCGTCCGAAAGAGTTTTCTTTTCACCAGCGCAATTGGGGGGGCGGTGGGCATCACTCGGCAGGAACACATAGCGATCACCTTCTTCATCGACAGCGGACCGCGCGCGCTGAAAAAAGCTCTTTTTTTGGTTGGCCTGTTTCTTGTTGGATTAATCAACGTTGCGATGATCTGGTACGCATGGAGTTGGATCGGCACTACGGGCAGTTACCCATGGCAACCGTTCAATCTTCCCAAAGTTATTGTGCAAAGCGCGGTACCGATTGGGTGTGGTCTTGCGACATTGGCCTGCGCGATGAAAATTGTTCTGACGCTCGGCGGGCGGGTGAACCTCGACGTTGTCTGGCTGCCGGAGGATTAATTCGGTGATCATTCTACTTATCAGCCTATTCATCCTTCTGCTTGTCGGCGTCCCGATCGCCTATTCGCTCGGCCTGTCCGCTATGGCTTACTTCCTAATTGAAAAGCCGATGCTGACGGGAATCCTGCCCCAAAAGTTCTTTGCGGGTATGGACAGTTTTGCCCTTGTTTCATTGCCTCTATTCATCCTGATGGGTCTCGTCATGAACAGCGGTGGTATCACAGCCCGACTACTTGATCTGTCCATGTTCTTCGTCGGGCGCCTTAAAGGCGGCCTTGGCCTAGTTAATGTCGTCGCCTCAATGATCTTTGGCGGCATCTCTGGTTCCTCTGCCTCGGACACCGCCTCCATCGGATCAGTGCTGATCCCCGAAATGGAGAAGCGAGGTTACACGAAAAGCTTTGCAGCGGGGATCACGGTTGCATCTTCAACCATGGGAATGATTATTCCGCCATCGGTGCCGATGATCTTATATGCGATTGTAGCGCAGGAAAGCGTGGGGCAGCTGTTCTTGGGAGGCATCATTCCTGGGGTTATGGTTGGTGCGTTCCAACTGTTGTTGGTCTACTGGGTAGCCAAACGCAAGGATTTCCCAACCGAAGATATTCCGTTCACGATGCAGGAAGGGGTTCGTCAGCTCAAAAGGTCGGCGGTCGTCGTAATCATGCCCGTGCTGATTGTTGGTTCGGTTGTATTTGGCATCGCCTCACCAACCGAAACCGCTGGGCTGGCTGTCGCCTACGGGCTTTTGATCGGGCTCATGATCACTGGGACCTCAGTTTTGAAGGAAATGCCTAAACTGATGCGCAGTGCCATCATCACTTCGGCCAAGATCATGATGATTATAGCATTTTCACAGCTGTATATTTGGGTTCTGGCGCTCGAACGGGTACCTGATCTATTGGCTGATTTTGTGATCAGTTTAGGACTAGGGCCGATTGGACTGATGCTCGTGATTGCGCTTTTGGTTCTTATTGTCGGCACCTTTATTGACGTTAGTCCGGCGATCTTGTTGCTAACGCCGGTACTTTTGCCAGCCGCTCAATCGGTTGGCGTGTCGGGCGTGCATTTCGGCGTCGTTTTGGTCAGTGGACTTGCTGTCGGTGCCTGTACCCCACCCGTGGGGAATTGCTTGAACGTTTGCGCCGCGATTGCGCGCATGGGAATTGGTCAGATATTCATTGGCGCGGCACCGTTCCTGGTGGCCAACGTCGCTGTTCTGGTTCTGCTTTGCCTTTTCCCACAGCTTGTACTTTGGATCCCGGAGGTGTTTTTTGGATACTGACAATCTTAGGTTCATTGGGGTGTTTCGGGAAACGGCCTGGCGCATCGCGCAAGAAAACCCCGACCATAATGCGCTTAGGCGTTAACCTCGAAATTTGCTCCGCATTGCTGCGGCAAACTAAGGAAAAATGATGATGAATACTGGTGTAGTTGGCTTAGGCGACATGGGCTCTGGACTGGCAAAAAATCTGATCAAGTCTGGGTTTCCGTCTTCTGGATTTGACCTGAGTGAATCCAGAATGAAGGCGTTTTCCGATTTGGGAGGAAGTCCCGCAGCTAGCGTAAAGGATCTCGCCCGAAAAACTGACGTGGCATTTGTCATGGTCATGACCGGCGATCAGGCGAAGTCAGTGATCCTCGGTGATGATGGTTTGGCGGCAAACATGCCGAAAGGTTCAGTCATAATTCTAACTGCGACGATAAAACCAAATGAAGCGACTGAAATTGGAAAGGCCTTGAATGGGACTGGAATCGGTTTGGTCGACAGCCCAGTCTCAGGCGGATTTCCCGGCGCGCAAGGTGGTACACTTACAATGATGGCTGCTGGATCTGATGCCGATATGAAGACCGCAAGGCCAGCAATGGAGGCCATATCCAGTACTATTTGGAAAGTCGGAGATCAACCAGGTCAAGGCCAAACGGTAAAAGCGTGCCTACAATCGCTTTTGGGGGCGATGTTCTCGGCGACGTTCGAGGCCGCTGCCATGGCTGCTAAGGCAGGGATAAGTGGTCAGGCGTTTTACAACGTCGTCGCCAATGGTTCGGGCGGGTGTACGGTTACGAAGGCTGCTCTTGAAAATATCATTGATCGAAAATTCGAGGGAACTGGCAGTCACATTGCCACAATGCACAAGGATCTTACGATTTCTATGAATTTAGGCGAACAGCTGGGTGTACCGCTCCATACTGCTGCCGCTGCTATGCAGATCTTTCACGCTGGCAAAACCAAATACCCAGATGGCGACAACTGGGTTTGCACGCGCGTTATCGAAGAAATCGTTGGCGCAGAACTTCATAGGGATGGAGCAAGACAGATATGAAACTGGGCGTAATTTGTGACGGCATAAGCCGCGACCTATCTCGTGCGTTGGATGTCATGGACGAATTTGGCTTAGAATATGCAGAGCTACAATTCGTCGGCGAAAATGAAGTCGGCGATCACTCCGCAGAACAAGTCAAAACGATCGATCGGTTACTACGCGATCGCGGAAAGCCTGTTTCTTGCCTTTCGAGGCATATATTTGCGGGCATGACATCTGCCAATCGGCCGGGTGACGAGCTTCATACCCAACACATGGATGCCTTAAAGCGCGTTATCGAAATGGCCCATGTCGTTGGATCGCCGCTGGTGCGCATCATGACGCAGAAAAAAGAGCAAATTCTGTGGGGCCGCAATGGAGCCGAAAAGTGGAATGTAGCTCATGGGGCATGGGAAACGATGCCGCCTTTAATCGCGCCAGCCTGCGAGCTTGCAAGATCTGAAGGCATCACGTTGGTCGTGGAAACTGGAAACGGCACAATGGTCAATTCAAACTACACCGCCCGCCGTTTGATCGACGAACTGGACGCCAAGGACGTGCTCAAGGTGCTGTGGGACCCAGCCAATAACTGCTGGTGCCACGAACGCGCCTATCCGGACGGCTATAATGAGGTCCGGAATGGTTATCTCGGCCACGTACATATCAAGGACGTGCAGGTCGATACCCCGAAGGCCACACTTGAGGTACGCGAAATGGGCAAGGGGCAGCTTGCTGATCAGTTCCACCCATTGGCCGATGCAATGCGTGCGGACGGGTATGACGCTGTCATCAGCTTTGAAAGCGTCTACCACCCTGGAAACGGAAACTTCGAGGACGGGTTCAGGCGGTGTATCGACCTCTTCAAAGAGATTTTCGGTTGAGGAAACAGTATGAGAAACTTTCGCGTCGGACTAATCGGCACTGGGCGGATCAGCGAAGTTTATTTACGAAATTGTGCGGCCTTTGGCGAACTGGAGATTGTTGCCTGCGGATCGCTGAACATGGATGAAAGCCACGCCAAGGCGGCAGAGTTTGGCGTGCCGCGCGTGGCGTTACCAGAGGAAATCATCGCCGATCCAGAGATTGATTCGATCCTCAATCTGACCATTCCGGCGGCCCACGCCAACGTCAGTATCGCCGCGCTTGAATCGGGCAAACATGTCTATTCGGAGAAACCTTTCGTCACGGATCTCATGGATGGACGTCGTATTTTGGATTTGGCGCGCGAAAAGGGCCTGACCGTTAGCAATGCACCAGATACCTTTCTGGGTGGGCGCTGGCAGACGGTGCGAAAACTACTTGATAGCGGTGTCATCGGGGCACCAACTGGAGTGGCCGCATTCGTACCCACGCGTGGCGTCGAACGCCACCACCCAAACCCGGATTTCTATTATGCCAAAGGCGGCGGGCCGCTTCTTGATTTGGGTCCTTACTACTTGACGGCGATGGTATTTCTCTTGGGTCCGATCCGACAGGTCGCGGCCATGGGCAAGAAGACCTTCGCCGCTCGGATGATCGAGAACGGACCGCGCAATGGCCAGGTGATGCCGGTCGAGGAAGACACCCATTGCCTTAACCTCATCGCATTTGAAAACGGGGTAATCGGTGAGATGATGGTCAGCTTCGACGTCTGGGAAAGCGAAACCCCGCGTTTCGAGATCTATGGCGAGGACGGCACTATTTGCATCCCTGATGCTGACCCTGGCGATGGAGCGAATATCTTTCATGGACCTGTTTGGTATCGCACCCGAAAAGAGGCACGTTGGAGCATGCGACCCCGACCCGTTGCCCCAGCGGAGTGGTGCGTTGCCAGGAACACTCATGGCTTTAACTACGATGCGCGTGGTGTTGGCCTATTGGAAATGGCGGATGCCGTCACCAATGGCCGCACCCCCCGCGCAAGCGGCGCGTTGGCCTATCACATAACCGAGGCGATGCAGGCCATGTTGACTTCTGCCCGAGAGGCTCGGTTTGTCGAAGTGGCCAGTACCTGCGCGCGGCCTAAACCTCTACCCGAAAACTTCCCGGAAGATTGCTAAACCATGCCGATCCAAACTCTTGATATCGCCGAACCATTTTTCACAATCAGGCTGATCACGGATGATCAATCCTATCCGATTGAAGGCAAGGTCATCCTCCTCAATCTCTCAGAAACCCCAATACGCATCCGCGAACAATCGCTCGGCGCCCTGCAATCAGTAGTGTTGGCTAATACGATTGCCGAGGATGTCACCCATGCTGCCGTGATTGAGCGTTTCGCCGATTACGAGGATGAAGACGCGTTGATGGCGCGTGTGCGCGGCACCTGGCCTTCTGCCTTCGAAGTACGTCATGAAGAGCGCCTGCGCGGCATCGGGCACTATATGTCGCCCAAGGTCTGGATTGGACAGTTTGGCTTCACCGTGTATCACTCTTCTACTGTGCCATTGAATGTAGGCCTGCATCGTGAACATGCCTTCTGCCCGGTGCCGGGCTTTCGCGAGGTGCACACACAAATCATGGGGTTTGGTAAGATGCAGCAATGCCGTGAAAAGGACGTGGCGTCGCTTTATCTAGAAGAACCTATGGCGCCGGGCACCACGCATCGCCCGATGTATGATGCTGCAGGCAAATTCCCGTGGCATCAGTTTGAAACTATCACGCCCTCAATCTTCATGGCGGTTGAGATGCTGCCCGAAGGCGCGATCCCTCCGGAGCTTTGATCCATGTCTATTTTGCCAGTGACCTTTGACTTTAACGGTGCCTACCCCTCGCAGTCCCGCCGCTTGCGCCTTGGCGTTGTTGGTGGAGGGCGAATATCGCATACTCAGGCAATGGCGGCGCGGCTGACGGACCGCTGGGAGGTCGTGGCTGGGGCGCTGTCCTCGGATCCCGCCCGCGCCAAAGCGGCCGCGAGGGATTGGCACCTGCCCGAAGAGCGGTGTTACACCTCTTTCGTCGAGATGGCCGATGCTGAAGCCAATCGCGCCGATGGTGTTGATGCGGTAATGATCACCACGCCCAATCATGTGCATTACGAAGCGGCGCTGGCCTTCCTTGATGCCGGGATTGACGTGCTTTGTGACAAGCCGCTGACCAATGAGATGGCCGACGCTGATGCCCTGGTTGATGCCACAGCCAGAACGGGATGCGTATTTGGCGTCTCCTACGTCATGTCTTGTTTCGCGATGATCCGGCAGGCGCGCGAGATCGTGGCAGCAGGTGGCGTCGGCAAGATCAACCAGATCCACGTGGAGTTCATGCAGGATTGGATGACGTCCGACGATGTTGCCGAGGCAGCTCATGTAAAATGGCGGCTCGACCCTGCGAAGTCAGGGCGCACCTCCTGTGTTGGCGATATCGGTACCCACGCGGTGCATCTCGCACAGTTTGTCAGTCATCTGCCCCTAACGCACCTGCGCAGCGAATTCCATGTCTGCGGCGCACCAAAGCCGCTGGAAGACACGTTTTTTGCGTGGACCCGCTATGCAGCTGACGTGCCGGGCACACTGTTAGCGACACGCCTTGCCCCAGGCAATCGCGGTGGTTTGCGGCTGCGCATTTTCGGCTCCGAAGGCGGGCTGGAATGGGACCTGGAGCATTCGGAGTATCTCAAACACGCCCGCTTCGGAGAGCCCGACCGTATTCTTAGCCGTGGCCATGCGCATGGTGTATCACAAAGAACCGAACGTCTTATCCGTACGGGTCGCGGGTTCCCAGAAGGACTAATCGAGGCCTGGGGCAATCTTTATACAGAATTCGCGCTGGCCACAGCTGCTCGTCGAGACCAGATAAAGGTACCGGACACCTGGCTGGACATGCCACGAGTGGCTGATGGAGCTGCCGGTGTCCAGTTCATCGACGCGACGGTTCGCTCGAATGAAAAGGGCGGCGCATGGGTAATCATCTAGTTCTCCACCCTTGGGGTCCGCGTCCTTGTACGCCGAAGACCTTATCCCGTAGAATCGCCCATCAAGCAAGGAGGGTAAAACCATGCCCCATCGCCCACTCTCTGAAATAAGAGACACACTGAAACCGCAATGGTACCGTTCCAAAATGCGGCCTGAGCGCTTCCGTGAACTGTCCAAGCGCGATGATCGGAAAGGCTGGGTGCAGGCTGGTGGGCACTTCGCCCTGTTCTGCCTCACGAGTTTGGCGGTTTACCTGACGTGGGCTCAAGGTGTGTGGCTTTTATTTCTGATCGCTCTTTTCGTACATGGCACATTTGCCTCATTCTTTCGGGGAACAGCCGTGCATGAGCTTGGACATGGGACAGTGTTCCAGAGCAAGCGGTTGAACGATGCATTTCTTTATCTATTCAGTATGATCAGTTGGTGGAACCCCTTCGATTATGCCGCAAGCCATACCTATCATCACCGCTACACGCTGCATCCCGAGGGCGATCGCGAAGTTCTGATGCCGGTTCATCCAAATGTTGGCCGAACCTTCCTTTTGCAGATTTTCACACTAAACGTTTTTACCCAACCAGGACGCACATTCGGCAAGGGCGGCATTTTGTCGGCTATCTGGATGACGATGCTGGATGCCGTTGGGAAACTACCCTCGAACGATGTTCCAGCAAACGAATGGCTACGTGCATTGCATGAAGATCAACCCGAACAGGCTCGGAAATCCATGTGGTGGTCGCGTATCCAGTTGGCGTTTCATGGCCTTGTCCTGATGGTGGCGATTAACACTGGCCAATGGGTCTTGCCGCTGATCCTAACACTTCCGAGTTACATAGCGAACTGGCTGAGTTACTTTGTCGGGCTGACCCAGCATTGCGGGCTGACGGAAGCGACAACGGATTTCCGAAAGAACACGCGCTCTATCCGCCTGCCGAAATTCGTTGAGTTTCTTTATTGGCATATGAACTGGCACACCGAACATCACATGTACGCCGGTGTACCCTGCTATAACCTACCGCTCCTTGCGTTAGAGATCAAAGACGATATGCCAGAGCCGCGTACGCTTCGTGGGGCGTGGCGTGAGATGCTTGACACTTGGGAGCGTCAGAAGACTGACCCTACTTATGCGTTCGATACGCCCCTGCCTGCGACGGCAAAAACAACTTTACGGCAGGCGGCAGGCACCGAAGAAAAATCCATTGGTGAACTAGCCCCGAGAGGGCTCGAATAGCGCAGGCAATTTAAGAGGAGAATTGGGATGAAACGGATCTACGACTGGGATGCGAAGTTTTGCTTGCGCAACTATACTACCGCTGATTTGCTAGCGTTGAAGGGTGTCCGGAAACTCACCCAAACCACTGCCAATTCCGAAGAAGAGGCCGCCGCTGCCGCCGACGCGGGAATCGATTTGATCATGGGCAATGCGGTTAATGCAGAGGCGGTACGCTGCGGTGCACCAAATCACTTTTACACCGCTGCGATCCCGATGCCGGATCACCCTACAGAAAAAGACGTATTGGAAGCTGCTTTTCTGGCCATGAAACGAGGCGCGGATTCAGTCTACACCGCACGCGGTCCGCATGTCGTTGAGTTGCTGGCGCGCGAACAAATACCCGTCATGTGCCATCTTGGTCTTGTCCCGCGTCGTTCGACATGGAATGGCGGCCTTCGCGCCATCGGCAAGACGGCCGAAGAAGCTTTAGCACTTTGGCAGAATTTCCGCGATATGGAAAATGCGGGTGCATTCTCTGTGGAAGCAGAGGTGATCTGTGATCGCGTAATGGCCGAGATCAGCAAACGAACCACGCTGATTACGTCGTCGCTGGGATCAGGCGCTTGGGCTGACATTATCTATCAGTTCCAGAACGACATCTGCGGTGAACAACCCGAAAGCCCCCGCCACGCCCGCGCATTTGGAAACCTCCACCGGTTACAGGAACAGATCCGCTCGGAGCGTCGAACGGCACTTTCCGCCTTCCATCAGGCAGCAAATTCAGGCGACTACCCCGCCACTTCCGAAACCGCAGCGATCGCGGACGAAGAATTTGACAGGCTTTTGACTATCTTGGCGAACACCGGTGCTCATTGACTGGTCTCGAACCCTTCTGTGCGATGCAATGCCATTGTGTCGCCTGTGGGAGCGATTGCTGTAAAAGCGATTTCTGCGACTGGATAGGATCGACTTGATCTCGCTTAAAAGTGGATTCATGAATTCATCTACCCGTTTTTGTTGCGTGGCTGTAATGTCCGGAAAGCTGGCTGCAATGCGTTTTCGGGACCGCTTTTAGGACCATTTCCATATTTTCAGAGTCTTATAACTATCTATAATTAAATGATATTTTAGAAAAGTACGGTTGCGCCCCCGGGTGTCACTTTCCAGCCAATAAGTCGATGAAAACCCAAGAAAACAGGGGTTTTGCGTTGTGCTGGGACCACTTTGCGTTAAAATTCAATCGGTCATAATTGAGAGTTAATATGCGTATTGCGATGCTAGGAGCCGGCGCTATGGGTTCCGTTTTTGGAGGACAGCTTGCGGCTGCAGGCAATGATGTGGTTTTGATCAATGTTGACGAGGACTACGTGTCAACCGTCAATACCAATGGTCTGGTTCTTGAGAAAGACGGCGTTGAAAGCGTGGTAAGCGTTCAAGCCGAACATAGTACTGCACATCTTCAGCCGGTTGATCTGCTGATCGTACTGGTCAAGAGCTTCAACACTGAAGACGCAATGCGGGCGTCAAAAAATCTTCTGCGTGCGGATACAATGGTATTATCGTTGCAAAATGGGTTAGGCCAAGAAGACATATTGGCAGATATCGTCGGCAAGGCAAAGGTGATCGCTGGAAAAACCTATGTTGGTGGAATGATGAACGTTCCAGGGCGCGTGGTCGCTGGCGTCGGGGACAAAGAAACGATAATTGGCGAGCTTGATGGACGAATGACATCACGAATTTGGGAAGTCGCCGAAACATTCAACGCAGCAAATTTAACAACCTTAGTGACAGACAACATCCTTGGAGCGATGTGGGACAAGCTCTTGATTAACGTTGCTGCAGGTGCCCTTTCTGGGGTCACAGGTCTGAATTTTGGAAACTTATACGACCTGCCTGAAGTGGAGGAGGCTGGGATTCAAGCGGTTGGCGAGGCAATGAAAGTAGCGAACGCTCTCGGGGTGAAATTGGAAACAAAACACCCCAGAGACGCATGGGTTAAAGCTTCGGCCGGATTGCCTTTTGACTTCAAACCGTCGGTCCTCCAAGCCCTTGAAAGCCGTACATTAACGGAAATTGATTTCATCAACGGTGCGGTTGTTCGTGCTGGACTTAAGGCTGGGATAAATACGCCCGTCAATGCAACTTTGGTTGCATGTATCAAAGGTGTTGAACGAGCATTGCATCCAAAATCTGAAGTTTGAGACGGTGAAGGATGATACTCCGAGCAGTCCTTTTTGTAAAAGTAGTCAGAAGGAGACTTTTTATTCAGGCTTGTGCTAAGTTCCTGGATGCATTTGTTTTACTCAGTCAGAAAAAATTAGTTGCCTGAAATCGGTCCGGGGCTCTGTCAAAATACACCACCTTGCCTAACATTTATACGGGTCTTAGCCAGTTTGGTATGCCTAATTCTGTATCCTTCCACTATTTTAAAACCAGCCCCGAGATCATCCAGCTTGCAGTTATGCTGTATTTGAGGTTTGCACTCTCACTGAGAGATGTGGAAGACCTCCTGTATGAACGAGGCGTGGACGTGAGCTATGAAGCCGTTCGTTACTGGTGGCACAGGTTTGGTTCTCAATTCGCACGCCAGATCAAAAAAAAACGTAGAGCAGGGGGTATGAGGTCCATTCATTGGAAATGGCGCCCCGGATAGCGATCAGATGCTTTAGTTCGTTGGTCTGACAGCACCACCCTATGGGTTTAAAGTGACTAAACATTGTTAAATCAACTCTTTCGAAGCATTTCTCATAAAGTTTTGGATCAAATCAGCGCCATCTTGATCCTCCAAATTGTGGGACAAAACTATCCCAGTTGGTGGACCACTTCAGGGGGATATTCCAAGGTAAGATCAAATTATATTTTTTGATGCTTTACATTTTCTTAGTGTTGCAATTGTATAAACTAGCTTTCATAATCATGGACTTAGGTAATTCTGACCAACTCGTTATGGCCATTGCATTAGCTCCGCTCAAGAGTGCCCTGTTTTTAGTTTCATTGAGTGCTCTTTGGTACGAAGTTCTAGCCTTTAACTCCATATCTAACACTTTTGAACAGTTTTCAGCATTATTAAGATCTTGCAACGACTGAACCACAACCTTTTCGGCTCCAGGTAACAAGTTAGTCCTACTCGGTAACGTACTAAGAGTGACTTTATCGGATTTTTCAACAGGAGAGAGGGTTGTTGCACCCATATCTTGTTGATACGGCGAGGAACAGGCCGATAAAGCGATCATAAGTACGCTTACAACTTTATAGTTCATCTCTTGCCCCCATACTTAAGTTTTTTCCAAGCGTTTTAGTTATTTGTCGAAAAACTTAATCCTATTCTAGTTTCCTCAGTATCAATGTTTTGAACGACAGATCGTGAACCACTCACAATAAGTTTAATTGTTCCAAAGCTCATCTGATATCCGATACTAGCTGTACCCTGGTAGGTCTCGTCAGGATCATTTAAGGAGCCAAATAAAGTGAAATCACTGTAAATTTGAGGCGCTAGTGAAAATTTACTAGTAAAGCCCAAATCGATCTGGTCATCCACAAGATCGTATACATGTCCCTCTATCGTCTGCGATTTATATAAGGCGAAAACCGCAGTGCTACGCCCTGCACCCGTCCATACCGAAAGATTATCGTTTAGACTATAACCCAAACCACCTCGTGCCTCCACACTGCGGAGTTGGTCTCCATCAACAGCGGCTTTGGTCAAACTGTAGTCTGCAAGTAGTATAAACTTGTTGGGTAACGCAGTCTGTGCAGAGAGGCCAAGTGAAATGCCCGTCCCCGCCTCTGAGTTTGCCGCATTTCCAATCTTTAATGTCGAATTGTTCACGTACGACACTAAGATGGTTTCTGCACTAAATGCAATTTGTCCACTCAATATTAAATAAACAAAAAAAACCAACCTAATGATCATGCTGGGAAACCTCACGCTTCTGAGTGTATCTATTTTTGGTTTTACGAGCAATTTTTGTGCCACTTGTTTTCCTGTAAGATAACTCACTTTTTTCGATTAGAAAACGAAGACTAAATTATCTAGGATTTTGACCGTTACGAAGGTAAACTTCGTTGAGTTTTACACCACCAATTGTGTACGGTGGTTCTTTGTATGTTGTGTGGAGCCAACCATGATTGAGCACTTTGATGATAGAAAATTAGTAACCGATTTTCAATTGGTGAAAAAAATAAACAAAGCTTCCGCTAAGAAGCATCGTGTATTTACTATTCCCCAAGCATTTTCCCCAGCTGGTTTGTCCCTTATCGCAGTATCACTTGCTGCGTGCGGTGGTAATGATGAAACTCCCTATTCACAATTTGACCTTGATCGAAAAGATGAGGACATCACATCCTTGCAAGATGACAAAGACCAACTTCAAAGTTCAAACACTCAATTGACATCTGAAAATAATGATTTGAAGAAAATAGCTGAACAATACGAAGATCTTACTGCGGCTAAGATCGAACAACTTACCAGTGGGCCAGATAACATAATAGGTTCGACAAACAATGACAAAATCACCGGTCTTTTTGGTACCAGCGCAACGTTAACGTCTTCAGACCTTATCATCGACACTAACGCAGGAGACGTGGACGTGCTCGAACTCACGGGCACACCGTTTCAAACAAGGCTAGATACTTCACTGGCCTCAATAATGGTTGAAGAGATTCATGTGTTTTTTGATACCCTAGCTAATGCGTTGATAGACGCATCTGGTGTAACATCTGCTTCTGCATTCACTATAACAAATCAAAGAGATAACTCTGCTGCCGGCCTTTCTTTGGAAAACTTACCCAACGGGGCCATTCTAAATGTTTCAGACTTTAATTCGGTGAGTGCGACTGGTGATGAGAACGCTAACATTACAATTATTGCTCTGCAGGCAACCGGCGCAATCTCCGCAACCGTGTCCGGTGAAGGTAATTCGATAATTGACGCACCTTTAGCCCAGACAATAACGACGATAGCGGAAACTGGAGATACGACAGTTGAGGCTGAGGCGGCAACTTTGTTTTACGCTCAGTCCACATCGGGCACTATAAACTTGTTGAGTTCAGCTAACGCTTACACGCGCGCAATCTCAACGTTTGAAGGTAATATAACTATTAACACGCCACTTGCAGATAGGGTTTTAGCTACTACAACCGGAGAGGGCAGTGTTTCGGTCGTGGCAGAGGGTGACTCAGGAATTACCGTCGCTGGTGGATCAATAGCGGTTATGCTTGAGAACTCAGACGAAACTAAAAAAGCAACTATAAAGGCTACTGGCACTTCTAATAGTACAGAAGTGGAAGATGTTCTCTCAATAGTATCGGGTGATGATTTCACCGTTCAAAATAAATCTGGCGATCCAATTGAAGTAATTTCAATCAATCCAACGAATGAGATAACGGCAACATTTGAAGAAAATGCGGCTTCCACATATACGGGTAACGCAAGTGTTACCCTTCAAGGGGATCACTCCGTTTTTAATAATGCAACAATAACAGGCTCTAAGGTAGTGCTAACTGCCATGGACGATGACACTGACCTGTCAAAAACATACGAGCCTGTAGATTTAAATGCGACCTCCATCCAAAATGGCGGTGGGCCATCTATAATATTATTGAACGAGAATGCTGAATTAGTTCTTTCAGCTGATCAGACGAATGGATTGGAAATTAATGCCGATGACGACCTAGCCAATGAGTACTTATCAGGCACTCTGAACCTCGAGTTGGCCATCGAGCAAAGTGGCATTATTGTTGTCGATGAATCTGGTACAACCCGTGATGGATTTGATCGGATCAACATCAACGCTCAAGTCGAGCAAGATACTCCATTCCATTTAGTTTCTAGTTCGCAAACTACAGTAACTTTGTCTGGAGTGCATAATTTTACGTTGGATGACAATAGTATAGCTAAGGAGTTCGATGCCTCGGGTTTATCAGGCGATTCCTTAGGGCTTTCTGGAATTCTAACAGCCAGCCAAACTCCAAATCTTTTGAAAATTTATGGTGGTTCAGGCAATGATAATATTTCATCTGC
>Ga0181577_10002171_pt1 | contig 15520 bp, 16 predicted proteins | sample 101ome_21_FD_132468 | JGI IMG/M metagenome (GOLD analysis project Ga0181577, IMG submission 132468) | Coastal salt marsh microbial communities from the Groves Creek Marsh, Skidaway Island, Georgia - 101413BT metaG (megahit assembly) | ecosystem: Environmental > Aquatic > Marine > Intertidal...
ATTGGAGTTCCCATTGTTTTTCGCATTATCCAGCGCCGCAGATCAGTCCGTTGGGTTTGGGTTTGGGTTTGGGTTTGGGTTTGGGTTTGGGTTTGGGTTTGGGTTTGGGTTTGGGTTTGGGTTTGGGTTTGGAAATGATGTGCGCGCCGTATCTTGTAGGAAGCTATCTGTTAGCATGCAGCTCAGCAAGTTAATACGGCTCGCGTTAGGAGAACACCATGCTACCCAACGGTTACCCGGTATTTCAGTACGCCTTTTTTGTAAACGATATCGAGGCGTCTTCTCAAAAGTGGAGCGATCTATACGGCGCAGGACCGTTCTTTTTGCTTTATCACCACAAGACTGAAAAGTTCATGTACCGCGGCACCACGCAAGAAGCCGATGTCTCTTATGCCTTTGGCTATCTTGGTGATTCGATGATTCAGTTTATTCAGCAACACGACAACACCCCGTCCATCTATCGCGATATGTATGGCCCCGGTGAAGAGGGCTTTCACCACGTTGGTTGCTTAGTTAATGATTTTGGCAAAGCGCGCCAGGAACTCACCGACATGGGTTTTGAAAATGCCTGTGAGCTTTGGGCCGACGAAGTGAACGCGGCCTATTTTGATACCCGCGGTGTTAACGGCGGCTTCACCGAGATACATGGCGACCCGGCCCATATCCTAGGCATCTTTGCACTGTGGAAGCGCGCCCACGAAAACCGCACCGCCGATACCCCCGCAATCGTGACCATGGAAGAGCCCTATCCCGATGGTCGTACACCTAGCTACATTGATAGCTTACAACTCAGCTAATACGGATTAATTTTCGGCCAAAGTTAGCACTTAAAAATTGCCCCAAAGCGGCTTCGGGCACTTGCTCGAAGCCCTCGGCAATATCAAGGACGTCAGTAATAGCACCGCTGCGCAAGCCCTCGACAAGTCGATCCCGCACATGTTGCCAGCGGTGCGCCATGTCGAAATAAAAGAAACCGCTCATCGTCAGGCCGCTGATGGCAAGCATAAGGTGATTACTAATGCTTGCACCGGCTTGATAGTGCGCGGTCGCCCCGCAGATAACGATGCGGCCGCCTCGATTCATCTGGGTTAGCAGCGTATCCAAGACGCCATCGCCAACATTGTCTACAAATACGTCTACACCCGCCTTCGCGACTGCCTGTAGAGATTCCGGCCAATCCATCGCAGTGATATCAATGGCCGCCGTCACACCCAGTCGGTCAACAAACTTGCATTTATCGGGGCCTCGGGCCAGACCTATGACCGGCGCCCCGAAACTTTTCGCTAACTGGCAGGTAAGACCACCAATCGCACCCGATGCACCCGATACAACGACGGTATCGCCCGATTCAAAGCAGCCAAAATCAGTCAGTGACAAATACGCACAGATACCGGTCATGCCCAGCGCACTCAACCCAGAAGCGACATCAAGATCCGGCGGCACAACGTACAACGGCATTCCCAAGAGATCACTGCCATCACACACATTGAAATCTGACCACGGCAAAAAACCGGCCACAGCAGTACCCTCTGGAAACTTCGGATGCTGACTTTCAATAACTCGGCCGGCCACACCACCGCGCAGTGGTGTACCGACATCAATAGCGTCAAAACGGCCGGGCACACCCCGAGCCCAAGCGTGGTTCATTGGGTCGGTAGCAAAGTACTGGGACTGAATCAGCACTTCACCTGCCCCCACCTCAGGCATGGGTAGTTCACCGGCGCAAAAGTGCTCGCGCGACAAACTCATACCCACTACGCCCTCACCATCGTTACTGGCGCCCAGCAACCAACTTCGATTTATCTTCATGCGAAGGTGTGCATCCCGCCTTCCAGCATGAAGGTATCGCCGGTTATGTAATCCGAGCCTGCACTTGCCAAGAAAATCGCCAGCGGCGCGCCATCAGCCTCAGGGTCACCCAAACGTCGCATGGGAATTTGCTCTTTGAGCGCCTCAACAAAATCAGGGCGCGCGGTTTTCCAGGCGTCGAAAGCACGGGTCTCCAAGGCGGGGTTGATAACATTCACGTTGATGCCGTACTGACCCCATTCCCTCGCCGCCGTTCGCGATAGCGCCCGAATGGCCTCCTTGGTGATGTTGTAACAGGTGTTACCGGGAAAGCCGACTTGGCCTGAGCTGGAAGCAAAGTTAATCACCTTGCCATATTGTTGTTGCTTCATGTGCGGAAACACCGCCTTCATAAACCATAAAGACGCGGTAGCGCCGGTACGAAATGTGTATTCCCATTCGTCTTCATCAGTGTCCTCACATGCCACAAAGACCGTCGAGGGCTGGGGTGAATCCTCGGTGCCAAAACCCTGGGCGTTGTTGACCAATATATGCACGGTGCCAAAGGCATCGACGGCTTTATCTACGGCGGCAAATACCTGATCGCGATGCCCCACATCACAGGGTGCCGCTAGCGCTATGCCCCCTGCATCTGTAATTTCAGCGACCACATCGTCAACTGTCGAGGGGGTACGAGATACCACGACCACCTTTGCACCCTCGCGGGCATAACCCAGGGCAATGGCTCGGCCAATACCCCTACCGGCACCGGTGACGATCGCGACCTTGTTCTCGAGAATACCCATGATGTAGCTCCAATGAATTGTCGATATAGAAACTGTCAACATACACCAAAGCCATCAGTTATCGATAACGCTGTTCATTAGTCGCGCATTAAGCATACCGATCAGATACGTGCCCAAGTCTGTTGTGTAGGATCATTCAAAAAAATGGGCCAACCGAATGCTACTCAGCTCATAACCCGCCAATTCAGGCTATAGTAGACAGCAGCCATACTATATAAAAAGCCTGGGAGCCAATATGAACCTTCTAGATACCGCCAATATTGAATGGATTGATTATCGCGGCCGAGAGGGTGATCGCTACCCAGTAGCCTATAGCGGTGCCGCACTCTCGATAAGAGACGATGGGCATTTGGACCTGCTCTACCGGTGGGAGCCCAACAGCTACTGCCACTTCCACACGCATTTATGCGATACCACGTCAGTAGTACTAAGCGGTGAGCTTCATGTAGTGGATCTCAATGCTGAATCAGAGGGGGCGACCATCCGACGAGCCGGACACTTTGCCCACAAAGGGCCGGGCGATCGACATAGGGAGCATGGTGGTCCCGAAGGGGCTCTGGTGTTGTTCCATCTATACGCTCCCGATGGCCGCGTCACCGAGTTTTTAAGTGAAGACGGTGAGTTCATTAAAGAAATCACCATTGATGATGTGAAAGCCGGGCTGTTTGCACAACAAAAATAAGGCACAATGCGCCGCTCTGTCAGTCTCTCCCCATCTGTATCCGAGAAGGGTTCAGATAGGCTGCCACATATATGGAACTTGTTATGACACGCGCGCTACTCATCAAACTTCATCTGTATTTCTCGGCCTTCTTCTCGGCAACGATTATCTTGGTAGCGCTATCGGGTGGCCTGTACCTTGTGGGCATCAAGGGTTCCGTCGAACAAACCACAGTGGCTACCGCGTCAGGCGGGCAGGCCTTATTAGCAGATCCCAGTAAAATGGCAGTACAGTCTGTGCTCGCTAATTCAGGCGTGACTGATTTCGAGTTTGACTATGTCAAACAGGCCGGCTCAACCATCATGACACGTCCAACGTCGCGCCCCTATTACACCCTTACCATTTCCGGCGACGCCGTTGAGATCACGCTGAACCAACCTTCCTTGCAAAAGCGGCTTGTGGAACTGCACAAAGGTCACGGCCCTACTGCGTTTAAAACCTTTCAAAAAATCTTTGCGGCCGGCATGGTTTTCATCATGCTGAGTGGCTTGTGGTTGGGGCTTTCTTCGGAGCGGCTTCGCAAAACCACACTGATCACAACCGGCAGTGGCTTGGCGCTGTTCCTGGCGCTGGTACTGATCTAAACCTACCCGCGCGGCCCGCAACTAATCGTTGTTAAACGGACCTGATGCGCTGTTAACACCCACTCAGGTTATAAAGAGTCGACATTAATGTCGCCCCATCAGCCTGTTATCCAAGAGGCTATCCCTTACGCGGTGAAATAAATTCGCCCGCGTACCAATTCATCATCTCCAGTTTTTTCTCTAAAGAATGATCGGGCTCCATTTCGTAGACGTTGCGGAATGCAATGATGACATCGGTAACGCCCAGTGCTTCGAGTTCCTCAATACCCTCGTTAGTGAAGGCATTCTGGCCAGTGGTGTAAATTTTAAAGGGGCGATCACGGGTGCCAAATTCATCTCGGAAGCCATTGAGCTTCGCAATATAAGCACCCAGTTGCTCCATATCCGCTCCGGCACACATCCAGCCGTCGCCCAAGCGTGCGGCACGCTTTAACGCGGCATCGGAATGCCCACCAATGAGCAACGGTGTCGATTCCGTAGGCACTGGGCACATCTTGTTAGCGGGCATTTGGTGCAATTCGCCTTCAAAGCCGAAAAACTCACCCGATTCGAGACCGCGGAAGATCGCGATCTGTTCATCGAAGCGCTTCCCGCGCTTCTCCCAAGGCACACCACAGACCTCAAAATCCTCTTCCCACGGACTGATGCCAATACCAAAGTCAAAGCGGTTATCCGATAACTGCTGGATACTCTGCACCTGCTTAGCCACTACCGGCGCCTGACGAACCGCCATTTTGTAGACAAAGGTTGCAAAGCGAATGGTTTCGGTAACCGAGGTCATGGCGGCCACCGCAATTAAGCTCTCCAAAAAGGGCACACTCTCTAGGAATTCCCGGCTCCCATCTTTGTTGTAGGGGTACTTTGAGCTGCACTCTTGGGGATAGCAGATACTGTCGGGGATAGTGATGCCGTCATAGCCGGCCTCCTCCGCAGCTCGTGCCAAGGGTAGGTAATGCTCGGCCACACTCATGCCGACTTGGTAACTAAAACGCATGGCTAAATCTCCATAACAGCACAAAAAACCTCGGTGGTTGTCACTAAACCATTGGCGCCAGTATAGGCTCCCCGAGGGTACTGTCGAGCCCAAGGTATAGTCCTAATCTCATCTGGCAGATGCCATTTTAGCAATCCACATATTGCTTTTATTAATACGTTTTATAGTTGGCTATGGGATCATCGAGCTGCCCTATTCCAACAACGATTTAGCCTCGAGTCGGGTACAAGGGCCAATGCCATTGAGTGCACTGCGTAGTACCTTGGTCAACACAGCGCCTGTGGTACTCACGGAGGGTGAGAATTTGGGGCACAAAAAATCGCCCTGAAGGTGCTTTTTAATGTGACCTGCCAGCCTAGCAGCCAGCGCGAAGTCTGAATGCTTAGCAGAGCTGATTAAGTCCTGCTTGATAAATCGGTGTTCCCAGCGCAAGGCGCGCTATACGTGCGGTCAGCGCTTCCTCTTCATCACCCACATTATGGGCCGTCGGTGAATCCAAATCAGCCCCTGGGCGCTCAACGCGCAGTACATCGTCACCCAACATACGCAACGACAAACTGCGTCGTGACGTCCCCGCGGCCTGCGGCGCACCGCCGTGTAAGCAACTGGGATGGAAAATCAGGACGTCACCCCGCTTTACCGGGCAGGTAACGATGTCCCACTTTTCCCGTTCCGATTCAATGTTGGGCAGACGCGGCATATCGCTGTCGGCATAGAGGGGTAACGTGTCGTCTGACGGGTCAAAGAATGAGGGGTTATAAAGTACTTGGTTATGCGAACCTCGAACCACCTCTAGCGCTGATTCCTCGTTTACATCCTGCATGGCAATCCAGAACACAACAAACTTACCACCATCGAGCAGATGGTACGGCGTATCCTGATGCCAAGGGGTTCGTCTAACCGGCTCTTGGCCCCCCTCTTTGAGGAACAGCTGATCGTGAAAGTACCAAACGCCACCGCTACCGAACACATCGGCACAAATATCGGCAATGCCCGTAGCCTTAAACATCGCTTTAAATGTGGGCTTCTGACTGGAATCTTCGACCGACTGAATAAAGGTCCCACCACTCTCTGGATACAGGTGCTGAAATAAAGGCCCGGGGTTGTCAATGTTGTCCTGGAAGGCCGCCTCAATCGCAGCCATACCGGATTCATCAAAAGCTTGCTCAACAATCAACACTCCATCACGCTGAAAACGCTCAGCAAAGGATTCACGCTCGCTCAAATGTGTTCGAATTGAACTGTCCGTATTCATCTCAATAACTCACACTTTGAAGATTAGTTGTCTTTGTGAACTTGTCCGACCGAATCCGGCATGGGCAACTTAGGCGCCTCATAGAAATGACTGATCCGCCAACCTTTGGGGGTCAGACGCATTTGCAGGTCGTAATACACCCAAACCTGAATATCCACGCCTTCATGGGAACGGCCCATACCTAAAATGTAGGCATGGCAACGTGCGGTCTCACCACCGAACTCGGTCACGCGGAAATTCGTCATGGTGTGCATGTGGTGGGACATATTTTCGAAAACCTGACCAAAAAAGCTGCGAATTGCATCCGGTCCATCCAGCACATCCAACCCAAGGCCCGAGAGATCAACCACGGCATCGTCGGTAAAGGCATCAACCAAGGCGTCTAGGTCATCCATGGCGTCTACCGCGGTGAGGTAGGCCAGTAGGGCGTCTTCAAGGTCGTGCCGTTCTTGCAGGTTAGGTTTCATTGTCATGGCTAACTCTCGTGTTATTGCTTTCGAAGAAATGACGGCTTAACGGCCACCGATAGAGTCCTACAATATATTTCAAATGTAATATTTAGAAAAGAATTTATTCATGATAAAACATTATTAATACGAAAATTTTTCGATATTAAGTAGATATTTTGCAATTTATTTATTACATTTGTACTAAATAAATTTTAGATTATGTCTTATGCCTGCTGTTGTTGATCACGATGCCCGCCGTCAAGAAATTGCCACTGCAATAGGTCGCCTTGTGGCTCGCGAGGGCCTGCAAGCTGTTACCGTTCGAGCCGCCGCCAAGGAAGCGGGGTACAGTGCAGCGGTCATTGGTCATTATTTTCATGGCAAAGATGACCTCATGAATTTCACCTACTTATCCGCCCGAGACCGCACCCAACTTCGGATAGAGCGTGCACGCTTGGCGGGCAAGAGTGTGTTCGAATGCTTGGGCGAGTGCTTACCGATAACCGACAGCCAGCGCAATGATTGGACGGTATGGTTTGGACTGTGGGGAATGGCCGGTGGCAGCTCGGCACTTCAGGCCGAACGGCGGCGCGGTCTCACCGAGGCAGACTCGTTATTCACCCAAGTGCTGACATCGGCGCAAGAGCGCGGTGAGATAAGAGCAGAAATAGATTGCGTGCACGCCGCACAACGACTGCTCATGGTCGTAAATGGCATCGCCACGTTATGGGTACAGATGCCCGAGCAATGGCCACCTGCCGCACAACTGAACATGCTAAAAGCCGAGATAGAACCTCTCCTCGTTTAAAGCATGATGGGCTTAGACAACCCGCCATAAAAGTACGCTCCCAACGAGCGTTCTATGGCGCGCCATTTATGAACAAGCTTTAATCCACTTTTCTGCGCAACGCCCTAGCATGAACTCATCGGTGTCGGGTTCATGCTTAGCTAACCGAGGAACCCAAAGTCTAGTCCACTGTTCCAACGTTCCATCAAAGAGACTTCCGGTTACCGCCCTCAGGCGGCTTTTTTATGTGCCGAAAATACCGCCATGAAAAAGCTGACTTTCGCTAAGCCCCACACCAAACGTCAAACCAACAGGTAAGATTTAGGATAGCGCCAGCTGACTAGTCAATGCCGAGCGGACTGCACACCTAACACCTAAGATTTATATAAGACCGCCTAGGCCTACCAAGTGACACCCAGCGTAAGCCCCCAAACACAAAAGTGCATAGCTTTCGCTCCGACAAAAGGTGCCATGACGCAATAGCTGCACTATTATGAGTCGAATTTATAAACGCTAGCTCGGGAGCCTCCCCCTAAATATGAAGATCCTACAAACCCTCATTTATAGTCCGGCTCTTGTGATGGCCATGTTGGCTTTTTTAGGCAGTCAAACATTGGCAGCGGAAAGCGACGAATATCCGAAGTATTCCACCGAATTGCAGATCACATCCCATGGATCGCGACTACCTGCACTGTTCTACGGCGCAGCCGGTGTTGGCCCCCATCCCACTGTGATTTTGCTGCATGGCTACCCGGGTAACGAAAAAAATTTAGATGTGGCCCAGGGCCTGCGAGCCGCAGGCTGGAATGTGCTGTTCTTTCACTACCGGGGAGCTTGGGGTGCTGAAGGCGAGTTTGGTTTTCTCAATGCCGAGGCCGACGTGTTATCGGTGATTGATTATATTAAGAAGACCGACAATGCCCAAAGTCTGCATGTCGACACCACGGCAATCTCGCTTGTTGGTCATAGTATGGGCGGGCATATGGCCCTTGCCGGCGCCCAACAAGACGCCAGTGTGCGCTGCGCAGTAGCCTATGATGGCGCCAATCTCGGTGTGACTTTTAGCTCGGGTGATGAGGAACGAGAGCGTGCCTGGATGGCCTATGGCGATACTCTATTTATGTTGAACGGCTGGTCGGGCCAAAAATCTCTGGATGAAGCCGGTGCACAATCCGAGCGCCTTAATCTGCTCAATCACGTTAAGGCCTTGGGCACGCGTCCGGTGTTGCTGATCGCCGCCGACAGCCCCGTGATACCCCTGGCTCGTATAGAAGCCTTGCGCGATACCATTGCAGAGGGTGGCGGTAATGTGCAGTATCGTCTCATTGAAGATGATCACAGCTTTAACAATAGCCGTGAGGAATTGTTGCTAACCACAGTCGACTTTTTACAGGCCAACTGTCGTTAACATTCTAGGCAAACACACAGATACGCCTTAAAGAAACACACCCCAAAATAAGGAGAACATCCCCATGACTTGTACCGTGTTATTAGAAGTCACTGCTCAAGAAGGTAAGGGCGATGCCCTGGTCGACCTGTTTCGATCAATACTGGGTGATACCCGCGCGTTTGATGGCTGCGAGGGTATTGAGGTGATCCAAGATTTGGATACACCAACCAGTGTGGTACTCATAGAGCGCTGGGCCAGTCGCGAGCATTACGAGGCCTACTTCAACTGGCGCCAAGAATCGGGAACACTAGCTGCCATGGGTGAATTTTTAGCTGCGCCACCAGCCAAGCGCTACTTCGCGACTCAGGACGCGTAAAGGCCCCATGTCCTCCAGCGGGTTCAGCATGGATTCCAAGGGCATGTACTCCCAAATTGGGCAAGGTGCCTATTCCGGCAAGATCGAAAATTTTTCAAAAGAGCGTTATGTGAGCCCCGACTGGCTCAAACGTGAGTGGTCGGCGGTGTGGGCTAAATCCTGGTTGTTGGCCGCCCACCTTTCCGATCTTCAAAAACCCGGTGATTTTGTTGTCTTTGATGTCGGTCATGAGAGCGTGCTCATTACTCGCGGTGAGGACGGCAACATCAATGCCTTTTATAACGTTTGCCAGCATCGCGGCGTGCGATTAGTCGATCAGAATGCGGGCAATGCGGAGAACTTTCGCTGCCCCTACCACAGCTGGCGTTACGGCACCGACGGCGGCCTGCTATTTGCGCCCCACGAACCGGGCTTCCAGCAGGGCTTACCGAAAAATGGCATTTGTTTACCCAAGGTTCGCTGCGAACAGGCGCTGGGATTTGCGTGGATTAATTTCGACGATAAGGCCGCGCCTCTGGCTGAGTTTCTACAAGATCTAGCGCCACTCATGAATCACTACCAGTTTGATCAAATGGTGCTGGTGCAAGATCAAACCGTTTCTATTAACTGTAATTGGAAGGCCGTGGTAGACAACTTCAGTGAGCTCTACCACGTGCACTACCTTCATCCGCAACATCGCCGCTTTGTCGACTGCACGGAGTCAATCAATGAGTGCTATCCGGGCGGTCATACCCGGGTCTGGGTGCCCGGCGCCAAAACCGACTCGCTGTTCTCAACACCCGATTCACCAACAGATTTACTCAGCTTGCAGCTGGAATCGCTAGGACTGAACCCCAGTGATTTTGAAGGCCGGGTTGAGGCTATTCAGAGTGCAATCCGTGAAGCTAAACGCGTCCTCGAAGCACAGGAACCCTACTACGCCAATTTCAGTGATGAAGAGCTCACCGATATTGTGCAAACCAACATCTTCCCCAACTGCATGCTGACCTATCAACCCGAAATGCTTTGGGTAATGCGCTTACGGCCCCATGCGACTGACCCCAATCAGTGCTACTTCGACAAGTTATCCTTTGAACGACCGGCACAAGATGGCCAACAAAAATATCTTGAGGGTACCGACAACCTAAAAGAAAAACGGGCTGCCAAAGAGAGTGGCGACACACGACCAGCGCATGAAAGCTTTGACTACTCCGATGTCATGGCCGGGACTCACACCATGACCGACACCATTGACCAAGACCTGTCGTTACTTGCTCATGCCCAACAGGGCATGCACTCCGCGGGCTTTACCGGTGTCTGGCTGAATGAGTTAGAAGCTCGGGTTAGTCACTTTCACGCCCAAATCACGGCGCTAGTTGAAGCCCACCATGACTGAAACCGTTAGCGTACCCGAGCTTCGCCTTATTCATACCGGACTCGTATGCCGTGATATGGATGCCGCGCAATCCCAACTTGCCAGCACACTTGGCGTGCACTGGGTGGGGGGCCAACCCGAACCTTGGACACTGACGCTATTTGGTGAAAAACGCGAGGTCACTTTGCGCATCGCGCACGCCTGCTTGGGCGACAGCGCTTATGAGCTGATTGAAGCTAAGGCGAACACGCCCTGGCTCACCGAAGCCGATATTGCTCAGCATCATTTGTGCTTCCACAGTAGCGAACCGGCGCAAAGTTGTGCGGCACTGGAGCAGCAGGGCTTTACCCGCATTATGGGCGCCAAGGGCGACGCCACCGGCTACTTTCGAGACCCTGACGGTTTATTGATAGAAATTATTGATGACGGACTATTGGGCTATCTTGAGCACTACTATCAGCAATCTCGACAACGTGCAGACGCCCTCTAAAGCCACCCATACCCCACGTTAATCGACCACCTAAAGGTTGTCGTGAGCTAAGAACTCACTCACTAATCGGGTAAAAGCCGAGGCATGCTCAATCTGAGTCCAGTGCCCGCAGCGCCCAAAGACATGAAGCTGACTGTCCTCGATTAACTGGTTCAGGCGTAACGAGGTCTCTAGGGGAATGACCTGATCATCTCGACCGTGAATAAGCAAGGTGGACTGCTTGATCCTGCGTATATCGGCTTCAGGGTGCGACATAGCTTCTACCCAACGCTGACGCGGAGCGGGGAACATTTGGGCGAAAGCTTCTTGCACCCCTGCTCGCGTACTCGCTTGATAGCGAAGCGCCACCAAATCCTCACCAATCAAATTCTGATCGTAGGCAAAGATTTTCATAATGGCGCGCATATTCTCAAGCGAAGGTTCATAGCCCCAAACCGCTTCCAGTCCCGGTGTCAGAGTGAACGGCACCCCAACACTGCCCATGAGGATGAGTTTATTGACTCGCTCAGGTGCCGCTATGCACAGGGCCAACGCCATGGACCCGCCAAAGGAATTGCCGATGACATTTACTTTGGAAACCTGCAATCCGTCGAGTAACGCCAACACTTGCTGTAGCCAATTATCGCGGCTGTACTGATATCCCGCCGGAACCTGGCTGTAGCCAAACCCCGCTAAGTCAGGCGCCAACAAACGATAATCGTCCTGTAATGCCGCAAGCGTTAAACGCCAGTTGGCCCAGGCACTCACACCCGGACCGGAACCGTGTAACAGAAGCACTGACTCGGCATCGCCCTCTCCTACATCGTGGTAATTGGTCTGCACGCCGGCACACAATAGCGATTGACCTATCTCCAAATTAGCAGCGTTATCGCCCATGCGGCCTCCCCTATTGTTGAGTGGTAGGTCAAACTATCACCTATGAATGGCAGAGTCGCTACTACGGTGCGGCCAGCCCATATAATTCCGGTAAGTCTACCGTGAGGAATCCCTTGCGTTATCCACCCACCTAGATCTCCCAAGTGGCTCTAAGCCAAGCGGCCCTGCCCGGTTCATTGACCTGAATTTGCCGGGGATCAAACGCGTTACCGCGGTTCAAATGCTGCGCATACCCCCGATCCAGCACATTATCGATACCGAAATCGATCAACCAGTGTTCATTAACGCGATAGCGCCCAAAGAGGTTTAACACGGCCCAACCCGGCGTTTCTTGAAGGTCTAGGCCCTGCCCGACAATACCCGTTGAGGAAGTCAAATCCACACGAGTCTGTTGAGCCGCAGTTTGCAGTTCGATACCCGCTAACAATCTACGCCCTTCCCAACTGAGCTTGGTATAGGCTTCAAGCGGCGGCATTTGATGCAGCGCCCGATCGTCACTCAGATTCTGCCCCCTAACCCAGGCTGCGCCAGCCTCCAAAGACCAGGCCTGTGAAAGGCTCCAGGCAATGGCCAGCTCGCCACCTAGTACCTCCGCCTCGACATTGCGGTAAATGGTTGCTGCATTCATAGGCTGCATATAACGATCACGCAGTACGTAGTCCTGAACACGATTCACAAACAACGACACATCCACTTTTATCGCTGTCCACTCGCGTACCACCCCGAGTTCCAACTGATGGTGAACCTCGGGTTTGATATTAGGGTTGCCTACCCAGCGGCCGCTAGGGAAAAGGGCATTTGAAGCAATGTAACGCTCAGTGGCATCAGGGGTGCGCACACTACGCGCAAAGCCAGCATACCAAAGAGTGCTCTTATCCAATGGGCTGTATTCAGCACGAAACAGCCCACCCCAATTATCGTTCACGCGACTGCCGTCCGTATGGTCGCCGTAATACTGGGTGTAAAGCTGCTGCGGGCTGAGCAACAGACCAGCGGGATCTTGATCAACAGCTCGGGCTTCTGATACCACGTGATCGAAACGCAGACCGGCAAGAAGCCAAAGCTCGTCAGAGAGATTCGTCCCGAATTCGAAGAAGGCACCAGTCTGATCTATGGCCGCCTCGGGCCATAAAACTGAGTTAAGCAATGACTCTGCCCCCGTTAATGTGGGGCTGTCATTCCAGCGCTGAGCGGCGCGCCGACGGTATTGACCGTCGATACCTACAGTCACATTACCCCAAACGGTATCCCATGCTGCACTTAGTCGACCACCGTGGGTATTAGACGTAGACGGCGCACGCATGTGCATAGCGGGCGTTGAGCGCAAACTGTAGTTATCCATCACGTGACTGACCTCAGAGCGATAAATCTCAAGATCAATCTGGTCAAAGACACCCAAATGGTTCCACACACCTTCAAAGCGCAGGGTTTCATTGCGTGCAGACGGGCTATCCATGCCGGCGCCGGGGTACAGGGCATCGCTTGTGTCCGAGCGGTCATAGCTCCATTCCAACTTGGCATCACTGCTGGGGGTGTATCCCAGTAACACCGTGCCGGTAACGGTGTCATAGGCTGAGCGCACGCGCTCACCGTTGCCGTCCTGAAAGTCATGACTCTGTGTTTGGTGGCCAATTAGACGAAGGTAACCCTTGGCATTGCCTATGCTCAGGTCCGCGCTCACATCAGTGCTATCACTGTTACTCCGATAGGCCCCTGCCACGCGCGCTCTGACCGGTTCGTTGGGTTCAAAGCGCTCCGTCTGACGCTCAAACAATAGGGTGCCACCGGGTCCACCGCCACCATATGCCAGGGTTTGCGTTCCCTTGATCACTGTCACCGACTCATAACCCGCAGCCGCTGCATAGGATGTGGGCGGGTCCATACGGTTAGAACAGCCGCCGTGCACGTAAGCGCCGTCCAGTAGCACATTGAGCTGGGTTTGACTCAGACCGCGAATCGAGGGGTCGATGCCATGCCCCCCCATGCGAGAGCCAGATATCCCGAGAATATCTCGCAAGCTCTCAGCGGTATCGCGCCCTGGCGTAAAGTCATTAATTGATAATCGATTCTGGCGCGCCGGTATGGCGGGTTCTACCACATCTAAAACCTCCATCTCGGTAACCATCGTCATCTGGACCTCAGTATTAAACGACGCTTTCGAATCTGGGGTTTCGGCCGCCCGTGTAGGCACTGCACAGGCCAACGTGACGCCGAGCCATATGCTCGGCATCACTCTGGGTGATACAGACATAGTCATTCCTCTGGATGGGATCTATCCCACCCCGTCATTTGAGTAAAAAAAGATTACGCGTTGACGGCTAAAGCGGGAGGAGCTCGATTGGGTGGACGTAACCACAGCCTATGAGACCGTGGCGGGGCAGCGCGCACCGGGCGCTGCCACGTTTGAAGTCTTTGAGAGGGCGGCAGCGCAACCGCCAAGGGGGGTGCGGCGTAAAGCGGTGACGCTGAAAAATCACAGCGCTGATCAAAGGACAGGCCGTGATCGCTGTCTGCTTTGGAGTCTTGCCCATGATGGTGAGCATGATGATCATGAGCCGCCATGGGCTTGCTCGGGGTAGCTGCAGACAGCGCTGGGTTCGGGCGACTGAGCGCCAATAATTGACGACTGCCAACATCACTGTGGCATAGCGCAAACCAGCCGCCAGAACTGATCGCTGTGGGCATAAAACCCACAGGCGTGATGGCGCGTGCCAACAGAGCACACACCAAAAACAAGCGACAGGAAGAAAGAAAAAGAGAGTACAAAGCGATCAGTAACTTATGCGCTAGCGCCCATTATACCCCGGACTTTAGGCGGGCATCAGGTAACAACTTCTCAAGGCTCTACGTCACAACGCGGTGGCTAAGTACTATCCAAGCGGAACGTCATGACTTACTAGAGGACGAGGTAGCCAGAAGGGTGTGGAGGGTATCTATTAACGCCCTGCGGCTACCATAACCGGGCGCTTGCCGTCCTTGCCGTAAAGATTCACCTTCAAGCTTGAAATGGCATGCACCAAAATGATGGGCTCGATTTTCTGCTTTCCGGTCCAATGGATGTTGGGGAAGCGATCCAAAATGCGCTCATAGGCCATGCTGAGCTGGAGCTTGGCGACTCGATTACCCAGGCATTTATGCACCCCGTGACCAAAGGCCAAATGTTTATCCACATTATCCCGAGTCATATCAAACACATCGGGATTAGGAAACACATCGGGATCTCGATTAGCAGCGCCATACCACATGATCACTTTCTCATCCTTGGCAATGCGTTGACCCGCCAATTCGGTATCTTCCATGGCAGTGCGCCGCATATGCATCACCGGTGACACCATGCGCAACGCTTCTTGGGACATAGCATCGATCATGGACGGGTCATCCAATATCATCTGACGTTGATCGGGAAATTCGGTTAATAGCCGGATAGTGCCCGACAACGAATTCCGCGTGGTGTCATTGCCCGCAAAAATAATGAGTAGCCAAGAGCCATCCAGGTAGTCTTGTGAGAGCGGCTTATCAGCTAGGGTGGCATTGGCAATCGTGGTGAGTAGGTCCTCTCGCGGATTCACAATGCGGTCGGCCATAACCCGCTCACCGTAGCTGAACATATCGTGGAGAATCCCGTTAAAGCGAAACGGGAACATCGGCTC
>Ga0181577_10002176_pt1 | contig 15511 bp, 9 predicted proteins | sample 101ome_21_FD_132468 | JGI IMG/M metagenome (GOLD analysis project Ga0181577, IMG submission 132468) | Coastal salt marsh microbial communities from the Groves Creek Marsh, Skidaway Island, Georgia - 101413BT metaG (megahit assembly) | ecosystem: Environmental > Aquatic > Marine > Intertidal zone...
CGCCTCCTTCTTGTAGAAGGCAGAAAGTTCATTCCTGCGATACGTGCATTTCCATGATTCGATGGTAGAGAAATTTCCATAATAGGGTAGAAATTTGGAGTAAATTTTTTAGATTACGGGGGTGTTTCGCCTTGTACGGAAATGACGATGAGATCGGCTGTATACGTATGGGTAAACAGTATAAAAAACACCCCTCGAAAACGACAAACGCTCCAGTCATCTCGCCCGCGCGACGCCCGCGATCGCCGCACACGCCGACGGCTCGCGCGTCCGCCGCCTAGCAACGACGCAGAGATGACCGCGGCGGTGGGTCCCGCGCGCCCGCCCGCGCCATCGGCCGCGAACGCGCTCCTGTCGCTCCTCGACGAACCTCGCCCGCAGCTCCGCGCGCACGCCCTGCGCGCCCTGCACGACGTCGTGGACGTCGAATGGAGCGCGGTGGCGTCGAGCGTGGCCTCCATCGAGGCGCTGTACGAGGACGAGACGTTTGAGGCGCGCGATGAGGCGGCGTTATTGGCGAGCAAGGTGCGTTCGGAGCGCTCGCGCGAGCGTCACGTGGACAAAGCGTCGGATCTTCTTCCGTTGACGAAGACGGAAGACGGACGAATGGGGATTGTCGCGCGTCGAGTCGAGCGCGCGACGCGATGCGCGAGCGAGAGACTGACGGTGTGTGACTCGATGCGATCGAATACGTTCGCGGACGCAGGTTTTTTATCATCTGGGAGAGATGAACGACGCGCTGCACTACGCCCTCTGCGCCGGGGATCGCTTTGACGTGAACGAGGCGAGCGATTTCGTGCAGACGCTGATCGCGACGGCGATCGATGAGTACGTGGCGAAGCGTCAGGGATTGGCGATGGGCGTGGCGCTGGGTGACGCGAGCGGAGATGGGATCGACGCCAAGCTCGTGGGCATCGTCGAGCGCATGTTCGAATGGTGCCTGGGCGAGGGGCAATATTTTCAAGCCATCGGCATCGCGCTCGAGAGCAAGAGGTTGGACAAGTTGGAGGAGGCGATCATGCGATCGGAGAACGTGGCCGAATGTTTGGCGTACTCGTTGAAGGTTTGCTCGAGTTTGGTATCGGTGCGCGAGTTTAGACAACACGTGTTGCGTCTCTTGGCGAGACTGTACTCGTCGCTGAGTGAGCCAAACTTTTTGAACATGTGCCAGTGTTTGATGCTCCTGGAGGACGCCTCTGGAATCGTCGAGGTGTTGAACAAGTTGATCGCCGGTGAAGAGGAGCAGCAGCTCTTGGCGTATCAGATCGCGTTCGCCCTGTTTGAGAACGACGTTCAACCCTTTTTGAACAAGGTGCACGACCTCGTGGGCGAAGGTGAGGCCGGGTCGGGTGAGGGCGGTGAGTCGTCCAAGATGGCGGAAGATAGCACTCCGGTGGAAAAGTTACGCAGTATTCTGAGCGGAGAGCGTCCGTTTGCGCTCTACTTGGAGTTTTTGTTCTCACACAACCACGCCGACTTGTTGCTGTTGAAGCAAGTGAAAACCTCGGTGGAGTCTCGCAACTCGGTGTGCCACTCCGCCACCGTCTTGGCGAACGCTCTGATGCACGCCGGGACGACGTGCGACAAGTTTTTGCGTGAAAATTTAGACTGGTTAGCTAAAGCGACGAACTGGGCGCGATTCAGCGCCACGGCGGGCGTCGGCGTGATTCATCGCGGGCGCACCAAGGAATCCAGGCAGCTGCTTTCGCAGCTTCTTCCGGCTCCGAGTCCGTACACGTTGGGCGGTGCTCTTTACGCCATGGGTTTAATTCACGCCGGACAGCCCGGAGACGCGCTTCCGTTCTTGCTCGAACGCGCGCGTGGGAACAACAACGAGGTCATTCAGCACGGCGCGTGCCTCGGTTTGGGTCTCGCGGCGATGGCCACCGGCAACCCGCAAGTGGACGGTGAGCTCTTCCGAATTTTGCGCACCGACAGTGCCGTGGCGGGTGAGGCGGCAGGCATCGGCTTGGGTCTGCTCTACGCCGGCTCGTGCACTCCTCGAGCCAAGGAGATTCACCAATACTGCGCGAAGACGAGCCACGGCAAGATTGTTCGTGGGGCTTCTCTCGGTATGGCGCTCACTGTGTATGGTCGAGAAGAAGGCGGAGATGATCTCATTCAATCTATGATTCACGATGGCGATAAGATCATGCGTTACGGTGGTTGTCTCGCGCTCGCGTCGGCGTACGCGGGTACGGGGAATAACGGCGCCCTCCGCAAACTTCTCCACATGGCGGTGTCCGATGTTTCAGACGACGTGCGACGCGCCGCCGTCATGTCGTTGGGTTTCGTCTTGTGCTCCACTCCAGAACAGTGTCCTCGCGTCGTGGCGTTGCTGTCTGAATCGTACAATCCTCACGTGAGATACGGTGCGGCGATGGCGGTCGGCATCGCGTGCGCAGGAACCGGACTCGCCGACGCCGTCTCCCTTCTCGAGCCCATGCTCAATGATCACGTCGATTTCGTGCAGCAAGGCGCTCTGATCGCGATGGCCATGGTGCGCATTCAACAAAGCGAAAAGCAACTCGCGCCGTTCCGCAAAACTGTCATGGGTCACATTCGAGAGCCCCACGAACCCACGATGTGCAAGATGGGCGCCATCATGGCGCAAGGCATCCTCGACGCCGGCGGTCGCAACGTCACCATCGGATTGAGATCGCGATCGGGTCGTCCGAGAATGACCTCTGTCATCGGGATGCTCGTCTTCACGCAGTATTGGTACTGGTATCCGCTTTCGTACTTCCTCTCGCTCGTCTTCGTGCCCACCGCGTTCATCGGCGTCGATGGCACGCTCGCTGCGCCGCACTGCTCGGTGATGTCTCACTGCAAGCCGTCGACATTCGCGTACGCGACTCCGGTCACCGAAGACGATAACAAGGGAAGCCGAGAAATCATCAAGGCGGTTCTTAGTACGACGGCCAAGGCAAAGGCAAAGGCGAAGAAGAAGGCTGAGGAGGCGAAGGCGAACGACGGCATGGACGTTGACGAGGCGGTCAAGACGGAAGAAAAGCCCGACGACGACGCCATGGAGGTGGAGAAGAAGGAGGGTGAATCCGTAGAAGCGAAGAAAGAGGGCGAAGAGGAGAAGAAGACGGATGATAAGCCGGAGCCCACGTCTGAGGAATTGACGAATCCGAGTCGAGTCACCGTGCTTCAAGAAAAGGTTGTGCGTTTCGATCAAGGCAGTCGTTTCGTCCCCATCGCCACCTCTGGATCGTCCAGATATCACACGCGAGGTTTCATCGTTCTCCGCGATACCGAGCCGGGCGAAGAGATTGCGTACGTGGAGACTCAATTCAAGCCCACGGCGCCCGCGGCCGCTCCCGAAGTTGACGATGACGAGCCGTCGCCTCCCGAAGACTTTGAATTCAATCCGGAGGACGAAGAGCGAGGATTTTAGACTTGTAACACACACATACACACACAGAGATCACGCGTCTCTCACCGTCCCTTCCGTCCGTCCCCCATTCGAGAACGCGCCTGCCGCGCGCCTTCGCCTCTCGCTCGCGGCGAATCCGAATCCGAGCGACAGATCGACCCTCTCGCCCGCGTTTCAAACGCTCGTCCGCCCTCTCGGACGCGTTCATCACGCGCGCGCGACTCGTTCCGACCACCTCGCGCGCGCGCGCTCGGGTTCGCGCCGCGCATCCACCGCCGCGACGCGACGAACACCGGCCCGCGGGCAACGACTTTCACCATGTTGCCCACGACCGCTCCCGCGGCGTCGACGTCCGCGTCGCGCGCTCGAGGTCGCGATCCCGCCGATCGATACAACGCGTACGTCTCCGCCGCGGCGAGGAACGCACAGGCGGGGCACTACCTCCGTCGGGCGTTCAGATGGAGACAGATGGATGTCGAGTACTCGCTGTGGCAGATGGCGTCGATGTGCGTCAATCCCAAGGCTGTGTACAGGCACACGACGTACCGCAAGCAGACGAAAAATCAGTGGGCGCGAGATGATCCGACGTTTGTCGTCGTATCGTGCGCGTTCGTGGCGTTGGCGGCGATGGGGTATTGTTTGATGTATAACTCGGGGGGCGCGTCTCGCGCGGCGCGCGTCGTTACGAGGTGCGTCGTCGGAGATTATCTCGGTCTCGGAAGCGTCCTAGCCACGGTGTCGTGGTACTTGGCGAATACGTATCTTCGCACGAGACAGTTGGGCGGTCACTCGCACGCGGTGGAGCAGAGAGTGGAGTGGTTGTACGCGTTCGACGTGCACTGCAACGCCTTCGCACCCACCTACGTCCTCCTCTATCTCCTCCAACTCCTTCTCAGCCCGTTCCTCAGACAAAGCGGATACCTCGCCAGCACGTTCAGTTGTCTCTTATACGCCGTCGCTCTCGGCTATCACAACTACTGCGTCTTCGTCGGGTACAACGCGCTCCCCTTTCTGGAGAACACTGAATTTTTCCTCTACCCCGCCGCCGCGGCGTGCGTCCTCGCGCCGTTCGCCATCCTCTTCGCCTTCAATCCGACCAGATTCGTCTTACACGTGTACTTCGGCGACGCCGCGCTGGCGTGATCGATCCCCTTAGCACGTTCGTTGTAGTCTAGAATTTCTCCCTCTCGTCGCGCCGCCGCCTGATTTTTTCAAACCAACCGCCCGAGTTGGCGCCAAAATGGTAATCTCGCGCGTCCGCAGTCGTCGACGCGCGCGATGGCGCGCGAACCGAAGAAGACGCCGAGAGAGCGAACGAGCCGAGGCGCCGCGCCCGCGCCCGCGGAGTCGGGGCCAGCGAAAGAGGTGTCGAGCGCGGCGATCGCGCCCGCGCTCATCGCGCTCGCGCTCGAGTGCGAAAACGCGGGCGATCCCCTCGGCGCGATCAAGGCGCTGGAGACGGTGATCGCGAACGCGAAGACGCGGGCGAAGTGTTTGCCTCAGGTGGAGGCGCGGTGCCGGGTGAAGCTGGCGTCGTTGTTGCTGAAACACACGGACAACGCGCATCGGGCCAAGACGCACCTCGAGGCGGCGCAGGTGCTGTTGAAACCTTTGAAGCGATGCGAGGAGCTTCGCGTGCAGGGATTGAGTCTGTTGGGGCGAACGTATAAGATGATGGGAAGTGATTACCGACGCCCGAGGTTTAACGCGCTGCAGCGAGGGTTGAACATGTCCATCGGGATGCGAGAGCGCGCGCCGGAGGACGCAGTGTGGACGATGTGGACGTTTCATTATTACTTGGAACACGCGGACGCGTGCATGGTGGAGGAGGATTGGACGGGGTGCGAATCGTACTTGGACGCAGGATTGCGAGTGGTGCGAACGATTCACAAGGACAGAGGGTCGAGGATGGAGGTGCTGTTCGCGATCGCCCAGTTGCAGCGGGCGTTGGCGCAGCGAGCAAGCGGAACTAAGGATGCGCACGTGTTCGAGGCTTCAAAGAGCGCGGAGGAGGCGATGTCGAAGATGTTGGACGAGAAGGAGCCGGCGGAAGACACGGCACGCTTGCGATTTCATTACGCCGTCGTGCGCGCGCTCGGTAAGTTGATGGAGGGAGATCCCGGCGGGGCGAAGAACGATCCGAAAAAGTTCAAGTCGCTCATGGAAGAAGTCAAACACGCGAACGATTCGGCGTACAATTGGCTTCCGGATCCCGCCGCGTTCGCGCTCGCCAAGTATTTGTCCGCCGAGATCCAGCGTCCGACCGGTAAATTGAGCCCGGCGATGGCGGAACTCACGCAGGCGAAGGATTTGGTGGACGCCGAGTTGCACGAGCTCGGCGTCTTACCTCAGGGTGGTGACCCTCCGGAAGCGAAGGATGAGCAAGGAGAGGAACCGTGCGCAAGGTTGTGGGTGACGTGTGAAGAGGAAATGCAGTATCGCGTCGCTCAAGACGCTCGTCCGTACTTGTTTTTGCGCATCCTCATTCTCGAATCCATCGTGAGCATCGCCCTGACGTCATGCAAGTACGACGTCGCCCTGGACGTGGCGTGCCAAATGGTGGACATGGTCGAGGTGTACCCGCAGACGCTGAGTCTCTTCGCCTCTCACGTGGAGATGGTCTCCGGTCACGCGCTTCACGCGCTCGGTAGGTATCCCGAAGCGAGCGCCCGCTTTTCGCGAGCCGCGGCGTTGGCGAGCACTCCGAACTGGCGCGACATTGCCACTCTGTGCTCGGCGTTATCCATCTTATGCTGCGATGATGAAGACAGCGCGAGTCGCGCATTAGAGTTAGCCAAACCCATCGTTCGCGCATACAAGGAAATGGACGAAACGCCGAGCGTGCTCAATCAAACCTTTGCGCTCTTCGCCAGCGGCTGCGCGTTGTACGAGCAAGGCCAGTTGGACGACGCCAAGAACCATCTCGGTCGCGCTCTGAAGAAGACTTACGAGCAAGGTGACAACAATCAACTCCTCGCATCGTGTCTCAGACTCATCTGTGGCATCGACGTCGCGAACGACGAGACTCGAGGCATGGCGGAGACGGCGTTCGGCGTCTCCAAGGAGCAAGGGGACCTACCGCTCCAAGTCGCCGCGCTCGTCAACCTCAATCGCATCCACAGAGTCGTGAGCGCCGACGACGACAAGATGATACAGACGTACGATGCGTACGAAAAACGCAAACAGAAACAATATAGCGACTACATGACGGCCATCACCAACGACGAGACGTGCGCCGCGCGCATCGAGCGTCTCGCCAGTCGATGCTAACGCTAGCACCTCACATTAGAATCATTACACACTCTACTAGAATCTCACATATACACGCGATGGATCTGCGATTTCGTCACCTTTTTACGACACGTCGGACACTTGGACGAGTGTTTGATCGCCGCCTGCAGGCATTTTTGACAAAACAGGTGCCCGCATCGCGTCACCGTCGGATTCACGTACGCCTCCAGACACACCGCGCACTTCCCCCCCGTCCCCTCGCTCGCCCCCCCGTTCTCATCCACCACCCTCGCGTTCGCGTCGACGCCTCCGTTCGCCAAAACCTCCGCGCGCCGTTTCGCCCTCGAGCGTCTTCGTGTCGCCTCGAGCCCCGCGCCGCGGCCGTCCCCCCTCGGCGTTCCCGTCAGGACGATCGGTCCCGCGTCTCGCGTCTCGCGAACGACGACGACGTCGCCGACCGATCGTCGTCTCTTCTTCGTCGCGGTTGTCGTCGCTCTCCCCGTCGTCGGCGCCGGCGGCGCGCGCGCGTCGTCCTCGCCGTCGCTCAAGAGAACCACCGCGCTCTCGCGTCGTCCCGACGCGCTCGCGACCCCGTTCGACCGGCGCCGACGCGCGCGCGCGTCGTTGTCGACCGTGAGATCGACCGCGACCGCGACCGCGCGCGCGCCGTCCGTCATGGCGCGCCCCGTCGCGGCGCGCTATGACGCGGGCCGTTGCCCCACATCTCTGCGCGCGAGATGCGCGCGGTGACGCTCGCCCCGCGCGCGCGCGCGCCCGCGGCGGCGCCGAGAGACGCGAAACGACCGTCGTCGTCGGTCGCGGCGCCGCGCGTCGCGCGCGCGCGCGCGTCGGCGCGACGAATCGAGTGGGCGTCGTCTCGCGTCTCGGTCGGTCGGCGCCGCGTCCCGCGCGCGCCGCGCGGCGCGTTCGAGGTGTTCCCGAACGGGCCGCCGGGGGGAGATCCGTCCGAGTGGACGCTGTTCACCGCGGCGGCGATCGAGACGGTCCGAGACGCGGCGTCGTTCGCGGCGACGGCGATCGGGCTCGGGGCGGCGACGAGCGCGCAGCGAGAGAAGAACCTGCGCGCGGAGGAACAGACCCGACGGGAGTTTGGATTCGTCGACGTCGTCACCGGGGACGGGAACGATGGGAACGGCATAGATGGCGTCGGTGGGAGCGGTGGGGACGGCGGATGGGGGGATGACGGGGACGCCCACGGGAGCGGCGACGAGGACGACGGGTTCATGTGGGTGCGCGGCGGTCGAAACGGGTTTAAATGGTTGGGATTGTTCTTACTGTGCGCGTGGTGGTGTTACTTCATCGCGAACGATCCGTACATGGGAACTTTGTGGTTGGCGTGCGCTATCGCTTGCGGATGGGGCGTGTTCATCATCGCCGGGGGCGTCTTCGGGTTCATCTTCGTCGCCAACTTTCTCTTGCAGCAGTACCTCGCCAACACGCTCGAGACGGATATGGAGAGCGCGAACGACTCTGGATTGGTGAATAAGCTCATGAACAACGAGCGCGAGGCGCAGATGATCAAGAGCGGACGATACTCGAAGAGAATTCCCGAGTACATCCACGAGGCGGAGAACAGAAACACCCATCTCAATCCAAAGTTACCCAAGGACGTCACCATCGTCGGGACGGATACGCAAATCGCGCAAATCAAGCTCAAACCCGGCGAGGAGGTGGCGGCGAGTCCAGGGGCGATGTGTTACATGAGTTCAAACGTCATGTCCATCACCTCGCTCGGCGTCGGCGGGCTTCCGCGCGCCATCATGCGCGCGTTGGCGGGCGAACCATTCTTCATCAACACGTTTAGAAATTTAGGCGTCCAGGACGGATACATCGCCGTCGGTGGATTAGAACCGAGCGATAAGATTGCCGTGATCGAGCTCAAGGATGACACCAAGCACGACATTTTGTGCGCGCGCGATTCGTACATGTGCTCCAAGGGTAACGTGCGAATCACCGCGGCGGCGGCGCTGCGCACGACGGAGAATGATTTCGATTCTCTCCTCGACATGCTCAAATATCGCGTCGGATTCGCCGCGCGTTTGGTGCTCTCGAAAGGCAACAGCATTTTCAACGGTGAATGGCTCATCGGCAACGGCACCGTGTGCATCACCGGTAAGGGAACCGTCGTTCGCCGTTCGCTCAAAGAGGGCGAAGAGATGGTGGTGGACGCGCGCGCCGTCATGGCGCTCGAGCGCTCCGTCGGCTACGACCTCGAAATTCAGAGCTCCCCGCTCGCCGCGGTCTTCGGCGGCGCCGGTCTCTTCTTCGTACGTCTCCACGGTCCGGGCACCTTTTACCTCCAATCCCTCCCGGCGCAGAAACAGCTCGACTCGGGCATGCGCATCGGCGGTCGAAAGTTAAAGGTGAAGACGCAATAGCCGTTCGTTCACCTCTCTCGACTTGTTTGTAAAACACACGACGACGACCCATTATTATTCATACATCTCATTCGCTCACTTCCCACGCTTCGCGCGCGTCTTTTTCCCCTTCATACGCACCGCCCCGTTCCCGACTTTCCGTCCCGCGCCCGCCGTCCCGTCGCCGCCGCCGTCCTCGCACACGAGAAACCCATCCGCGACGTCCCCGTCGTCGTCCACCTTTTCGTTCGCGGCGACCCAATTCAATCCCTGCACCCCGCCGTGCGCGATCCCGCTCAGTTCGCTCACCGCGCTCTCCACCACGGGCGTCGACGTGCGCGACTTGGCGCGCCCTCGTCGTCGCGACCGCGTCGCGAATCCACCGTCTGAATCGTCGTCGCCCTCGTCGTCGCTGCCGAGGACGACGCGCTTGAGCGATCGGGAGAACGTCCGTATGAAATTCATGCCCGTCGCTCGACTCGCGACGCGACGCGCGGCGGTGTGACGTCGTCGGGGTGGATCGGTATCGAGTGTGTGATTTCAATTCAATCAACCGGCGCGACGACGCGACGACGCGTCGGATTAATAATTGTATGAATGAATGCGTGACGGGCGAGTGTGTCATATACGTGTGTGTATTGAAACCGACGATGATCGCGAGCGCGGTCACACGAGGGGCGATGACTCGGAGGCGGTGCGTTCGGCAGTCTCGACGCGCGCCCGCGCGCGACGTCTCGCGCAGTAGACGGCGAAAAAGACGACAAAGGCCAGCGCGGAGAAGATGATGGTGAGGGCGCGATCGGCGTCGAGACTGAAGAAGGACTTTTCGATGGAATCATCCTTATTGGTGTCGATGACGGCGCCGTCGGTGGCGACGGTGGCGAGACCGGCGGAGGGGACGTCGCGGGGCGGACACGCGCGCGCGAGCGCGCCGAGCGCGCCGGCGTCGGCGCTCGCGTCGGCGCTCGTCGACGCGAGGTAGCCGTCGGCGTACCGCTCGCCGAGACAGGATGAAAAGTGGCAAAACGAAGCCCCGCGAGCGGTGGCTTCGCTTTGAGACCCGCACGGCGCGCTCGCGATGCACGGATCCAATCGCTCCGAGTCGGCTTCGTACGTCTTCAACACGCTCGCGATAAAGGCGCCGCGTTCGTACTCGACACCCTCGTACGGACACTCCTTGACGTGTCCCAACGCCCCGGGATGTTTGCGTCGCGTCGTTTCACACCTCCACCCGCTCGGTCGATCGTCGGAGAGCGACCATGCGCGCGCTGGGTACAGACGCGCCCACGCGTCGACGATTTCTCTCCCCCTGGGAGAATTTCGAGCGCCAAAGACGCCGGCGTCAAACGCCTGCGGACGACGTCCCGCTCGACACTCGCTCGTCAACGAACTCTCCGGCGCGTAAAAGAAATCTTTATCCCCAAACGCTCGATCGATGATGTCCGTCACCGAACGACGCGTCGTCTCGCAGACGACGCTCGCCGTGCGGTTCTCCCCGCTCGGCGCCGGCGCGCACGCGAGCGTCTCGGCGTGAAACGTCGCATCCGGATCCAACCACACCACTCGATCGCACTCGTACTCCTCGGATTCCAACGCCTCTTTCACCGCGAACACTTTCATCCAATTCGGTGGAAAATGTTCCGCCGCGCTCGCGCCGTCGACGTACACACACTCGGGGTCGGCGTCGCACGCGTCTCTCGCCGCCTCCGCCACGGGCGCCGCGCGTCGACGTCGATCCACGCGTCGCTCGATTCGTTTCGTCTTGGCGCTCGACTCGCGTCCACGACCGAGCGACGACGCGACCGACGACGCGGAATCCATCCCATGTTCGTGACTCATCCATCCTCGCTGTAACACGCACGTCTTCGATCGCTCGCCGGCGCCCGTCGCCGCAACACCATTCGATGATGGGTCATCCTCGCCGTCATCATTCACCCCGACCACCGCGTCTTTCGACCCCCAACCCCCGCGCCTCTCGACCGATCGCTCTCGAGCGCGCTCGCGCGTCATCTCTCGAACCTCTCGCCTCGAGCGCGTGAAATCCTCCACCGCGCTCGCGCGCCACGCCTCGACATCGCTCGAGCTCACGCGCGCGCCTAACGCCACCGCCTCGGCGAACGCGCGCGAGGCGTCCACGCTCGCGGTGTCCTCGATCGAGGACGACGCGGAGACATCACCCGGGCGATTGCGCGCGCGCACGCGGCGCGTCGCCATGCCCACGGGACGTACGGTCGACGCGAGGTGACGAGCGATTCGATTCGATGATTCGAGCGTTCGACGTCGCGGTGGCGTCTCTGTCTCTGTGTTGGACGTACGACTTCTTCGGTCTCATTCGTCCACTGTAGTGTGTTTCTATACATACTCGAGGGAGTGAAATGCGTATCTATGATTAATTGATTGATCCCCCGTCGTCCCCGCGCTCCGGATGCGGTGGTGCACCCGATCGACCGATCGACCGATCGACCGACCGATCGATCGAAAGACCGAAAGACCGATCGATCGACCGAAAGACCGATCGAAAGACCGATCGACCGATCGAAAGACCGATCGACCGATCGATCGATCGATCGAAAGACCGATCGAAAGACCGATCGAAAGACCGAAAGACCGAAAGACCGATCGAAAGAGCGAAAGACCGATCGACCGACCGAAAGACCCCCGACCCCGACCCCGATCGATCGATCGATCGATCGATCGATCCCCGACCCGCGACCCCGATCGATCGATCGATCGATCGATCGGTCGACCCGCGCGATCGGCGCCCCTCGAGACGACGACGACGACTTCCCGGGGCGACGCGCGGGCGATCGAATGCGCGACAGACGTCCGTGTGTCCGTGCGTCCGGGCGCGCGCGCGGTGGAGGACGATGACGGCGGTGAAACGGGCGAACAGATGCGCGACGGTGGCGTTCAGGTGCGACGACGACGACGACGACGAAAGGGGGGCGAAGGACGAGGACGGCGACCGAACGCGCGCGGTGGGCTGAATCTGAAATGAAGATTTCGGGACGCGGGGGGCGACGGGGGGCGATGGGGGACGAGGGACGCGCGAACGGAACGCGAACCAGTGACTGACGAGTGTGTGTGTGACCGTGCGTGTGGTCGTGTGGGATGATCGTAGCCCGAACGCCCCGTTCATCGCGACGGGAACCATGGCTGGGGCGATCGATTTGAGCTTTAGCACGACGGCGTGTTTGGAGATCTTTTCGACGGATTACGCGTCGATGGAGATGGATATGCCCGTGGTCGGGAAAGCGGTGCCGTCGACGGAACGATTTCACAGGCTCGTGTGGGGATCCGGGGGATCGCAGAGCGAGGAGACGCGATTGGGATTGATCGCGGGCGGGCTCGTGGACGGGACGGTGAACGTGTACAATCCGGCGAAGATCGTGGACGGGGCGACGAGCGGGTCCATCATCACCAAGCTCGCTAAGCATCAGGGCGCGGTGCGAGGTTTAGACTTTAACTCGTTCTCGCCGAATTTGCTCGCGAGCGGGGCGGAGGATGGAGAATTGTGCATTTGGGATTTGGCGAGTCCGACCAAGCCGTCTCTGTATCCGGCGCTCAAGTCGACGACGGGCGGCCCGACGGCGGGTGAGGTGTCGTCCTTGGCGTGGAATCACAAGGTGCAGCACATCTTGGCGTCGTCGTCGTTGAACGGGACGACGGTTGTGTGGGATCTGAAGCGTCAGCGACCGGTGATTTCGTTTACGGATCCAAACTCGCGGCGACGGTGTTCGGCGTTGCAGTGGAACCCAGAGGTGGCGACGCAACTCATCGTCGCGAGCGACGACGATCGTTCGTGCTCGTTGCAGGTGTGGGATTTGAGAAATTCCATCTCTCCGGCGCGCGAGTTCGTCGCGCACTCCAAGGGTGTCCTCGCCATGGCGTGGAACTTGCAAGATCCGTCACTGTTGCTCACGTGCGGCAAGGATAACCGCACGCTGTGCTGGGACACCGAAGCCGGGGAGGTCATTTCCGAGCTTCCGGCCAGCGCGAACTGGAACTTTGACGTGCAGTGGAGCAAGACGTCCCCGGGCATTTTGTCCACGTCGTCGTTCGACGGCAAGGTGACCCTTCACAATATGCAGCAGGCGGGGGCGACGCAACAGGGATCGACAAACGCGCACGGGGTGAGCTCGGACTTTTCCGAGCTCGCGCATCAGCAATCGTCGGGTCCGAAAGTGCCGATGAAGCGCGCGCCGAATTGGTTGAAGCGTCCGTGCGGGGCGACGTTCGGTTTTGGAGGTAAGCTCGTCGCGCACGGCGCCACCATCAAGGGCGGAGCGCCGGTGTCGCCGAGCGGCATCTCCGTCATCTCCGTCAAGAGCGAGACCACGGAGGGCGTGGTGGTGAAGGAAGATAGCGCGGCTTTTGAAGACGTGATCAAAAGCGGGAACCCTGAACAGATGATTACGTTTTGCGAGACGAAGAAACGAGGCGCCGGGGGCGACGATCAAGAGGTGTGGGCGTTTATGAGCATTTTGTTTGCGGACGACGCGCGACGAGAAATGTTGCGTCATCTCGAGTTCGGTGACGCCTTAGAAGCGCGAGAGAAGTCGCTCGCGGAGATGTCTTTGAAAAACGGCGACGATGCGTCCGAGGACACAGCGACAAGCGCGCCCACGTCCCCGGCGTTGCCGCCGGTGGAGGATAACGACGCGTTCTTTGATAATCTCGGAGACGAGGCGGCGAGCAGACCGCCGCCGCCGAAACCGGCGAGTCCGAAGAAGATTCCGTCGCCGAAGAAGCCTGTCGCCCCTAAGGCTCCGCCGCCGACGGCCGCGGACTTTGAGATTCAACGAGCGCTTATTGTTGGAGATTACAAGGCGGCGGTTCGCGCATGCGAAAAGGCGGAGCGCTACGCTGACGGTCTCATTCTCGCTGCCGCCGGCGGTCCCGAACTTTGGGCCGAGGCGCAAGCCGCGCACATCGCGCGCGTACCGCGACCTTACATGCAAGTCGCCGCGGCCGTGGTGGGCAAAAACTTGTCCAACCTTGTCAAGGCGAGACCGGTGTCGGCGTGGAGAGAAACCTTGGCAATGCTCTGCACGTACGCCCCGAGCGAGGAGTGGGGACCCCTCGCCGAGGTTCTCGCGGAATCCTTGGCGTCGAGCGGAGATCACGCAGCCGCGATGTTGTGCTACATTTGCGCCGGTAACGTTGACGCGTCCATCAAGTACTGGTTGGCGTCCCTTCCGTCTCGCAATTTCACGCCAAAGGATTTGTACAACGTGGTGGAGAAGGCGGTCATCATGTCGCGAGCCGCCGGCCAAACGGAATCCACGCAAGGTTTCAACTCGTTGATCACCAACTACGCGGAGATGTTGTCGTCGCAGGGTGATTTGGACAGCGCGTTGGATTATTTGGGAATGGTTCCGGGCAACCCGAGTGAGGAGCTCACCGTCTTGCGAAACAGAATCATTCGCAGTGGCGTCTCCAACACGGCGAGCACGAGATCACCCGCCCCCGCGACGCCCGCGGCGATGGCGTCTCCGACGCAGGCGCCAGCGTACAGCGCGCCGTCTTCGCCGTACGGTGGATCTTCGTACCAGACGACGTCGCCCGGACACCAAGGCGCGTACGGTTCGAGCGCGCCGGCGTACAGAGCGCACCAGCACGCGCCGTCGGCGTACGGCGCGCCTCCGGCTCCCGGACCTCCCCCGACGACGTTCACGCCGGCGCCCACCGCGCCGCCTCACGTGCCGCAGCGAGCGCCACAGCAGCAGACCGCGATGGCGCCGCCGAGACCGCCCGTCACGGATATGCAGTCGGGGTACTTTTCTGGCGCGCCGTCGCAGCCGGCATATTCGACGATGACGCCCGCGCCTCCGGCACCGGCGCCCGCGCCGAAGCCCGCAGCACCGCCCGCACCGCCTCCTAGACAAACATCGTACGATAGCACACCCGTGGAGAGCGCGTATTCGGCGCAGACGGGGATGGGACAGCCGTCTCAGGCGTCGATGCCCGCGTCCATGTCGTCGGCGTACTCTGTCGCCGCGCAAGTCGCCGCCGGTAACATGGGGGCGCCGCCCTCGATGCCGCCGGCGTACGGTGGATCGGCGTACGGTGGTAGTAGCATGCCCCCGACCGCGCCGCCGCCGCAACAGGCGGCTCCGCCGATGACTCCAGGAATGATGGTTCCGGCCCCGATGCAACCGCAGCAGCACCAGATGGGCGCGCCGCCGCAACAGCCCCCACAGGCTCGCGCGCCGCCCCCGCCCCCGGCGTCCGTCGCGCCCACCGCGTCGTTCAATCCGACGCCGACGGCGCCGCCGCCGAGCATTCCTCAGCGTCCTGAGCAACCGGCGTACGCCGCCGCTCCCGCGGCGCCGCCTCCGACGACGCCGGCGTACGCCGCGCCGCCGCCGCAACCGACGAGCTTCGCACCGCCCGGCCCGGCGCCACAACAGCCCCCCGCGGCGCCCGCGGCGCCGCCCACCGCCCCCGCGACGCCTCCGAAGCCGCAACCTCCGGCAAACTGCTCCATGGAAACGGTGGACACGTCGAGCGTCCCCGC
>Ga0181577_10002177_pt1 | contig 15503 bp, 29 predicted proteins | sample 101ome_21_FD_132468 | JGI IMG/M metagenome (GOLD analysis project Ga0181577, IMG submission 132468) | Coastal salt marsh microbial communities from the Groves Creek Marsh, Skidaway Island, Georgia - 101413BT metaG (megahit assembly) | ecosystem: Environmental > Aquatic > Marine > Intertidal...
AACAAAGACTTTAGCGCTTTTGCACGAGACATATCCGCAACGGATTTACCATCAAGTGCATCTTCAACTTCTTTCTTTGATGCAAGGTTACCAACGGAATCAATTATAATAATTACATTATCTTTCTTTTCAATTTGGTCAAGCTGTTGGGTAATATCAAATTTTAATTCTTCCACATTTGTAATAGGAGTATGAACAACTCTGTTCATATCAATATCAAAAGACTCAAAATAAGATTGTGGTGTACCAAATTCAGAATCGTAAAATAATAATACTGCGTCATTATGTTTTTTCAAATAGGCAGATGCCATTAATAACGCAAACGCAGATTTAAAGTGTTTAGATGGGCCAGCTAAAACTAGCAAGCCTGGACTAATACCGCCATCAATACTACCAGAAAGTGCAACGTTAACCATAGGAACTGGTGTTGGTGCCATATCTTTTATACCAAAAACTGAAGACTCCGAAATAGGAGCTGTCATTTTAATAGTGCTGTTCTTTACAAGTTTATCTAAAAGACTCACATTATTCTCCTTCTGCAATAGCTTTTAGCTTTGCCTTATAATTTTGAATTTTTACTACGCGATCGGGCCAGAAAATAGTTGACTTTTCTGGCGATTTGCATAAATTATCAAGGAAAGGTTCAATCGCAGAATATAATCTTTCAATCCTTGCATCCAAGTCAATCTTTTCATTCATAAGATTGCTGAGTTGTGTTTCTAGATCTTGTGCTACTGCTTCAGAACTTGCAGCGGTTTGTTTTACTTCTTCAATTTCATCATCAATAAAACTAAAACCAAAGTCAAAATCTATAATGTCTTTTTCTGCCAAATTTATCCTCCTTATTTATGATTAGAAGAGGAGCCGAAGCTCCTCAACTTTTAGCTTTTAACAAGGTCTCTGAACATAGCGAGATCTGGATCATTATCGTCTTCATCGTCAACTAAAGGTGATGGAGAAGGAGTTTCAACTTCTTTCATTACTGGAGCATCTTGAGACTTCATGTTAAAGTTATTCATGTCCAATTCAAGATCAGTATCTTCTTCCGCGGTACTTGTGGACGAAGGTGAATCACCGTTAAGATTTAATACACGATATAACTTTGCTTTTAGCTCATTATAATCTTTAAAATTCTTTTCAGCGACCAATTCTTGTAGTTTGTATTGTTTGTTCCAAATTGCTTCAATTTCCTCATCACTATTAGCAATTGGAGAAGAACTATCAAATTCCGATTTATCGTAATTTGGATAACCTTCAAACTGTCGAATTTTTAGACGGAAATTAGCACCTTCCCAGAAATCAAATGGGTTGATTGGATTTTCGTCTTCAAATTGTGGGTTCATCAAATCGTTAAGTTTATCAAAAATTTTCTTACCGAATTGATACATAAAAACCTTACCATCATTTGCTGGGTTCCCACTATCTTTAATAACAAGAATATTAGCAATGTATTTAAGGCGACGCTTTTGTTTACGAGCCTGTTCTTTATCAGAATCAACTCCACTGTTCCAAAGCTTTGAATTAAGTTCAGAAACAGGATCGTCCTTTCCAATTGATGTTAGAGAGTTTTCAATATACCATAGACCTGTTGGACCTTGGAACCCATGATCCCATAATCTAACAAATGGCATTTCTTCTCCTTGTGACGCCGGCAAAAACCGAATAATGGCAAAACCATTACCTGCTTTATCGCGGGTTGGTTTCCACATTTTACCTTCGTTAGGGTCAGAATAACTTTTTTGTGAAATTTTTTCAAGTTGTGAGTTCAACTTGTTAAGTGAGTTTGAACGATTCTTTTTAAGTGCTTCAAACGACATAGTCATGTTTTGTATCTCCTAATTTTGCGTTGTATTTACGATGTATGTGTGGAAATATTTCCACCATCTATTTATCCTGAAAAAAGTGATCTTTGGTAATTTTTGAAAACTTTTTTTTATCAATATCTAAGAACGGATAATACTTCTTTGATAATCTAATTATATCACATGCGACGAATTTGTCAACAATTTTTTCATCCCAATAATCATAAACGTTTGATACTTTTGATAATATTGTAAACGTCTCAAGTGATATTTGTTTTTGAAAATACATTGTCATAATGTGTGGATGTTGACCGTCTTTAACTACTAAGTTTTCGTGATAATCATCTTTGAGTTTTTTTAACTCAGTTTTATATACATGTGTTATAGAATCAATTTTTCTTTTCCACTCTGTATATATTTCATCGCCTCTTTCTTCCACGATTTCTCGTATCCATGCTTTTGGATTACGAACAAGATTAGCGACAAGAATATTTAGAGCATCATCTTTTTTTGCAAGTTTATAAAAAAAGAACGCATCATTTCTTGTTTGGAATTTATCAAACGATGCTCTAATTTTACCATTATACTTGTGATAATCATAACCATCAGTTTCAAAATGTTTCTTAAGAGCTAAGTAATTTACGTAAGTTCTAAACGATGCTTCATTGGCATAGTTCAGTGAGGTCATTTTTTTCTTTCTTTACAAGTTTCATAGCAATTGCTTCAGACCTAATCTTTTCTTTTATAATAGATGATCTTTTTACAATTTCAGCTACAGTTTCTATTTCAATATTATTTTCTTTTGAATATTCAACTAAAGCATCAATATATGTGGCACCTTTTGATAATTTTTCAGAAATTGCCATGTGAATATTTTCTGGTGTGCGTGTTTTAATCATTAACCTTTAAGTACTCCTACGCTATCAATCCACTCTCTTACAGCATTTTCAACTGTGAGTCTATCAGTTTTGCCAAATAATCTATCTGACTGAAATGAGCCATTTATGAAATACTTTGCGGCATAAGTGTGTTCATCTTTATCAAAATGAATTTCTACTTTTAAATTTTTTCCTGAAGTCTCTCTTAATAATGTATTAACTATCATGATGCTTCTCTCCAATTTAGTTTTCTTTTTCCTTGTGCCCAATCAATTGCATACCTTTCAACTACTTCTAGTGGAAATGATGCAAACTCTTCCTCGTAAAATTTCTTTCCTAAATTATCTTTATATACAATTTGGCTATCATTTTTATTTAAAATAAATACTGAAGCTGATGCACCATGTCTATCTTTTATTTGAATATAAAAATCTTTCATTAGAATACTCCTTTTCTTTTACGATTAAGTGGAATAATTTTATTTTATCTTATAAGACATAAAATGTCAACTAATTTGTTCTTCCTCCGTTTTATATTGCCATTCATCAGTATGACCAACAGACCATTTTGGAGTTGTTTCAACACAATAATTTTGAGTACATACTTTAAAGTCAGGTCTTTGTAATTTATCAGGAATTAGTGATTGATCACTCCAAATTACTCTATTATTTGGTTGTGCTGCAAACTGTCCGTTGTCAAGTCTAATGATATTGAATGATTTGTGCTCGGGATCGTGCTCACTAAAATTGGTATCAATGATGGAACGGTCACGATGTGCATTGTCGATCGTGAAGCAGTATTCTCCGGGATGCATCCTTTTGTCTTTGCCAAAGAATTCACAACGAGACAAAAGTGGTTTTTGTATGACGGTAATGTCGTAGTCGAAGCAATCCCAAAGCTGAAGAACATCAAGAGGAAGAAGCTCGCCATGATCAGTTTTCCATAAGAATGCTGAAATAGGTAACTTGTCATATAATGCCCCGTAATCTGTTAATAGCGTTTCAAAATATAACGCCTTTCCCATTGTAGATTTAACACTAATCCAAATGCCAGGAGTTAATTCACCATGTCCTTTTTCCAAATCATAAAGATATTCTCTACGTACATATACACTAATTGGCTGTAATGGGTGTACTAAAAAAGCCATTAGATCTCCTCGAATAATACGTCGTTTACGTAACGATCTTTGTTTTCTTCTGATATTCCCATTGCTAAAATTGATCGATGTAAATGTGGATTTTTCTTTTGATTAATACAATATCTATTTAAAAGTGGTGTGGTATCCCTGCCAGTATTCCAAGAATTGTCTTCTAAGTTTCTCAAATAATGATCCACTAAATCTTTAGTTACGTATATAAATTGGGTAAGTTCTTTATCCGTGTTGATATTACCAACCGCAATCATATCTGATGAAAAGATTTCTTGAGCCCAATCTGGTAATTCTCTTGGCTTAACCCACTCTAAACCTTTTACACTCATTGCCATGTAATCGTGATAAGGATGAGAAAACCCATAAAGTGGACTATAATCCATAAAGGAACCTGTGATCTTTTTTGGTCCAGCTACAACATCAAATCCAAGTATAGGTAACTCAATTCCTGGTTTTGGAAATACATTAATATGCATTAACCAAAGACCCTTGTCGTCCTTTGGTGTGATTGTTTTCAAATGAGCTTTTTGAATTTTGTCAGAATACCAAAAATCGTCTTTCCAACCGGAAAACTTTAAACTATCGTCGTATTTTGGATTATCATATTTTATGAAATATTCATCAAACTTATTTGATATTTGTGTAGCATAATCATTTAACTTATTCCACAGAGGTGTCATCGTTATCATATTTCTTTACTATATACACGGTATTATTATTCCCACTCCATTCAAGAGTGTCGCCTTCCTCCCAACCTAATTGATCTAAAAGATCTTCAGGAAGTTCTACGTAAAGATCTTCAGAATCTTCATACTGTTTGACCGTTGATGTCCAATTCACTGAAATAATCCTCCAATTCTTCTAAGAATTTCTGTACCATACTAAAGCATACTTTTGCTTCTTCTGCCAAGTTATTATGCAATTTTGATCGAATGATATCTTTAAGAACAACAGGATCACCGTCAAATTCATATAAAGCAGTTGGGCCAGGAACAAGTTTTTTAATTATCTGGCCGCCTGATAAATCACCCATATGACGTACATACACGTGAGCAAGCAATTTATCTTTGTCATCTTTTATTTGTCGAATATAATTTACATAATGATGTGATGCCGAAAAGATAGGAGCATCAGAAAACTTTTGTTCTGTTTCCATTGTAATTACATCATTAAATAATGCAGCACCCCTTAATATAGGTTCCATGTTTTTTGTAATAGCACCAGCTTCAGTTGCATAATATTCAAGATTTGTGTATGAAAATAATTGATTTTTAAGATATACGTAATACTCGTAAGGACTAATTTTTTTCTTTATCATTCTACTCATAAAAGCAGTACGTTCTGCTCTACGGTGTTCTTGTTTTGTGATTTCTCTCAAACTATCCATTCGTGGATTCCTAAATAATCCCACGAACATAATCGTAAGATGTTTATCAATAATTTATTTATAACACAGATAAATGTAGATGTCAACTATTAGATTGCAAAACTTTCACCGCAACCGCAAGAAGCGGTTGCGTTAGGATTTATTACTTTTAAATAAGCTCCTCCAAGTTCTTCTATATAATCAATAGTACATCCAAATACAAACATTTCAGCCATAGGATCTAACCACAAGTTTTCAATGGTAGGTTCTTTATCCGTAGTTCCCCATTCGTATTGAAAACCTGAGCACCCTCCACCTTTTACTGTTAAAGATATATTTGGTTTTCCAACTTTTTGAAGATACTCTTTAGCTTTATCTGTAATATTTAAAATCATTCAGATTTCCAAATAGTCCAGGCACCCCATGCAATAGCAATTCCAGCACCAATTTTAGCAAGTGGGGCCATAAATAATACAAGAAGACCAAGACCGACCAAACCGATCCCATCCCAACTTGTTCTTTCTTTTAATCTATTTTTTACCCAATCCATTTTCAATTTCCTCCAAACGTTTTTCTATACTATCTATCTTACTTGTTACTTTAGGATAACGTTTACGCCACGCTTCAGGATCGTCTTGTAACCAATCCCACCCGAAACGATCTACTAAATAATCTAAGAATGCATCAAACTTTGACATTAAATAAAGTGCGGCGCGTGTATTTCTAAACCACGCTAAAAAAGCTGCACCGATTATTGATCCGCCAATTGCTGTATAAATCCACAGCGTATCGCCGAACATTCTTGATAACATTTCCATTACATTACTCCGTATGTACTCATAATGGCAGGTCCAAACAAACTCATTACCCACATAAGTACCGCAATACTAAATATGCCAATTAGTAACCATTTCATTTTAAAGTCATCTACTTTCATTTGTAAGCCAAGGACTTCATTTCCTAAAATTCTAATTGCAAGCTCAAACTTACCTTCTGGATGGTCTATCATTTCAATTGCTTTTTGTTTTTCTTCAGACATTTATATTCTCCTTTGTATACTTGCAATAATGAACCATACTATGGTCATACGCGCCATCAAATGGCATTCTCTTTTTTAACGCTGCCCAACGCCCGCGCCATTTATCTTTAGTACGCTGCCACTTGCTCATTTTTCGTATTTTTCCATAGAAGTTGATGTAGCGCGGCGGACAGTGGTGTCTATATCCCATGAAAGCAAAAGGAACAGAAGTGACCATGTCATTATTGTTAACGTGGCGGAAATGAGGTATGTGAGCAAATGATTTAACAAATTTTTTATTCCCTACTCGTGGCGAGCCGTAAGTAAATAGGCAATCCGGTTCGCGCTCGCCATTAATTAAACGGCTAGTTGCAATTGTAGCCATTGCACCACCAAGTGAATGACCACATATGAAAAAATCTTTTTCTGGTAATTTATTAATACCACCTAAAGCCATCATTATTTTATCCCATAGTTTATTCACTTCCTCTTGGAAACCATTATGTACCATTCCGTGACCATTAAATGCTTTATCAGGCCAGGCATTTAAATCAGCTTTAATATCTGAAAATTCTCCAGGCTCGGTTCCTCTAAACGCCAAAACAACTTCCGTTTTGTTTGAAGCTAAGTGACATTGAGCGCCATCTGCTTCCATAAATTTGTGTTGAGTATAACCTAATCTTTTAAATTCTTTTTTAGCTTCGGGCCCATCCATATAAGCAATCTGGGCGCACTCTGCCATTTTTGCACAATGCTCGATCATTTTTTACCTCTTAATAATTTTTTCTTAATATCTTGCATTTCCTTTTCATTATTTATTTTGCGGTTCTTGGACGAAATTTGTAATTCTCGTTCTTTATCGTTGGATATTTCCAATACACCACTGGATTGTATTTCATCTTTCTCCTTCGAGAAATCTTTCGATGACGATGAAACTTTGATCGCATGTCTAAGTTTTGCGATTCTATCATGCAGGCTTTTTTGTCTTGCGTGAAAGTATCGTTCATATGCGTTTTCCTGAAATTTTTTATCTATTACTTGATCTATATAATCTTTTACAAGCCAATTAAATAATAGTTTTTTCATTTATTATTTTTTTATTCACCTCTCATAATTCTTAATTGTTCTAAAATGCTATCTGTTCTAATATTTAATACTTTTAAATTATGTTCATGTTTACTTAACATGGTTTCGTGACGAGCATATGAAGAAGAATGTTTCCCAGCAAGGTTTAAAAAATCTTTCTCGTGTTTTTCTTCTATTTTAGAAACTTGATACCCTAATTGCTCAACTTGAATAAGTAAATCTTCAATGTCTTGTTGTTGGGTTGAATAATCTTTTAACAGTTTTTCATTATCTGTTTTCATTGTTTCAATTTGATAATTAAGTGTATCAATATTATCATGTGCTTTATTAATTTCAAATCCCATACCTAAAAATATAATAAACGCTGTAATAATTTCCATTTATAATGACTCCTGTTAATTTGCTAATGGGTTATCAAGGGCTTCTTGTAATCTTTCGGACAGATCTTTATCAAGCTGTTTCATATCATTTCGTATATCTTTGTCTGTCTGACGCACTCCCGCTTCAACTTCTCTTATTGATTGTGTCACGTCTTTTTGTAGTTGGTTCATTTCGGTTCTTATACCTTCAAGAGTATCACCAATAGATGCCTGCGTTGATTTAATACGGGCTTCAGAGTCTTCTAAGTTTGTACTAATCCTATCACGAAGATTAGCCATAGTATCTTGATTGTCTTTTAATGTTGTTCTTAATCGCTCTTCAAATGTATCTAGTTTAGTATAAACATCGTTTCGTAAACCGCGAACAGTTTCTTCTGCTTTTTGAACTTGTCCTTCTAAGACACGAACTGTAGCTTCGACTCTTGCTACATCATTAGCTAAATCTTTTCTAATCTCTACGGTATAGTTTATTGCATCGTTTAATTTTTGAAGTTGTAATTCATTAGCCGCTTGGATTTCTTGTATGTCTATGTTTTGGATAATCTCTTTCATATCCATGTAGTCTTTATAAAATTCAAATCCTCCCCAGAGTGCACCACCTAGAGTTGATAGAGCAGTAAGAAGTGCAAACATCTTACCACCTTTGAATTTCATTCCGCCAAATTCAACTTCACTCATTTTACCATCTTCCTGTTCCAACACCTATAAAATAAATTATACCACCAAGCAATACCGTTAATAATGCTATTAAACCTAAAGTAAATACAATTTCAAGAAATGCTTGACGCCTTTCTTGTTGTTTATATAATGTCTCTTCTCTTTCTTTTCGGATCTCACGACGGAGTTCAATCATTTCCTTCCAAGTACCGAAACCAAATCTATAATTTAATATAGTTTCTAATTCTTTTTCCTGCTCTTCAAGCTTCTTTTTATGAACAAGAATTTGAAGAGCTTCTTGTTCTACTGAACCGCCACTAAATAATTTAGTAAATATCGGTGGATTTTTGCGTTGAGATTCAGCTCTATTTAAATCTGCCGCTGCACCGTACCATTTCCCTAATTGTCCAACTACATCTTCTATTTCACGTCCTGCATTTACAAGTTTTTTCACTCCATTGAAAGCAGCAGTTGCAGCCGTGATAGCTGTAACTGGATCAATCATTTTTTTATATTTTCTCCTACTTAATTTTCAAATTGTAATTCTCTTAAACGATTAATTTCTTGTTCTAACTTCATAACTTCAAGTTGTTTTAATCTTAATTCTAATTCATATAATCTATTACAATCAATTCTACTCTTAGCTACTTTACCAAGAGGAATGGTAATTCTTGCATAAATTCCAACATCACCAGCCTTTGTGTCGTTAAAGTAATTATTCATAGAATCGTACCAACCATTTTGAATAATACTCGTCACGCCAAACTCCATATTTGTTGCAGATCCAATAGCATTTGAACAATCTAATTCACCTGCTCTAAATTTATCAGACTGATAGCTACCAGGACCTCCTGGTAGTGCTAAATTGATAGAATTAGATTCTGCATATGCGGTCGTCACAGCACAAAATAAAATTATAGTCAATAAATATTTCATTTTTCATCTCATTTCATTTTTGAGCATATCTTAGAAGAAACCAAGGTGGATCCTATATCTTCTTTTAATATTTTGGACTCAGAACAAATATATGTAATAAATCTTAAATCATCGTTTCTCACATATATTTCAATATCGGCTTGGCCAAGATATGAAATTTTTAATAATCTTTCTTTAGTGGCGAATGGAATTGGATTCCAATCTTTATCATATACATTAAATTCGTAATATTTAATATCAGCACGTCTATTAAAAAAACGTAAATTCACACTTGATATTCCTTCAAGATATGAAGGTTTAAATTCAAAATATGTTGGCGTCATTTCATGTGCTTGAACACTGTTAGCAAATAGCGCCAACAAAACAATTATATATTTCATCATAATCTCTTAATTAGGAATACATTCCGCAGTCACAATTGTAGAATAAGTTCCAGCTGGGAACGATTTTGTATATCCGTATTGGACGTTTGAAGTTACTTTAAACCATGTAGTACCAGCGACAGATAAATCAAATTCAGTAACATTATCATATTGAACTTTAGCAGCTTCATACCCTGACATATTTGTATCTGATACAGATGATACTTCCACGTCACCGGTCCACGTTAAAGCGTCTGTTAAAGAAGGTGCCGATGAGAATGATGTTGGATATGAAATTTTTGCTGTATAATAATCAGCTGATGCTACATCGTAGCGAATGATGGGTTGCTTACCACCGTCTGCGGGTGTTGTACTCAATTCATAAGGGTTAGGGTTACCGTATACGCCAGCGACGTCGGTATATATTGAGCATTTAGCTTCTACTGTTCCAGTAATAGGAGTATCAGCGGCCACTGCTATTCCTGCTGAACTTAATAGAAATATAGATAAGATACTAGTAATTTTTAGCATATATTTTAATCTCCAGTTTGAACGTCATTATATTGAGAACGGACCATAGATCTATGTTTTGCATCACTAGCTAAATTGCTTAATGCCCGCCTATTATCAGGTAAGTTTGCGTCTTTTAAAGTTATTGTTTCCTCATACATTCCGCCATCAATGGTAATAGAATAATAAGGAGTTATTGTTGGTACGGCTTGAAGAGCAATTAACATTTTGTCTTGTTTTTCCACATCTATTAAAGCGTCCATTGTAAGTTGACTATCAATGCTTAATTCTTCTTCTAAATCGCTGTCTTTTTCTTCCTCTTGTTGTACATCTTTTTCTTCTTCAAGTTCAGCTTCTAATTGAAGTTGTGCTTGTACCCATTCGTCATAATACGGATCATCCATACCTAATTCAGTTCCAAGCAATCCATTATCTTTCAAATATTTATATAATGCCTCCAAAAAACCAGGACATGTTGGGTCATTTAATGGGTTCCAACACATATCATAATTATATCTGTAATTATATAAAACAGTTGGATCGGAAACAGTACCTTCACCTTCTGTTGCTATTTCTCCATCACCAAATAATTCCGCTTTCAAATTTGGAAGAGGAACTAACTTATTAATTGTATTTCCAGGTAATCCAGACCAATCATCAGTTTCTTGAAAAATATAACTTTCTTCTTCTGTAATATGTTTATTACGAACGTGTACTAATAACTCATCACCAGTTTCTTTATCAACAGTATAACGATAAATTACTCCATTAATAGTTAATGTATATCCACTTGTACCAAGATTGGGTAACACATCAGGCATTGCCCAAGTTAAGCCGTTGATTGCGGCATTATTTGTCTGCCCATAACCTACCGTTTCAGAGTAACAATATGAGGAAGAGAGCACCAATAATGCCGCCGCCCCAAAGAGTTGATTTAGTTTCATTACTCATCGGTTCCTTTTTGTCTTCATTTCCAGGCTGTTCAGAAACATTGTTTTTCCACGCTTCTCTTGCTTGTTCTCCAATTAAACCATCATATGGACAAGGTGTACCTGCATTCATCATTGCTTTAAACACTCTTGGATCTTGACACATAACAGATACCGCAGCTACCTTCATACCCATATCATATAAAGTCTTTGCGTTCTTTAGCTTTTCACAATTCATATCTCTTACTGTTTTTCCAGCGGATATACCAAGTATTTGTGTTTGCACTGCTCCTGAAACTCCAACAGTACACAAATCCGAGTTTGATGAATTAATAGATGGGGCAATTGCGGAGGGAGGCGGAGATATAACTTTTGTTGTCGAATCACTGTTTTGTTCGATCACACTCTCATTATAATTCTCTGTGCGTATTGTATTATCAATAGCTATGTCTTCAGCATCTTGAGCAAAAGACGGTAATGCCACAAATAATATGGCAACATAAAAAATTAGTTTTTTAAACATTCTATTAAACCCTTATAATTTTTTCATAATAAAATGTTCAAATCAAATCACTCACGTGTTTATTTATAAAATGAAGATCTTTATGCATAAAAAAAGGGCGACAAAGCCGCCCTTTATTATAATTTTATTATTGATTAGAACGAGAAGCTAACACCAAGTGTTGGAGTGAACTCTTCGTCATCAAGATTGTATGCGGCTCCAGCAGTAACATCAGCACCACCTAAACCAATAGTGTATTCGCCACCAATATTTTGTAACATTTCATCTTGATCACCGTTTAAATACGTAGTAATGCCCATTGCATTAGCTACCACTTCGAAACCAATATCTTCGGCGTCCATGTCGTATGTCAACGCACCGCCTAATGAAGCAATACCAACATCAAGACCGCTTGCACCTACTCCTAAAACAAAATTTTCTGAGTCCATGTTATAATCACCACCTGCGGTAACATTTAATGTGTCACCAAGGCTAAGTGTATATGCACCTTGAATGTTACTAATGTCTGTGACATCGGCTGCCATATCAGTAAAGCCAACGGCAACAGCAGCATCACCTACATTAACTTTAACAGCCGTACCCATTGCTGGGGCTGCGAGTGTTTGTTCACCTTCAGCGCCTGGCATAACACCTTGGTCTGTACCAAGAGAAACACCAATTGATCCACCTACTGATGTTCCAACTGTCCAATCATCAAGTTCAATTGAATCATTACTATTTAAACCAAAGTCTAAATCTACTGATGCTAAACCAGCCGCATCAATACCAAGATCTAAATCTGTTGTGGCGCCGTAATCACCTGCTGCAGTTTCTGCAATATCAATAGAAAATTCTCCAGAAAGTGTTGGCCCTGCAGTGACCGTTGTGTCTTCGGCAAATGCAGCACCGGCAAAGATTGCTACAATTCCTGTCGTGATGAGTAGATTACGCATTCTATTTTTTTCCTTATTTTAAATTATTATCGTTTTTGCCAAATGGTATAAAGAACCCAGATTGCTACCAAGCCAACTAGACCTTGAGCACCAAGAGTCGCCAGGATTCCGGAAACGTTGCCAACAACGCTTGTTTCTGGAAAGAATGGAATTGCGCCTAATCCTAGTACTTCTACTACAATCATAAGAGCTGCCAGGGAAACACCTAGATTTGCTAGTGCTCCTGCCCATTCTTGAACTTTCTTAATGATTTCCATTTAGTTTATCCTTTTTTTTATTTTAGCGCCACTTTTCTGTTGCTAGGTAAGTGACCAACCCCCTTAATTATGCTGCTAGAGCAAAATCAGAAGGTGCAAAGTTATCGTTTGCATTTAGTTTAGGTGACCGAATAACGTAGGTCAACACGATGGACTCCACTCAACTATTCCGTTCGTCGATCCTAATTCACCCCCATCATAAACACGCTTTATGTTAAGAGGATCTTACGTCTACAGTGCTGCCTCATAGCGTGTTTATGGTGGAGGTGTCGGGAATCGCACCCGAGTCCGATCCGTCTTTATTTTGTTTCAACGTCCACTTTTTATATATAATACATATTAATAAAAATGGCAATACAAAATAAAATATAATTTACGGTGTTGCATTTTTGTATCTATTAAGATTCCACGCAATTGCATCTTCTGGAGAGTTAATTTCTAATCCATTAAAATTTACTTTTAAGCATCCAACGTCCCAACCAGCTTTTAACCAACGTAACTGCTCTAACTTTTCAACTTGTTCTTCTATTTCAATTTTATACGTTGGGTAACAATCTAATGCATTACGACGATATCCGTAAATTCCTAAATGCCAATCACCATACCCTGTCATTCCGCGACCAAACCAAAGTGCCTTATCACCGCTTCTTACCATTTTTACAGAGTTTTGATCTTCTTGCATTTCTTTAGGCATATCAGTAAACAAAGTTACTACATTATAATTTTTAAGATGCCATTCAACTTTTTCTATCATTTCAACAGTTACGTCTGGCATATCGCCTTGAACATTTATAAATTTATCATAAGACTTAAATAAACTACATAAATTATCGTTAATAGCACCAGCACATCTTTCGGTTCCATTCTCATAAAGAACACTTTGGTCAATCCAACAAGTCTCCCAAGTGAATAACCTAGCGACTCGCATATCGTCTGTAAGTACGTAGGTGTCAAGTCCTGATTTTTTACATCTTTCATAGACTCTCTCAATCATAGTTTTACCGCCTAAATCACAAAGAGGCTTGCCAGGAAATCTTGTTGATTTATATCGTGCTGGTATAAGGATTGCAGTATTAGACATAATTATCAATATAGTGTTGCATTAGTTTATAAGGAAAATTGCATATGTATCCGTATATAGACCAAAATATTATATTATATACTATAATTTCTATCATTATGAAAAACCTTTGAAATTTCTATCTATAGGCGCTGTTTCTTTTTCGGCGTATTTATAGTCAACAATATCACGCACGACATTTTTAAAATCTTTAAGATGCAACATATTAGGACCGTCGCTTGGAGCACTGTCTGGATTTGGATGTACTTCTAAGAAAAAGCTAGAAATCCCGAGAGCAGAGCCAGCACGAGCAAGATGAGGCACATACTCACGATTTCCACCAGACGAGGTTCCTTTAGCTCCTGGTAATTGCGCTGAGTGCGTAACATCATAAACAAATCTTCCACCAAGATTAGAAACGAGATCCCACATGCCAGTGAAATCATTAATAAGACGTCCGTACCCAAAACTTGTTCCTCTTTCTGTAATCCAAACTTCTACTGCACCTGTTGTTTTTGATAGTATACCAGTTACATCCCAAGGAGATAAGAACTGACCTTTTTTAATATTTACAATTTTGTTTGTTTGGCACGCAGCTTTAATTAAATCGGTTTGTCTACAAAGAAAAGCTGGTATTTGTATTATATCTACGGCATCATTATATAAATTTGAAATTGATTTTACTTGCATAACATCATGCACATCAGTGAGTGTTTTGATATTATATTGTTCCTTTAAAGCTCGGAAATCTTGCAGTGTTGCATCCATACCTACACCGCGTTCTCCATTTATATTTGTACGATTTGCTTTATCATAACTTGCTTTAAATATATATTCTATTCCGTATTGTTCGCATATATTTTTGCATTCTTTAGCAATTTCAGCACTTTGTCCTAAACTTTCATGCTGACAAGGACCAGCAATAATTCTTAGTTTCATTATATTTGTGTACCTATTGTTCTACGTATAATATCATCGTGATTAAATTCTGCCCAATATAATTCAAACGCTACGCCGTCTTCAAGACCTTCAAATTGATGAATTTTGCCAGGTTTGACTTGCGTGAAATCGCCTGCAGTTAAAATAGTTTCGTCTACTAAACCTTCTTGGTCTTCATCTTGCCAAACTCTTACTAGCATGGTACCGCTTTCCACATAAAACCCGTTCCATTTGAAACGATGCTCATGCTCGCTGCATTTAAATCCTTTATGAAATTCAATACGATGAAATTCTAAAACGCCGTTTGCATGAATTAATTCTGTATTTCCCCAGATTTTGCCTGCCTTTATACCCATAATTTATTTACCTTTTTCTTATCATTGTAAATGAAGCACTAACCGTGGTGCTTCGCGAGTTTATTACGCAACTAACCGTTCTTTAATCTAATGAAACTTTTACTCGTACTCTTTCCCCAACTTTATATTTAAAAGCTGAATCATCTGAATAAATGTTTCCATTAAAATTATACTTAACAATATAATATGAAATAACCGGTCTATTTACAGATTTTTTAACATCTTCACAGCGTTCTTCATATCTATATCCTGTAATTACTTTTTTATTATTATTTTTATTTTCTGCGGCAATCACACCACCGACGACCGCGCCAGCTGCAGCGCCTTGATCTTTACCAGTTACAGTACCACCTAATAGACCA
>Ga0181577_10002188_pt1 | contig 15459 bp, 9 predicted proteins | sample 101ome_21_FD_132468 | JGI IMG/M metagenome (GOLD analysis project Ga0181577, IMG submission 132468) | Coastal salt marsh microbial communities from the Groves Creek Marsh, Skidaway Island, Georgia - 101413BT metaG (megahit assembly) | ecosystem: Environmental > Aquatic > Marine > Intertidal zone...
GGCGCGAGCGGCGCGAGCGGCGGCCACATGGCCGCGCGTCGCCCTCTGAGCCCCCCTCGGTGGGGCGCCCGCGGTTCGAGCGTCGACGCGTCGAGCGAGTTCGCGTCACCGCTCGCGCGCGCATCGCTCGCGCGCGGTGTACATCGATCAATCATCATTACATCATCGCGACTCGCGCGTCGTCGTCGCCGCCGTCGAGCTCGCGCTCGCGCGTCGAGTCGAACGTCGCTCCGACGCGGTGCCAGCTTTCCTCGCGCGTCACACGCGTCCGTACCAGACGCACTCTCTCCATTTCGCCTTGACGCTCCCGCGCCGCTGTACCGCCTCCAACACCGCCTTCGGAGGGTCTAACCCGTACGCGCGCGCGCGATCCCACCGCTCCAATCGCGTCAACCCGAGCGCCGGTCCGTACGCGCTCGTCAGATCGAATTCTCGAAGCGTCGCCTCGTCTCGCGCCACCGACGCCTCATCGTCCTCGCTCTCGCTCTCGCTCTCGCGCTCGATCGAGATCTCACGCCCGCGCGCGCGCGATGTCCCTCTCGCGTCCACCTCCGCGCCTGCGCGCGTGCATCGCACGCCGTCAGTCGTTCGGTCGCGTCGTCGTCGGCGGCGTGTCGGAAACCACGACGTTGCGAAAGAATCACGCGCGAATGACGCACCTCGCCCCTTGACGCGCGCCGCACCGATCCCGGACTTCGCGTGCCTGAACGCGTCCGCGATCGTCCGCGTCTTCACCGTCGTCGCCGTCGCCGTCGGCGTCCTCTTCACGCCGCCCATCCTCGTCGGTGCGCGTCACACTGACGAGTCGATCGAGACGCCCGTCGCGCGCACCCACAGAGCGCGCTCGACCGCGCGATCGAGACGGCCGTCGCGTGCACCCACAGAGCGCTCGACCGCGCGATCGAGACGCCCGTCGCGCGCACGCAGAGCGCGCTCGGTCCGGCGTTCCGGGCACCGCCGCATCGCCAATTCGACGCGTGCGACGACGGCGGCGACGACGGCGGCGGCGATGCGTCGCGCGAGCGCGGGCGCGAAGACCGAGACGACGCTGGAGGGCGTGCGCGTGGTGTCGGGTGAGGAGACGGCGGCGGTGGGGGCGCGCGCGAGGGGTGAGGGTGACGATGGCGCGTCGCGACACGTCGAACCGAAACCGGTGGGAACGAAGACGTCGTCGGGTGCGGACGTCGCGCCCGCGATGGAGACGGACGAGGAGACGGAGGAGGAGGAGGAGGAGTGGTTTGATGTCGTGCGCGGAGGGATGCATAAGTTTTGGAACATTGCGTTGGGAGTGGTGTTGATCGGCGCGAGCGCGTGGATGCGCGAGGCGGGCACGGGCGACAGACGAGGGTGGAAGTACGCCGCGATCGCAGCGGGCGTGCTCCTCGGACGCACGTTCGCCAGAGGTTTTGTCGTGGCAGTGATTTATGTGTTGGAGAACGTGTTGCCGTTGGATATGGTGGCGTATTATTTCGACGCGTTGTCGCCGGCGTTGACGACGTTGTTTTGGTACGCGGGCGTGAGCGTGGAAGCCGGATTGTTGTTCAGTCGAAACGAAATCGGTCGAGACGAGTGGGAGGCGGCGACGAACGTGGTGGTGTTGATTGGTTTGTACCTGTTGGCTCGATGTTTTGCGTTGTTGATCGTCAAGATACTCACGGCGCGTTTACACGCGGGGACGTTTTGGGAACAGTTGAAATCGACGGTGAGACACGAGGTGTTGTTTAAAAGTCTCACGGGCGCGCCTGTGCGTCCGAGACCGAACCGACATCGAACGATAAAGCACTCGGCGTCGTTCAGTAAGCTCAGGTCTCTGGATTCCGTTAAGAGACCGCCGGGTGGAGTCAGGCACGTCGCGCGCACAGATTCCGACGCGTCTGATTCTCACGCCAACGCCGTCGAAACGTCCACGAGCGAAGCCGAACAGGCGGAGCAACTCATGAAGGACATTCACGAGACCCTCTCCACGAAAGTGGACGCTATGGATGCGGAAAACGACGCATGGCAACAAGAAGATACGAACATACGCGTCGCGGCGGAGCAGGCGGCGTCGCTCATCAAGACTACGACGCAACCCGAAGCCGCCGGCGTCGAGAATGGATTTTCCTTCTTCTCTACCCTCTCCATGTTCAAGCCCCCGAAGTCGTCGTCGTATATGGCTCGTTTTAGCGCCACGGATCAAGTCTTGGAGCGCGCGAAGACGACGGTCGATGCGGAATCCATGTCATCCGAGACGGACGCGGAGTTGCGCAAGGCGGCGCGCATGATTTTCAATCACATTCGTCGACCGGGCGAAAAGTTCATCACCAAGGATGCGATTCGAGATTTCCTCCCGAAGAAGGACATCGACGAGGCGTTCGATTTACTCTCCGGACAGGATCACTTTGAATTCCCCACGATAGGTCTCACCGATCTCTGTCGAGGCATTCGAAAGATGTTTGACGAACGCTATCTCCTCGGGCAAACGCTCCAATCGATGGAAGGGTTGGCCGAGAGCCTCGGTCGAAGCTTGCAGGGATTATTCTTCTTCATTGTCTGCATCATCGGGATGTTTTTGTTCAAGCTGGACGTTGCGAACATGTGGCTGCTGTTTTCATCGTCCGTGCTGGCGCTGACGTTCATTTTTGGATCGTCGGCGTCTCGCGCATTCGAGGCGGCGGTGATGATTTTCGCCGTGTCGCCGTTTAACATTGGCGACTGGATCGTCATCGATGGGAACAATTACAAGGTGATCGAACTCGGTATTCACGCCACAAAACTGCTCGATCTCTTCAACGAGCTTACGTACATGCCGACGTCGCAAATCGCGTCGAAAACCATCGTCAATCTCACGCGATCGCCCGAGGTGTGGATGGTCGCCGGCGTCGAGGTGGACATGGGCATCACACTGCAGCAGTGCAAACACCTCGAGAGCATCTGCACGCAATTCATGGCAACGGACCGTCGAAACTATGGTTCATCATGTCGCGTCATCCTGCGCGGTCTTCGCGAACGCTTAAAGGTGCGTCTAGACGTCATCTACGACCTCGCCTTTAACGGTTCCCAACGCATGCGCATGCTCGAGGCGCAGAGCCGCATGATTTTCGTCGTCCAGCAAGCCCTCGTGGACATGGGCGTCGCCTTCACCGGCACCGACGGCATGATTTTCTGTCACAATCCATCCTCTCTCGGCGACGCGCTGGACAAATCCACGCCCCGTCCGTCGTCGCCCGCCACCGGCGTCCCCGTCGGCGCGTCGGCGCCGACGAGCGCGCCCGCGACGATGCCGCTCCGCGTCGACGTCGCCAAGCAAGTCGCCGACCCGTTCGGCCGATACCCTCCGCACAGTTCATACTGGCGCAGCGCCGCGTCGAGCGAGCCGTACGCCATCACGAGCAACCTTCGCCACGTGTCTGGCATGCTCAAGATGGACTAGCGCGCGGCGACGCCGCAGAGGGTCGATCCCGTTGCGTGTAATTCGTATGGGTAAACAGTGAGACCGTGTCATTCACATACTCGCGGTAATCCGCCGTGCCCGCGTCGCCGTCGACGGCACTCGGACGCGCGACGACGTCGACGGCGAACGAACCATGCCGGTGAACACGACCGCGATGCGCACCGCGACCGTCTCCCGCGCGCGCGCGGTGACGGCCTCGGCGAAGACGACGCGAGGCGCGACCGCGATCGCGCGCGTCGCCAAGGCGGATAAGAAGGCGGTGATGGCGACGTCGGCGGTGACGTCGGCGGTGACGCTGGCGACGACGCTGGCGGCGAACGCGAGTGAGATCGCGCAGACGGCCGAGGGTGCGGGTCTGGCGATCGGTGGGGCGCTCGCGATCGCGGGCGCGGGCGCGGCGTTGGTGCTCACGGATCCGAGCAAGAGACGGGAGAGCATGATGTCGGAGACGGGCGGCGATGAAGCGGCGAGCGTGAAGAACTACTTCGATACCACCGGATTCGAACGTTGGAACAAGATTTACGGCGAGACGGACGAGGTGAACAAGGTGCAGCTCGACATTCGTCAAGGACACCAACAGACGGTTGATAAGGTTTTGGACTGGGTGAAGGACGAAGACTTGGCGGGCGTGACGGTGTGCGACGCTGGATGCGGTACGGGTTCTTTAGCGATTCCGTTGGCGCTCAAGGGAGCGAGCGTGAGCGCGAGCGACATCTCGAGCTCGATGGTCGGCGAAGCCGAGCGTCGTTACAACGAATTGGTCGCGAACGGCGCGAAGGCGCCGGAGACGACGCCAAAGTTCGACGCCATGGGTCTTGAAGAAGCTTCCGGTAAGTATGACATGGTCACGTGCATCGATGTGATGATTCACTACCCGAAGGATCGCGTCGATGGTATGATCAACCACTTGGCGAGCTTGAGCAGCAAGAAGCTCATCATCTCCTTCGCGCCGAAGACGATGGCGTACCTCATCCTCAAGCGCGTCGGTGAATTGTTCCCGGGCCCGTCCAAGGCTACGCGCGCGTACCTCCACGATGAAGCTGACGTCGAAATCGCCCTCAAGGCTGCCGGCTTCAAGGTCAAGCGCCGCGAGATGACGGCGACGTCCTTCTACTTTTCTCGTCTGCTCGAATGCGAGCGCGTGTAAGTATTCAAGCGAACGACGTTTTAATTTAATTTGATTCGTTTCAATCACTGTTACACTCTAACCGTCGCGCGGTCTGATGAGAAAGATGTTCGGGTGTATCCCCAAGCACCCCGTGATCTGTGCCGCCAGGCACGCGCCTCGGTGCAGGAACATGAATAAAGCGGCACCGAGGAGCATCCCGCTCGTGAACGCGTCGCCGGCCGGGACCATCGTCGTCAGACTCATGATCACTAAAGCTAACCAATTCGACGCCGGGATATCCGGATCGGACACTCTGATGCTCATGATTCGAGCCTCGGATTCTCCGAACAGCAACGCGCTCGTGGCGTGTGCGTACGCAAAATTCTTCGCGTTGACGAGACACACGCCGTGATACGCCTCGACGAGCGCGCACTGCGCCGCAATCATCATCGGACTTCTATATTTTGGCCAGTGCGGCGGATCGTGATTTTCGCTCGAAAATATAGTCTTAATGAACGTGCCGACGCGCGCGACGGCGCCGACCGTGATGCAAAACACCGCCCCGACGCGTCCGAGCGTGTGCTCGCCAACATACGGTACGTGCACCTTTACGTCGTACAGAAACGCGTTTCCGACCGTCGCCGCGACAATCATTAACGCTTGGCAGATCAATTGAATCTCTTGCGAATCCAAAAACTTACTCACGGGTAAGACGCCCGAAAACGTCGACGACACCGTGTCAACGACAAACATTGCTCGACCCGTCATCAACACCGCCACCACCGTCGCCCTCGCGCTCATCGTCGCGTGCCCGACTCCGAAAATATCAACGACGACCAAAGGATAATAGCACATCGACAGCGCGTCGCACGTGTGATCGACTACCTCTCCCAGTGGCGATCCAGACTTTGTTTTGCGCGCCTGTTTCCCGTCCGCCCCGTCTGCCGTCTGATACGCAAACGCCAACGCCGCGCACGCCACGTACACCCATCCCGGCGCTTCGAACGCCAACCCCGGCGAGTGCGTCCACAACAACACGTACGCAAAGACGATACACGCCAACCCGCTCACCGTCATCAAATTCGGCGCCATCCAACTCGGGACGACGCCCCCCGTCGTCACCAACCAGTCCCAAAACCGATTCAAAAACAACCGCTCACACAGCGACAGATTCGGCGACGTGTACCTGTACCCGCGCACCTGCGCGCACCTCCGCGTCGACGCCCCCACGTGTTCACCCGCGGCGCAGTGCGCGCACGGCGCGACCGCGCCCCCGTCAAAACTTCCAGTCAACGCATCCAACCGCGCGCGCCGACACGCGCGCAACATCGTCGTCTCCTCGCGCGACGACCACGAATGGACCGACGACGACCACACCGACGACGACACCGACGACGAACCACACGGACGGACGGTCACCCCTCCGTCACCCTCGCGCGCGGTCGAGTGCGGCGCCGCTCGCGCCCCGTTCGAAACCCGGCACTCGAATGCGCTCGCCCGGTGTCCCCGTGTCACGAGTCACGACCCCTCGCGGACCCCCTCTCCGATTTGAATTTCCACCTGTCTCGTCCTCCTCGAGTGATGATTCGCCGCGCGGATCCGTGCCGGTCGTCGTCACACCGGCGCGCGCGCGCGTTCGTTCGACCCGCGTCGCGCCCTTTCGCGAGCGTGGTCGTCCGTCCGTTCGCCCGTTCGTTCGTTCGCGTTCGCGCGCGAAGCATGACGGAGAAGAAGGGCATCCGCGAGACGCACTTCCCCGGCGTGGCCGGGGCGTTCGTGCGCGTCACCATGCACAACTTTATGTGCCACGCCAACTGCGTCGTCGAGCTCGGACCGAGGATCAATTACATCACGGGGGAGAATGGAAGCGGGAAGAGCGCGATATTGACGGCGCTGAGCGTCGCGCTGGGGGCGAAGATGAAGTCGATCGGGAGGTCGAGCTCGAAGAGCGCCAAGGGGATGATCAAGTCGGGGGCGCACAGCGCGAAGATCGTCGTGGTGATGTCGAACGACGGTGAGGATGCGTTCAGACCGGAAGTTTTCGGACGTTCGATCACGGTGGAGAAGACGTTGAACAATGTCGGGGCGAATTCGTTGAAGATTAAGAATGAGCGAGGGGAGACGGTGGGGACCAAGGTGGACGAGCTGCATAAGCTGACGGATCATTTTTGCATCGACGTCGATAATCCAATCACGGTGATGACGCAGGACATGGCGAAGAAGTTTTTACACAGCGGTGACGATACGAAGAAATATGAGTTTTTCATCCAGGCGACCATGTTGCAGGATTTACAAATCATGCAAACCATCGCGAGGAATCGCACGAACGAGACGAAGGACGTCTTGAACGAGCACCTGGAGAACATTCCGTTGTTGAAGCGCGAGGTGGACGATCTTGAACACGAGATGAACGCCTTCGAACGCGTGCAAGAATTGCGTTCCAAGGCTATCGATTTCAGAAATCGATTAGCGTGGTCGAAAGTCATCGAGAAGGAGGTGGAGTTTCAAAACTGTCAACAGGAAATTGAAAAATTCAACACAGAGTACGCCGATTGCACCAACAGACTTGAAACGGCTGAGCGGGCTGCCGAAATCTCTCTTAAGGAAAAGCAAGAGTTTGATTCAAAGACCGATGAGTATAACGCTCGATTGCAGGACCTCTTAGCCCAACGTCGCATCGCTGATGCTGAACACAGAGAGTTGGGCCGCCGTCTACAACAGGTGGAGACGGACAAGCTCAACGAAGAAACGAATGTGAAAAAGCTATCGAAAAAGGTCGCAGACACGGAATCAAAAATCCAGCGTTGCATAGAGGCGCAGCGTGGAGAGACGACCGAGATGGACAGAAAACTGCAGGCGCTCGAAGACAAGCTCATCGCGGCGAAAAGAATGGAAGTTGAATGCCAGACGAACATCGCCGAACTGAAGCGCGGCAAAGAAGAAAAATTGCAGGCGCAACAGAAGTTTGCTCGCATGAAGAGGGCGGAAGAAAGTGATATCAACGATATTCGTAAACAGATTTCCACTTTGAAACAAACTGCGAGTAACAAACTCGTCGTTTACGGAGATAAGATGCCTCGTCTTGTCGATAGCATCAAGAAGCGCGCTAGCCAGTTCTCCAAACCTCCACTGGGACCGGTCGGCATGCTCGTCTCGCTTCAAGATCAAAACTGGGTTAACTCGGTGGAAGAGTGTATCGGCATTTCCGCGTTGGGCGCGTTCTTGGTGGCGACTCCACAAGACATGGACACGCTTCGTAAACTGAGCAAAGAGTGTGGCATTCCCAACCTGAGCATCTCGTGCGTCAATTTCAATCGTGGACGATATCAAATCCCGGCGGAAAAAGTTCCGAATCCATCAGAATTTACGACTGTCAACAGCATCATCTCTTGCAGTCATGATGTGGTTTTCAACTATCTCGTGGATGCTGCGCAAATAGAGCGTTCTGTACTCATGCGCGACGAAAACACGGCGAGTTCCATGTTCCACCGAAACGCGACGAAGCAAAAGCAAATCGGCCAGATTTTTACCGAGAGGAGAAAAATCTTCATGAGCGGTGAAACAGTTCGTAATGAAGCTTTCAGAAATATCCACCAAGTGAGCAGATTGGGGACAGACCCGAAAGCACAAATCGCGCGATTGGAAGCGACCATCGAGTCGAAGAAATCAGACGCGCAAGCGCACAGCAAGGATGAGGTGGCGGCGATGCAGGCCGTGAGAGACATCGACAGTGCGATTAAACAGAAGGAGAAGGAATTTTTGGACTGTGAAAAGCGATCTCGCGCCGCGTCAAATGAGCTCCAGCAGGCGAAATTAGATGCTGATGATACGAACACTTCTGGCATTGACGTGAGCACGCTTCAGGAAGCGTTGGACTCTCTCAGTACAGAGCTTTCCACCCATCAACGGGCACTCAAAGAAGCCGAAGAGAACTGGTCGAGAGCTAAAGACGCGTTTGATAGCTCCGCGAGTGACATCGCGGAAAAAGTGTCCCTGGCGGCTTCGTACAAGAAGGAGATGGAACAACACATGGGCATCATCCGGAAAGTTGAAGCTGAGTATCGCAAAGCCACCAAAGAAATCGAAAAAGTGAAGTCGGAAATCGAGGCCGGCACAGCAGTCATCGCATACGAGAAGGAAAGATTGACCGGTCTTAAGGAAGAAGCCGAGGAGATCGCGACGAAAGTCACCAAGGAGGTGTGCGACCGCGAGGTTGCTGAAGCTGCTGGCGACATCACGCTGAAGCCCGACTCTTTGCTGCGCATGTATGAATCAACCAAGGCACAAATGCGCGCAGAAGAAGGTAGACACAAGAGACCACTCGAAGAAGTCAGCGATGAGCTCTCGGATAGACGAAGAAAACTTCTCAAGCTGGAGAATGGCGTCGGAAGCTCCGAAAAGATTCTCCATAAATTGAAGGCCGGTATCAAGAAACGACAACAAAACATGGAAAACAAGGCTCATTTTGTAGCGAAGAACGTTTCGCACAGATTCAATTGGCATATGACGAGAAAAGGACACGCTGGTCAAGTCCTCGTCGACTACAAGAAATCGACGTTGACTTTACAAGTCAAGGACGGCGCCAAGTCTAAGACTATCACCGACACTCGTTCCATGAGCGGCGGCGAGCGCTCGTACTCGACGTTGGCGTTCAATCTCGCACTCGGAGACGAATCTGACTCTCCATTCCGCGCCATGGATGAGTTCGATGTCTTCATGGACGCTGTGAATAGAAGAGTGTCCATCGAGACTCTCCTCAATTTCGCAAGAGAGAACGTCGACAAGCAGTTTTTGTTCATCACGCCGCAGGACATCAGCGCAGTGGACGCCACGGCCGAAGACATCAAGATCCAAAAGATGCGCGCCGCTCGACCGGAATAGACTTCTGTTCGCTCGATAATGCTTGCCCTATAGTACTAGTACATGTAACTTACAATTCTATCGCTAATTCTCGCGCCCAGAACGAGAAACGCCCGCGACACCGCGGCATCAGTCACGTTTGCTTCTCTCGTCAGACTCTTCGCCCTCTGAGAACCCCTCGTCTTCCCCCAACTCAACCTCCGGTGCGTTCGGTGCGCGCACGTATTTCCAATATCGAAACAAGCCGCGCAGGCTCTGCCACAGCTTGTACGCCATGAAGGCGAAAAGCGCCCCGAAGATCAACTCTTCGACTTTGATCGAGAGATAATCGCCCTCGGTCGGGTGCGTCGGCGTTCGGATGCGATGGCGTCCGGGTCCGAGCTCTCGCACGGCGTTCGTGGAAGAACCATCCGTCGACGATTTCGCGTTCGACATGCGACGCGACGGGCGAACGAGGCGCGTGGGAAGGAGTGGGGGACGTGGGTAGTTACACTGTTCAGGTAAGTATTGAAACAAAAACGCTCACGGCTCACATTTGCTGGTTCTCGACAATCTTATGGCGATATTCGTCGATGTTTTCGTGAGTGAGCTTCACTAGTTCGCGGCGTTTCAGCGGTTGCTTCGTGAAGGGACAAGTGTCGGGCGCCTCGGGCTGACGAAGGATTCTGCACCACGTTTCGTAGCCAGCGACGTGTCCGAATGGTGAAATCGCCGGCTCTTCGATGGGCATGCGCGTGATAGGATCGATGAATCCAGGTAAGACTGGAAGCTCCTCGAATTCATCGTCATCTTCGTCGTCACTCCCGTCGGTGTATGTCTTCTTCGCCGCTCGTCCGCTGCGACGAACACTATCCAGCTTGACGTTGCAGTGGAACGCCTTATCATCTTCGTCCATCTTCTTCTTTTTCACCTTTGGCGCCTTTGGCTTCGGCGCTGGTTTTGGTTTCTTTGCCTTGACGACTTTCTTCACCATCACCATGCGTGGCTCTCCAGGGACAGGTTCGGCGCGAGTGAAGCCTTTGTTCTTAAAGTTGAAGCGCAGCTCTCCCGAAACTGGGTCCAACATGTAGTTCTCGTCGATGATGACTTGATTTTTCACGAGGGTGCGGTAATAATTGGAACACTGGTAACCAACACGACCCTTGATGCCCTTAGAAAACGTTCCCCATTCGTAGTTGGCTTTGCCGTCGGGAAGGGAAGCGAGGATGTCCATGAACTGCTGATGCTCTTCTGGCGTCCACTTACCGTTCGCTTGCTTCTCGCCTGGCTCGTTGAAGCGGTAGTAATATTGGTTTTCATTCTTTTCACGATTTTTCCAAGCCTTGATGCGAGCCTCAGACCAGCCCTCGTACGGATCTACTTCCGGTTCTGCGAGTTCCTCCGCCTCTTGAGCGCGCGCGATGGCATCGTCGAGACGCAAGCGCTTGACATTCACATTTTTCTTCGTGTGTCGCACGAATTGGACACCGAGACTTTCTTCTAGAATATACTCCGTCTCAAAGAATTCTTCCGGCGCACCTCCCGCCTCTTCGTCGCTCTCTTCGTCGAACCCGAAGGACGAGCGACGCTTGCGCATTCGCTCGAGTCGCTTATTAAACTTCTCCGTCGCCGCTTGACCCGCCTTTGAGCTGTGCGCCCGGCGCTTCAACGCATCCTCTTCTTGAATCATAAACCTCACCGACATCAAGAACGATTCCCCATTCTCAGCTTCCGAAAGTCGATCGCTCGCCTCGAACTCGTTCCCGTTGCACACTCGAAGCACCATATCCGCCTCGCGTTCCGTCAAATTCTTATCCGAATTTCCCAGCATCAATTCATCAACCTTCTCCTTGGTCGTCTTCTCTTCAAACTTTTTAAACCGATTCTGCAGCGCCGCGACGCGTTCCGCGATCAATCGTCGCTGTTCCTCCGTGAGCCCGTCGTCCTCATCAGCCTCCATCATCCACGCCGGCTTGGCGTCCCCCGCCGTCTTCGTCTCCGCGTTTTCACCCACCTCGTTCGCGCGCGGGGATACCACCACCTTGACCTCATCGCCATCCACCGCTGCCGCGTTCGCGATCGCCATGTCGTTCTCGCTCATCGCGCCCGACGTCACCGCGTTTCGGCGTGTTTTCAAATTTCAAATCTCCTCGGAGACGCGACGCGCGCGTCGCTCTCTCCCGCGCGCGGTCGGTCCTCGACGCCGCTCGATGGACGGAGCGACGCGGGTGGTGTCTCTGGACGGATCGCGCGATTCGCGACTCGACTCGACGCGCTCGCGTGCGTCGTCGCGCGCGTGTGCCGTCGTCGGACGCGGCGCCATCTCGTCTGTCTTTCCCGCTCTTTATCGGTACGTCTGTATGGTTTTACTCGATTGAAAAGTACCTCGAATCTGTATCTCGCGTCCGATGTTTGTGTTTATGTACAGACCAACACGGACAAATCGTCTTTTGATCTGTTTTAAAAACCTTCACGTACTATCCGGTCGTCCGGTATTTTCTGAATGTGAGCACCGAGAACCGTCTGTCTCGGGATCATTCAAATTCCGTCGACGACGACCGACGGACGGACGGACGGCGCGACTCGCCGTCGCGACGTGCGCGCGACCGAACGCGCGAGCGCGCGACGCCGGGTGAGAGAGGTTCTTCCTCTACGACCCACGCGCGCGCGACCGCGCGACCGCGCGATCGAGAGAGAGAGAGAAGGAACGAGAGACAGACGATGGCGTCGAGAGGAACGGTCGCGAACGTCGTCGACGCGCCGTCGCTCGTCGTCGAGCTCGGCGATCCGTTCTTCGCCGACGTGCGCGCGGACGCGTCGCCGCTTCGCGGATTCGTGGACGCCGGGAAGATTCGCGAGATTGAAAAGCTCATCGTCCATCACGGCGGGGTCGTCGTCGGCGAGGGCGAGACGGCGACGCACGAGGTGCGGGCGCGGGGACGCGCGGCGACGGGGACGCCGGGCGCGACGTGCGTGCATCCAGAGTGGGTGCACGCGTGTGTGAACGCGAAGAGGATGTTGGACGTCGAGAGTCACGCGCTGTACGCGCCGCCGGTGTCGTTGGAGGGTGTGGAGAGCGCGCGCGACTGCGTGGTGTGCGTGACGGGATATCAAGGACATCGAAGGCGAGACGTGGAGACCATGTCGAGGGTGCTGGGGGCGAAGTTTCAGAAGGCGTTCGATCGACACGTGACGCATTTGGTGTGTTACGAGCACGCGGGGGCGAAGTGGGAGCGCGCAAGGGATCTGGGACGGGCGAAGATAGTGAATCACCGGTGGTTGGAGGATTGCGTGGCGCGGTGGACGCGCGTGGACGAATCCGCGTACACGTCGAGGAGTGGGAAGGAGGAGGATGAATTGGCGGCGCAGTGCGTGCCGGACAGCGAGGGCGAGGATGAGCCGGCGAGAGAGAAGGAGACGTCGGTCGTTCCGGATAGTGTCGCAGAGGGCGCAGCGAGTGGCGGAAAAGGAAAATCCGTGAGCGACGCGAACACCGTCGCGCCGCTCGTGTCTCAGCGCACGCCGGCGCCGCCGGCGCCGCCGCCGACGAAGACGCCCTCAACTGTTTCGACGAAAAATCGTAGCGGTGGTCGCGGTAAGTCCGCCACCAAGGCGGCGAGCAAAATTTCCTTTCGTTCGCCGGATTGGGAGGAGGAGGCGAGACGAGGCGCGCACGTCAAGAAGAGCACACGAAGCCGAATCGATCCGAGCGTACAAAGAGCGCTGCGAGAAGGCGCGAGCCAGCCCGATTCGACGTTTGTCGGTTTGATTGGTAGTCCGAACGACGTCGAGATGGCGTTCGGTGGTAGATTTGCGCCCTCGAACGCGTGGTTCAACTTTTTTGACGACGGCGACAACGAACCGCTGACGGATATGACGACGTTGGACGACTTTTATGGATTGATGACGCAAGGTCGGCGCAGTTTGGGCGTCAGCGACGCGGATAATAAAATTCGTCGTATTCGGTCCGGCCAAACGCGCTTCGAAGTGTTCGAAATGGGGATATCTGAGGCTCGAGAAGAAGAGGTTCTTCAGCCCAACAGCGGACTCATCATGCAAACGCTTTACAGCGGAACCGTTGTTTTGATTTCACAACAGTATCGCCAGCACTGCGAAAAGATAGTTCAACTGGTCGATAATTTAGAGATGCAGCAGCAGCAGGGAACGATCGGCTCGATCGTGCACGCCACTCTGCACGTGGAAACCGCCAAGCAACCGCTCGAGCACGAAGAACGCGTCGCACCGGGTCCGGAAGCTCTCATCAAAACCTTCTTGACGTTTTTGAAGATTGCACACAACTTTAACGACGTGGACAACGCGCAACTGTTTAACGAGGATGGTACGCTTGCGCCGGCGGATAAAGTCATCACGTTGCCCGAGAGAGAACCTGGAAATTTGCGTGGCGTCGTACTCCAAAAGGTGCAGAGGAAACTGCGCGACGTCCTCGCGGGACTGTATGAATTACTAGCTGGGCCCACGGAACCCGATCCGACGCAGCAAGCGCCTTATAGTCAGCAAGTGATGTCTCAGATGGAACTGAACGATGTGGACGACGAAGTAGCGGAAGACGAAGACGCGGCGCCATCGGCGGCGCGCGAAGAGGAGGACGTGCCTCCTCCTCTCCCAGAGGCAGAGCCGGAGATTGAGGCGGACGAAGAACCTGTAGAGATCCAGAAGGTGTCGATAAAGCAAGCGACGCCGATCGTTCGGCCGAAGCGAACGCGCGCGATAGCCACACCCGCGCAGGAGGAACCTGCGCAGCCTAGCAAGAAGAAAACGCCGCCGACGAAATCAAAGCCAACCGCGAAACAGGTGGTGAAGACGAAGAAAGCTCAGCCGAAACCACCGAAAGGTGTCGAGGAGACGGTGTCGCTCAAGGTGAAGGCATATATCACGCTAAGTGGCTTTAGTTCGGCGGGGATAAAGAAGTATTCATCCATAGTGCGTAGAATCGGCGCCGAGCTTTGCGACGGACACGAATGGGATCCGTCCACGACGCACGTCATCTTCGGTGAGCGCGGAAGTCGTTCGATCAAGTTTCTCGCCGGTGCCGTTTCTGGTGCGTCTCTCCTCGACGTGACGTACCTGGACGCGTGCGCTCGCGCTGGAGAAGTGTTACCCGCGACGGAGAAGTATTTGTGGCGAGGCGGTCGAGGCTCTGAGATGGGATTGATTTCTTCAAACGCTTCGAAACACTGGTCCAAAGTCCCCGGCGCGACCGCGTTCGCTGGTCTCTCGATCGCGATCTTACCCTTTGCGCCGAGCGCAAAACTTGAACAAAAAATGCTCGACGTCGTCCTCAGGGCGGGAGGCGCTTCGTTGTCGTCGGTGTCGTCGAAGGGCGACGTCTGTCTCACCCAGGCTCGCGCGCCGGATTTGGTCGTCTCCGATCACGTCGACGCGCGGTCGCTCGCGGACGTGCCTCGTTTGGAGCCGCTCGTCGAGAGCGGAGGCGACGTCACCATCGTGTCCCCCGAGTTTTTTAAGTCTTGGATCTCCACGCCTGAGACGGCGTTGGACGACCACTGCTTGTTCGGCACGACTCTCAAAGAGGGATCGATCGACGATATGTTGATCAAACGCGGTCAAACGTCGAAGAGAGACGTTGGTAGAGCGAAGAGAGCGCCTCGAGCCGAGCCGGCGCCCAAAGCGGCGCCGCAAAAACAGCAGAAGAAGGATGCGAGCGATAAACCGCCCATTCTGAGCCAGCGCCAAACGCGCGCCAAGCGCGCCGCCAATGCCCCTCTGGCCACGCGCGTCCGATCGAAGCGTCGCGCGCTCAAAGATTCGAATTAGTAAAGCAGAAAAGTTTAGAAATTAATACTCAAAGTGTAACTGCATCATTTTACAAGAGTTTACAAACAGTTATGACGCGACGCAGTGTTCACAGTCACGCACTCCTTCGTCTATGAGTAACTAGGCGAAAATGGTATGAATAATACTAAGCGTGCTGAATTTAGTAGAAGCCGAAGCCCTTGGCCGCGTTGGTGAGGACGTTGGAGTGAACCGGGTCCGCAACGTGGGATTGCCAGTTGGCGATCGGGCCTTCTTGGGTGGCGAGCGCTTGGAAGATGCAGCC
>Ga0181577_10002209_pt1 | contig 15380 bp, 14 predicted proteins | sample 101ome_21_FD_132468 | JGI IMG/M metagenome (GOLD analysis project Ga0181577, IMG submission 132468) | Coastal salt marsh microbial communities from the Groves Creek Marsh, Skidaway Island, Georgia - 101413BT metaG (megahit assembly) | ecosystem: Environmental > Aquatic > Marine > Intertidal...
CTAACGAGGTTCTGCGTCGTGACCTGAACGTTGGTACTGCCACCGCTGGTGGCAACCTCGTTGATGACGAACTGCTGTCTGGCAGCTTCATCGATCTGCTCCGGAATCGTCTTGCTCTGGCTCAAGCCGGCATGACCACCCTGAGCGGACTGCAGGGCAACATCTCTATTCCCCGTCAGACCTCAGCTGCCACCGCCTATTGGGTTGGTGAGTCTTCTTCCCCGACCGAAAGCCAGCAGGCTATCGATCAGGTGAACATGTCTCCCAAGACCTGTGGCGCCTTTGTCGACTACTCCCGTCGCCTGCTGCTTCAGTCCAGCATCGACGTGGAAGCCATGGTTCGCGATGACCTGGCTCGTGTGATCGCTCTGGAACTGGATCGCGTCGGTATCTACGGCACCGGCTCTTCCAACCAGCCTCTTGGTATTAACAACACCAGCGGCATTGGTTCCCAGACCATCACCACCTTCGGTACCTTCGCTGAGTACATCGGCATGGAAACCGATGTGGCTGCTGCTAACGCTGATGCTGGCTCCCTGCGTTACATCATCAACGCATCTGCCCGTGGCGCTCTGAAGAGCACCGAGAAGGCATCCGGCACCGCTCAGTTCGTGTACGAAAACGACGAGATCAACGGCTACCCCGTGATCGTGTCGAACCAGCTGCAGAACAACGACGCTCTGTTCGGCGACTTCAGCATGCTGATCATGGGCATGTGGTCTGGCCTGGATCTGACCGTGGATCCTTACGCCGGAGCAACTGCTGGCACCGTCCGCATCATTGCTCTGCAAGATGTTGACTTCGCTGTCAAGCAAGCTGGCGCCTTCTGCCTGGGCACCTGATAACAGGTGACTTGTTCCATCGCTTCTGACTCATGAAGGTTGAAATTCTGAGGCAAGTGATGATCTCCGGTGAGCCCGCCATGGCGGGCTCCATTTTGGAGGTCAGCGACGAAAACGCTCGCATCCTTCTTGGTCTCGGCAAAGCTGTCGAGCATAAACAGGAGGCGGTTGTTAAAGAGCAGCCTTCTGAGGAGGAGGCACCAAAACCCAAAACCACTCGACGGAGGACTAAGGAATCATGAGCGTCGGTAACACTCGACGGACTATGACCGTCCTGTCGTTTGCGCCTAACGACGTTGTTGCAGCTAGCAGCAATGAAACTGGCGTTGACCTTCAAGATTATGAAGGTGACATCACCCTGATCCTCGACGCTGAGGCTGGCGGCGCAAGCATCACCTATGCCGTCAAGGTGCAAGATTCTCCTGACAACAGCACGTTCACCGATGTGAGCGGAGCTGCTTTCACCACCACGACTGCCAACACTGCTCTCGTCGAGAGCCTTGTAGTCAATACTGATGAGATCAATCGCTATGCGCGTGTTGTGATCACTGTTGCTGGTGGTTCTGGTACAGGAGCTGTGAGCGTGACTGGCTTGGGCCAGAAGAAGTACGCCTGATTTTTGACCCGCTGCCCCCGCAATGCGGGGGCTTTTTCATATGGCACTTTCATTCACTGAAGATCTCGACGCTTTTTTCGATACGCCGGGCTTTACGGTGCCAGTAGTTTTTGGCGCAACTAATGGAGTTGGATACTTCGAGTCGCCTAACGAAATCATTGCTGACGGAGTCGTGCTGACGACTGACTACGCAGTCGTGGTGAAAACATCTGATTTCTCATCTGTGGCGCGGGGCGACACGATGACTGTTGACAGTGTGGATTACACGGTTCGAGAGCCGATGTTGCTTGACGACGGTAAAATTATGCGTGTGATGTTGATGAAGGACTGATGTCTGGTATCTACGGCAGTTGGGCCAGTCGTCGGGACAACATCGTTGAGCTTGGTACGCTAACGACTACGACTTCCACTGACTCCGTAGAGGTCTCAGGCACGAAATTTACTTTCGCTCATACGATCGTCGGCTCAAATATCAGGACGATTGATGAGGGCAGTATTGATGGGACCAACTGGTTTGCTCTTGACGGAGAGAAAACCCATGAATCGACTGGGACGTATGGCCATAGTTATTCACACAAAGTTGTTCGTTATGTGAGATGTCGTTGCACTGCGATTGGGACTGACGAGAGTGTGAATGTCTGGATGGCTTGTGACTAGTGGACAAGACGACCTACGAGAACTGGGTCCGAGTCAAAGAAGCTTTGGAGGCATCAGGAAAGACTGATTCCTTCTTCTACAAGCGTGCTGTCTATATCGTGCAGAATAAACGTGACCCTGGCCCAGGCATATGACTACCAAGCGCGAGAACATCCTTGCTGCAATCAAGACAGCGCTGACTGGGACTGCAGGAGTCGGGACAAGGATTTATAGAAGCAGGGTCGAGCCGTTGAGTCGTGTGGAGTCACCTGCGATTGTCATTGAGCCAATCAGTGACACACCAGAGCAAAACACCAGCTTGCCAACACTGGACTGGACTCTTCGCGTGCGAATTGTGGTCATTGAACGAGCCACTGTTCCTGATCAAGCGGCGGATGACACGATCGAGGACATGCATTCCAAGATTATGGCGGATCTAACTTTGGGCGGTTATGCGATTGATGTGCAACCAGCTCAGACCAGCTTTCAGTTGCTTGAAGCAGATCAACCTGCGGGTGTGATTTTCTGTGAATACGAGATTCGATATCGCTCACAAGTTGCTGATCTGACTCAATAAGGAGTCAGCGATACGCTGAACCTAACCACCTTCTCCACTTACCATGTTGGATGAACACAGTGGTCACGGCGGGAGTTACCTCCTTGATCCTGAAACGGGCGTACGCACTTTGATCAAGCGGACGCTTCCACCACAACCATCACAGGAAACATCCGATGGCACTGCTACTACGCAAACGCCTGATCCTGATCGAGACGGAGTCGACGTACGGGACGGATCCGACCCCGGACGGAGCCGACGCCGTACTCGTAAGGGATCTGAGCATCACTCCTCAGAGCAGTGATGTTGTTAGCCGCGACTTGATTCGTCCTTACCTGGGTGCCTCACAACAGCTGCTTGCGAATACTCGCGTTGAATGCACTTTCAGCGTTGAGCTTGTCGGTTCTGGCACCGCAGGTACTGCTCCTCAGTACGGCAAAGCTCTGAAGGCTTGTGGTCTTGCTGAGACCATTGTCGCCAGCACCAGTGTCACCTATGACCCTGTCAGCTCAAACTTTGAGTCTGTCACCATCCACTACAACATTGATGGCGTCCGTCACAAGATGACTGGTTGCCGTGGCAGCGTTTCGCTGACTGCCAATGTTGGCGAAATCCCGACCTTGGACTTCACTTTCACCGGCATTTACAACGCGCCTGACGACACGGCACTGCCTACGCCGACTTATGCCAACCAAGATGATCCTCTGATCTTCAAGAACGGCAATACCAGCAGCTTCCAGTTGTTGTCGTATGCAGGCGCTCTGCAGAGCTTCTCCTTCGATCTAGGCAACACCACCACTTACCGCGAGCTGGTTGGCGGCTCAAAGGAAGTGCTAATCACTGATCGTGCCGCCTCCGGCTCGGTTTCAATCGAGGCAGTTTCAATTGCCACGAAGGATTACTTTGCCGCTGCTGTTGATGATGCTGCTGCTTTGGGCAACCTGCAGTTCACTCATGGCAGCACCGCTGGCAACATCGTTCAATTCACTTCCAGCAAGGTGGATATTGGTGATGTCGCCTACGGTGACTCTGACGGCATTGCAATGCTCGAGATCCCGTACACCTGCGTCCCAGATTCAGCTGCTAACGCTGAGTTTGACCTGATCTACACCTGATACAGTCCCCAAGCCGGGAACAAGTGGAGGAGCCTTTGCGGGCTCCTTTTTTTTGTGTATGCTGAGCCGGCTTATGCGTTTACCCAATGGCTTTTGTTCGTAAGAAGGTAAAAACCTTCAAGTGGCCTGTTGAAGTCAAAGAGCCCAGCGAGACTAAGCCTGGAAAATTTGACAGTCATGAGTTTACTGCGATTTTTAATCGCGTCGCTCGTTCTGTCATTACCAGCATGGTTGATGAAGATGAGAATGCACTGCTGGAACTAATTCTTGCCGGATGGGAGGGCATTGAGGAAGAGGATGGCACTCCGATCGTGTTCGACAAGAAAACGCTCAAGGAGTTTGCAGATGATCCGTATTGGATCAAGGCCGTGATCAGCGCCTACACCGCCACCTACAACGAGGCTGAGGCGGGAAACTAAAAGAGGCCGCCATCTATTGGGCCAGTGGCGGCAAGCAAGTAGAAGACAAAACGCATGATGATGCTGCAGCCTTCGGGTTGCAGCTGCCAAAGAAGGAGGAGAAGAAAGAAGAGCACTTTGAGGTGTGGGAGGAAAACTGGGAAGCAGTCACGATGTTCCTGCGTATGCAGACGCAGTGGACGACATCTATGGCTGGTTATGTCGGCTTGAAATACGAGGTACTGCTGGGTTCCGGTGGCTTATTTGACCTATACAATGTGGAAGATCGCCGCGACGTGCTGGAGCGCCTTCAGGTTTTGGAGGCAACGGCCCTATCCGAACTGAGGAAACGCTCTGATGGCAAAGGCAATTGAGACTCTTTCCATCAAGCTTGAGTTCAAGGATGCCGGAACTCAGCAGATAATTAACAAGCTCAACTCCTCTTTCAAGGGGCTTGAGCGGGTTATTTCTGGCAACACTAAACCTGCAATTCAGAAGCTTAGAAGCGAAATAAACACTTTTGCTGCTACTGGCAACAAAAGCATTAGCACCATTGAGTCACAAGTAACTGCACTTCGCGCTTTACGTCGAGAAGCGGATATAAATAGTAAGGAGTTTAAGCAGTTAACAGCTGATATCTCTAAATACGAGAAGCAGCTGGGGAAAGCTCAGGGGCGCAGGCCTGCGCGAGGCGGCCGAGCACTTGCTGCAACACAAATGGCTGGTGCAGCCATCTCTGGTGGAATTTTTGGTGGCCCTGAAGGTTTTGGCGGAGCGGTTCTTGGCGGCGCAATTGGCGGTGTACCTGGAGCATTTGCAGGTGCTGCTATTGGTGCTCAAGTTGGAATGATTAGGCAGTCTCTTGGCGGTGTTGCAGAGACTGTGGCTGAAATCAATTCAATGAAGATTGCTCTGGCAGGCGTCAGCGAAAGTGCTGAAGATTACAGGCAAAGTTTTAACAGCGTTATTGAAATCTCCAAGCAGTTCTTGTTCCCAGTAGACAGGGCTATCGGAGAATTCACAAGATTAAAAGCCGCCGTAGTTGGCGCAGGTTTTGGCACTAAAGAGGCCACTGATGTTTTCAAAGGCTTTGCTGCTGCAATTCTGGCAACTGGCGGTAATTCCGAGAAACTAAGCGGTGCGCTTCTTGCTGCATCTCAGGTGTTCAGCAAAGGTAAGGTTCAAGCTGAAGAATTGAGAGGTCAAATTGGTGAAAGATTGCCAGGTGCTTTTACTACCTTTGCTCAGTCAATTGGAGTATCTTCGCGGGATCTTGACGAGATGCTTCGCAAGGGCGAGGTAAGCACGGAGAACTTCGTCGAGTTCACTCGTACGTTGTTCTCGCGGTATGAGAAGACCGCTGAGACCCTTGGAAGTTCACCTGAAAAAGCAGGTCAAAGGCTTCAGCTAGCGCTGAGCCTCGCGACATTGGAGTACGGCGGATTCTTCCAAAAAGTTGGAGCAGGCTTCCAAGATTACTTGGCAAATCTTGTTAATTTTGTGACGGAAAATAAGAAAAACTTTATTAAAATTGTCGCTAACGTTGCCGCTTTTTCTCAAGACATTGTCGCTCAAGTAAAGAGTGCGGCGATGAATATTGCTACGCCTTTTATTCTTGCCTTCAGCGCCCTTGAGGTAAAAATTGAAAACTTACAACAGCAATTTGGCCTTTTGCTTGAGGCCGCAAAGGCTTTTGGGAGACTGGTGCTTCGCGCTGACGGCTTTGATGGATTTGACTTGCCTCCATCTGGAAGGCCTTCTGTTGAGGAACGAGCCACTGCGATTAGAGGTCAGCTCGAGGGCTTGTTTGCACAGTTTGACCCCACCAGTTTTGGCACCAGCCTTGGCGATAAGCCGCTTCCTGGTGGTGAAGATCAAGACACCGGAGACGGCACCGGCACCAAGAGCACTTTAGGCCGCCGGATTGAGCAGGCTCAGCAGCTTGAAGAGCGCATGCGGCGGCAGCTTCTTGTTGCTCAATCTCAAAGTCAGATCGGAAGACTTCTTGCTCAACAAGCCAACCAGCGGGCTCAGCTTGAAGACAAGATAGTCAAGCTAAAAGAAGGTGGATCCAGCAAAGAGATAGAGCAGGCGACACAATCAGCAAAAATCCTTCTACAAGAAAAGCAAAGAGAAGAGCTTCAAACTCGTATCAACAAGCTTTACGACTCAGCACTTTCTCCGCTCAACAATGCCATTGCAGCAATAAAAGAAAAAGCTGCATCTGACGAGCGCTATAAGGAATTGCTTGCCAAAGGCATCAATCCGCAGCGAGCAAAGGATATCGTCAATCTCGAGAAACTGAAGAAAAAAGCCCTCGAGCGATTGGACGTGGAAATCGATGTCCTCAAGGCAATTGTGAACCAAGGAGGTGCGACGCAAGAACAGATTGACGCGCTTGATGAGTTAATTAGAAAGCGGAAGGAAGCAGAAGGGATAGACCCTGAGGAAAAAACAGAGGGCGGAGATTACAAAGACAAAGAAAGTGATTTCAAAAATTTCCAAGAAACATTCGAGGAAGGCCTCAAGGACATGGTTGACATTGGCCCCAAGCTTGCAAATGTTGCGTTGGATGCGATAGGCAGTGTTACTGATGGTCTTATCGAAATGGCGGTTACTGGCAAGGCAAACTTCAAGGAGATGGCCGTTTCAATCCTGAAGGATTTGGCCAAGATTATGCTTAGGGCTGCGATGGCAAGGATAGTTGCTGGAGCCCTTGGCATACAACTAGAAAAAGGTGGAGTTATTCAAGGCGGTCAACTCAAGCCTTTCGCAAAAGGTGGTGTCGTTGCAGGCCCTACTATTTTCCCAATGGCTGGCGGCAACGTTGGCTTGATGGGCGAAGCTGGTCCTGAAGCAGTTATGCCGTTGAGGCGTGGTGCTAATGGCAGACTTGGTGTTGAGGTTGCTAATCAAAGCAATGCTATTGATGCGATGAATCGTTATTCACGCAAAGGTGGGTTGGCTCAGATGGATCGTGCAGATTCATCAAATGATGAGCCTGTTGGTTCACCTGAGTCAGTTAACAGGCCAATCGACGTTCGCTACACGGTGGAGCGAATCAACAACGTTGATTATGTGACGGCTGATCAGTTCCAAGCTGGCATGAGGCAAGCTGCTAATCAAGGTGCTAAACAGGGTGAGCAACAAACATTGAAGCGGCTGCAAATGAGCGGTAGCACTCGTAAGAGGTTAGGAATGTGACCAAGTTTGGTTTTGGACATGCCGTCAGGATTTACCCCGGAGGCGGCAAGGCTGCTGTGAAGCGGTTTCAAAACTTTTTCATTGGCAGCGTAGTAACGCATAAAAGCACGGCGCAGCGTGAAGAGCCGATTGACGGCGATAAATATATTTTTGTGCCGTTTGGATTTTCCGGGGTCACAGTCAATCGGACAGGTGACGGCTTAGAGGCAACTCTTGTTTTCCCAAATAATGGGCTAACGCGTGATTGGGCTGTTAGGGCAGTCGACAAGAGTTATCTCATTGAAGTCGATGTTTTGACGATTGAAGATATGGATGCTGAGACTGGCCCTAAAGCAGAACATGCCATTGTTCACAGTTATGTGGGACAAGTTACTGGCGGGCAGTGGGATAACGTTTCGCTGAATTTAGAACTCAGCTCTGTGCTAGATGCTGTTGGGACGGACGTACCGAGGCGATCATTGACGCAAAAACTTGTGGGCAACTTGCCGATTAGCAACAATGTCCGACTGCAGTGATCTAATCGGAATGCCGTACCGGCTTGGTGCTGACGGCAGTGATGGTTGTATTGATTGCATCCACTTGTGCTATGTGGCATTGGAGCGAATGGGCATTAAAGCACCACCGTTCAAACAGTCTTGGTACGAGGCTAGTAAATGGGAGGTTTGCCGTGACCTGATGCGTTGGGGTTTTCGGGTAGAAAAGCCTGAGTATGATGGGGACATTCTGCTGCTCCCGCAGCAATCCTGGGCATTCGCAGTCACATGGCAGACGGGAATCTTGTACGTCAATCGAATGTCGGAAAAGATTCAGTGGTCTTCGGTCCATCTGTTTACGACGTACCACTGCTTCCGTACGAGAAGCAGTTAATTGCAACGATTGGGATAACAGAAGAGGAGTATCGCCGTTTTTCCGCTGAAGCTAGACGCCGTGGAGCGGTAAGACCTGCAGGGTATGAACACATCCCTGACATACAAGCTGGTCCTGCAGCACCAATTCTGATCCCACTTGCAATCAGCCTTGTGCTGACTGGGGTTGCTTATCTTTTAACACCTAAACCTAAACAAGCTGAAGCATCTAGAGGAAGACAGCTAGATCTTGGTGGCACTACTGGCGCGAATCGTTTCACGCCAAGTCGTGGGTTTGAAACGCTAAATGAGCTTGCAGATTACGGATCACCAATCCCAATCATTTTTGGCCTTTACGACGATGCTGAAGATGTTGGCGGGATGTTGATCACACCAAAGCTTGTGTGGTCACGAGTGCTAAGCCATGGAACGCAACAGTCAGCCAAGTTGATGTTTGTAGTTGGCGAGCAAGGCGTTAGTGACGGTAAAGATCCGGACGGCATTGCACCACCAGAGCTTGAGGGTATCTTCCTGGGCAACAATGCTCTAGATGCTATTTACGCTGATTTCTTTACGTTTTACTGGAAGCGCGATAGCACAGTTGCAGACAACAAAAGGATTAGGAAAAAAGACAGAAGGTTTGGCCATGGCGATCCAGCTGAGTTAAGTGGGCCGGACTCTGATGCGTTCTTGGTTCCTGATAACGAAAGGGATGAAGCCAAGAGTTTTTGCCACGCATATTCTCCAGCAAACAGCACCCAATTCGGAGTTTATGGCGCCATTCCAAATGGAACGGGATACAGGGTTAATTATGAAGTGATTTCAATCCCTACTGGTACTCAAAAAGATCAACGCCATGCGTTGACCATGCGTCGCATCAAGATCACTGGCGATAGAGACAATGATATTGACAGAGATGATGAAGACAAGCTGGCTGCGGTGCGCAAACAAGACATGGACGGGGAGGGGCGTCAGTACAGCCCTCGCATGGGCTTAGTGCAGCTTCGGGAGATCGACAGCGATGGAAACGAAACCAACCGAATCAATGTTGATGGCGATTTCACTGGAACTTTAAAGCAGATCGTAAGAGTCAAAGAAGGCGATAAAGCTATATTCAAAATTCATCCCTCCAAGATCCAAGAAAACAAATACCAAAGGCGCAAGAACAAGGGTGGCGAAAACGTAGACGACATCAATTCAACAGTCGAGTCTGAGCAGATCGCTGCTGACGAGGCGATGCAGATAGGCGAAGAGTTCGCTATCGGCAACACTAAATGGGTTGTGACGAAGCGGAGCTTGGATCGTTTTGACCCTGACATTGACGAGACTCAGCTGATCACGCTGAGATGTGAAGATGTTGACGAGTCGAAAATTAAAAGGATTGGCCTGGTCAGCAACGCAAGGGCAATAACTCCGGCTCAAGATTTTATTACTGATGGAAAGAACGGTGTCGCAAAAGCTGGTATTGACCCTGAGTTCTTCCCGCTTACTCGCATTGCGACGGGTTTTGTCAGGAACAACAGGCCGGTAGTCGTTACTGAAATCGGCTTAAGAAGCAGAGTCTTCCAACGCCTAAACGGCATTTGTGCCTTTAACACTATCCCAACGCCAGATGAGCTTGAGGACTTTGATGAAAACGAAGTCACAGTCCGCTCTGGAACGTACACCGGAACAATTACTAGAGCTTCGGTGTTTCAAGTCTTTGTGCGTAAAGCAGGTAGGGACAAGAACAACGATCGGTTTGAATTCAAGCGTATTGATTTGTACTTTGTTGTGCGTGGCAGCAAGCCTGTTGATCAATACAACTTCCTTCGCTTCACGCATCCGCAAAGCCTCGGCCCTTCGCAGCTCGAATACAAGTTTGTGCCAGTACCAGGCGCTGAGTTGCGTGCGTTGTCTGATAACCAGCAATTCATTAACCTGTCAGCGTCAATTTCCAACGACGAGAGTCCAATCATTCAAGAAACTGTAAAAGTGCCAGGCGTTGGAACGTTTGAAGTCGAAATGGCTGGTTACAGGATTTTCAAGAAAGATATAAGGCTAAACAAAGAGTTTATTCGTAAGCCTATAACAAGCAGAACACGCAGAACGCTTACCTACCCACAAGCGATTAAGCGCGTCACCGTATTACCAGCACCGGAAAAGGGCAGATTTGTTAGAGCAGAGGAAATCAGCAAGTACAAAGTTGTTGGAAATGTCGGCGTTCCTGGGTTGACTGGAGCGTTTACTTATGAAATTGCAGGCAACTCGGATGATTATGCCCAAATAGCCGGCATCGGCTCGCAAATAAGAACACAAACAAGAGAGCTGATTGATGCAGACAAGAACCTATGGCTAGTAATTCGTTGGACTCTTCAAGTAAACAGATTGCCCACGAATCATTACGCTAAGAGGTTTAACAATCAAAGTACAACTTGGGGCATTGTTGGCGCAGAAGTTATTGGCAGCTCTTATGGATTCAGAAAATACGAGATCATTGAAGTTAGGCGCGGTTCGCTCTCCACGTCAGGCGCTCAAGAAGCATATCAAAACGATAATCCGTTCAGGAGGAATCATCCAAGCGGTACAAATATGACATTTTCCGGCATTCAATACAGGATTATGGATGTCGAAGTAGATGATTTTGCTCGTGGTCAAACGCAAGCTTATTACCACGAAATTTTTGGCTCAGCAGCAAGCCTAAGTCATGGCGAGAAGAAAACTATTTTCCGCTCGTTCCAAGAAGGAGGGAAAAGAATACGACTTAAGCTAACTTCAACAGCAAAGTCAAATAATGATCATTGGAGCGGCGAAAGGCGTCACTGGAGTCACCCTGATCAAATTGAAGTCATTGAAGGTGATGACACATCTACGAACTGGAGCAAAGGCGACAAATTTAGCGATCTTGTCGACATTGACACCACCAACCCTTACTACACGGCATATGACAAGGTTGGAATTAGATACAACGTTAATGGCATCAAAGAAATACCAAAGCAGACAAATATTACTGGCGAAGCAGTATTTGAAAAGCAAAGTCAGTATGCAGACCTCAGTTTCTATCGAGGCTTGGTGCAGAAATCAAACGAATCAGAACCAGAGCACACGATTGCGTATGTCAATGAGATCATGCCGAACGACGAAATCCCTGTATATAAAAACTTGACGCTGGCTGGCTTGGCGCTGAAAGCAAGTCGTAATTTTACGAGTCTTGATCAACTGCGTTGCTGGATCCCTAGCGGCTTGCACGTCAAGCGATTGCATCCTGGTCTAAATAAAACCAACGGAAACCCTTACGCCTTCGATACTGGTACTTTCAAAAAAGATTACGGCCCAAGCAACCTCTTCACTGATCTTGTTTACTACCTGCTGACCGATCAGGTGGGTGGCGCTGGTGCGCTCATGAACATGACCAAAGACAATGCGTCTTTGCTTGAGGTGGATGATTTCATTGCCACGTCTCGTTTCTTGTTCAAGCAAAAGCTGTTCTTTAATGGCGCGATTGTCGAGCGGACCAACCTTAGGCAGTACATCACGGAGATTGCCCCTTATTTCCTGTGCAACTTTGTTTTGACAGACGGCAAGTTCTCGCTTAAGCCCGCCATTCCTGTATTTGAGAAGAGCGGCGAAATCAACACAGGTGAGATCGTATACGACCATCTGTTTACTGCCGGCAATATTCTTGAAGACAGCTACAAGCTTGAGTTTTTAAGAAGTGAAGAGCGCAGGCCGTTCAAAGCCGTTATGCGTTATCGCAAAGAGACAAGAAACCAGCTACCTGAAGAGAAGGTCATAGAGGTAACGCTTAAAAATGACTCTAGAACTGATGATCTAGAAGCGCTGCCGGAAGAGCAGTTTGATTTGACACAGTTCTGCACGTCTGAGGACCATGCCGTAATGGTTGCGAAGTACTTTTTAGCGCTTCGCAGGCATGTCACTCATACGATCAGCTTTTCAACCACTGTGCATGGCTTGAAGCTAAAAGCTGGTTCCTATATCAAGGTTGTCACTACGTCATCTCCTTACAGCAGCGCAAGAACTGGAACAGTTAGCTCAACAGGCGTAGTCACGAGTGTCGAAGAGTTAGAAGGAAACAAAACCTATGACATCACTTATTACAAGTCCGGTTCAGAGGATATTCAGGATGGTCAAATGACTATCAATAGTGACGGCACAGTGAAAGAAAGCGAGTATCAGGACATTATTTTTTCAATCAAGGACGAGAGGGTCAATCAGAACATTTATGTGGTCGAGCAGTTGACGTTCTCTCAAGAGGGCACCGTTGACATTGTCGCCTCTGAGCATCCTTGCGATGATGACGGCACAGAAGACAAGCCTAAGCTTGTCAGCAAGATTGCGAAGCTAGTATCAAAGCAAGCTCCGTTTGAAGTTGAGGACGCCTGATGCCCTTCCCAACCCTCGCCCCAACTTCTCGTACGTTTGACGCCGGGGACTACCCGATCAAAACGTTTACGTCTCAGAGCGGCGTTGAGACGAGGATCATTTCCGGCAGTCGGCGTACTGGGCAGAAGATGTCACTTACCTACCAGAACATCTTTGACCACCAAGCAGAAGAATTTGTTGAACACTATGACGAGGTGTTTGGAACATTGAATGCGTTCAGCATTGCGTCGGTAGGAACGGCTGATGGTGCTAAGACTGGATGGAATGGTCAAAGCGTGCCAGAAGCATTTTCAAGTGGCGGATACTCGATAACAGTAAATCCGCCGGCTTTAAGTGAGGGCAGTGGCTTCGATATTACTTTCAAAGGTCCTAAGACGGTGAGTGGAGAAACCGTATATGTAGCGATCGAGGGCAACGACATTGAAGTTTCTGACTTCAGCTCATTATTCACTGCTCCGTCTTTGACGGGAACTGTCAATCTTCGCCCCTCCGGCGTGGCGACTGTGCTAAGGCAAAGTATTGCTAGCGATGGCGTAACAGAGGGTTTTGAAGTTATGACGATCAAGATGTTTAGTGACTCAGCTAGGTTGTCAACGCAGTTGCTTGCCAGCGTCTCTGTTGGCATTACTGACACCAATTCCACGATAAGCAGTCAGCCTGCAGCCAAGGCAGCAACTATTGACGCTGGTTCGTATAGCGAAGGTTGGCGTTATGAAGGTCCGCCACAGCTGACGCAGGTGCGTCCTGGCATCAGCACTGTTACAGTGAATTTGATTGGCGTCCTTGGTGCCTCCTGATGGCGCATTTTTATTCCGGCAGAGACGGCGAGTTCAGCTTTGACGGCAAGGTCATCGCCAAGGTTGCCAGCTTTTCGATTCAGTCAACTTTAGAGACGCTCGAAACTACTACGCTGGGCGACAATGCTCGTACTTACACCCCTGGGGTGTTGAGCTACAGCGGCAGCGCAACTCTTCTGTATTACGAAGACAGCGGCAAGATGGCAGCCGCAGAGGTTTTAAACAAGACATTTACCACAGATGCTGGTGGCGTAACCACTAACGCTCGAAAGAAGCTGGGGTTTACGTTCAACAATGGCAGCAAGGCGCGCAGCATTGAAATTCATGGATATATCACAAGCTCTTCAGTCGCCGCGGCCACAGGTGACATCATGCGGGCTGAAATTTCTTTCCAAGGCGATGGAAAGCTCGATGTAGGTAATTTCAGCTGATGACTGTTTACCTAGGCAACTTCGGGAGCGTTGAACTGCAGAGGCAGTTTGGCGGAGAAGAATTGGCCTTGACGGTTGAAACGTCCGGCGTTGACGCCACCAAGAAAAGATTTAGCTTTAAAGGCTTATTACATGGTCAGTTGCTGACTGGCGATAAGCTTGAAATTACGACCACTTCGGGCAGTGCGCTCGGTCTTGTTTCTGGCAATACGGATAAAAGCATCAAAAAATATATTCACGTTGATGCTGTAGATGGCATCAGGCTGTATGACACATTTGCCAAGGCTGTGAATGGTACGCAGACTGACGCTGAAACCTTGGTCGCTCCTTCGTCTGATTTAAGCGTAAAGGTCAAGGTAGAGAACGAAATGCGTGTTATCGCGCAGGTAGAGAGCTATGAGTTGAATACAGAGCGCGAAACTGTTGACACCACAGTATTGTCCGATGAATTCAGAAATCGAATTAGCACGTTAATTTCTGGTTCTGGCAGAATTGTTTGCGAGTGGGAATACACTGGCGACGACAACAAAGAGCTAGCAAACTATATGCTTGAGCTTATTTTAAGGACTAAAGTTGGCAGTAATTTTAGCGCCCGTTTTTTCCTGAAAACTGACGACTACAACCCCAGCGGTGTTGCTGCTAGGTCTAATGATTTCATTTTTTACGACGTTCAAGGGTGTCTCACGGCCGTAGCTTTGCAGTTTGCCCCTGGAAATATAGTCAAAATTTCAGCTGATTTTGTGACCACAGGTGAAGTGCAGCTTCGTGCCGTTGTTGAGCCGCCAGACAAGCTTCTTCAGCAGGATGGAAGTAGTCTCTTCCTCGAGCAAGACACCAGTGCTAAGCTCGGGATGCCTGGTAGTACGACCTAGCCAGTAAGGAGCTTTCGGCAATGGCAGACCTTCGCATCACTGAGCTGCCGGCACTTACTGGCGCAGATCTGGTCTCAACAGATGTTCTGCCTGCGGTTGATGTTAGCGCAGCAGAAACTAAGAAACTGACGATTGGTGATTTGATCGCCAATGGCGTCACTCTGATCAGTGATGACACGATCCCTGGCGCAAAACTGTTGTTCGGCAGTGATGCAGACAGGCTCCCAACAGCAGGTATCGCTGACGATGCGATCACCACTGCGAAAATTGCAGATAGTCAAATCACAGCAGCAAAGCTTGCTGATGAATCAACCGTTGATCTAGTCACGTCGCTGCCTCTGTCTGGCGATTTTACAGGTCAGCTTGCGCTTGATACTGCCAACAACAAGCTGTACTGCTGGGACGGCAGTGCTTGGCAAAGCCTGGTCGCACCTGGCTCAGTCAATACGGTTAATGGCAGCACCGTTGGTGTCGTTGACATCACAGTTACCACAGCTGACGATACGGTCACGATTGCTGCCAGTGTCAACGATACGGGCGCTGCAGGCCAGTTTCTTGCTGGCCCAACAGGTGAGGCTGGTGCGGTTTCCTATCGGGGCATCGCCGCATCTGATCTGCCTACGGCAAGCACAAGCGATAAAGGTGCTGTGGTTGTCAACGGTGAAGGACTCCGGATGGATTCCAA
>Ga0181577_10002214_pt1 | contig 15372 bp, 15 predicted proteins | sample 101ome_21_FD_132468 | JGI IMG/M metagenome (GOLD analysis project Ga0181577, IMG submission 132468) | Coastal salt marsh microbial communities from the Groves Creek Marsh, Skidaway Island, Georgia - 101413BT metaG (megahit assembly) | ecosystem: Environmental > Aquatic > Marine > Intertidal...
AAAGGAATGATACACTATGAATGATATATTCTCCCCACTCTTCGAGGTCGAGCAGGCTTGCGAGGTCTACGATCCTTGTGAAGAGGAGTTTGTAGAGGCGCGAAACGACTTCCTGCTTGCGTACGGTGAGCGTGGTATAGCCGCCTCATACCTCGTCTTATGGCTTCGCGTCGGGCTACCACAACGCATAGAGAGCTTCGGGTTTGACGCACACTCCGCGATGCTCTACGCTGACTCGCTCGTTTCAGGGCTTATCTATAGAGGTTACGGTATGGGTCTATCGGATCTAGCTAACTGCTTCCCCGAGCTGGGGCGTAATCATGCCGTCGCCGCACTTTCGGTAGACGCGCTTGACTCCTTGATCAAGGGTTGCGAACTGCTAGCAAATGTGATTGAAGAAAACATGGGCGACTCTTACCTATCGGGTGAAGAGGTCTTCGAGATCTCGAAAAAGTTTGATCAGGCCGTAGCTGCGCTCGGTAATTGTATAGCCGACTCCGCCCCTCAGAGGGTCTACGGGTTGGTTGACTATTACATTCGCGCCACTTGTTACCTTGAGGAGCATAAAGAAAAATCATGAATATATCTACGCACTTACGCAGCTTCGATGGAAGTTTCTCAAAAAACTTTCTTGACAAGAAGTCTGATTGTATTACAATCGAGACTCGTATCGTTTCACTCTCACCCTCCTTAAGTAAGGACAAGAAACATGGCTAAACAAGCATACACCAGACCTGGCGACCACTCCGTATTGCCTCCCCTCCCCGCTGGTACTACGATGACTTACGCGCAGCGCACACTCGGCGGTCGCGCAGCACTTCAGCACCTCGACAACCCCAACACTTACGGTCAGACTTTCATCGCTACGGGGCTTTTCGCTGACCCTACTAAGCAGGTCTTCGCGGCACTCGGCAAGGTCGCGGCAGCTTACATCGACTTCGACTTGACTGACTCTCTCGCTAACCTTCCCGAGATGAGCGCAGCGGCTAAAGCCTATCTTGAGACTCAGGGCATCACTTGTCTCTACAAAGGTGGTAAAGAGGTTCAACTCTCTGATATTGACCCTGCCGACTCAGGGTACGCTAAAGACTTGATCAAGCGCATGATTTCCATCACACCTGTGGCGAAGATCAAAGACACTATCGCTAAACACTTCGTTCCTATGATGGAGAAGCACGTTATCCCGTTCATCGGCAAGCCTCAGAAGATCACCTACACTGGTCACGGCGCTCATGCCTACTACTGGATTGACGACGCAGAGGGTTACACTACCGACGGAGCTAACCACGTTGAGGGTGACGTTACCGTTAACGCTGATGAGTTTAAGTCCTACTTCAAGGGACTCTTCGCACACATCAACCGCGAGTCAGGGTATAAGATCATTGACGCGGCGGTTAAAGACTTTGGTACTCGTGTTACCCGCGAGTGTGGCTCTCACAACACTAAAGCGCAACTTCACCCTAAGTTGGTGGAGGATATGCTTCCTGAGCTTGTAGACGCTAGTCGTCGCCTCCGCCTCGAAGACCTCAAGGCTATCCCCGAGGCTGCGCCTGCTACCGAGTTTGCCGCTAAGGTCGCTAACGCTGGCAAGAAAGCAGGCCGTCCCGCTAGCTTCAAGCCTGTTCGTGTTGAACACGACTCTACCGTTGAAGTTATGCTTAACGGTAAGACGCAGACGATGACTGTAGAGCAGTTGGCCGAGCATTTTGATGATCTTATGAAGATCCAAGGGCAGGTTGATAAGGTGCGTGACGTTCGACTCACTGATCACCTCGGACAAGGCTCGCTGAATATGTTTGCTGTTCGTCAGCCCGAGGGTATGGGCGTTATGTTTATGACTAACGCTTCCAAGTACATGAAGCAAGGTGACCGCCACTGGAAAGACGACGGCGCAGGAAACTACATCGGCCACTGGCTCTACGACGGCCTAGCTATGAAGCTACTCCGCGACGGTAAGGGACGTATCAAGAAGAACACCCACAACATTCAAACTATCCTCATGTGCGACAAGCGTATCGCAGGTAAACTCCGCTACAACGCTCGCCTTGAGACTGTATTCGTTCACCGTGATATTCACCTTGAGGCTCACGGTAACATCAAACGCGAGCGCCGTATCGCGAAGAATACCGAGTGGTTTAGACTTGTAGATAATCACTACATTACGTTTGAGAAGATGCTTAACGATCCTTATGGTTTGGACAACGTTAGCGACGGTCAAATGCAGCGCTGCCTTAAGTCTGCGGCTATGCGGTGGAGCTACGATCCTGTAACTGAATGGATCGAGAACGTTAAGTGGGACGGTGTACGTCGCCTTGACGGTGACAACGCCTGGATTTGTAAGATGCTCGGTATGGATCGCAGCCACGCTAAGTGGGGGCTATACGCGGCATATGGTCGCTGTGTAATGCTCGGTATTCTTCGTAACATCTACATCGGCGCTACCTACCCTGACGTTCAGCACGTTCTAACCCTTACGGGCGGTCAAGGCGTAGGTAAGTCGCTCTTAGCTTCAACGCTAGCGCTAACTGAAGAGATTGGGATGGACTACTTTCACGACTCAGGTATTGATATGGGCGCAGGGGCACACCGAGGTGATCAGCTTCAGGCTATGCTCGGTTGCTTCCTTGTCGAACTCCCCGAGGCTATCAGCCTAAGCTCTAGCACCACTGACGCTAGCGTTAAGGCTTTCTTGACTACTAAGAAAGACAAGGGACGTATGGCCTACGGTCGAGAGCAGAGCGAGCGTCTACGCTCTACCTACTTCGTGACTAATAGTAACGACCAAATCTTCCTCTCCGACCACACGGGTAATCGACGTTATCTTATTATTGATTGCTTCGATCACCTCTCGACTTTCGACGGTCGCCTCGATATTAACTCTCTACGTGCTGTACTTCCGCAGCTCTACGCAGAGGCGTATCAGCGCTGTGTACGCGGTAAGGGTATTCCTGCTGATCGTCAGGCTCACGTCCGCAAGTACGAGGGTGTAGTCTGCGAAGACTGGAACTTGACCCTTGAGGAGAGCAAGTCGCAGGCTCTACATAACGAGAAGTTTACACAGCCTGACTACATTGTGGAGCAGCTAGGTGACATCTTAGCGGCGGAGCTAGAGCGCGGGATTACCCAAGTCTCTTACGCTGAGATCAAGACCAAACTTGCTAAGCGTGACCAAACCGCTCGCCTCTCAAACATCAAGTTCGCAAATGCGATGACCCGTTGTGGGTGGCGTAAGGCTCAGGTGAACGGGAGCAATCGCTGGCAGCCTAAGAACATGGGCGAGGTACAAGCTCGCGCCCGTATAGAGCCTGTAGAGGCAGCGCCACTTCAGCCTGTCGCAGAGGATCTTGACGCTCTCTTCGCTACCGTAAGCAAGCCTGAGTTCAAGCAAATCTGTAAGGGTGATCAACTCGCGACTATCGAGAAAGTAGCCGAAGCGATCCGCAACTCCGAAATGGTTATGCCTGTACAAGTCACTCTTCTCGCCCGCCAAGTAAACCGCGTTATCAACGCTCAGTAAGACACAAGACTAAACAAGGAACAAGCTGATGTATACTGAAGATAAAGATCTATTTCTCGCTGGCCTCGCTGACCTCGTAGCGACTTTCGCACCTGTTATCGGGCAAGACCCTGCGCTCCTCGCTGTTGAGGGTATTCTCGCTGACTTTTGCGGGGTAGAGGCTACCACCACACCGACGATGGAAGAGACTGAGGCTACCTTACCACCCGTAGTATTGACCTCGCTTGACCAACTAGACTCAATCCCTGCGCCACCTCGCGACGGGGCAACTGGAGGCTCTATGAACAATGTTATAGCCGCGCTGAAGAACTACCAATACTCTGTCACGGAGAAACTTAACGGTGAGGTCTTCCACATCATCGAACACCACCTTAAAGCTGACGCTAACAACCTAACTCTTGATCAGCTCGTTATGGCCCTTAATATGGCCCGTATCGTAAAGAACGGTAAAGAGGGTAAGCTTACCCTAGCAGAGCGTGTAGAAGTAGCTCAGAAGCACCCTCACTGGCCTGCTACTACCACTAAGAAAGCAGCGCGTGAAAAGATCTCTGAGATTGAGAAGCGACTGGAGGATGAACACGGTAAGTATGCGACTAAGGCTAAGCTTGCTAAGACTAAGTTTGACACTACCGCTACATACTCTGATGAGTGGATGGAGACGGTTACGGACTTCAGCGAGAATGTCACTACGGGCATGACCCTTGATGATTTTGTAGCACCGAAAGCTCCACAATCGCCCCTCGATAAGTTCATGGGCAAGTGATCAGACCGCAGCTACCAAGAAAGTACAGTAATACTGAAAATAATTAGGCCCGTAGTTACGCACAAAAGCGCATATATGGGCTGTATTATTGGTTTAGGTCGCCTTGTATAAACTAGCGGAGGTGTTATAGTTTACTCGTTGGGAGGCAAAAGTTCCTCCCCTTAAGACTCAAGCCGTAAGGCACACATTTTAAGGAGTAAGCTATGAGCTTCATTGATCAAATCTCTAAAGCATCTGCCCGTCGTCAATCAGAGTACTTTGGTGTTGGACAATACCTCGTCCGCATCAACGACTTCAAAGAGGGCGCAAACCGCGCTGGTCGAGCTTTCGTTGTACTTGAGTGTACCGTACTTGACTCTGACGACCTCGACGCAAACCCTCGCGGTTCTGAGCGTTCGTGGTTGCTGATGCAGGATATGGAGACAACCCCTAAGAACGTCCGAGCGATGCTTTGTGCGGTACTTGGTATTTCTGACTCGGGATTGACTACCGATATGATTGGTAAGGCTCTTACGCCTGACGAGTCAACTGGTAAGTCAGCGCTCGCAGACCTCAAGGTGTTCGTCCATGCGAAGAACATCAAGACCCGTCGTAACACTGACTTCACCCTCCTCAACTTCTCTACTGTCAACCAAGAGGCTGATAGTCTTGAGGACGTTCAGTTCTAAGGTAGCAAAACTACCAAAGAGTGAAATGATCTAGCGCTGGGTTTTTCCTTGTTTCTACTAGCGCGTGATCGCAGGAGTCTAAACCCTCCTGGGCGATAGCCCTGCCTGACTCGACTTGCCACCGAGTTAAAGGCAGGGCTTTCGTTTATCTATAGAAAAATCACCGCGGTAGAGCTATAGTGTAGGGTATGATATAATTAACACTCTATCACTAAGTTACTGGAGGCTCACCATGATGAAGCGTACCTATACCCTCGACGCGCAACCTGACGGCGGTGGAGGCTTTGACCCTATCATTCTCGATAAAAGCAACCTCGGTTTTGACCCTGCTGATACGCTCGTAACTATTCAGGCTAGCGCAGGTGACCTTGACGGTGGAGACTATACCGTTCAGTTTCGACCTCACAGGGGGCTAGGCTTTGTTGACTTCGAGGCTAACGTACCTGTTACTTCGGCTGTACTAATGGCCCAGGGCTTCGCGCTAGAGGCGGTGCGTGTATCGTTCAGCAACCTCGGAGTTAATGCTGCGCCTAAAGCTGTTGTAACCTTTATTTCGCGATCATTCTAAGGAGGGTTTAAATGGCAATCTTAACTGGTAACGGAGCTACCGAAGACCGCGCAGGCGTTATCGAGATAGCTACCGACGCTGAAGCTTTCGCGGGCGCTAATGTAGATCGCGCTATTACACCTGATCAACTTCTCGCAGTTGTGGGTCAAGGTGTAGCTGCGGTCGCAGGTGGTCTTGTCTACCGAGGCGTTTTTGATGCGACTCAGCAGCTCCCTGATCTATCCAACGCCTTACAAGGTGACTTTTATAAAATCGACGTGGCGGGCGCTGCTTTCGGCCAAAACTTCTCCGTAGGGGATATGTTGCTGATCAACGCCGATATGGGTGGCGTTATCGACAACGCTAAGATCGACAAGATTGACAACGGCGAGTCGCTAGCTCAACTTGATGATCTTACCGACGTAACTATCCTCGCGCCCGCGCAGGGCCAGGTCTTACGTTACGACGGAGCAGGGTGGGTCAATGAGGCGATCAGCGCAGACGACCTCGCAGGTGACTTTAACGCCTCCAACTACACTGGTGGCGCAGCCCAATCTATCCTGATCCATCTTCAGGGTATTGACCTAGAACTAAACAATCGCGCTGATACGGTCAACTCCGTATCGGTAGTCAACGGCGCAGTCACTATTGACGGCGATGATATTGTTGCTCCACATACTGGTGTAAACTACGTCGCGGCAAATACGGACACTATCACAACCCACCTCTCAGGGATTGATACGAAGCTAGGCACTACCGACGCGGCTATCGCAGCACTAGACCTACAAGATCTTACTGATGTAGCCCTTACGGGTACTTTAAGCGCAGGCGAAGTCTTACGGTATAGTGGAGCAGAGTGGGTAGACGCTCGCCTCTCTTCAGACGATGTTGACTCTGATCACACTGGTGTGAACTACACCCAGGCGGATAACACCGTTACAGGTCAGCTCTCAGGTATTGATAGCGAATTACCTAACAAAGCCGATACGATCAACTCCGTCGCAGTAGCGGGGGGCGCAGTTACTATCGACGGTGATGATATTGTAGCCCCGCATACGGGCGTTAATTATACCGCAGCAAATACCGATACGGTTACAACACACTTCGCAGGTATTGATAGCGAATTACCTAACAAAGCCGATACGGTCAACTCTGTAGCGGTAGTCAACGGTGCGGTCACTATCGACGGTGATGATATTGTAGCTCCACATACGGGCGTTAATTACACTGGTGCTAACACCGACACGGTAACGACCCACTTCGCAGGTATTGATACGCAGCTCGGCAACGTCGCTACCAGCATTAACAACATCGCCGCGCAAAATAACAATATCGCGTTAGACGCTGACGACCTCCCCGCCGATTATCTAGCGACTAACTACACTGGACTAGCGGCTGACTCTGTTAAAACCCATCTTTCAGGGATTGATAGCGAGCTTAACAACCGCGCTGATACGGTCAACTCCGTAGCGGTAGTCGGAGGTGCGGTCACTATCGACTCAGGTGATATTGTAGGCGATCATGCTGCGGCTAACTATAGTGCGTTGAATACGGACACAATCACCACCCATCTTGCGGGGATTGATAGCGAGCTTAATGATAGAGCCGATACGGTAAACTCCGTCGCAGTTGTAAATGGAGCGGTCACTATCGACGGTGACGACATGGTAGCGCCTCACACTGGTGTAAACTACGCTGGCGCTAATACCGACACGGTAACGACCCACTTCAACCTGGTGGATGCTAAACTCGGAGCTATCGACGGTGCTATCGCGGCTTTAGATCTAAGCTCTCTAACCTCGGTCAACCTATCAGGAACACTTACTGATGGAGAGGTGATGCGCTATAACGGAGCGCAGTGGGTGGACGCTCGTCTTGCTACCGACGATGTTGACTCTGATCACGCAGAGGTTAATTACACCGCCGCTGACGCTAAGGTCACAAGTCACCTCTCAGGGATTGACACTGAGCTAGGTGCGCTCGACACTAAGATTGATAACCTTACGCTTAACCCTTTGGCGGACGTTACAATCTCGGGAACACTTACCGATGGAGAGGTATTACGTTATAACGCTGGGTCAACGCAGTGGGTAGACGCTCGCCTCGGAACTGATGATGTTGACTCTGGTCACGCTGCGGTCAACTATAACGCGGCTAATGATACGGTGACGGCTCACCTCTCAGGGATTGACACTGAGTTGGGGAGCGTTGCCACCAGCATTAACAATATTCAGGCGCAGAATAACAACATCGCACTTGACGCTGACGACTTACCCTCGGACTACCTCGCAACCAACTACACTGGACTAGCTGCGGACTCTGTAAAGACGCATCTTTCAGGGATTGATGATGAGTTCGCGAACCGAGCCGATACGGTAAACTCCGTCGCTGTAGTTGCTGGAGCGGTTACTATCGACTCTGATGATATTGTAGCTCCTCGTAACGGCGTTCAGTATTCAGCCGCAAATACGGACACAATCACCACGCACCTCGCCGCTATCGACACGGAGTTCAATGATAGAGCTTCATCCGTAAATGCGGTTAATGTTGTTAATGGATCGGTTGTTATTGAGGCTGATGATATTGTCGCACCTGTAAATCCCACTAATTACACGGCTAATAACCTTGACCACATCGCTACGCACCTCGGCGGTATTGATACGGCGCTAGGTGGCAAGGCTGATACGGTCAACGGTGTAGCAGTGGCCGCAGGTTCAGTCACTATTGACGCTGATGATGTAGTCGCCCCACATACGGGCGTTAATTATACCGCCGCAAATACGGACACTGTACTTGTACACCTCCAGGGTATTGATAGTGCCTTAGCGGTGGCCGTAAGTAACGCAGGTATTGATGATCTACAAGATGTAGTCCTATCAGCCACATTAAGTTCAGGGGAGGTGCTTAAGTATAACGGTGCTAACTGGGTAGACGCACAACTCGACTATAGCGAGCTAGCTAATACGCCTACGCTCCCAGCATCAAGTGATGATCTTACTAGTGATCACGCGGGTGTAAATTATACGGGAGCGCTTAACGCTACCCTCACCGTTCACCTCTCAGGTATTGATAGCGAGTTGAACAACCGCGCCGATACGGTCAACTCCGTAGCGGTAGTCAACGGCGCGGTCACTATCGACTCAGGTGATATTGTAGGCGATCACACAGGGGTTAATTACACCGCTCTTAATAGTGATACGCTCTCAACCCACCTCTCAGGGATTGACACTAAGTTAGGTACTACCGACGCGGCTATCGCAGCACTTGACCTTGATGATCTAACGTCTGTTAGTTTGTCAGGTACATTAAGTGCTGGCGAAGTCTTACGGTATAGTGGCGCAGCCTGGGTTGACTCTCAACTTGACTATAGCGACCTGGTAAACACGCCCGCTATTCCTAGCGACTCGGATGATATAACGACTCTTCACAACGCGGTAAACTACACCGCAGTGAATACCGACACACTAACCACCCACATCGCTGCGATTGATAGTAAGATCGGGACGTTAGAGGGCGCTGGGTCAGTTGATGATGTCTCCACAGCTACGAACCTGGTCAGAGGTAGGCTCTATCAAGCCACTAACGCCACTGACGTGACGCATACATTACCCGCTAGCGCAAATAGCGAAGAGGGTGACAAGATCCGCCTTTACCGCTCGCAAGCTGCTGGACTCGTCACTATTCAGCAAAACGGTGGTGATGCTGGCTCAATCATCCGTACCGCGGAGGGGTTTGTATCTAGCTTCACCGTTAACCTCGTAGGCGAGTTTGTCGAGATTGTCTTTGACGCTGATGATACGATTTGGCGCGTTGTTCAAGAGCGAGCGGCGTATATTGAGGCTACAATCACGACAACGAGTGACCCTTACACGGTCACACGCCCCAATGCTCTATTTGAGCTTGATGCGGCAGGTACGACTCGTATTAATGTGACTCTACCCGCCTATTCGCGTCTAAAGAGCGGTGATAGTTTTAGGTTCATAGTTAACGCCGACCGTGAGGTAGAGCTTAACGTCGCAGCGGCTGACTCAGGCAGCGTACCGTTTGTCCTCGCAGGTACGAACGAGGGTGACCAGGTAGTACTTAACGCACTAGCGGGTCAACCGTTCGAGGTTAAATGTATCAGCAGCGGTGGATCAGACGAGTTCATTGTTCAGCAAGTGCTAGGAACTTCGAGTAAGTACGACGTAGGTACTTCTGCTAACAATGTTGTTCAGCTAGACGGTACGGGCAAGCTACCAGCGGTAGACGGTTCGCAGCTTATTAACGTGGCTGGCGGCGGCGCTGGCTTCACCTTTGACCGTAAAGCTGCTAACTTTACCGCTAGCGCTAACTACCACTATTCAATCTCTACCTCTGCTGGAGCAGTCACAATGACGCTACCTGCGATCAGCGCGGTTGGCGCGGGCGATCAGGTTCGCTTATTCTTCCGAGAGCGTGGAGCTACTAATGATATAACTATCAATGTGGCCGCAGCGAGCGGAGACTTGATCAACGGCGCTGGCTCGTTTACTATGGATATTCAGTACGAGTCTTATACCTTTGTCGCGAATACCACTGACTCAATATGGGAGGTCGTATAATGGCTAGAACATTCCAAAGACTCGAAAAACACGTATATTACGTTGGGGAGCTTCTACTTGTAGAAAGCTCAACACCCTACACCCCGTTACAAACAATGTACTTTAAAAGCGCTAGGATCACCCTAGATGCTGGGCCGCAAGGCGCAGGTAACACGATTGTATCAATCATCCGTAACGGCAACGTAAACGATATTATCTACTCCACCTCATTCGCTGCGGGTGAAACATCAAAGACTCTTAGTACGGAGGCAACCCTTGCCGCTGGTGATACGATGAGCCTTAATGTATCTTCCGTCGCTGACACAAGCGGTGGATCAGACCTTGTTTTTGCTCTTGAATATCATCACTAAGGATTGAACCTATGAACATTACCATCGACGGGCGCGGCACTCTTACGCTAGCCCTTGAAGCTGGCGATTTAACGGTCACTACGGAGGAGGGTGTTATGATCTTCCGAACCAAAGGTGACCCGCGTAAAATTAATAACCCGAGCTTTGCCTCTCTTGAAGATGCTCTCGCGTACTTCAATACTCTCCCTCTCTCCCAACCTGTACCTGTTGCGCCTGAAGAAGAAGAAGCGCCTCAAGGAGTATAAACAATGGCTAAGATTAAGACCGCTTTCGGTAAGTATTCCTCTAACGCTAATGTTGACTTCGCCCGCACTCAGTGTGGCGCTGTAGTCAGTCACGACCGCTCGGTTGTTTGGGTAGGCGACTCGGGGTTAGACTATGACACTTTAAACCCGTTCTTCGACAAGCCTTGTGGGGCGCTACAAGCTTTCGGCGGTAACGAGTATATCCCCGACCTCGGAACATCACTATTGACGACTAAGCCTGTAGCTCACGCGGGTCACAACTCCTACTTCGATAATCAGAACGCCACCTACGCGGGGCGCATTGGGCATATGCCTGAGACGTGGATGAAGAACCTTGACAAGTCAGGTCGCATGGATAACGGGACGATCTATCGCTTCCTCGACTCGGGAGGCAACCCGCACTCGCTCGTTATCTATAACCGCGTAGGTACAAATGTGGATAGTAACTATGTACTATTCGCGGGTGATAACTTAGAAAATCCTGCCAATGTAACTAAGGGTAGTCTCGCCAACCCAGCGACAGCCACTAGTGGGTCACTATTGGGGCATATGTATCAGCCAATCCACACGGACGCTGTTAATAAAGTTATTTACGCATATGCGTGGTGCTACCGTTCATCATACCCCGCCACTACAATGTACGAGATCTTTAAAATCCCGTTCACCACTATTCCTATTGACGGGACGCTCTCACTCGGTACTCCAGTACCACTCGCACTAGGTTATCAGGGTAACGGTCGCTACATGGACGCTAACCCCTCATGGTACTGCGGTAACAACAACGCAGGTGATGCGTGTTTCATCACTCAGATCGAGAACGAGTCCATTTACACTGCCACGAGCGCAAGCAGTAACCGCCTGCCAACTACGGCGATTAAGACTGCGAACCAGCACCGCATCCGTTTCAATAAGTACGACCCTGTTACTAATACGGTTACGGGCATCGCTGACCTTAAAGGTACTGAGGGTTTTGTAGGTAATCCCGCTAACACTACTACGGTAGCTGCGGATCATATTAGCCACTACACGATGAGCCACTTCGAGCCGTCACCTATCGGCGGTGAGACGGATATTTACTACGCCTACTCCCCCTGTCTCGATAGTGTAGCAGGTACATATAGTCTTCTACTCTTCACCTGGGACAAAGCTAATGATACTTTCGCAGCCGAGGCTGTGTCTATGAGCTTCAACGGCTCTGACGTTATCAGTGACTTCATCACCCAGTGTGAAGCGACAACTATAGATAATGAGGAGGCGACCCTTAACGTAGCTCTTACTAAAGATGGAGCTAACTACTACGTTCATATGTTTTGGACTCACGCATCGGCGGACGGGCTAGCCTTGTTCTCGGGAGCTACGCAGCAGAAGATGCTTACGATGAGTATCAACGCTGCCGACTTCAGCTCCCTCTCATATCATAGCGATATTGCTTTCCCCGCTCTTGCTTACGCGCCACAAGACTCAAACAACACGAAGTGGTTTGTTATTGAAGCATCAGCGGCAACTCTCTACTCTTTCTCGGCGGTAGGTTGGGCTAAGACTGCTAGCGAGGCTGGCACTTGTAGAGCGATCTCGCAGGATCAAGACTCGCGCTACTGGTCGCTGATGCTTAACGCGGGTGACTACTCAGACATTACGACTTTCCCCGAACACTTCAACGGCAGTTACAAGCCGTTTAACGTAAGTCTTCACCTCCTCTCGGCGGACTTACCTACGAGTGTAAGTGTAGTGTTTGAGGATGATACGATTACCTACGCGGGTAACAACTTGACGAAGAACCTACTGGTCAACGCTTATGATACGAACGGTAGCCGCGTAGCTAAGTCGGTTACCCTGAAGATTACTGGTAGTAACGCCGTGTTCCAAAGTAACAACGCGACTAGCTTGACCACCACCACTTCAGCTGCGGGTGACCTAAGCGTACCGCTAACGATCAGTGGCGCTGGCTTCATCAATATCTCAGCGTCGTTCGCTATTTAATAAGGAGGGGTTATGACACTACCATCATTTATCGACGTAGTAACATTCACGGTTGGGAAGAACGTCACTAGCTCGTATCGCGGTGGTGTTACTACCCTCCGTCCAGCCCACGCTATTAAGTACGTTAGCTCTGACGCTGTTGACCCTGACGCGGGAGACGAGGTTATTGGGCAAGCCTCAATCGGTGTTCAGCGAGACACTAAAGAGTCGATGCTAGGTGATATTTATGTAGGTACGAACGCCTATATAAACGTGGCGGGAGGCGACGTGGTATTCGCCTTTAACGCGGGAGCTACAGGCGATACGCAGATCAACCCTGCTGAGCAGGGGGTAGAGGTCAACGTTCCTAAAGTGCCGCAGTTCAGTACTAGTATTTTTTGGGTATAGTTGATATTCTTCTCACTCCACTTAAAGTGAGAAGAGGTCACAATGAACTTTATCAAAGAAAACGCCCTGCCCCTGGCGGCGGTGGCGATACTTATTATCGCTGCGGTGTATTCACTTGAAGCTGCGCTTGTGTTTCTGTCGGGTATAGCCTCACTCTTATTTGGGTCTAATCGCCGTAAGACCAAAGAGCTTAGCGAGAAAGCCGAGTTAATTCAGCAAGTTGAGAGCGAAAAAGTAGCGGTTAAAGCTGAGCTTGCCGCTATTGATGAACGCCACGCCAAAGAGCTAGATGAGCTTGTAACTAGTAGCGAGGAGGATATTGACTCATGGTTAGATCAATAATCTTACTACTGGCCTTAACCGCTCCCACTACGGGATTGTGGATCAACGCTGCGGGCGAAGAGGTTACTAAACCTTGTCCATCGGCCCTACAAATGAGTGACCGCGCTAGACTACCACAAGGTTGTGTTGCCCACGTCCCTGGCGTGTGGTTATCTCGCGACACTTTCAAGGAGGGCGAGCTTGAGCGTGTAAAAATACGCGCAGAGCTTGATAAAGCCGCAGCTAGGGAAAAGGTATTAAACCAGCGCATAGCGGACTTGGAGCTACAAGTCACGCTTGTAGCGGTGGAGCAGGTTTGTCCCGCCTGTAACTGTTACACTGAAATAATCACAACTACATCACTCGCCGTAGGAGGATGCGCATTATGGACGCTCTCACGCTAACCGCTATCGCAAGCTTCGTCGCTGTACTAGGCTTCGCGTACCAATACATGAAAGACCGATATAAACAAGGGCACTCGATGGGTAAACTCGAACAACGAGTAGCCGCCCTAGAAAACGATAAACAACTGTTAGAGACTTTTTCGCAGACCCTGACGGAGACTCGTATGGCAGTAACTAGACTCGAACAAAAAGTAGATCATATGTTGGAGCGTAACCGATGAGAAAGGCTAAATACATATACGGGGATAAGATCGGCGCAGTGTCTTTTGTGGATCTTATGGGCGATGATAAGAGGGCAGCTCACGCGGCGCGTGTCAGTTTACTGAACGATAGCCTGGAGGGTCTAGGTGATGATCTTGATGATCGAGACAAGCGTTTAATAAAGTTCCTCTTACGGGAGCGTCACACCTCCCCGTTTGAACATAGTACCTACTCGGTACGCATCACCTGTCCGATGTTTGTACGCTCCCAAATCCAGCGTCACCGTACATTCAGCTATAACGAGGTCAGCCGTAGGTATACAAGTAAAGACCTAGAGTTTTTCATCCCCGAGAAGCTGCGCCAACAAGCTGATAAGAACCTACAATGCTCTACCTCTGAAGAGGTTGAAGAGGCGCTACAAGCTAGGGAATTATACAAAGGGGCAATAGCCTCGGCGCTAACATCTTATAATATGTTGCTTGATGCTGGAGTTTGTAGAGAGCAGGCGCGAGGGATACTCCCGCAAACTCTTTATACCGAGTTCTATATGACGGGTAACCTATTGAATTGGTTGAAGTTTTTGAAACTCCGTCTACACCCTCACGCGCAGCCCGAGGCGCAGGCGGTGGCGCAGGCGGTTAAAGAGTTATTGTGCGAGGACTTTCCTTACACAATGGAGGTCTTTTTCAGTGAAGACGAAACACCTTAAATATTGGCTCGAATGTACGCTAGCCCTAGCAGAGCTGAGCGAATGCTCACGGCGTAAGTTTGGCGCTATCATTGTTGACCCTGTATCAAACGTGTCCTTAGTAAACGGGTATAACGGCGCAGCTCGCGGTGGTAGTAAACAATGTGCTGGTGATAACGCTTGCTCTAGGGATATACATCAGTGCGAGAGCGGTACGCGACTCGAAATAGGGTGTAATCACGCCGAGGCAAACGCGCTCGCAAATGCGGCTAGGATAGGTATATCGACCTTAGACAAGTGGTTAGTGGTTAATGGTGAACCTTGTATAGCCTGCGCAAAGTTGATCCATCAGGCGGGTATATCAAAGGTGGTGTGCCTCCAGGGTGTATATACTGTTCATAACGGTATAGAATATCTTAAGCAGCACTTAGAGGTTCATCAAGTTAGCCTAGCCGAAGAGGATCTTAATAGGGTATTAACCGCTCAGCGGAAGTTACCGCCGTTTGTGCATCCGACTACGCAGCCCTCGCCTTTTTCCATCACACCTGGTAGAGTAGGTACTAACAAATAAAATAACTAGGAGTTACATTATGGGTATTTTCTCACGTCTATTCGGACGCTCTGAAGAGAGCAATATTAATGTTGAGGAGGAGGTGTTTAAGGCGCTTCCCGCCCCTCCCGCAACCGCTCCCGAGCCGCAGAGTCGCCAATACTCCCC
>Ga0181577_10002217_pt1 | contig 15347 bp, 17 predicted proteins | sample 101ome_21_FD_132468 | JGI IMG/M metagenome (GOLD analysis project Ga0181577, IMG submission 132468) | Coastal salt marsh microbial communities from the Groves Creek Marsh, Skidaway Island, Georgia - 101413BT metaG (megahit assembly) | ecosystem: Environmental > Aquatic > Marine > Intertidal...
GGCCAAACAAAATCAAGTTGCGCATCGTCCGATTCCTTTCGTGAATTCTTTCGTGAAAACGCGAAGATAGTTCAACGCCTCGGGGCAGTACCTTCGCGGCATGAAGTACGACGTGATTGTTCTTGGAAGCGGACCTGGCGGCTACGTGACCGCCATCCGCGCATCGCAATTGGGGCTGAAAACAGCCGTGGTGGAGCGCGAGGCGCTCGGAGGCATTTGTTTGAACTGGGGGTGCATCCCCACCAAGGCCCTTTTGAAGAGCGCCAACGTGTTTGAGTACATCGAGCACGCCGGCGAGTACGGCATCAAGGTGGCTTCGCCTCAAGCCGATTTCGGAGGCATGGTCGAGCGCAGCCGCGGTGTGGCCGACGGCATGAGCAAGGGCGTGACCTTCCTCATGAAGAAGAACAACATTGACGTGATCATGGGCACGGGCAAATTGATGCCCGGCAAGAAGCTCGAAGTGACGGCCGCCGACGGCGCCAAGTCCACCCTCGAAGCCAACCACATCATCATCGCGACGGGCGCACGCTCCCGCAACCTCCCTTCGATGCCGCAAGACGGCGAGAAGATCATTGGCTACCGCGAGGCGATGACCCTCAAGTCGCAGCCTAAGAAAATGGTGGTCGTCGGCTCCGGCGCCATCGGCGTCGAGTTCGCCTACTTCTACAACGCCATCGGCACGGAAGTGACCGTGGTGGAATACGTGGACCGCATCGTTCCCGTGGAGGACAAGGAAGTCTCCAAGCAGCTTGAGCGCACGTTCAAGAAGGCCGGCATCAACATCATGACCAGCTCCGAAGTCACCGGCGTGGACACGTCGGGCAAGGGCTGCAAAGTGTCGGTGAAAACGAAGAAGGGCGAGGAAATCCTCGAGTGCGACGTGGTGCTCAGCGCCGCAGGTGTCGTTTCCAACATTGAAAACATCGGCCTCGAAGAGTGCGGCATCGTGCACGACCGCGGGAAGATTGTGGTGGACGACTACTACGCCACCAACATCCCCGGCTACTACGCCATTGGGGATTGCGTACCTGGTCCTGCCCTCGCCCACGTGGCTTCGGCCGAAGGCATCACGTGCGTCGAGAAAATCGCCGGCCACAGCCCCGAGCCCATCGACTACGGCAACATCCCCGGCTGCACATACTGCTTCCCTGAAGTGGCGAGCGTCGGCATGACGGAAGACGCCGCGAAGGAAGCAGGCCACGACATCAAAGTCGGCAAGTTCCCCTTCTCCGCATCAGGAAAGGCGAGCGCTTCCGGCCACAAGGACGGATTCGTGAAGCTCATCTTCGACGCCAAGTACGGCGAACTTCTCGGCGGCCACATGATTGGCGCCAACGTCACGGAGATGATTGCGGAAATCGTTGCGTTGCGCAAGCTCGAGACGACGGGACACGAGCTCATCAAGACCATCCACCCGCACCCGACCCTGAGCGAAGCGGTGATGGAAGCGGCCGCTGCCGCATACGACGAGGTCATCCACCTCTGACCCTGCCACGCACCTCGCTTCGAGGTTCCGGTTCGAACAAGGCACGCCACACGGTGTGCCTTGTTTGCGTTTGGGCCCCTACCTTGGACCTCCCTCAACACCGATTCACATGAAGACCCAACTCACCCTCACTTTGGCGCTCGGCGGCATCCTCAGCCTCGCAAGCAGCTTCGCCGGCCTCGCCCAAACCGCGGAACTCCAAACCACCTTCACCCAAAGCCAATTGGCCGCGACGGCGGCGGTGTTTGGCATTCCGAGCGAATCGTTTTCCGCCGACTACGACGTCAACATGTACCGCGTCACCTACAACATGCCGTACCTCGAAGACACGGTTGAAGTCAGCGGCGCGCTGTTCGTGCCGCAGGGCTTCGACGATCCATGCGGACTGCCCGTCCACGTGTACATGCACGGGACCATTTTCAAGCGCACGGACGCCCCCTCCTTCATGAGCGTCGAAGGCACGTTTGGCGGGCTGATGTCCACCCTGGGCCAACTCGTCTTGATGCCGGATTACGTCGGGCTTGGCACGAGCGAATTGATGCACCCGTACGTGCACGCGCGCTCGGAGTCGGACGCCGGCTACTTCTTGATGAAGGCGGCTTCCACGTTGAGCGACGAGCTTGGCTACGCCTTGAATGGCCAAAACTTCATCTCCGGCTATTCCCAAGGCGGCCACGCCGCCATGGCCTTGGCCCGGGACCTCGCCACCACGTCGTACGGCGACGACTTCCCCTTGACGGCGGCCGTGCCCGGAAGCGGTCCGTACGACATCAGCGGGACGCAATTCCCCTTGACGTTCGAGTCCGCGACGTACTCGAATCCGGCGTATTTGGCCTACAACGTCATTGGCTGGAACAGCTACTATGGCACGCTTTACACGGAGCTCTCTGAGATTTTCCAGGAGCCCTACGCCACGACCTTGCCGCCGCTGTTTGACGGCACCAACGACGCCGCCACGATCAACAACGCGTGCCCGGCCACGCTCGAAGAATTGATGCAGCCCGGGCTTGTCGACGACATCCTCAGCGACCCCACACACCCGTTCATTGTCGCGGCCCAAGACAACGACGTGTACCAGTGGATCCCCGAGGTGCCCGTGGAGATGTACTACTGCACGCAAGACGAGCAAGTGTTTTACCAAAACGCCCTCACCGCCGACACGTGGATGACCGAGAACGGCAGCACGATGCACACCGCCACCAACCTCGGGGCCTACGACCACGGACAATGCGCTGGCTTCGCCATTTTTGGCGGAACGCTGTGGATTCAAGACCAAGTGGAGGAATGCGCCACCGCCGTGCGTGAGCCAGGCCTGGCCGAATTCACGGCCTTTCCTAACCCCGCTTCGGATGTGGTGACGCTGCACGGGCTCAACCCGGCCGCAACGTGGTCGGTGCGCAGCATGACGGGAGCCGTGGCGAAGCAAGGTCAAGGTTCACGCCTTGACGTGCAGGACCTGCCTGCTGGAATGTGGTTGGTGGTCGCGGACGGCTTTGCGCCTCTGGTGCTGTCCGTCACGCATTGATTGTCGCTCGTGCTTGAGCGTTCCGCTCAGGGCTTGCGAAGCGTGATGTGCATGCAATTCCCCTCGGGAATGACGTAGATGATGCCTGCTTTTTGGTAGCGGTTCAAGAGACGCTCCATCTCCCGTGTGGGGGTGCCGCAATTGGCGCTGTCGTCGAAGCGATCGATGAAGGCAATGTCAAACGACGCGCCGTAGCTGTGCGTGCTCTTGCTGTTGGTCGCGTTGGCGTTGCGGCGACGAAGCTTGCGCTGCTGCTTGTCCGTTCGGGTGACGGACGTGACGCGGAACACGGCGCCCTCGCTCTTGGTGCCTTCCATGGCGTCAGCGAAATCGTTGCCCATGTCCTTCAGCAACTGGTACGTCTCGGGGAGCAGCCACGGGTGGCTGTGCGTCAACCGGTCCACGCGGTACCCGCGACCGTCCGTGATCTCCACAAGCTTTCCGTTTCGCTTTCCAGCATTGAGCTCGACGTCGTTCTTGACGAAGAAACTGTTGGGCAACGCGCGGGCTGCAGATTGGTGGGCCGTGTAGGGATTCTTGGGGACGCGCATCGTCTTGCGGCAACAACTGCAGGGCAAGATGGTCTTGTCGCGCTCTGTCGCTTGAGGCGTCTCCTCGGGAGCGGCAGGCGGTTCAGCGGCCGGGGAAGAAACGACCTCAGGCTCCGGCGCTGCCGCAGGAGCTGCATTCCGGTCCAAGACTGCCGCTTGGGATTCGTGGTGTTCCGCCTCTTCCTGGGCCGACGGGTTGCTTCTTTGGCGCAACAACACGGGATGAGCTTCCTTCTTCTGGAGGGCGACGACGGGTTTGGGGTGAGTCAGGCGTGTGAACGCTTCTTCTTCGGCGTCCGTTCCCCCGACCAAGGCCACCATGCCGCTCGAGCAGCCGACCAAAATGAGGGCCACAAGGCCAATGCGGTCCCAGCGCGCAAGTCGGCTGGAGGAAGGGAGTTTGGTCGGAGTTTCGCTCATGGGGTGTGAAGTTCAGAGGAGAAGTCGAGCGCACGCGACACCCCAGCGTCCAAATTCCCACGACGAAATGTTGAAACGCCTTTCATCCCTTACGTTCTACACCCCCCTTCAGGTTGCACTTTGCGTGGCATGGCACAACTCGGCGCAACGGTTGAACATCCCACTCACGGTGAGGGGGTGATTTTCAACCAAGACGGAGACTTTTGGCGCGTCTACTTCAAAGACGTTGGCGAAAAGGAAATCGGAAAATCCTACGACGGGTGGACCGTGACGGAAGAGGGCATGGAAGGCGCAGGCGCCGACCTCTCCGACATCACCACCGCGGTGGAACAGGTCTTTGAAGAACACATGTACCGCATCGAGCAGTACATCGAACCCGCCCCCATCGAACTGGGCGATCGCTGGGAAGGCGGAACTCTAATCCTTCAACCGGAGGACAGTTCACTGCAATCGAAAGAGGTCCCCATGGAGACCTTCTTCCACAAGATTGTGATGGTGCGCGACCGCTTGCGGGTCATGGAGCAGCAGATCAACGCCCAGGAAAAACTCAGCGACGAAGACAAGGTCAACTTGCAGCAGTACATCACCCGCATCTACGGCAGCTTGACCACGTTCAACGTCTTGTTCAAATACAAGGAAGACCAGTTCAAGGGCTCCTCCAAAGGTGGGGACGAATGAGCGTTTGGGGACTTCTTTCGCGCCTGAACAAGGTGCTGTTGCCGTCCATTCACAAGGTGCCCGATCTGACGCGTTTGAATGGAATCCAAAAAGCCGTCGTCGGCTGGAAGATGTACGTCACGTACCGCCACCTCGACGAGCTGAAGAAACGCCAAGACACCCCCCTTGACGGAGACCCCCTCGCCCACTGAGCGCGGTCTGAGCCGCTGGATGCGCGTCTTGGGGCCAGGCATCTTGTTCGCCTCGACGTGCATCGGCGTGTCGCACCTTGTGCAATCGACGCGCGCGGGGGCCATGGCTGGGTTTGGGTTGGTGTGGGCCGTCGTGGCAGCCAACGCGGCGAAATACCCGTTTTTCGAATTCGGTTCGCGCTACGCCTCCGTCACGGGCGAATCGTTGATTGAAGGGTACCGATCCTTGGGCAAGGGCGCGTCCTGGATGTATCTGGTGCTGAGTTTGGCGACGTGCTTCTTCGTCGCCGCGGCCGTCGGGTTGGTCACCGCCGCGTTTCTCGATCACCTCCTCGGCATTTCCGCTTGGGCCGGACAGCCCTCGACTCCGTGGGTGGCCGCCGTCCTGTTCGTGACCTCCACCCTGCTCTTGCTTTGGGGGAAGTTCGACACACTCGACAAACTCATCAAGGTGCTTGCTGCCCTGCTCGTCGTGAGCACCGTGGCGGCCGTTTCGTTGGCTGTCGCATCTCCGCCCGAGCCCAATCCCGAGGTGCTCGCCGCAAGGCTCGACGAATGGCGCACGTTCACACCCAGCCTCGGGTTTTTGATCGCCCTGATGGGGTGGATGCCGACCGCGGTGGACCTGAGCACGTGGAACAGCATTTGGACGTTGGAACGGATCAAAAGCTCGGGTTACCGCCCCACCCTGCGGGAAACATTGCGGGAGTTCAACGTTGGGTTTCTGGTTTCGGCAGTGCTGGCCTTGGGTTTCTTGACCCTCGGAGCGCTGTTGATGCACCGCACGGGAGAAACCCTCCCGGACAGCAGCGCGGGGTTTGCCGCAGGAATTGTGGGACTTTACGCGAAGCAGTTTGGGGCGTGGAGTGGCCCGGTGATGGGCCTCGCGGCGTTCAGTGCGATGCTCGGAACCTGCCTTGCGGTGCTCGACGGGTACGGCCGGAGCCTGAGCCGGGCTTGGGCGGCCGCTCGCGGCACAGAAGCCTCAAGACGCACGGAAGCGTGGGCGTTGGTCCTTGTCGCTGCAGGCGGACTGGGCATCGTGCTGCAGTTCGCAGGCCAAATCAAACTCCTCGTCGACATCGCCACCACCCTGTCCTTTGTGGTCGCCCCGGTCATCGCCTGGTGGAACCTGCGCCTGGTCACGCGAAATGCCTTTGACGAGGCGGGGCGGCCGGGTCCGGTCTTGCGGGCTTGGGCATGGGCCGGGTTGGCGTTCCTGACCCTGTTCACCGGAGTGTACCTGGTGTGGCTCGCTGGAGCTTAAGGCCTGCTCACTTCCCCTGGGCCACCCGGCCCATCACGTAGAGCATTTCCGCGCCGATCTGACGCAGGCGGGCGTCGTAGGTGCTGTCCTCCTTCGCGGTGCCGTCGCTGATTTTGGGGTCGAGGTAGGGCGTGGAGAAGCGTGCGGCCGAACCGTACACGATGGGGCAACCGCGGTCTGCGCTGCTGCACGTCATCACCGCACCGAAGCCCTCGCCCGGATTCGCCTCGTGGCCGTAGGTCTTGCTGAAACAACGCATGGGCGCGAGGCCAGGACCGGCCGTGACTTCGTAGGTCGGGTTGTTTGCGCCGTGAAGGGTGTCGGCGACGACCACCTCAAACCCAGCGCGCTTCATGGCTGCCACGGTCCGTGGGTTGCATGCGGTGGCTTCCGTGCCTCCGCTGAACGTGCGCACGCCTTCAAGCCCCGCCATGTCCGCCGCGACTTGAGCCCAAACCTGCGCCAAATGGCTCCGCCTGCTGTTGTGCGTGCAAATGAACGTCAGGTCCACATGACCGTTCACCGACAGCGCTTCCCCCACCCACGCTGCGAGGTCGTTCAACTCCTCGACACGTGCGGTGTCCATGGCTTGGTTGCTTTGCAAAAGTTCAGACGCCGTGTCGGCGAGTCGAGGGTGCAACAGCGAGGAATCCATGGAAACGGGAGTGGTGCAGGAGAACGTAGCAGAGGCCACCATGATGGCGAGGCCAAAGCGGACGAAGGGAGAAAACATGGTGCAAAATTGCCCGCACTCATCGAGAAACGGACTCCGAAGCGCGTCAAGAAATCGTGAAGAATGTCATGGCGAGAGTCGAGCGTGATCCAACCGGACTTCGCCAAACAAGTCGTCGTACCCCACCACGCGTCCTTTGACGGAAACCTGTCCCGAGGGGGCTTGGTCCGGCGCCGCGCCCGTTTCCCAGGTCACGACCACTCCCGGGGCGAGAATCACCCCGCGGTCGTCGGCCGAGCTCACTTCTCCCGTGACCACGACGACCTTTTCTTGCCATTGCGCATGCTCTTCCGCTGGGTGGGACGTGTACCACGCGACGAGTTCGTCGGCGGTCCACGATTTGGCCACTTCCTCGGAAGCGTAATCCTTGTGCGGCTTGTTGTACATGGACACCGCAACGAAGCCCGCGATCAAACAGCCGGCCACGAAAAACCATTTGAACAGTCTCATTCGCCCAAAGTCGGAATTTGGAACGAAATCAGCAACTGGTCGTCCGTCGAAGCCGATTCGCCCTGCCACGACGTCAGCCAAGTCTTGATGAATTCGTGCTGGTCCGCGGGAGGAAGCTCAGAAAGCAGGAGAACGAGGGATCGAAGCCCTTTGAGCTTAAGCTTTTGGTCCTTGGGCCCGCCAAACTGATCGGAAACCCCATCTGAGAACATGAAGATGCTGTCGCCTGAGCGGACTTGAAGGGTGGTATCGACAAACGGGACTTGGCGCCAATAGGCGCCGCCAATGGAACGGGAGGTTCCTTTGAATTCCAGCAACTTTCCGTCCCGAACAATCCACAGCGGTCGCTTGGCTCCGGCAAACCGGATGCGGCCGAGCTTGGGCTCGTACGCCAGAACGGCTAGATCCAGACCCATGCCAATGGCGCGCATTCGATGCACGTCGCCGTTCATCATCGCCGCCCTGAACTTCTCGTCCAAACGCGTGAGCAAGTGAGATGGTCCTGAAGCGCGGTGCATCGCCTGCCACATCTTCTCGCGCGCCAACACCGTCATCAGCGCCGCACTCATCCCGTGCCCTGTGCAGTCGCACACCGCGAGGTACGACAGCTCCTCCCGTTCGGCCACAAAAATGAAGTCGCCGCTGAGCTGGTCCATCGGCCGGTCGTAGACCATGCACTCGGGGAACAGGGCATTCAATTGCTCGTGAGTCGGCGCCATCATCGACTGGATCGAACGCGCGTACTGCATGTCCTCCAGCGATTGTTGGTAGCGTTCCTCGAGCGTGGATTCATGAAAAAGAGGAGAGGTGTCCACGTGGAAAGGTTCGTCTTGTGAATGTACGGCTTTTTCCTGCGCCCAAAACGCAGTAGCTTCCCCCGCATGAAACATGCGTCCCTCCTCGCCCCTCTTTTTCTCGCCGGTTTGGTCGGCGTCATTGCGTCGTCCAACGGTGTTGCCGAAGAACAAAACCGCGACCGCACGGGCGCGCCTGGTTCCGACCCGGTGTGCACGAGCTGCCACAACAACGCCGGTGCGGCGGTGACGGCGGCCTTTGAAGTTTTGGATTGGAACACGGAAGAAGCGGTCGCGGAGTACATCCCCGGCCAAGACTACATCGTGCGCATGGTCATCGTCGGCGGCGACGCCAGCATGACGTACGGGGTCCAAGGCACGTCGGTCCTCGCGGACGGCTCGAATGCGGGCTTGTTCGTGTCGGTGTCGGACAACGCCCAATTGGAGGACGTGGGTGGACGCCACATCGTCGAACACAGCGCACCCAGCGCCTCCAACAGCTTCGACGCCAGCTGGACAGCACCTGCTGCCGGTTCAGGCGACGCGGATTTCTACATGAGCGCCCTCGCCGCGAACGGCAACGGCGGCAACAGCGGCGACACGTATGTCGGCGCCACCTTCACGCTCCCGGAAGCGGGCGGCACTGGACTCGGCCAGGCCCTGACTCCCGCATGGGAGCGCCCTTCGCCTCTGGCCGGGAACACCTGGACGTGGACCGCTCCGGTGCGCGGACGCTTGGTGGTATCTGACCTCGCAGGCCGCGTCACCCAGGCGTCCCAAGTGACGGCGCAGCAGCGCACGGAATGGAGCGCTTCAGGGATTCAGGTCGTGAGTTTTGTGGCCGAGAACGGGATTCGCGCGTCGTGGAAGTTGGGAGCACGTTGAGCGCGGAAACGGAAGAACGCAAGATCTACACGCTCTCCCAGCTTGGGGAGAGTTTGAAGCGCACCCTCGAACAGGTGACGCAGGGCCGCGCCCTGTGGTTCAAGGCGGAAATCGCCAAGCTTTCCAAGAGCCCCTCCGGTCACGTGTACCTCGAGTTGGTCGAGGAAGTGAACGGTTCTCGGATGGCCGTCATGCGCGGAACGATCTGGAAATCGCAACACGCGGCGGTTCGCGAGTCGCTCGGGGAAGCCACCGATCAAGTCCTGTCCGCTGGCACGGAAATCGTATTCAGCGGCCGGGTCAATTACCATCCCGTGTACGGGGTCAGCCTCGTCATTGAGGAAATTGACCTGTCGGCCATGATTGGGGAGGCGGAGCGTCGCAAGCAAGCGACGATCGCCGAGCTCAAGGCCCGCGGCGCCTTTGAATGGAACCGAAGCATTCCCCTGCCCCAACTCGTGCAACGGATTGCGCTTGTGGGGTCACCGGGGACGTCGGGGTTCCGGGATTTTGGGATGCACCTGCTGCGGAACGAATGGGGGATCGGGTTTGACGTCGAGGTCTTTCCCGCCACCGTGCAGGGAAAGGAAGCCCCGCCCACACTCATCGCCGCCATCCAACGAGCCCAGGATTGGGCGCCCGACGCCGTGGTGGTGGTTCGCGGTGGCGGTTCCGCGCTGGACTTGGACGCCTTCAACGACCTCGAGCTTTGCACGGCCATCGCTCAATGCACGCACCCCGTCCTGACCGGCATTGGCCACGAAACGGACCTCAGCGTGGCTGACCTCGTGGCGCACCGGGATTTCAAAACCCCCACCGCCGTGGCCGATTTCCTCGTCGACCGCATGGTCACGGAACGATCTCGCTTGGCCGAATGCAGCCTGGCGATGGGCCAGCGTGTGCAACAGCGATTGACCTGGGAACGGGAACGGTTCGCGCAAGACATGCAGACCCTTCGCCTTCAACCGCGCCAAATGTTGGCCGCGGAAGCGCTCAGGTTGTCGCACGCCCGCGAACAGGTGTCGAGTTGGGCGAAGCAGGCGCTGGAAAAGCACGTCCAGCGCATGGCCCACTTGGCCAGCACCGTCGATGCCTTGAATCCCGACAAGACGTTGCAGCGCGGGTTTGCAGTGGCTAGGAAGGACGGCAAGGCGGTGCGGGATGCGGCGGATTTGGCCTTGGGGGACACGCTCTCACTGCGCTTTCACAAAGGCCATGCGGACGTCACCGTGACCCGCGTAACTTCGGACCCTGATGAGTGAAGCCCTCGACCCCAACCTGACCTACGACGACGCCGTCCGCGAATTGCAAGAAATCCTTAGTGCATTGCAATCGGGGGAACTCGGCATCGACGAATTGACCTCCAAGTTGCAGCGCGCCGGCCTCCTCCTTGACTTCTGCCAAGGAAAGCTCACAAAAACCGAGGCCGAGGTTCAAGCAGTGCTCAAACGACTCGGCCTCGAAGATTCGGAATAACCCCTAGTCGGACAGACCCGCTGCCCGGAATTCAAGGAGGATTCAACAGTGCGCAGCGGTCAGTTCTTCTTCTTGAGGTTGTCCAAAATCTCAGAAGCTGGTTTGCCCTTGGTGCCCTCGCTTGTGCTTTCGCGTGAGGCCTCCTCTTCCACACGCTTTTGGACTTCCGTCTTGACCTTCAACATCACCTCCGTAAGGGATTGAAAATCGTCGCACTTGCCCATGGCGCGTGAATATTCGATGTCTTGAGTTTGCTGCCCTACAGGCTTCATGCAAGGCAAAATCAGTTTGGCAATCTGAAGGTTAAGCTCTTGCGCAGACAGCCCAGGAGTGCTTTCCATGGATTCAAGCAAACCAGACATGGCCTCCTTGTTTTCAGCGACGCAATCGCACGGCTCCCCACGTTGGGCGATGGCCTCTTTCAGGGCTTCTTCAGGCGACACTTCCGCAGGGGCCTGCTCCTGCGCAGCTTCTGTGGGGACTGCTGCGGTGTCCTCGGGCGCGTCTGCACCTCCGCAGCTTGCCAAAACCAAGGCACATGCCGCCAAACTCGTCTGCCACCAGGTTGCTCGATTCAATTTCATGAGATTCATGTAAAGGGTTAGGTTATTCTTCTTCTTTCACGACGATGACGCGCTTCTCTACGCGCACCTCGCCGTCCTGCCCGCGCTCGCGACGCACGCGGACGGTCTTTTCAACGTCCTCCATCCTTTCGTCCACCTCGACTTCCACTTCGTATTCGTCGCCGTTTCGGACGACGTTGACCGTGCCGCCACCAGGCAATTCAAAAACGGTGTCGCCTTCAAACTCTTCGTCCGTCAACATCATCACTTGCACCTCGGCATCGTCCGCACCGACCCAGTGAACGTCGCCGTGGCCTTCGTGCGGACCGTGATGTCCTGTGACGCGACCGAGCACAAAACCAAGCACCAAAAAGGCGGCGCTGAACAAAATGAGGTGGGTGTTTTTGGAATCCATGTCCGCAGGTGATTGCCGTGCGAAAATCGCACTTTTGACCCCTCAAAGATGCGGCACCCGGAGATGCCGCATCACGGAGAAGACCGAAGTTGTTCCGTGCGTTTTGTTCAAGACGGCTTGCCTGAAACCGCCGAGAAACTCTCCCTTGTCACTGAGGACAAACCTCGTTGAAGCGGGTCAAGAAGACCAGCAAGTCTTGGGTGTCAACGGTAGCGCTGTTGTCCATGTCGTAAGGCCCCGTCCATCCTGCACCGTAAGCGGTCAGGAACAAGATCAAGTCGCCGGATCCGCACACCCCGTCGGCGTTGAAGTCGCCTTCGCATTCGTCCGAGGGCAAGAACCCATCGCCCCCGAACTCCATCGCCCATTGCGGGAACACGATGGTCTCCGCATAGTGGAAGGCGTTGCGCCCCACGTGCTTTCCAATCAAGCGGCCGGGCGCATCGTCCATCGGGGGGTGAATGCCTCCCCACATGCGGCTCAACGCACTCTCGTTCGACGCGTCCATGAACGTCGCCCACTGCAGGTTGAAGCTCACGCTCGGACCGTCCTCAAACACGAGGAACTGGTTCATCGGCGCAGGCCATTCAGCCAACCCGCCTGGCCAGTAAGGCGACCCCGTCAACAGCTCGAGCAGTTCAGCCGCAGCGCGAGAATACGTGCTGTGTCCGCTGACGTAGCCGGCGAACGGCGGCGTCACAAAGCTCGGGCGCTGGTAAGGCCACCAACGGTCGGCCAAAATCCAATCCACGCCCGCCTCGTCAATCAAAGGTACTTCGATGTAGTCCGGCCCTTTCCAGCAACGCACCTTGATCTTTCCAACCTGGTCCTCGCCGTCGAAGAACGCCAGCGGATCGGTGTCGTCCACCATCTCAATCCAACCAGGAACGAGCGGCAATCCAGCCGGGTGGTAGTTGGGAAGGCCTGGGTCGGTGCTTTGGCCGCGTTCCGCCATGTAGCGCAACGCCGACACCGGACGAGAATAATCGTAGTAGCCCTTAATGCTCCACGCCGAGATGGCGCAGTCGTGCATGGCTCCTCCAAGCGCGAGGTACGACTTGACGTCGAATTCGAGGTCCTCGATGACGGGACCCTGTCCGCGCCAGCGGTGTTGACCCGCCTGGCCGTCGAGGATGAACTCGTTGAGCAGCGTGTACCAGTGACCCGGTGGCGTTTCGGAGTCTGGACCGTCCGCCCAAAACTCTGCAATCACACGACCGTAGTCGCCACGCGGAACGATTTCCGGCTCGTACGGCTCGCCCGTGAACGGGTTCACGTCGTAGCCCTGCCCGCCGAAGTTGCCGTTCTCGTCGTACCAGGACACCAATCCTCCTTCGTCCCAGGCGTAGAACTGGTCAAAGTTTTCGGTCGCGGGAATGCTGCCGTCGTATTTCAGCGACGCGGGGCTGATGTCCCACATCACCCCGTCCGACGGGTCGAGGTGTTCAGACCAGCGCAAGACCATGGCGTGGTTCCATTTCCACGGATCGCTGAAGTCGGTGAATTCGTTCGTGTCGAGGTAGACAGGTGCTCCCGGATCCATCCAAACGCGGTACGTGCAACCGTCACGCTCCAGTTCCGTCAAATTCGAATCGCGCAGCGCAAATCCCGTCACCGCACCCCACTCGGGCCCCAGAAACGGAGGCGTTTCCGTGAGGAGCTCGCCGCTTTGGTCGATGGCGAAGCTCAATTCCACCGCCTGCCAACGGTTGGGGTCGACTTGGCCGCTCGTGCCTGGAACCTCAGGCAGGATGTTGGGCTCCGATTGCACATAGCACGTGCTCGCGTAGTCGTTCGCCTCGTTCGAACCGTCCGTCATGCCGTAAGCGATGAGCTGCTCCGCCAGGTAGTTGCCCAACGCGGGCGCCCCGTACGTCGAGTAATCGGTGGACACGAAGGCCGTGTCCAACTCTTGAAGCACCATCTGAAAGTAGATGTTGTCCATGGTGGACTCGGCTTGCGGGCTCGCCACATAGCGGTGCTTGATCAAGCGGTACGTGGCGTAACTGATTGCCACTTCTTGGGCGGCGCGGCGTTCGCCGAGGTCCGCGGGAATTTCCAACGAGGTCTCATCAAACGGGCACGTGTACCCGTCGAACGTCTTCCCCAAGAAAATGGTCTCGGCCGACGTGGTGTCGTACGCCGCCCAGCAGTCATACATCAAAATGCTCGCGTGGTAGAGGTTGCGTGCGTGGACCGTCGGACGTGCAAAGTCGTTCCGGATGGCTTCGAGCACTTGCTCGTTCCATTGGTGGGCGACGGTGTGGTTTTGGGCGAGGCCTGCGAACGCAGAAAGCCACGTGGCGCTTCCTATCACCAACAGGCGCAATGCGTGAGAGAAGAAGGGGTTCATGTCAGTCGTAATGCGAGATTCTTCAAGGAGAATGGCCTCTTTGAATCCCAAAAGTGCAAGGTGAAGCCCCAATTTACGGCTTTTTGGCGTGCCTGATTTCTGACCTAGGTCACAAAAGAAGTCGTTCTCCTTTGCTTAGACCGTTTCCAAATGGCCCAAACCCTGCTGCGTGGTAGGATTATGACTCACCCTTCCTACCTTGGGGTCATGCTGTCCAAAAAAGCGCAATACGCCTTTCGCGCCCTCGGCTCGCTCGTCCGGGCGGACCTCGCGCGTCGCTCTGAAGGGTCTGACGTCGACGCTGCCGCGTCCGACTCGCCGACGTCCATCACGGAAATTGTCCAGACGCATCCGATGAGCACCAAGTTCCTCGAGACCATCCTCCTCGACCTCAAGCGAGGCGGCATCCTTGGCTCCAAAAAGGGCAAAGGCGGCGGCTACTACCTCCTCAAGCACCCCGAGGACACCCCCCTCGCCCAGGTGATCCGCATCCTCGACGGCCCCATCGCGCCCCTTCCCTGCGTCAGCCTGAACTTCTACGAGCGCTGCACGGATTGCAACGAAGCGGTGTGCGGCCTGAACCGCCTCATGTCGGAAGTGCGCGACGCCAACCTCGCCGTCCTTGAAAAGCGCACCCTCGCCGACCTCGCCGTTCATCCCGACGACCCCGTGAAGCGGGACTAAACGCCCTAGCCCAAGCAGCGTCCATTCTCTCGAAAATGTTTTTCCCATCGGGTTAGTAGGATTTAAAGAGTTTCGACGTATCTTCGAGGTATGTCGACCCTGCCCCTCCTTGTCAGCACCGACGCCGTCACGGCGCTTCGCGAGCTGTGTGACCAGTTCCCTGAACAGGTCGTGTTCACGACGTCCTTGGGCCTCGAGGACCAGGCGCTGACCGACCTCATCGCGCGGCACGACCTGCCTGTGAAGCTCGCCACGCTTGACACGGGCCGTCTCTTTCCCGAGACGTACGACTTGATCGACCGCACGCGCAGCAAGTACCGCAACCTCGACCTCACCTCCTACTTCCCCGACACTGCGTCGCTGGAGGAGTTTGTGAACGAGCAAGGCATGTCGGCCATTTTCCGCAGCCTTGAAGCCCGAAAAACCTGCTGCCGCATCCGCAAAATCGACCCGCTCAAGCGTGCGTTGGACGGGGCTGCCGTTTGGGTGACGGGGCTGCGTGCGGCCCAAAGCGACAACCGCGCTTCCCTCCCTCGTCTTGAACGGGACGGCATGACCGGCCTGATCAAATTCAACCCGCTCGTCGACTGGACGGACGCGGAGCTCGACACGTACGTGAACTCCCACAGCGTCCCCACGAATCCCCTGCACCGCAAGGGCTTCCCGTGGATCGGTTGCGCCCCCTGCACCCGTGCCGTGCTCGAAGGCGAGAACCCCCGCGCCGGCCGCTGGTGGTGGGAGCAATCCTCCCGCGAGTGCGGCCTGCACAAGGGCTGACCCTGATCGAATCGCAAGCAAGGTGACCTGAGGGGCGTGTTCAAAAACCTCTTCGAAAGGTTAAAATCTTTCGATATAATGTCATCTCTCAGCGAC
>Ga0181577_10002221_pt1 | contig 15325 bp, 14 predicted proteins | sample 101ome_21_FD_132468 | JGI IMG/M metagenome (GOLD analysis project Ga0181577, IMG submission 132468) | Coastal salt marsh microbial communities from the Groves Creek Marsh, Skidaway Island, Georgia - 101413BT metaG (megahit assembly) | ecosystem: Environmental > Aquatic > Marine > Intertidal...
AATAAAAATAGCCATTTTACCATTAAAACTAATTGTTACGTCTGACATTTGTAACCACAAATTAATAGCGAAAATTGTTACTATTATGAGTGCTAAAGATGCTATGATTATGAGTAGTAATAAATTTTTCATGCAAAAATGTATATTACTAAACAATCAGTAAGTCTATATAATATTATCTAAGAGGCAATTCGGTTTTAACTAATTTTTCCCAGTATGAAATACCTAAAGGTAAAATATTGTCGTTAAAATCATATTTAGTATTATGAAGCATGCAACCTGATTTTCCTTCTCCTGCACCTAGCCATATATATGCTCCAGGTGTTTTCTCTAACATATAAGCAAAATCTTCTGCTCCCATAGAAGGAGTTAAATTAGTCTTTACACCATTTTTACCAAACAAACTAGACGCTACTTCGATTGCCTTATCACTAGATTCAATATCATTTACTGTTACAGGATAACCCTTTATCACCGATACATCTGCAACACATCCATATGCTAACGCAGTTGCTTCACAGATTTGTGTAAATTGTTTATGTACATCTATTCTAGTCGATGGATTAACCGTCCTAATAGTACCAATGAAATTTGCTTTTTGAGGAATGATATTGAAACCAGAACCTGCATTAATTTGGGTAACAGAAACAACGACAGCATCAAGAGGATTTTGTTTCCGTGCTACTATTTGCTGTAATGCTTGAATAATTGCGGTCACTGCTAAAACAGGGTCGTTTGTTGCCTGAGGCATAGCAGCATGGCCTCCATTTCCATTCACAGTAACTTCAAACCTATCTGCAGCAGCCATCACTGAACCTTTGTGTACAGCTACAGTCCCTTCTTCCATACCTGGCCAATTATGCATTCCCCACACACTATCCATAGGAAACTGCTCAAACAGTCCATCATTTATCATCGCCAAACCACCACCACCACCTTCTTCGGCAGGTTGAAATATAAAATAAACTGTTCCATCAAAATTATTTCTTGATGCAAGTAATTTGGCTGCTCCCAGTAACATAGCTGTATGTCCATCATGCCCACATGCATGCATACGGCCATCGAACTTTGATTTATAAGGAAAATCATTTTCTTCTGTCATAGGTAAAGCGTCCATATCAGCTCTTAGACCAATAGCTTTATTACCTCCCCCACCTGAATTAGCATCAAGGCCTTTTAAAATTCCAACAACTCCTGTACCTCCTAATCCTCTGTGAACTTCTATACCAAAAGATTGCAATTTGTCGGCAACAAAGTCTGATGTCCATTTCTCTTCATAGCCAAGTTCTGGATGAGCATGCAGAGTATGTCTCCAGCTTTTTATTTCTGGAATAATATTTTCAATTTCTTTTGATATTTGCATAAAAAAAACTCCTCTTTTTTTATTATAAATACTCTAAATAACAAAGGTCAACTTTCTAATTATTAAGCTATCTTAGTAATACTTAATGTGTTAAATTATTTTGATTTCATCTTGTCATTTATTAAAAAAATAATCATAAGTTTTAAGTCTTTGAAATATGCAGTTAATTAACAGTAAAATTCCTGAAAATAATATACAGAAACTTATTTTTATTTTTTTACCTTTTGCTTGTGGATATTTTCTATCCTACCTTTATAGATCAACTAATGCTGTCCTTGCTCCTTATTTGAGTAATGATCTAGTTATAAATGCAGAGCAACTAGGGTTAATTACATCTGCGTATTTTCTAACATTTGCTCTTTTCCAGTTACCTCTAGGAGTTCTTTTAGATAAATTTGGTGCAAGAAAAGTTCAAAGTATTTTATTTTTAGTTGCTGCTACAGGAGCAATTTTATTTAGTTTAGGAAATGATGTTTGGTCACTCGTTATAGCACGTGGTTTAATAGGCTTAGGTGTATCTGGTGCTTTAATGGGAGCTTTTAAAGCTTTTGCTGATTGGTATCCCAAAGATCGGCTACCATTACTAATAGGTATTTTTATGTCAGCAGGTGGATTAGGTGCAATCGTTGCATCAACCCCTTTAGAAATGGCATTACAAGTTACAGATTGGAGAGGCATTTACTTTTTACTAGGAATAATAACAATATTTACTGGTGCCTTGATTTTTTTTATAGTTCCTGAAAAAAAAGAAGTGCCTAATAAAGAAAAAACTTTACCTATTTTACAGGTTTTAAAACACATATATACCAGCTATGCATTTTGGAGAATTGGTCCTTTATCTGGTATTGCAGGTGGAACAGGAATGGCCATATTAGGTTTATGGGCTGGGCCTTGGCTGTCCGACATAGGAAAATTTAACAAAATCGAAATAGCTAATATTCTTTTTATTTCAACAATTATGATGACAATAGGAACAACATCTTTGGGTGTCATCACAGATTACTTAAGAAAATTTAATATATCACCAGTCGCAGTGATGGGAGGAGCTCTGTTAGTTTTTATGATACCATTAACTGTAATTACATTTGGTTTAAACCCAAAAGCAATATGGCCTTGGATCATTTTAAGCATCACGTCGCTTTCTGCCACACTTGCATATGCTGGTTTAAGTCAAAATTTTCCAACAAGTTATGCTGCAAGAGCTTCAACTGCAGTTAATTTAATTACATTTTTAATGGCTTTTGTAGCACAGTATATAATTGGATTTATAATGCAAATGATCGAGCCCGGTAAACAATCAGGGTATTCCATTAAAGCATATCAAGCAGGATTTGGATTTTTTTTAGGACTACTTGCAATAAGCTATATTATTTTTGTAATTATGAGCATTATTGAAATAAATAAAAAAGACATCGGCACTAAGGATAATGGCGTTTAGCAATCCACTGATCTTTGATTTTAGTCGGTTTCAAAATGAATCTATCATGTAACCTGAAATCACCATCTTGCCAGAACTCAAACTCACAAGGTGTCAATGCATAACCACCCCAATGGCTAGGTCTAGGAATATCGTCAGTATACTTTGATTCAAATAACCTAACTTCCTCCATTAAAGCTTCACGAGATTCTAATTCTCTTGATTGCTTTGACGCCCAAGCCCCTATTCTGCTTCCTCTTGATCGAGTTTGATAGTATTTATCAGAAATATCTTCGGGTACTTTCTTTATATTTCCCACTAATCTAACTTGTCGATTTAAACTTTTCCAATAAAAGCATATGGCTGCTTTTCCTGTCTCACTTATTTCATTGGACTTGCGGCTCTCATAATTAGTATAGAATACAAAACTACCATCAATAATATCTTTTAATAAAACAGTACGGACAGATGGCATTCCATTTTTTGAAACCGTTGCTATCTGCATAGCATTAGGATCTCTAATTTCTTTTTTTTCAGCCTCAGATAACCATTGCTTAAACAGCAATATTGGGTCTACTATCTTGTCTAATTCCAACTACCATCTCCATTTTTTATAAAAAGTACTAATTTTGCCATATTTTATACATATAAGGTTTAGTATAGAAATTAAAAGTAATTGAATGAGGTTTCATATGAATAAAAAACATTTTCTATTTCTTAGTTTTTTTATTTTACTCTCTAGTAATAGCTATTCCAAAACAAACTTTTATCAAGTAACTGGGACAGTATCATCAGTAGAGGTACTTAAAACTTATTCAGAACAGCGAGTGCCTAGAAACCAAAAAACATGTTCAATACAAAGAGTACCAGTCAATCAAAATGCACAGAAATTTGGTGCTGATAACTTTATAGGTGCCCTTATAGGTGGAGCTATTGGAAACCAACTTGGCTCAGGCGGAGGTAAATCTGGTGCTGCTGCTATAGGAGCTCTAATTGGCTCAGAAGTAGTAAGAAATGAAAAAGCCGAAGCAAATCAAAATTATGTTGAAAAAGAGGTTTGTCGTATAAATAAAGTCATGCAAACTGAGACTATAGAGCAAGTAAGGGGTTATAAACTAAATGTAGAAGTAGATGGTGATATAATCTCTTTTACAAGCAATAGATCCTATAATCCTGGGGATTTAATTACTCTAACAAAAAAAATCAGTTATTCTCTTAATTAATGTACAAAAATAATATTTTAATTATAAAACTGTGTATAATATAATATTATTTAATCTTTGAATATATTAGTTAACACGAGGAATTACTTATGGAAGGAACAAGCTCCAATAATGGTATAATGAACGGTAAACGTGGAATCATTATGGGAGTTGCGAATGATAGATCCATAGCTTGGGGTATTGCTTCTGCTGCTGCCAAGCAAGGAGCAGAGCTTGCTTTTACCTATCAAGGAGATGCTCTCGAAAAAAGAGTTCGCCCATTAGCTGAGTCAGTTGGCTCTAATATAATAATACCTTGCGACGTTTCTAGTGATGAAGCAATTGATGAAACATTTAATATATTGAAAGAAACATGGGAAACTATAGATTTTATAGTCCACGCTATCGCCTATTCTGATAAAGAAGAATTAAAGGGAGAGTATCTTGATACCACAAGAGAAAACTTTTTTAAGACTATGGATATATCAGTCTATTCTTTTACCGCAGTAGCAAGAAGGGCTGCGGCGATGATGCCTAATGGTGGCTCAATGATTACATTAACATATTATGGTGCTGAAAAAGTTATGCCACATTATAATGTAATGGGGGTTGCTAAAGCTGCGCTTGAATCTTCAGTAAGATATTTAGCCGCTGATTTAGGAAATAATAAAATTCGTGTAAATAGTTTATCTGCAGGTCCTATTAAAACCCTCGCCGCAAGTGGTATTGGGGATTTTCGATATATATTAAAATGGAACCAATATAATTCGCCATTGAGAAGAAATGTGACACTAGAAGATGTTGGTGGATGCGGTGTTTATCTTTTATCCGATTTATCTACTGGCGTAACAGGAGAAACGCACCATGTAGACTGTGGCTATCATGTGGTTGGCATGAAAGCAATAGACGCTCCTGATATGTCTCCAGATAAAAAAGACCATTAATTTGAAAGATAAAAATGGCAAGTAATTCTTTTGGACATATCTTTAAATTTACAAGTTTTGGTGAAAGTCATGGAAAGGCAATTGGATGTGTTGTTGATGGTATTCCACCATTAGTACCAATAGAAGAAAAAGATATTCAAAGTTATTTAGATAGAAGAAAGCCTGGTCAGTCTAAATTTGTTACACAAAGAAAAGAAAGTGATACCGTTGAGATTCTTTCTGGTACTTTTGAAGGAAAGACAACTGGTCACCCTATGTCATTACTTATTAAGAATGAAGATCAGAGAAGTAAAGATTATTCTGAAATATCAAAACAGTTTTGACCAGGACATGCAGATATTACATACCAAAATAAGTATGGAATAAGAGATTATAGAGGTGGAGGAAGATCAAGTGCAAGAGAAACAGCCGTAAGAGTTGCGGCCGGTGCTATAGCATTTAAAGTATTGGAATACAAATTAGCAAAACCAATAAACATCAGAGCTAGTGTTATTCAAATGGGACCCAATAAAATTAATAGGGATAACTTTGATTGGAATGAAATTAATAATAACCCATTTTTTTGCGCAGATGCAAAAGCGGCAAAAGAATGGGAAAAATGGCTTGATGAAATTAGAAAAAATGGAAATAGTACGGGTGCTATAATTGAGGTTGTTGCCGAAAATGTTCCAAAAGGTATAGGTAGCCCTATATACAAAAAATTAGATACTCAAATTACAGAAGCTTTAATGAGCATAAATGCCGTAAAAGGTGTTGAAATAGGTACTGGCTTTGAATTAGCTTCATTAACTGGTTTTGAAGCAAATGATGAAATTTTTCCTGATAATAAAGGGGACTATTACTTTGGATCTAACCATTCAGGAGGAATTCTTGGAGGAATTTCGTCAGGACAACCTATAATATGTAGATTCGTAGTAAAACCAACAAGTAGCATTCTAAAAGAAAAAAATTCTGTAAATATAAACAACGAAGCAGTTCAAATTAAAACAAAAGGAAGACATGATCCATGTGTTGGGATTAGAGCTGTTCCAGTTGCAGAAGCAATGATGGCCGTAACATTGCTAGATCAAATCTTAGAACATGAAAGTCAAGTTGGCCCAATAAATAATTCATAATAAAAAAATTATTTTTTGGCGACAACAACAAATTCCTTGTTTCCACTTGGGCCTAATATAGGACTTTCAATAACACCTAATAACTTCATTTTCATATCAAGCTCAAGCCAATGACTAATGTTGCTGATAACCTCTTCATGGAGTTTGGGATCTCTAACAACACCTCCTTTGCCAACAAGCCCTTTACCTACCTCAAATTGTGGCTTAATTAATGCTGCCAACCAACCATTTTGTTTTAAAAATGATAAACCAGTTGGAAGAACTTTTTTGAGTGAAATAAAAGAAGCATCGCAAACAACAGCATCTAATGGATCTTTAATAATATCTTGTGATAGGAAACGCGCATTAGTTTTTTCTTTAACTATAACTCGTTCATCATTCCTTAATTTCCAGTCTAATTGGCCATACCCAACATCAACAGAATAAATTTTGTTTGCTCCTCTCGATAACAAAACATCTGTAAAACCGCCGGTACTAGCTCCAATATCAAGTGCTATTATTTTTTGACAACTTAAACTAAACTCTGATATCGCTTTATCTAGCTTTATACCGCCTCTTGAAACCCAAGGATGTGGTTTAGATTTCACCTCAACCATTGCCTCAATTGATACTTGTTGACCAGGTTTTTCAATTCGGTTTCCATTAGCGAAAACGTTTCCAGTCATTAATAAGGAGTTAGCTTGTTCTCTACTTCTAGCAAAGCCTTTATTGACTAGAAGTTTATCTATTCGTTCTTTTTTTATTGTAAAAACCTTAATTAATAATTTAAATAATCAACCTATTTGAATTTTATTATTTAAATTTGAAAATGGCACCATATCATTAATCGTATTTAATAATCCATCTACATCTAAACCTGATTTGACTAATTGCTCATTTTGAGATGCATGATCTAAAAATGTGTCTTTCATAGTAAGACATCTAATCTCTTTACCTATTTGATTTAGATACCCTTCAGAAGACAGAAAATGAAGACAATGCGAACTAAACCCACCAACTGAACCCTCTTCAATAATTATAAGTTTTTCGTGCTCGTTCCATAACTTTATTAAAAGTTCATAATCAATTGGCTTGGCAAACCGGGCGTCTGCTACGGTTATCAAGCATCCTTCAGCTTTCAATCTATCTCTTGCTTTTAAGGCTGCACTCAATCTCGTACCAAGGGATAAAATAGCTATACCCTCACCTTGATGCACAATCTGACCTTTACCAATTTCTAGACTACTCAAGGAGTTAGGTATATCAACTCCTACTCCTTCTCCTCTTGGGTATCTACAAAATATTGGGCCTTTATTATAGTTAGAAGATGTAAAAACCATTTTTGCTAATTCAGCTTCGTTGCTTGGAGCCATCACAACCACATCTGGCAAGCAACAAAGATAAGTTAAATCAAATGATCCAGCATGAGTAGCGCCATCAGCCCCAACAAAACCGGCACGATCTAACATAAATCTGACTGGTAATTTTTGAATCACAACATCATGTATTACTTGATCATAAGCTCTTTGTAAGAAAGTTGAATATATTGCAACAAAAGGTTTTAATCCTTCAGATGCCATTCCAGCTGCAAATGTCACTGCATGTTGTTCTGCAATACCAACATCAAAAAATCTATCTTTAAATTTATCTGCAAATTTATGGAGCCCAGTACCCGAAGGCATTGCAGCCGTAATAGCTAAAATCTTTTTGTCTTTCTCAGCTATTTTACACAAAGTCTCTGAGAAAATATTAGTATAAGTAGGAGCATTAGAAACAGATTTAACAGTATCTCCTGTAATCAAATTAAATTCAGAAACAGCGTGATATTTTTCGTGAGAATTCTTTGAAAATGGATGCCCTCTTCCCTTTTCAGTCACTACATGTAATAAAATTGGCTTATCATGTGAGCCATCTTTTAAATTTTGTAAAATTTTAACTAAAGATGTTATATCATGACCATCTATTGGCCCTAAGTAATTCATTCCCATTTGACTAAAAATAGTGCCTTCTGAATTGCTTAAAAAATTTCGTGCCAAATTCTCAGCTCGTTTTGCAGTTTCACCAACCTCTTTAGGTAAAAAATTTACCATTTGTTTTGCAATTTCTCTTACACTATTAAAAGATCTACTTGATACTACATTTGATAAATAATTGCTCAATCCACCAACTGCAGGAGCAATAGACATGTCGTTATCATTTAGTATTATTAATAAATTCGTTTTCAATGCACCAGCGTTATTAATAGCTTCATAAGCCATTCCAGCACTCATCGCACCATCCCCAATAACAGCAATTACATTATTTGATTTACCTAATTTGTCTCTTGCAACAGCCATCCCTAAAGCTGCTGAAATTGATGTAGATGAATGGCCTGCGCCAAAAGGATCATATTCAGACTCTGATCTTTTAGTAAAACCAGAAATACCCTCAGATTTTCTGAGAGTGTTCATTTGCTTTCGTCTCTTAGTTAAAATTTTATGAGGATAAGCTTGATGACCCACATCCCAAATTAATCGATCATCTGGCGTATTAAAAACGTAGTGAATAGCTACAGCTAATTCAACAACTCCTAAACCAGCCCCCAAATGCCCTCCAGTTTTTGATACAATATCTATCATATCCGAACGCAATTCAGAGCATAAATTATCTAAATCTTCTAGTTTTAGAAATTTTAAATCATCCGGGTTGTCGATCTGATCAAGTAAAGGTGTCGAGCTAATTTTATTATTTTTTTTCGCCATTTACCGATAATTACCTATAACTTCTCTAACTTAGTAGTCTCTATTTACAGTATATTTAGCTAAAGATACAAGGTTTTCTGAACCAGGTTGGTATTTACTAATAATTTCTATTGCTTCTTTCGAAGTTTCTAATGCTCTTTTTGAGGCATGTTCTTCACCAAGTGTAGTTACGAAATTTGGAGTTTTGTTTTTATCATCTTGCATTACAGGCTTGCCAATTAATTTTTCGTTGGCATTAATATCTAGTAAATCATCGGCTATTTGAAAGGCAAGTCCTATATTGTCTGCATAACTCATTAATGATTTTTTATCTTCTTCATTAGCATCTAATAGAATACAGGCGACAAGACAGCATGAGGAAATTAAAGAACCCGTTTTATGCCTCTGGATCCACTCAATTTCAGACAAATTAAGATTGTTTTGATTACTAAAATCCATGTCTGCCTGCTGTCCTCCAACCATTCCGTTAGGACCAATGGCTTTTGCAATCTCAAAACTAATATCAGATCTTTGCTTTGGATCTTGGATAAAATTAGCATCCCCAATAATTTGAAATGCCCAGCTTAGCAATGCATCACCTGCTAAAATAGCAGTATAATCATCAAATTTAACATGATTTGAAGGTTTTCCTCTTCTTAAAGGAGAATTATCCATAGCAGGCAAGTCATCATGAATTAATGAATAACAATGGATTGCTTCTATTGCAGACGCAACAACCACTAATTCATTAATTTTTTTTTCCGATAGGTTTTTATTATAAATTTTGGCTAAAAGCTTTCCTGTTTCCATAACAAGAAATGCTCTTATTTTTTTTCCACCACTTATTGCTGAATATTTTATAGACTCAATTAATCTTTTATTGAGAAAATCTCCAGTCGGCAAATTTCTTTCCAGAAATTTGTCTATATCATAAGAATTTTTTTCAAGTTTTTTTAGAAAATCATCCATTAAACTACTTGATCTATTAATCGTATCTAATCTGGATTAAAAGGTGTCAATTTATCAGGATTAGGATTTTTAGGATCAGAAGCTTGAATAGTCTCCACTTTCATCTTTGCCTCATTAAGCTTCTTCTGACAATGATCTTTTAATTGAGAACCTCTATCATAAGCAGCAATGGCTTCATCAAGCGAGACTTCTCCCTTATCTAAAGATTCGACAAGTTTTTCTAATTCTTTCATAGCCTCTTCAAACGACATTTTATCTAAAGTATTGTCACTTGCCATATTCTTGTAACCTATAAAATTTAATTTAAATTAATATAAATTTAAATTTAGCTCTTCATAATAATTTAAGCAACTTATTACTTTATTACGTGCAACGCGTTTATAATCTTCCTACTAATGTCACTCTCAAATGCTGAATGACCTGCATTATCTACAATTTGAATTTCAGATGCTTCCCAGTTTTTTGACAAGTTTATAGCATTGAAGGGAGGACAAATCACATCATGTCTTCCTTGAATAATTATTGCCGGCAAGTGTTTAATTTTATCGATATTATTTAAAATAAAATCTTTATCAATAAAGCAATCATTTACAAAATAATGAGTTTCTATTTTAGATATAGCTAAAGCATTTTCTCCTGATATTGGTCGTTCTACAAACTCTAGTGTGGAGCAAGAATTTTCATACTCTGCCCAAACGGAAGCAGCTTTTAAATTTCTAGATCTATCTTGAGAATTTAGTTGATCATAAAACCAGTTAAGTATATTTCCCCTTTCGCTTAAAGGTACGTGTGAGATAAATTTATTGTATGCTTCTGGGAAAAATCTTTTTATTTCATATAAAAACCAATTAACTTCACTCTTGGATCCAAGAAATATACCTCTTAGGATAAAACCTGTACATTTTTCCGGAAACTTAATTCCATATATAAGAGCTAAAGTGCTGCCCCATGAACCTCCAAAAAGAAGCCATCTATCAATATTTAAAAAGGATCTCAGGGCTTCTATATCAGATAACAATAAATCAGTAGTATTATTTTTTATTTCAGCATATGGAATACTTTTTCCAGAACCTCTTTGATCAAAAAAAATAACTCTAAAAATTTTAGGATCAAAAAAACTTTTATGAGAATTGGAAAAACCAGCACCAGGGCCTCCATGAAGAAACAAGACCGGCTTTCCTTTTGGGTTGCCATATTCTTCATAGTAGATTGAATGACCACCACTAACCTCAAGGTAACCTTCGTTATAAGAGGGTAGGCATTCAAAAAGTGTTTTAGCTTTTTGTTTAAAATTTAACATTTATGTTGATTAAAATAATATAACTAAGCTGCTTCCTCAGCATTATCATCAATTATTTTTTCAAGCTTCGTGACTGCACTATCTTTGTCTGTGTTATCTACAGCAGCAAACTCGCTTGCCAAACGCTCTATGGCAGCTTGATACATCTGCCTTTCAGAATAAGACTGCTCGCCTTGATCGTCTTTTCTATATAAATCCCTAACAACTTCGGCGATAGAAACAAGACTACCTGAATTAATTTTAGTCTCATACTCTTGAGCGCGACGTGACCACATGGTTTTTTTAAGCTTTGCCTTGCCTTTAAGAGTTACAATAGCTTCTTCCATTTGCACTTTACTAGATAAAGTTCTTAAACCTGATTCTTTGGCTTTAGAAAGTGGAACTCTAAGTGTCATTCTTTCATGCTCAAACCTAACAACTAATAACTCTAATTCTAAATCTTCAACCTTACGTTTTTCTGTACCAATTATTTTTCCAACACCATGACTTGGATAAACAACAAAATCACCGGGTATAAAAGAATTTACTAGATCTTGATTCTTGGACAATTTGCACACCCCTACAATTTATTGAAATTAGAAATTTAAAAAAAGGAATAATATCACATTATCTGCCAAATGACTAGTTCAAATAAAGTACCTTATCTATGAGGCTTATAACTTACCAGGATTTTTCGATCCGTATTTCGTGAATTTATCTTCTTCATCTGCATGTTTTTCAGCATCTGGCAAAGGATCTATTTTCATAGTAATATTAGGCCAGATTTCTGACATCTCTCTATTATATTCTAGCCATTGATCAGCGCCTGGATCAGTATCAGATTGAATAGCATCAACAGGACATTCAGGTTCACAGACGCCGCAGTCTATACACTCGTCTGGATGAATAACAATAGTATTTTCACCAAGGTAGAAACAATCTACAGGACACACTTCTACACAGTCAGTATGCCGACAATTTATACATTTATCATTTACAATATAAGTCATAATTATCTCAATAAAATGTTTGTTTAAACCACAAAAAAAATGAATACAAGTGCAGATTGTAAAATCTTAATCTCTTCTCATTAATTTATCTGTTTGTCGTCTTTCTAACTTTGTTGGCCGGCCAACTCTCTCAACAAATTTTAATATTGGAATTTTTTCTTCTTTTTTTTCTGTCTTTTGGATAGGACTAATATCTTTATAATAATTTAAAGATTCAACATAAGAACCTCTTCTGACTGGAATATCTGTTACCTCTATTACTTTAATCATATTATTGATTGAAAATGTTATTACATCACTTATTGATATTAATTTATGTGGCTTTTGAGTAACCATATCTGAAACTCTCAATCTATTAGAGTTTATAAACTTTGATGCTAGGTTTCTACTTTTGAAAATTCTTATATAGAATAAAAACAAATCGAGTCTTATGGATTTATTATCTAATTTTTCTTCATTCATTGAAATTATTTAGTTTTAAGAGATTTCAAGATTGCAAATGGTGATAATGGATCTAGTTTTTTTTCATTTTTAAGATTTTTCTTAGATTTTGAAGTCAAAAGTTTGTCCTTTTTTTGGCTCAAATGCTTAGTTTTAATTTTTTTATTATTCTTTTTACGCTCAAAAATCAAAATCGGAATTTGATCAGCCAGATTTGATGGTTCTTCTCCAACTTTTACATAATTTAATTCATATAAAATTTTTTCCATTTGGATTTTTGTAGACCCAGCAATAGATAACATAGCATCAGTAATTCTAAACCTACCAGATCTTGCCTCTAGCCTTATTAGGGCAGATAGTCTTTCAGCAATATCTGCTCTGAGAGCCAAATCTCCTAAAGGAACAAATCCAATAGCTCTCAAGAAGTCATGATTAGCCTCAGGCTGCATAATCACGCTCACTCTTCCGTCAGGAGGCGTCCCATGATCTGGAAAGTTTTGATAAAAAACAGACCATAATAAAGCTCTTAATTTTATAGCTGATGGCTTAAGAAGGTTAGGTAGATATATAGTTTCAATACCCAATCGAAGTCCTAATTTTGCTAATTGTGTTTTTTCATCATCAGAGAGAGTATTTATTGACATAGAAAGGCTACTTGTTTTCGCTGATCCCAATCCCTCATAAACCTCATATGCAATTCCAAGAGCCTTACCAGACAAGTTAATAATAGGAAGTTTTTCTTCTTCTGCAGATTTTTCTTCATTTTGGTTATTGTTAAAATATTTTTTCTCAATATTTTGAAAAGCGGGATCTTTAAGATTTATTGCCTCTGATAAAATACTTTTAATATTACCTTCAACAGCTTCAATTATTCTTAGTTGAATTTGTTTGATTTGTTCATCTGATAATAGTTCAGAAGAATTAATATTAATTTTTGGAGAATAAATGTTTTCTCCATTAACTAAAGAAGCAACAATATTACTTTGCCATAAAATATTACCATCATTATCAAATTTAAATGCAGCATTATCAGACATAAGAAGCTCTTTGACACGTCGACTGATTTCTTTTGGTAATGTTTTTCTAGCCGCCGACAATATAGGAGCTGCATTCTCTCCATCTGATAAAGTTGGTATAAAGTCAAAACCTTTTAAGGTTCCAACTTCTTCACCATCAACAAATACTTTACCGTCTATTCTAACGATTGCTTCCAAATTATTAAACTCTTTTAATGTTTTGTTTAAGACAACAATTTTTTTATCTACAAATCTTTGAGTTAATCTCTCATGTAACTCATCGGATAATTTATCTTCTATTGTTTTTGCTTGATCTTGCCAATATTCAGTTTCATCCAACCAATTACTTCTATTAGTAATAAATGTCCAAGTTCTTACATTAGCAATTCTATTTAATAAGGTATCAATTTCACCATCATACCTATCAAGTCTGGTAATTTGAGACTTTATCCATTCATTATCTAACTTACCTTTAGATAATAATAATTCAAAAGTTTTTTCTAGCAAGTTAAAATGCATTCCCGAAAGGGTATTACTAAAGTCTGGAATTTGACAAATATTCCACAAAAGAGACAGATTTTCTTCATTCTCAATCTTAGCCTTAATGGTATCAATTTGTGATAAATGTGTTAAACAAATAGCATCTAAAGCGCCTACTTTTTTTCTCATAAAATTAAATGGAGGTGCCTTATCTAGTGATTTAACTAATTTATTAACTGAACTAAAATTTAAATCTGTATTTCTCCACCACAAATTCTTAAGTGGAAAAAAAGAATGGCTTTCAACTTGCTCTATTGTTTCTTCATCAAACTTTAAACTTTCGTCAATAACACCAAAGGTTCCATTTCTAGTGCTTCGTCCCGCCCTGCCAGCTATTTGAGCTATTTCTGGTGGCGTAAGGTATCTTGGTATGTTGCCATCAAACTTTGAGTCTGAAGCAAAAGCAACATGATCTATATCCATATTCAAACCCATACCAATAGCATCTGTGGCAATCAGATAATCAACTTGACCATTTTGATAAAGATCAACTTGGGAGTTTCTTGTTCTTGGTGACAACGCTCCCATCACAATGGCAGCTCCACCTTTTTTTGTTCTGATTAATTCTGCAATTTTGTAAACTTCAGGCACAGAAAATGCTACAATAGTGGATCTGGGTTTTAGCCTGGTTAATTTTTTTACACCTATATAACTAAGGGTTGATAGTCTAGGCCTTGTTTCAATAATAATATCTGGAAGGATTTTCTGTAATAACGGACGTATAGTTTCTGCACCTAGTAAAACAGTTTCTTTCAGCCCTCTGGAATGTAAAATTCTATCAGTAAAAATATATCCTCTATCTGGATCAGCAGCTAATTGAATTTCATCTACGCAAACAAACGAAAATTCTCTATTTAAAGGCATAGATTCTACAGTGCAGCAAAAATATTTAGCATAAGGAGGAATAATTTTTTCTTCACCTGTTACAAGTGCAACTTGAGATATTCCAACTTGTGAAACTGCCTTATCATAATTTTCCCTAGCTAATAATCTTAAGGGGAATCCAATAACGCCTGATGAATGGGCAAGCATTCTGTCCATGGCATAATATGTTTTACCAGTATTAGTTGGGCCTAAGATGGCCTTAACATTTGAGTTTTTGTTAGAGAGATTTTTACGGATTGAATTCATTTAATTACTCTTATAGATAATTAAGATCTCTATAAAATATAATATACACTTTTTAAAATGATCTATAATATAAAAATATTCTAGGAGAAATAAATGAACAATATAAATAGAAAAGCAGTAATTACTGGAGGCAGTAAAGGAATTGGGAAGGCGATAGCAGAACGTTTTGCAAAAGAAAACATAGATGTTTTTTTATTAG
>Ga0181577_10002241_pt1 | contig 15248 bp, 30 predicted proteins | sample 101ome_21_FD_132468 | JGI IMG/M metagenome (GOLD analysis project Ga0181577, IMG submission 132468) | Coastal salt marsh microbial communities from the Groves Creek Marsh, Skidaway Island, Georgia - 101413BT metaG (megahit assembly) | ecosystem: Environmental > Aquatic > Marine > Intertidal...
CCCACTTGGTCAAAGAAAGCTTTTTCGCCATTAACACTTTCTACATCCACCGCGTTACGCAGCAGAGAACCCATTTGCTGTGATAGCATTTGGATGTTTGCAGAAAACTGTTGGACAAAAGCTGTAGTAATTTGAGTAGACATTTGCCTAATCTCCTAGCTTGTTACAGTTTAAGTTGCTGCGCTTGGTTATCCTTTTCAGGGCCAATGCTACGGCTAAGGGCCGCTAATCCACTTGACGCACAAGTTTGCAGTGTGGGCCTCTCGGTTATCCACTCGCATAGCCACGCAAGCGCAAGACTTCGGCAACTGCCGCGTCATGCTCTGGGTGTCCAGCAATAGTATACGGCGTATTAGGCCGCATGTGTTCTGCGATACGCTGCCGCGCTTCTTGCGGACTCATCACAAAATCTGTAGGCTCTCCGACCAGGCTATCCTCACCTATCATCTCAGCGATCTTTGCAAACGCCTTAACAACTTCGGGATGATCGCCCAGAACACGACCATCAGCCAACTGGATCTGATTAAACACTTCTGGATCTTCCATAACTGTTTGACCAGCGGAGCGCGCCATATTCAATCTAGCCTCAAAGTTTGGCCCAAATTCCTGGCGCAACTGTTGTTCGCCCTGGAACCTGGCCTCCTCTGCGCGTTGCTCAAACGCTTGTAGGCCATTCGTTACTTGTTCCTCATACAAGCTTGCCACTGCCTGGGCTTGCTTGTTTGATAATCCCATCTCATACGCCTTGTTTCTGAACGCTTCGAAAGAAATTTCGTCGAAGATTTCAGTGCGTTCCAGCTCATAGTTTGCTGGATCTGTTGGCGCTCCCAGCTCCTGGTAAACCGCGCGGATCTCATCATCCGTAGCGTTTGGCCCAGGCTTTGCAATCTTGTTTGCGCCTATAAGTTTTTGTGCGTTGAGATGAGTTTTTGCAAAATCATTCAATGTTTCCCACTTATTGATAAGCGGGTTTTGTCGATAGACCTCATCAAGACCGTCCATCCAGCTCCCTTGTGGCGCCACTTCTGGCGCGGGCGCTGCAACTGGTTCTGCCGCAACAGGCTCTGCCATTACTGGCTCGGCTGCTACTGCCTCAGCTGCAACTGGTTCAGCGACTTGTTGAGATCCTGTATCTAGGGTTGTCTCCTCGCTCATAGTATTTCCTATCTAGGTTCTTGTTCCTCGGACAACATTCTGACGATCGTAAGCACAGCGGCTCGTTGCCCTTCCTGGAACGCGGATTGATGTGGATCGCCAGAAACGAAAGTGGTTGTCTCAAAAGAGAACCTTCTCTTGAGATCACTCAGTACTTGCTCCCCATCATCGGTATTAAATGTACGTCGATAGGCGAGTTTTAATTCTTCTATTTGCTTCATATCTGACCACGCTCTCGCGCATCAGACGCTACTTTCAGCACAGGAGCCGCTTTATTCAGCTGTTCTGCCAGCGCCATATCTTGCTGTGCCTGTGCTTGCGCTGCCTGGGCTTCAGCTCTTTGGCGCCGTAAATCACGAACTTCCGTATTACTACGGATAACCCGCGCTGGGATTCCCGTGACTTCAACCAGGTATTGAACCAGCTTGTCATCATCCAGGTAATCCATAACAGGCGCCACCTGTTGCATTTGCATCAACACCTCGAACCCGCGCAGCATAGACTGTAGATCAGTCATTTTCTGCGCTTTGGCTAGTGGTGAAACATATTCGATGTCGATCTCTTGCCCCTGTAGCTCCTCAGGCGCGGCAGGGAGGAGACCGTTCCTGAGGAGCAATGCAAAGGATCGGGAGATAAGGGGCTGTAACAGCTCCGCTTGCAAACGGCCCAGGACAGGCCCGAGGAGGCGCATTTTCTCCTCATTCCTCTGCAATACTTCCGTAGCGGTCATTGCTGGGCCATTTGCCATGAGAAGCTGATCGACGAAAAACGCCTGGCGTATCGCATTCCTACGCTGTTCTTCCATGTTTAAGCCTAGCGGATTGTTTGCTCCAATCTGCAACGGTTCCAATCTGTCCCTAGTTCCAGTGCGATAGAAGTTCAATGCGCCTGGCGTTGTGCGTACAGGCAGCATAAATCCATCATCAGGAACCATAAGAGGGGGATCAATCTGCTTTTGCGCAGCTTTGATCGTCGTTTCCGACATTTTGTTTAGCATTTTCGTGTCAGGTAGCGCATTCATCGCTGGGCTGCGCCCATATGTTGACACGCTATCCTTAACAAATCGCGTTACCATAAACGGAAATTCGTCAAATCCGCTCTCACTAAGCAGCTGTCTACTACCAGATGTATAGTAAATAGACGCAATAGGCTTGTTTTTAGCCGCCCGTCCCTTTGCATTTGGACGCGGAAACACTGCATGAACAATGTCATGCTCTTTGTATGGCTCTTTTTCCAGGTCTTTCTCGACCTCACGCGGCAAATTATCTTCACCGAACTGCATGGCGATCGCCCGCGCAGTCAATTTAAACTTGCGGTAAACCGTATCAACCGTCCCATCCTGGTTCTCAGAAACGCAGATCTCGGCGATATGGCGGGAACTAAACCGCAATCCATCGTCAATACCCTCGATGTAGAATGCAGCTGTACCAAAAACCACCAGGTCATAATACAACTCATGGATCTCTTGTTGAAAGTTAGATCTATGAAACGCCTGGTACATCTGATCGATGCAAACCTCTAACCACTCGTTAGCCGCATCATTCTGTTGCAGCATTGGATCCCGATAACGCATAGAAAACCAGGGGGTGCTGGGGGAAGTAAGCATTCCATGCAAGCTAGACGCTAATAGCTCGACCGCATGAACGGCAGTACCATCGTATAACAATTCAGTACGTTTATCGCCCTGGGGGCGCTTCTTGGTTATGTCATCGTTACGGGGCAGCATATAATAAGCAAGCTCTTGCCAGTGGCTTTCTGATTGTGAACGCTGCGATTGTAGTGTTTTATATCTACGATCGAGCTGCGCGATCATTGGTAATACTTCTGCCATCACATCATCCCGTAACTTGTCATTAAACTTTCGCGCTTCTTACGCTTATTCCCGCCCCGCATACGTCCAGCCATACTTTGATTTAGACGTTCTAGGGGATCTACCGTTGCATTACGGTTTTTGTTAGCGGGCTGGGCAGACCGTTTACCCATAACGCCCGCCATATTCTTTGGCTTGCGGCCCATCATGCGATCAATCCTTGCCCAACCAGGCCACGACGACGACGAAGCAATGATGTATCCTCAGTCAACAAACCGCGTCCCGTTGTTAGAATTGTAGAACGGCGCCCTTTTTCATAGAAGCTAATAGCCTCATCCTCAGCGGGGCCAGTGCTTACTTCACTTGCAGCTGCCGCCTCAGCCGTTCCGCCAGCTGCCGTGCCTACGGAAGTTTCTGGGGTATAGGGGGTTGTATCAACTGTTGTATCAGCCTGGGTCGCAACATCGTCTTGCACAGAAACAACGTCATTGATTGTTGTATCAGGCCCGCCAGTAGGGGACGTTGTATCCACAGGTGTCGCATCAGTCTCAGGCGTATCTACCGCTGGAACATCAGGAAGCTCCATAGCCTGAGCTTGTGGTTGAGGGTACATCAAAGACGCGCCAACAACAGCACCCGCTGCCGTAGCAACCGCCGTGCCAGTAACGCCCAGGCCCACCGCTGTAGCTATACCATAGCCAACCGCGCCGCCGCCAATGCCACCAAGTATAAGAGGTGCTGCCGCTGCCATCTTCTATCTCCTATGCTGCAAAAGGATTATAATCATTCATCGCTTGTTTCTGAGGAACCTGGATACGGTTCCCGCTTTCTCGCAAACCAACCGCCAAATACCTAAAAGCATCCGCTGCGTGGCTCGACCAATCGTGTACAGGTGACGCCCTAAAGCTTCTAGTGCGCTCGTTATACGCCCTGTGATACTGCCGCAGACATTCCAAGCCATGTTTACACTTCTCTCTATCAAACCATAAACGCGGAATAAGCATCTGCGCTGCATGGATCCCATCCTCGATCGGCAACTTCGGAACAACCCGAAAGTTCAAACCAAGATCCCACGCAATCTCGCGTCTACTTTTTCCAGTACCCAACTCCCGCACCTCAATATCGTGGGGTGCATTGTGTTCACCGTAGAGGTAATTCTTAGAAGAAAGTACCTTACAATAGTGAGGTAGTCCTTCGCCCCGTGCCTCGTAGTAATCAATCACATGCACAGCGCGCCCAACCGTCTGGGTGAAAAATATGCTAGTGCTATCTCCAACTCCGAGATCCCACCAGGTGTCAACCCGAACTGAGGGGTCGTAGGGTACGTTGGTAATCCTACCATCCGCACTCGCTTCCTCCAGCTCCTTACCATAAACCGCACCAGGCACATTCGCATTCCAGCTGCACTCAAATTCCTGGGCATACTGATCCGCTGTCATCATCGCCTGGGCAGCTTGCAATTCCTCATCATCAAGCAATCCAGTTTCCGAAGCCTTATAGATCGCACATAGCCAATCATCATTCCCAGCAGCTTCCTCATATTTTTCATAGAAAGCATTATGACCCTTAGGCGTACCGATGAAACAACACCACCCCTTGCGATCCGAAAGCGCGGGTCGCAAGATCTCAGGAAACACATTCTCAGGCATGTCGGCAACCTCGTCCATCACACACCCGTCCAGGTAAATCCCGCGCAAGCTATCTGGGTTTTCCGCACCGAGTAGCGAGATCCTCGCGCCAGTAGGCAGATCACACCGCAATTCAGTCTCATGGAACTTAACGCCAGGGATCTTTCCAGCGAACTGTTTTATATAATCCCAGGCAACGTTCTTTGCCTGGCGATACGTGGGGGCCATATACGCAAGCCTGGGGTTCGGCTTATCGCACATTAACGCAGATCTCAAAATATGATTGATCGCCCAAACCGTCTTGCCAAAACGGCGATGACATACAACTACACCCCAGCGCTTCTCTTGCATCTCATTATGCAACTTCAGCTGTAGCTCTCTAGGCTCATACGGTATCTCAATATGCATCAGTGCTTGCTCTCATCGTCAAACTTCAAAAGACCTATGTTCGTCAACATCTGCTCATAAACATCTATCAGCAGTACAGCTGCCTCATACTGCGTAGTCGCTGAGGAGCCTTCTACGACCATCCTGCGCAATTCGTTAATGTGACCTAGCAAGGCAGTGTTTTCGGCTTTCATAGGCTCTCTCAGGCTGTGTGAGGGGCAGATACTATAGGTCAGGTATATTATGGCTTACGAGGAGGCGGGCGGTTTCGCGGAGGGTGGGGGTCGGCAGGTCGCAGAAATTTAACATAATTCACATTATCGGATAATCTTATCGAGCAAAAACAATAGCTTAGCCAGCTATGCGGATTATGCATGGATCGAGCTGTGATTTTGCCATGCGCTTGCTGCATATCACAGGCCATTTCTGCCCTTCGCGCGCGTAGCTCGGTCACGCTGGATGTATGGTCTCACTCTCCTAGTGCCGAACCAGAACGTCTTGCTCCTCCTCCTCATTGGCATTCACTGCCACATCTCCACCAGCCCAGCTGATCGTGATAGCTGTGTTTGTTGGTTGATCTTCTTTCTTGTCTCGGATCCCAAATGGCTGGTTGCGCGCAGCTGTCCACTTGAGTGTTTCGATCTCCAGGCGTCTGCGTTGCACCTCTGCATTGAGCATACGCGGATCCTCGACCTTTGGCAGCTCTGCCATTGCTAACCCGTTCAGATGGTCTGCGTACCACTCGGCCTGTAGTATGCGCGCTTTGCGATACATTTCCCAAATGATCTCATCTGCCTGGACTGCGCGCGTGACGCTGCGATAGCTTGGCATACCTTTGGTCTTTGTAATGTCCATCAGTGTCTCGCCCTCAGCAAGACGATCGCAGATCTTCTGCATTATCTCGACGGTGACGGTTTTACTAATCATGGTTATTCCTATGAAAAAGCCCCAGCTGTTTCAGTGCGAGACCTAGAACAGCCAGGGCGAGTTTGAGGCATAATCGCACACAGGCTAGATGGTGCAAAAATGATAAAGACACAACATCTTGCGATTATACCATAAATCTACGTCATTTCGGTATTTTAAGCAATAGATATATATTTTTTTACATTCATCCCTTGACAGTATCTGTCTCATGCTTTAAGTAAGGTCATGTGGTTGAGCGTTGCTCCCACGATTTTCCCAACCAACTACGGAGTTCGATCATGGAGTTTGATCTTCCCCCTGGTGCTTTTAACGGCGGTCATTGCGGCGTCCAAGCTGTTGCTGTCGTTGCCGACATAAGCCTAACCAAATGCTTCCGCGTGTTCCAAGAAACATGCCCAAGCTTAAAGCGTAAGCGTCGCTGGACTGGCGGCACCTTCTGGGGCCAGCGCATTAAGGTTTTGGATAAGCTAGGCGTTAAGTACGAGCAACTTAATCCTTTACATACTAAGGGCATTACCTTGCAGCGTTTCGTCAAGGACGTTGCCAATCCCAATCATGTCTACATGGTTACTACTACTGGTCACGTTCAGCTGGTGCGCGGCGGCAAAGTTCTCGATCAGCGCGGCGTCAAAGACATTACCGAGTTCTGGGGTCGTCGCAAGAAACTAAGCCAGCCTGTTTTGCGCATTGATGTTGCGGAGGCCATCGAGGCTTTCGACATTGCTGAGGCACAGACCTTCGGCCTTCCACTATTCGATCACAAAGGAGAAATCTAATGAGTGCTTATTTATGTAATCCTGAACACATCGGCGTTCTTGCCAATGCAATGTTCCGCAATGACGTCCGTTTGGGGCATCAGCCCAACAGCCCACAAAAGATGGCAGCGGCGTTAGCCAAAGCTAACTGGATCAGCATCGAGGCGCGTTACCCTGGCGATAACTTCATGCTTGGCGATCAGACCTTCGAGGAATACTGCGAGGCTTGTAAGCAAGAAGCTTACCGTCCCGATCCCGATCTAAAGCCTATGGACTTCATCGGCATTGCTCAGTGCTTTGCCTACCAGGCTTGTGAGGCCAAAGAGTTTCGGGAAGCCAATTACTTGAGCGACCACCTGGGCGATTGGCACGTTAATCAGTTCATCATGGCAATGGTTCGCCAGTTGCCTGGCTATGGCGATGCTCCTTGGAGCTACGAACGTAAGCCTGATGCGCCTGAGGTTTTGGATCTTGGCGCCATGATGATGCAATAACCTTGACAGATACTGTCTCAATGTTTATGTAAGTTACGGAGGTTATATGAAATACATACTCAAGAAAATCGCTATGTACGGTAACAACACTGTCGGCGTCTACAAAGATATGGAGGCGGCAGTAGCCGCCAAAGTAGATCTCCAGGCTATGACCTATGACGAATACTTTATCGAGATCATACCTGTAGAAAACAATTACCGCATCACTGGATTAGGAGTTTAACACATGGGAATGCACGTAACAGTTTATCGAAGCGCAGACAGCGACTATGACTGCACCAACGGCGGCGCAAGTAGCTATGCCACAGAACTTTGTTTGACCAATGTTGATGGCCCCTGGGAGCCAACAGACAAGATCCCAGCTGCAAAGCTTGTCGTGCGGGACGTAGGCGGCAAGACACTTAGCATTGTGCCTGACGATGTAGCAGACAAATGGCACATGTTTGGCGGTAACTACGCTGCGACCAGCGACAGCCGCTTTGGCGAAGCTTGCTACAAAATGACAGGTCAACGGTGGTACGGCGCCGTGCCAATCCACGATCGTGTAGAATAGGAGAACAGCACATGAAAGAACTTTACGATATGATGGCAGCTGACAACATGCGTCCGACTGCTAAGGTTACAAAGCAGATCAATGGCCTGGTTGCCCGTTACAACAAAAAGAGCGTTGACCAGGCAATCAAGACCAGCCGTGAAAAGATCAGCGGCAAAGAAGCAAAAGCAATACATGCATTGTTGAAAGGACGTGGCTGATGCAAGTGTGGAATTATCCAAAACCGTGTAATTGGTGCGGAAAAAAAGCAAAGAAACATTTTGCGCGTTATCGTGATCCTTCGCCCTACAATGGTAACTTAAAGGTAATTCGCTCTGATAAGCATTTCGACAATTATGTTGCAACTCTATGGGATGGAGAAAGTTACGCTCACAAGCATGACTTTTTCTGCACTGACAAGTGCGCTGTTGCTTACGCCGAGGCAGTAGCAAAGGGTCAATACTATGGATAGCTGGAAAGACTTTATCCAGGTGATTAAATCAATCACCCTGGGCGACATAATCGGAGCGCTTTGCCTGGTCGCCATGCTCTACATGGGCTTGTTCCTTGCATTGATCTACCAGTAACAGCCCACAACAGCCAATCTAAGAGCCGCCTAGTGCGGCTTTTTTTGTCTTGTACTCCATTGCCCGTGCGTGATGCTTTTGGCTCTCCCTGCGATCATCTATGCGCCAGGTCAATCTTACCAGGGCAGCTGCATATTCTGCCTTCACGCTATGCCTGGAACATCCCAGCATCTTTGCAAGCTTAGTCCACTTCGGCCCACGCTGCCTTCCAACCTGGCTATGCGCTACAGCCCAGACCAGCTTTCGATCGTCTGCGTCCAGCTTCAAGCCAAGATCCAGGGCAAGATCTAGTCGATCTACCTGGTCGGCAGTAGGCTGCACTCGGATCCTCTCAACATCAGACCAGCCATACGCAGACCAGGACTGCACATAATCGGGCCAGCTGCTCATTTTCTGTTTACGAAAGGCACCAGGTAAAGCCCGCTCAGTCTCAGCTGCTTCAAAAAACAAAATGCTTAAATCGTCTACCGTCATTTTCTTAGGATCGATCTGCATAGTATTCCTCGACCTGTTGGCAAAACTTAGCTTGCTCCATCGGATCCAAGCTTTGCAGATGTTTCGTTGCCTCGATAAACATATCCGTACTTAATTTCATTCTAAGCAGTTTCAAAACTTTTTTGATACGAAAGCCCAGCGGATCTTTCCTGGCTTCTTCTCCAGCCTTCTTGTACTGCGGAGACATTTTGAGAAGCGTTCGCCCTATATAGTTATTAACTTTATAGTTATTATCATAGTTATTATTAGTTACTGCTTTATAAGAGTTATTAACTATATAGTTATTAACTTCTAAGTTATTATCTCGCCCTGGCGGTCTCGCGTTAGCGTACAGCTTTTTTCTCATCCGTCAACCCTCAAATAATCTGCGTCTTTTCTTCGGTTCATTGCGCTTCTTCTCGACCAGGTTTTGCCAGCATTCATGTCTGTCAACAGGATCGCAGATCAGTTCGCCAGAGGCCAGGATAACCCAGCCCCCCAGCTTTACGTCATGGATCCGATCGCAGCTTACGCAGCCGTTTACATCTGCATTGCTTTGAAACCCGCTGCGTTTAGCTTTCTTCTTGCTCATCTTTCACCACGTATCCGTAGCCAGCGCAGTCCTCGCAAGTTGTAAGCACCGCCATCTTGAAGCCGCCGTTCACGTAATCAACGACAGGCGCCTGGGCATCGACGCTTCCGCTGCCCAGGCAAACCTTGCATTCCTCAGCTGGTTCCTCAAACCGACGACCCTCTGGGCCATAGAACACAAAGTTAGCCTTCCCATTGTTTATCTCTAAGCCACTAAATTTCATGGAAGTGATCTCCACTTGATGCATTGCTTGTTCCAGGGAGTTAATCCGCGCTGCCCACTGTCCTCAATCTTGCCAGCGTTTTTTAGCTCAGTCAGCCTGGGACGCACGGAAACCTCAGGAATTGCGAGAAATTCTGCGCACTCATGCGAAGTCAGTGGCATAGGAACCTTCTGCAAAAGTTGCAGCACTCGATCCCGAATATTCATTTTGCCCTTGTAGTTGCTGCGCGCAGCCGCCTCGCTTGTGTCAGTCTTTTGATAACCGATCTTTTCTTCTGTGTATGGCATTAGCTTTCCTTTCTTTCATCCAAAATGTTATAAATTGTTCTGTTGATCTGTATTTGATCTCGAAATAAATCGTTGAAGTGTTGCAGTTGGCGTACAATCATCACTAACGCTTTGCCTTTTTCGATTTCATTTGACATCGATTTCACAACAAATTCCTCTATTTCTTTTTCGTTATCCATCCAATCCATTCTAAAAATGCCTCATAAGTTTCCAGGGGAAGCACTACCAGGGTGCGCTCCCGATCTTTGCGAACGAACAGCATATCACTATCGTCCTGGTCGAGCGCATCATATAGATCCTGGTACGCTCTCGCTCTGCGTTTACACTCAGCTGTAAGGGCCAGCTGTGGCCCCAACTTTATGTCACTCGCATAGTTTCCTTTCATTGCACCAGACAACGGGATCCGCTCGGCTTCTACACCTCGATCCCTGTGCCAGTTTACAATTTCCCGCTCGTAGGCTGCGCCTTTATCTCTTGCTGCTTTCCCGCCCATAGATCACCTGTAGAAATCGTTAGCTGTAACTTCGCCCAACGTGCTTTCATGGATGATTGCCATGAACTTCGGGCTAGGTATCATTCGATCTTTGTGATCTTTCGGCAAACACCATCTGCGCGCTACCGTGCCATGAGCCGCACCCAATTTCTTTGCAAGCTGTGGGTAGCTCAGTTTCTTTTTGTTTCGCCATTCTTCTAATGTCATAAAAAACCCCTTGAAATGTTTTTCAGTATTTAATACGGTTAGACACAATCTGTCAAACGGAAGTTAAACACATGGGCATAAATAACAGCAAAAATTGGGCGTACAGCAAAGGATATTACCACCATTCTCAGCCAAGTACCCCAGATTATTACACTTTTTTCCAGAAAGGCGTCATGCGCCCAGCGCTATCAAATGCGTTAAAAGTTATCAGTGACGAGACAGATGGCGACAAAGCCCAGGCAGAAACATTGCTGCAACAATCAGGATACTATCGAGATTACCGCAATAAGATCCAGTACAACGACAACATCAATATGTGCAGCGGTCGCGCTGTAGAGTATTACTGTGACCTTATGTTAATCGAGGGAGCAATGCAGGGGGAGGCATATCGAGAGGCGCTGAACGTGCTAACTTCTTTGCACACTGGATCCTGGATTGACCAGGACAAAACAAAAGCGCAGATCGAAGGGCGCCAGCTGAACCGATACAACGAAGAAGGCAAGGCGCAGAGAAACAAAGATGAGATTGGCAAGTGCGAGTTTGAACTTGTATGCGAAAATGCCCAGGCGGGATTGCGTGAAGCTATGCAGGGCGCCAACCAAATCATCGGACAGACCGAGCTGCGCGGCAAGTTACCTGGTTGCGAACTAGATTACCTGGGCTTCGGAGACTACCAGGAAGGCGCCGTTGAACTAAAGACGCAATGGGATACTGGTGTCGATACAGATAAACCCAGGGCAAACTCATTGCCTAAAGAAATTAAGCAGATGCATTTGTTGCAGCTTGCGGGATACTGGAACATCACAGGCAAGATCCCCAGGATTGTTTATGCAAACCGCTTAGGATATGTTGTGTTTGAGGCAACAATCGAACAGCTAGAATATGCGCTACAGGATGTTACTGCGGCGTGTATGCGGCGAGAAAAACTTATGATGGTTACAGATAGTGTAGAGCAACTTCTAAAACTTTGTGACCCTCATTTCGGAGACAGCTTTGTGTGGCGGGATCTACATCCTGACGTACTGCGCAAAGCAAAAACACTTGCGGGAGTAACAAGATGAAAGAACTAATCGAGGCAATGTCCGAGGTGAACGATCTCAATCGAACACACGGCGTTACACAAAGAGGCGGCAAAAAGTACACCGAAGTATTTATTCGTGTGGAAGCGCTGCGCAAAACATTCGGGACAAGCCTGGGCATTGAGACAGAGATCCGCGTCGATGATGGGCATCGCGTAGTTGTCCAGGCGTATATCAAAAACGAACAGGGCATGACGATCGGCAGCGGAATTGCTGAGGAGATACGCGGATCCTCAAACGTAAACAAAACATCGGCAATGGAAAACGCAGAAACATCAGCCGTAGGCCGCGCCCTGGCATCGCTTGGTTTGCATGGCGGGCAGTACGCTAGTGCGTTCGAGTTAGAAGTGGCGGCGAATAATAAAGAAGCTATCGCACAGCAAAAGGTGCCAGTTTCACCCCAGCCACAGCCTAACTTGACACCCCCTAACCCTGTTGACGAATTGCGCGCAGCGGATGAAGAATTTACCAGGCAAAGAATTGCAGAGATCCAGGGTATCAATACTCTGGATGAGCTGAAGCAATGGGATGATTATTTTAGCGATCAACTAGATCGTCTAAACCTAAGTTGTCCTGACCTATATAAACAAATCGAACTAGAAGCTAACAAAAGAAAGGCGTTCTTATGAGACCACAACTAGGCAACAACAATTTGCAGATCCAGGGATTTATGAACAATGGGCAAGCTGTAGACATGGCAGCTGCGGCCTGGATAAACGAGCCGAAAGAAATGAAGGGTGATCCAGCTGCCCAGGCTGCGATCCAACAGATCCACGATATTATGTTGCAGCACCGCCTGACCGTAAACATTTCTATCCAGGCAAAGCAGGGAGAGGAGCGCGGATCCTGGCCTAAGATCGGATCCTGGAACCTGTTTCCAAACCGCAAGCCAGAGGATCAACCTCAGCAACCACCGCAACAAAACTATCAACAGCCGCCTCAACAGCAACAGTGGCAGCAACAACCAGCTCCACAACAACAGCCACAACAGGCTTGGCAGCAACCACAACAGCAACCAGCGCCGTGGCAAAGATAGAAAGTTACAAAGAGTTAGCGGCTCGGCATAGACAAGAGCTGCATGAATTAATCGAAAGCGTCAATAATTTATACATGACTGACGCTGCGAGAGAGCTAGACATGGATCCACGTTCGCTGAGAAAGTGGGCCTATGAGCTTGGTATTAGGTTTCCGAAGCGATACGGGGCAAAATACACAAGCATCAAAAAAGATAAGAGACCAGGCGTGAGATCGAGCGGGGTATCCGTACAGCCAGCGCCCTGGGAATAATCGTGTGGGTGGCGTTATATATGGACGAACTATAACTTGGGCTTGGGAATGCCACCACCCACCAAAACAATCTAACAAACTGAGAGGCAGAGGCAATGACAACTTACTATATCTTTACAATTATTTACATGCTGAACGGCTATCAAATGGAAAGCCATATCCTGGTGAACAGCGCAGACAAATGTTACGAGCTGGTGCGCGCAGCTGAGGAAATATCTAACGTGTTACCAGCTGATATTTTATGCAAGGATACAGGCACAGTGTCTGCATCGCTCAAGCCAAAGCTACGGCCTGAGTAATTATTTTCCGTAGCCTTTGTCCATCATGGATTTCTTTTTAGGCTTTGTCTTTTTACCAGGCATTTCTACTTTCCTCATTGTTCCGTAAACATAAGCATCCTTACGCTCACCCGTTAAACCCATCTTTCTTGCCCTGGCTTCCAAGGCGCGATGCATTTCTTTAGGCATACTTGTCCTTCATTAATAATGCTTCAACAAATATCGATAGTTCATTTGTACCAGATGATGATTTTGCTTCAAACTGAAAGTCTGATTTTGGCGCAACGCGGAACGGGATCTGGCGATCGAACGTCTGCATGTCCGACTGAAATGTAGAGTTAGCCACGCGCAGTATGCGACCGTTACTGCTATCGACGCGATTGCGGTACGTAATATATTTGTTTGGGTTTACCGTTCCTGATGTAAGAGATATGCGAAAGATATACAGCGAGTGATCGGCTGGGACTGTGTAAAGACAAGCTTGCGTTGTCCCGATCTCAGCACCAATGAATGCGTAAACTGTGCCACCATTGCTCAGAGATATATCCCCAACGTTACTGCCTGACAGGATTGTGGCGCTGTTGATACGAAAAAAAGATTTAGTCGTTGTCACTGGTGTTGTGCCGTTGACCGTAATCAGCTCCGCGACAGTCTCGTAATTCTCATCGAGGCCACTGATAAAAATAACCATAGTATCGGACGCGCTTGTAGAAACAACATCCATCTGCAATGCGCTACCAGGGAAAACATATGTGCCTGTTCCGTTCCAGCATGTTTGGAAAGTTGTTCCCAAAGTTGGCGCATAGCCAAAGATGTTCTGGGGAACTAGCTCGTCATTGCGATCTGCCGCAATTTCTAACAGCGCATGTGGGCTGTCTATATCTTCGTGAAAGTATCCCATCAGGCTTTCTTCTTATTCATCATTGAGATCCGCTTCGCTTTTTTCTTTGCATCAGCTTTTGATGAAGCGCCCCAGGCTTGCAATGATTTAAGTAACCTGGTCGGTCTACCCTTCTCATCACGCTCTGGCCCCTTCATGTTTCCCATTCGCGCCAGGAAAGATGCACGGCGTGGGTTGTTGCCCTTCTTCACTGGTGCCTTAAGATTAGATCCAGGGTTCTCGCGCTCGTAAGATTTGCGGCCCTTTTCATTTAGGCCGCCGCTTGGGTTCTTACCTTCTTTGCGCTGCCATGCTGCCGACCTTGCCATGATTAACCCATCATCGATTTACGCTTAGGTTTCTTCGCAGTCTTTGCGCTGTCGGCAAAGTCTTTGGCGCTCGGCGCACCAGCCTCGCCAGGCTTTCTCATCTTCTCGCCAGATCCAGCTGCGATCCGCTTCCGTTTCGCGTGAATGTTTGCGTACAATCCAGGTTTCTTAGCCATCGATCAAACTCCTTTTTGGAAATGTGGCATGTCTGTGAAAACTCTACGGCCCTGGTCAGTGCGTACTTTCACCATGTCGTCATAAGCTTCTAGCGCCGTACCCTTCCATTCCAGGATGTTATCGATGTGCCAGGCACCGCCCCACTTCAGCTGTTCAACTCCAATCTCTTTTGCCGATTTAATTATTGTGTCGGCAAGATCATCATACAATGCAATCTCCCAACTTGCACGCGCACCAACATACGCAACAACGTCAAAAGCTTTGCCCTCGATGTGCTTGGATTTCATTGTGTGCGATACTTTCTTTTTGACCAGCTCACGCTGATCCTCGATTGTGCGCAGCCCACCCATCCAAGGGATCCCGAAATCGATAGGCGTAATTGTTATTGCGCGCTTGACGATTGCAACCAGCTCCTCGTCTACACCTTCCAGGCGCCCCAGGCTTGTCTTGCTTAGTTTGAACTCACTCATTTCTTTCCTCCAAAGAATTTAGACACAGCCCTTATTCCTAGCGATGATGCCACCACGGCTCCCAAACTCACTTGATACCAATCTGGCATGTTGGCGAGTGCAGCAAATCCATCGTCTACTATCTTACGACCCCAATCCCCACAGAATGCCAGGATCATGGGTATAGAAAACAGTAGCGTGATCCACTCGTCGCGCCA
>Ga0181577_10002243_pt1 | contig 15237 bp, 15 predicted proteins | sample 101ome_21_FD_132468 | JGI IMG/M metagenome (GOLD analysis project Ga0181577, IMG submission 132468) | Coastal salt marsh microbial communities from the Groves Creek Marsh, Skidaway Island, Georgia - 101413BT metaG (megahit assembly) | ecosystem: Environmental > Aquatic > Marine > Intertidal...
TAGTGCATAATGAAAGACAATGATAATGTAAAAAGCGATTACGATTATTCGCGCGAGACATACTACGATCTGATTGAGAAGGGTCGTGAAGGTCTTGAGGATATGATCCACGTGGCACGTGAGTCCGAGCACCCGCGGGCGTATGAAGTCCTTGCCGGTATGTTGAAGAATATATCAGACATCAACGACAAGCTGATGGATCTCAATAAAAAGCATAAAGACATCACCCAACCAACGAAAGACAGTAAACAGATAGAACATCAACAAAATATATTTGTAGGGTCGACTGCTGACTTACAGAGACTACTACAGAAAGAAAGTGAAGAGATCGATGTTACCCCAACAGACGAGTAGTTATCTCGGCAATCCAAATGTAAAACGTGATGGAGTTCAGCAAGAGTGGAAGCCTGAGCTTATACAGGAGTACGCGAAATGCATGAACGACCCTGTGTACTTTTGTGAAAAGTATGTTAAAGTAATTGCATTGGATAGCGGTCTTGTATCGTTTAACCTATATCCTTACCAAAGGGATATGTTCAACCACTTTCAGAACAATCGATTCAATATTGTTCTTGCATGTCGCCAGTCCGGTAAATCAATATCTGCCTGTGCTTATCTTCTGTGGTATGCGCTATTTCACTCAGAGAAAACAGTTGCGGTCATGGCAAACAAAGGTGCGACAGCACGTGAGATGCTTGGTCGTATCACATTGATGCTTGAGAATATACCGTTCTTTCTACAGCCTGGATGTAAGGCACTCAACAAGGGATCGATTGAGTTTAGTAACAACTCACGGATTGTTGCTGCAGCGACCTCTGGTTCCTCGATTCGTGGTATGTCAGTTAACCTCCTGTACCTCGATGAGTTTGCGTTTGTCGAACGTGCAGCAGAGTTTTATACATCAACCTATCCGGTTGTATCATCAGGTAAAGAAACAAAGATTATCGTGACGTCAACCGCTAATGGTATCGGTAATGTTTTTCATAAGATATGGGAAGGTGCAGTCCAAGGAGTCAATGAATTTAACCCGTTCCGTGTGGACTGGTGGGATGTTCCAGGTCGAGATGATGCATGGAAAGCGCAGACAATAGCAAACACTTCTCAGTTACAATTCGACCAAGAATTTGGCAATACCTTTTTCGGTACAGGCGATACACTCATCAATGCCGAAACACTGATGAGCCTCCGAGCTCATAACCCTATTCGAACCCTTGAAGCGGGAGACCTTCTCGTCTATAAAGAGACGACTAAAAAACACGAATATGTTATGACAGTAGATGTATCAAAAGGAAGAGGTCAAGACTATTCTACTTTTAATTTGATCGATATTTCAGTCCGGCCTTTTGAGCAGGTCGCCGTGTATCGCAATAACACTATCTCGCCTATACTCTTCCCTAACATTATATATAAGTACGCGAAAGTCTACAATGATGCTTACATTGTCGTTGAGTCAAATGATCAGGGATCTGTTGTGTGTAATGGCTTATACCACGATCTAGAATATGAAAACCTACATGCGTCTTCATCAGTCAAAGCATCAGGCCTTGGCATCGAGATGAATCGAAAAATCAAGAGGCTTGGCTGCTCAGCTATTAAAGATATTCTAGAAAATAGTAAGCTTAATATTGTCGACGAGCACACGATACTTGAGATATCTACGTTTGAGGCAAAGGGTACAAGCTATCAGGCAAGTACTGGAAACCACGATGACCTGATGATGAACCTAGTCATGTTTGGATATTTTGCTTCGACACAATATTTTGGAGAGATGACTGATATCAATCTAAAGCAAATGATGTTTGAGCAAAAGATGAAAGAAATAGAAGAGGATATTGTTCCATTTGGATTCATCGATGATGGACGTGATGCACAACCAGTAGAGCCAGACTCTAAGTTTGGTTGGGCCGTAGAATTCGACCCAAATCTATAAATATATAAATAATAGTGAATTGAAAACTTCAGCCGTATTATGAATTCATATCATTTATAACGAGGAAAAAGACAATGGCACTTTTTGCACCTTCAGAATCTCCGGCGGTTGTCGTAAGGGAGATTGACCTGACTGGTGGCGTACCTAACGTCCAGTCAACTACTGGAGCATTTGTCGGAAGTTTCACCTCAGGACCAGCTAATAAACGTGTGCTCATATCTAATGAGGCTGAATTAGTTAGTACCTTTGGTGCGCCTGACGACTCGAATGCAGTAGATTTTTTAACCGCAGCACAATTTTTAAGATTCTCTGGATCTTTATACGTAACAAGGGCGATCGATACATCAACAGCTAAAAACGCTGCTGACAGTAGTAGCGCTACATACTTTGCAGATCAAGATGCATTTGATGGATATGGCGGAGGCGGCCGAGTTTTTGCACGTGACGCTGGAAGATTAGGTAATTCTCTTGCTATTAAAGTATATCAAGCCGGAAGTGCGACAGCCTTCTCATCTTGGGCATATGCTAATAGTTTCGATCGAGCCCCGACTAGTTCTCCATCTGCAGTAGCAGCAGGATCAACAGGCGATGAATTGCACTTAGCAGTTGTTGATAGTGATGGTTTAATCAGCGGAACTAAGGGTACTGTACTAGAAACGTTCCCGAACCTCTCGCAGCTCACTGACGCTAAGAACGATGAAGGGAAATCAGTTTTTGCTAAGACTGTAATTAATAACACGTCTGAGTACATCTATCTTAATAATATCCCTTCTCTAGCTAGTTTTGGAGCAACGACGGCGCTCGACACAGCTTATGGTGAGACAGATACTCCGTTAAGTCTTGCTTTGACCGGGGGTCATGACGGCGGTGATGGCACAAGCTTAGCTGCTGTACAATCAGGATGGGACCTTTACGAAGATAAAGATCAGGTAGAAATCGACTTCATGATTGCAAAGAACATGGGGGACTCGGCAGATCAAGTTACGTTGGTTAACGATCTAGTAGCAACGGCACAAGCAACTCGAAAGGATTGTGTTGTTGTAGCATCACCACATAGTAGTACAATTGTTGGTGTAACATCTGATGCAACAAAAGTTACTAATATGGTAACTTTTGCAGATCAGTACACCAGGTCTTCTTACCTCATTGTAGATGCTAACTATCTAAAAGTATACGATAAGTTTAACGATAAGTATAGAAACATTCCTGCTTCTGGAACAGTTGCTGGAATCATGGCAGCCACGGATATCAACCGTGCAGCTTGGTTCTCGCCAGCTGGAGCTAGACGCGGACAAATGCTTGGAATTACGTCTCTCGCATTCTCACCATCAAAAGCTCAGAGAGATACTCTCTATAGAGCTGGTTTGAATCCGATTGCGAATATTCCTGGACAGGGATCACTTCTCTTTGGAGATAAGACATTCCTAGGAAGAGTATCGGCTTTCGACAGAATCAACGTAAGACGTTTGTTCTTGATTCTTGAGAGAGCGATTGGAAGGGCAGCACAACAAACCTTGTTCGAATTCAACGATGAATTCACAAGGGCTGAATTTGTAAACATTGTTGAACCAGTGCTTCGTGAAGTACAGGGTAGACGAGGTATCACAGACTTCAGAGTCGTATGTGATGATACAAATAACACTGCTGCAGTTATCGACCGTAATGAATTTAAAGCTGACATCTTTATTAAGCCAGCACGTTCAATCAACTTCGTAACATTGAGTTTCGTAGCTGTAAGAACTGGTGTGGACTTTGAAGAAGTCGTAGGCACAGTGTAAGGAGATAAAAAATGGCAGTTTTAGGAGTCGATGACTTTAAATCAAAACTGAGAGGTGGAGGCGCACGTCCCAATCTATTTAAGGTGACGATGAACTTCCCTGGATACGCCGATGGAGACACTGAGCTAACATCATTCTTATGTGAAACAGCACAGCTCCCCGGTTCAACTATGGGAACGATTGTGATTCCTTTCAGAGGTCGACAGCTAAAGATGGCTGGTGACCGTACTTTTGCAGCATGGACTGTTCAGATCATCAACGATACAGACTTTGATGTTCGTAACTCCATGGAGCGTTGGATGAATGGTATTAATGCTCACTCAGCAAATACTGGTCTTGCTTCACCAATTGCATATGAAGCAGACATTCTTGTTGAGCAGCTTGATAGAGATGCTTCTGTTATCAAGAAGTATACTCTTCGAGGAGCATTTCCAACTGAGCTCAGCCCGATTGATTTAGCGTATGATGCGGTTGATCAGGTTGAAAGGTTCCAGGTAACCTTCGAGTATCAGTACTTCGAAACCAACACCACAACTTAGAAATATATAATAGGAAAGGGACCAGGTTAGCGCTTGGTCCCTCTTTCTACGAAAGGAAATAGTATGGCAGAACCAAGCAGAGGCATCAGGCTTTTTGGATTTGAAATCAAAAAGGCTGAAACAGAAGATCCAAAGAAGAAACCGTCAATTGTACCTGCGCGGGATGACGATGGTGCGGGATATGTCACTGCGTCTGGAATGCACTATGGTCAATATCTTAATATTGATGGTGATGATTCAAAAGACAATTATCAACTGATCATGCAATATAGAGGTGTAGCTTTACATCCAGAAGTTGACATGGCGATTGAAGAGATTGTGAATGAGTCAATTACGATTAATAATAATGAAATGATCACTGACATTAATCTTGATAAGATTGATATCTCAGACTCGATTAAAAAGCAGGTCAAAGAAGAATTCGATAACATCTACGGAATGTTAGATTTTAATGACTATGGTCATGATATATTCCGTAGATGGTATGTTGATGGAAGACTATTCCATCATCTAGTAGTTGATGAAGGCAATTTAAAGGCTGGTATTAAAGAGATTAGACCAGTAGACGCATCGAAGATGCGAAAAGTAAAACAAGTTAAAACGAAAAACGATCGTGAGACTGGTGCAAAACTCATTGAGAAAGTCGACGAGTACTTCATCTATCAAGAAAAACCAGGTGCTGCAAACTCAAGTGGAGTTAAACTCACAGAAGATGCAGTATCATACGTTACGTCTGGTCTTCTGAACGAGGATCGTAAGAAGATCGTATCATATCTGCATAAAGCGCTCAAGCCAATTAACCAGCTTCGTATGATGGAAGATGCATTGGTCATCTATCGTCTTGCACGTGCACCTGAAAGAAGAATGTTCTATATCGACGTAGGTAACTTGCCTACCGGTAAAGCTGAACAGTACATGAAAGATATCATGTCTCGGTATCGTAACAAAATTGTCTATGATGCAAAGACTGGTGAGATCCGTGATGATCGTAAACACCAAGCACTTCTAGAAGATTTTTGGTTGCCACGTAGAGAAGGTGGCCGTGGAACAGAGGTATCATCTTTACCAGGTGGTCAGAACTTAGGTGAGATTGATGACATCATATATTTCCAAAAGAAGATGTATCGTGCGCTCAACGTACCGGTTAATAGGCTCGAGCAAGAGGCTCAGTTCTCTCTTGGTAGATCATCAGAGATTACACGAGATGAGTTAAAGTTTCAGAAGTTTGTTGATCGGTTGCGCAGAAGATTCTCACAGCTATTCCTAAATATTCTGAAGAAGCAATTGATTCTGAAAGGTATTATTACAGAAGAAGATTGGAATAACTGGAAGACAGATATAGTTATAACTTATACAATGGATAACCATTTCACTGAGCTAAAAGACGCAGAAGTGCTTCGTGAAAAACTACAGCAGCTCGATCAAGTACAAAATTATGTCGGTGAGTATTTCTCGAAAGAGTGGGTCATGAAGAATATCTTGCATTTCAGCGATGAGGATATCGAGAACATGCAGAAAGAAATTAGCGGTGAAGGTGGTCAAGAAGAAGAGCCACAAGAAGAATCGTATGACTACATTGAATACCAAGACGAAGATGAACCAGCTCAGTTAGAAATAGAGGAAACTATAGACCACAATCTAAAAGAAAAAGAATTAGAAGTGTTGTCTAGTATCGCTACTGTACTGAAGAGTTAAGATGAAGACTATTATTAATGAAGCTCTTCTGGCTCTTGCCATCAAGAACCTGAAAGAAGATATCGCCGAGATAAAATCTCACCCACCGAAGAGAGGCAGACAAGGACCTCAAGGTGATCGTGGTGATATTGGCCCTATTGGTCTCACCGGAGAACAGGGCCCTCAAGGCGAGCAGGGCATTCAAGGTCTTATCGGTGAACAAGGCCTTCAAGGCCTTCAAGGATTACAAGGACCTGCTGGTCCACAAGGAGAGAAAGGAGATAGAGGTGATACCGGTCTTCAAGGGCCACAAGGCCCGTCCGGATTATCTGGACAGCAGGGAATACAGGGCCCACGTGGAGAGAAAGGTGAGGACGGAGAACGGGGGGCCATTGGTCCTCAAGGACCCAGAGGATTACCAGGTGATCGAGGTGTCAAAGGTGACCAAGGGGCGCAGGGGGCGCAAGGACTAAAAGGCGATCAAGGTTTTCCAGGGCCAAAAGGTGAACAAGGTGTAGAAGGTCCTCAAGGACCAGCTGGACCAAAAGGAGACCGTGGAGAGAAGGGAGAGAAGGGCGATACTGGTCCTCGGGGCCCTGAAGGTCCTACAGGACCAGCTGGGCGCGACCTAACTCTCCAAGATGCACAACCGGTATTCGATCAATATCAGACTGAATATCGTAGGTTTGTATCGAATGTAAATAAATCACTAGCTTCACTTGGTGGCGGTGGTCTTGGTGAACAAGACGTAATAAGTCTTATTAACACTATTGCTCCGACTCTTGTTGGAAGTGGTGGAAGCGGAACAACTGACTCAGCGTACCTCTCTGCTTTGCAACAGAGTTTAGTGCCAGCATTTGATTCTGTTTACAGTTTAGGTTCGCCGACTAAAAAATGGAAAGACTTACATTTATCTAATAGTACGTTATTTTTAGGTGAATTTGGTGTAGCAGCTTCAAACGGTGGTCTTGTTGTCACAGATCCTCAAGGAGTCGCGCAAGAGATAAGTGGTTCAACATTAAACAGAACCATATCAACGGAAATACCAGGAACAACGAATTTTGATTTACGGCAGACACAAGGTGATAGCGCCGGTGTATTTACTGAAACTGGACTTGGTGATAAAGACTTTGGACCGTTTGGAGAAGAACAAAGATCATTTTATGACTGTTTAAAGCCTGATGCAGCAACTGCTAGCTTAGATTTAGGTTCATTATAATGGTTATAAATAGTACAAGTATTTTAAAGGTTAGACGCGATGCCAACTAGTTTACAATTTAGAAGAGGTACTGCTACCCAGAATGATGCGTTTACCGGATCAGCTGGTGAGCTGACGATCGATACTACGAATAAAACAATTCGTGTACATGATGCTAGTACAGCTGGTGGTAATCGACTTGCGACTTATTCAGATCTTACTTCGGTCGCAGCTGCTATCGATTCTGCTGGTGTAATACTACTCATTGACTCTGCCTATGTTGCGGCTAGGACAACTACTGGCACGGACTCTTCTACTGTAAGCGCAATTATTACAGCCGACGTTGATGCGGCATTTGTTGCGGCTCTCGGTGCAGCTGCAATACCAAACTTGGCTACATCTAAAATTACATCGGGCACATTTGCAGATGCTCGGATCGCTGCTAGTAACGTAACTCAACATCAGGCAAGTCTGACTATTACTGAAAGTCAAATCAGTGATCTCGGCAGCTACATCACTGCTAGCTCAACTAACACTCTTACTAATAAATCTATCAGTGCTAGTCAAATTAATTCAGGAACATTTGACTCGGCGCGGTTGCCCGCTGGTACGTTTACAAGTAGTGGTGTTGATTCTGCTGCCGTAAGTGGATTAGTCGATTCAAGTTATGTTCAGCTTAGGCAAAACTTTGCTTATGCATCGTTGACCGGTGCACCAACAATACCGGCCCTTGATACAAACTTTGTTGACTCAGCTCGTGTGAGCTCAATTGTTACGGCTGATGTCGATGCTGCATTTGTAGCCGCATTAGGCACTTCTGCTATTCCTAATTTACCTACGAGCAAAATTACTTCTGGAACTTTTGACTCTGCAAGAATACCCTCATTGGCCGCATCAGATATTGTAACCGGTACTATTGATTCTGCTAGACTTCCTTTAGGTACTTTTAGTGGAGGATCAGGCGGAAGTGGTATTGATTCTGCGGCAGTTATCGGTTTAGTCGACTCAGCGTATGTCCAGCTTCGACAAGCAGCCGGTGGTGGAACTGATCCAATCTTTAAAACAATCTCGGTGGCCGGTCAGAGTGATGTAATAGCAGATACAACAACAGATACATTGACACTTGTCGGTAGCGGTGTTGCTATTACAACAAATGCTGGTACAGATACTATTACATTTACGGTTAATAGCGGTACAGATTCGAATGCAGTTATTGCCTTAATTGATTCTGCATATGTTCAAGCTCGGGAAACAGCACAAGATTTTGCTTATAGTTCATTAACTGGCGCGCCAACAATACCTGCTGTCGATACAGATTTTGTTGATTCAGCTATGGTAAGTTCGATTATCACCGCAGATGTTGATGCATCATTTGTTTCAGCCTTAGGCGCTAGTGCAATACCAAATCTAGCGACTAGTAAGATTACCTCTGGTACATTTGATTCAGCAAGGATACCTTCACTAGCTGCAGCAGATATTGTAACAGGAACACTTGATTCTGCACGACTGCCAGCTGGAGCCTTTACTGATGTTAATACAAATGTAGATTCAAATTTTGTTAAAACTGTAACAGGAATCGATGCTAGCACACTCGGTGGTCAGAACAGTGCGTATCACTTAAACTACAATAATTTTAGCAATACGCCAACTATACCAACACTTGGAAACGACTTTATTGATTCGGCCGAGGCAATCAGGTTAATCACTGCAAATGCAATTGATTCAAGCGTTGCTCTTGAATTATTGTTAGATTCAATTGAAACCATCGCGTTAATAGATTCAGCTTATGTCAGACTAAGACAAGATTTTGCTTATGCATCATTGACAGGTGCACCGACGATACCTGTCCTTGATACTAACTTTGTAGATTCTGCGCGAGTCAGTTCAATTATTACTGCTGATGTAGATGCATCATTTATAAACGCATTGACAATTGATGCAGATACTCTTGGTGGTCAAGCTGCTTCTACATATTTACAAACTACTGCTGACTTCCCCGATTCTTCTGGTGTCAACTCATTAATTGACACACGCGTTACTAATGCGTATCTTCGTGGGCTTATCGATGACTCGGTACTAACGGTCGATGGTAACGGATCAACTGGTGGTGTTACCATACAGGATGGCGGCATTAAAATTAACACAGGAACGGGCAGTGTCGCGTACGCAGACTTCTATTGTGAAGTTTCAAATGCACATAGAACAAGACTGAAGTCTGCCGCTCACTCAGCATATTCAGGAAATGTTGATGTTACACTTCCGACAACGACCGGGACACTAGCACTTACGTCTCAACTACCGGTCATTGATACAGACTTTGTGGATTCTGCACGTGTCAGTTCTATCATAACAGCTGATGTTGATGCAGCTTTTGTGGCAGCACTTGGTACATCAGCGATACCAAACTTACCTACTTCTAAAATCACATCAGGAATATTTGATTCCGCTAGAATTCCGGTGTTATCAGCTAGTGATATTGTAACAGGTACAATTGATTCTGCTAGATTGCCTACTGGTACATTTGGTGGTGGCGGGGGTGGATCATCACTTACGATACAAGAAGAGGGTAGTTCGCTTTCTACTGCTGCGACTACACTTAACTTTGTAGGTTCAGCTGTTACTGCATCAGGTACTGGTGCAACTAAAACGATCACAATTGTTGGTGGCGGTTTAGATTCTGCAGGTGTTAGAGATATCATTCAAGGAGACGCTGGATTAACACAATTTGCATATACCGTTACTTCAGCTAATACAACATCATTTAGCGGAAATGATAACAATGGAAACTCATTAAGCTATAACGCTAACACTGTTGCTGTATTCTTAAACGGTGTCTTGTTGGTAGACAGTGATGACTATTCAGCGACAAACGGTACGTCAGTGACTCTTGTGACCGGTGCGGATTCGGATGACGTTCTAACAGTATTCAATATTCCTGGTGGTAAAGGTTTAGACTCAGGACAAGTCAGTGGTGTGATTACTGCTGATGTAGATGCATCATTTGTTTCTGGTTTGGGAACTAGTGCAGTACCAAATCTACCAGCAAGTAAGATAACATCTGGTACACTTGACTCGGCCGTGTTACCAGCTGGAACATTTAGTAGTGGTGGTGGAGTAACTACCGGTAAAGCAATCGCCATGGCAATCGTATTTGGAGGATAATAAATGGCAGCACCTAATATAGTTAATGTAGCTACGATTACTGGCAAGTCAGCTGTTCAGGCTGTAGGCACGTCGGCAACCGCTATAGTTACAAATTCAGCATCGAGTAATAAAGTATTTAAAGTAAATGCTTTGTATGTGTCAAATGTTGACGGAACAAACAATGCTACGGTTAATATAGATTTGTACAGAAGTTCTACAGCATATCATATTGCAAAAACATTAAATGTTCCTGCAGATGCGACGATTGATGTTATCAGTAAACCCGTATATTTAGAAGAAGGTGATGCATTACGCTTGACCGCGAGTGCTGCGTCTGATATAGAAGCAGTTTGCTCTTATGAGGAAATCTCGTAAATGCCTCAGTATCCGTCGAGCCAAATATGGACTTTAAGGAATCACTCAAAGTTTGTACAGGGTGACCTGACATATCCAACGACTTCTGAAGCTTCATCTATTTTTAGATTGAGAGAAGCTTCTATGGCTCGATCATTAGGAATTTTTCCAAATGATGACATTGTAACTACCTCTGGTAAGGATTATGCTGACAGCTATATAGCAACAACCGGAGGATCAATAACTGTACATGGATCAACGTCTGGAAGTCTTAACACTGCAGTGGATGCCTTAAGTGACGGTGACGTACTTTTATTAAGTGCCGGATCATATACATTAACAGCTGTTACGACTGAAACGTATTCTAGTGACCCGATGCGCACGGTAAATGCACTAATTGCGGGTGATACAGACGACGCTAATGATGTTGTAATTGAAGTAACACACACATCAGCTCGGGGCCATCATGTGTTTGCAGATGAAGATACTGCTAGCTTAGCTCCAGACACCTATAAACAATATGCATTTATTCGTTTTAAACGTTTAGACACATCTGTTACAAACTATGTAAATGCTTTGTCTGGTGGAGTTGCAAGTTATAAAGCACATGGACGAATGGTGAATTGCATATTCGATGGTAACGCCGGAGATGTAAGTTGGATATATGATAACTCCCAAGGGACAGCACATGATGTTGCATATACAAGAACAACATTTATAAACTATGCCAACTGGGACCAGTCTTACACCGGAGGATCTGGTGCTATTGTGGTGAATAATTGTTTATTTGATGATACAACTAATGAAACAAAACAAGCTGGATCCGGTAGCCATACCATTGCGACTCTCACTGATTGTGTAAACAGTGCTACTATTCAATTATTAAATGGACAATACGATACAAATACATATTCGACAGCTGGACATTTATACATACCAAATACTACGGCGGTATTCTAATGGCAGATTTTCCAACAACAACATCAGCTTCTTCGGTTTGGCAAATTAATGAAATTTCGCGAGCTTTAAAGGGATCACAATGGCCGACGTCATCTGGGCCCCAGCTGACATATACTGCAGTAGCAGTCGGTGGCGGAGGGGGCGGTGGTTCCTATCAAGGTGCCGGCGGTGGAGGCGGCGGTGTTGTATATCTAACAAGTCAAACAGCCACTAGTGGGGAAGTGCATACTATAACAGTCGGAGCTGGTGGAAGTGGAGGCACAGGTAATTCTACTGGTAGCCAGGGTACTCATGGTGGTAATTCCATAATAGCCATTAGCGGTGGTTCAACTCATACTGCATACGGTGGCGGTGCTGGTGGTCATGCTAGTAACGGTGCTGATGGTGCATCAGGTGGTGGTTGTGTAGCTTCATACGATCCTGGATCAGCAATTCATGGTTCTCAAGGAAATGGTGGCGGTGATGGGCCGGGGGGCCCGGCCCCTCTGACGGGTGACGGTGGATCCGACGGTGTTGGCGGCGGAGGCGGCGGTGGAACATCGGGGAGCTCGACGCGTGGAGGCAACGGTGGTGATGGACCAGATCTCTCTAGTACATTTGGCACAAATATCGGGGAAAGCGGTTATGTAGCTGGCGGTGGTGGTGGATCTAAGACATCATATAGCTCTAACATATATGGCGGAGACGGTGGCCAGGGCGGAGGTGGCTACGGTGATGCTTATAATAAAGTTTATAAAACAGGACTTACTTACGCTAGTGATAGACACGGAGATACAAACACCGGGGGCGGTGGAGGTGGAATCTGGTTCATAAGCAGCGGCGGTGGAAACGGTGGATCTGGTGTAGTACTTTATGTTATATCTGGTGGAGCTACTGCTTCAGCAACGACAGGAAGCCCGACAACACACACATATAATGGTAACACTGTTTATGAGTTCACTGCATCAGGGAGTATTACATTCTGATGGCGCATTTTGCACAACTTGATTCAGATAATGGCGTAATAAACGTAGTGGTTGTTAATAACGTACAACTACACGACGGCGATTTGAATGAGCAAGAAGAATTAGGAATCAATTTTTTAGTAGACCTTTATGGTAGTGGAAAATGGGTTCAAACAAGTTTTAACGGAAATTTTAGAAAGAATTATGCTGCAGTTGGATATAGTTATGATTCGGATCGGGATGCCTTTATACCACCAAAACCGCATGAATCATGGACTTTAGATTCCGACACTTGTTTGTGGCAAGCACCAATTCCACAACCTGGTGGTATTGTTCTTTGGAATGATGAAACCCAGGCTTGGGATTCAGCATATTAAATATTACATAGGAGTAAATTATGAGTGAAGAAACAGAAGTTGCAACAAATCCAATCGAGGATTTGATTCAAGCAACACTAGATCAAAATTATACAGCGGCGACTGAGATCTTTAATGATCAGATTGGTCTCAAGATGCAGTCTGCATTAGAGCAAGAGAAAATGGGTATTGCATCCCGGCTCTATGCTGGTCATAGTGCTGAAGGTGGTCCAGAAGATGATGATTATGTCGTACCTGATCCAGATGCCGAGGATGAAGAACTTGATCTTGACATCGATGACGAAGATCTAGAAGTCGATGAAGATGAAGAAGTTGACGAAGATGATGAAGTGGAAAACTAAAATCATATAAATAATTAAGTACGGAAAGTAATATGAAACTATTTACTGAGTTAAGAAAAAAGATGCCGCCTGGAGAACATGTCCGGGATTTTAAAGTAGGCAGAATAGCAGTAATGATTCATAAAGATAAGGGCAAGTTTATCGCCTATGTCGATGGTGATAGACTTGATGCTTATAGAACGCAAAAAGAGGCGGAGAAAGCTGCCGCCCAATTTGTAAAACAGTTTGGAAAAATGTAATGAAACTGATCGCAGAATATACTGACCAAGACATCGAATGTATCGTCGAAGCGAAAGACGGTAAGAAGAGTTATGCTATTGAAGGTATCTTTGCTTCAGCAGAGCAAAAGAACCGGAACGGCAGAATCTATCCAAAAGAAGTCATGGAGTCTGCGGTTAACAAATATATTGACGAACAAGTTTCAAAAGGTAGAGCTGTTGGTGAACTCAATCATCCTGAGGGACCAACAATCAACCTAGATAAGGTTTCACACAAGATCGATTCCCTTGATTGGAAGGGTAACGATGTTGTTGGAAAAGCGACAATACTGGCAACTCCTATGGGTAAGATCGTTGAAGGTCTTCTCGATGGCGGGGTTAGGGTTGGCGTTTCAACTCGTGGTATGGGAAGTCTGCAAAGAGGTGGCGATGCCATGATGGTCGGTAAAGACTTCATGCTCAACGCTGTCGATATCGTACAGGATCCATCTGCACCAAATGCATTTGTTAATGGAGTTATGGAAGGTGTTGATTGGGTTTGGAATAACGGTATCATCGAAGCAAGACGTATTGAACAAATGGAGACTGAAATTAAGAAAGCTCCACGAAAAGATCTCTATGAGGTACAGATTCGTGAGTTTAAGAATTTCCTCTCGTTACTCAAATCAAAATAATAGGAGTCAATTATGACTGATCAATATACTGAAGATCAAGAGGTTGAACTCTACGATGACGTTGAGAACGAAGACGAAGTCGTGGAAGAAGCTCATGATCCGAAGAATGCTGAAGCACAGTCAGTAGCCTCTGTAGATAAAGCTGGTGATGCAACTGGAAAAGCTCCATTGCCTTCACAAGGTACAGCTAAGAATAACACTAAACAAGATCCAATGCCTAAGACTAAGGCTGGCATGATTAATGCTATGAATATGAAGTTGATGCAATCGACCAAAGCAGATGTTCAAAAGCTTTATGCATCATATCATGGCCTTGGCGAATCATTAGAGGATCAATCTGCAGAAGAAGCTGAACTTCAGTATCAGCCAGACTTTTCCGACGACCTAAATGCTCTGATCAATGACGAAGCCACTTTGTCAGAAGAGTTCAGAACTAAGGCCGGAACAATCTTTGAAGCAGCTATCAAGCATAAGCTGTCTGAGGAGATCGATCGTCTTGAGGCGAAGTACGATGAAGAGCTCACAGAAGAGCTTGAGTCTACAAAAGCTGACATGGTCGAAAAAGTCGATTCATACCTCAACTACGTAGTTGAACAGTGGATGGAAGACAATCAAGTCGCTATCCAGTCAGGCTTGCGTGCCGAGATTGCAGAAGACTTCATGACAGGACTGAAAGGCCTGTTCGAAGAAAGCTACATCGACGTACCAGAGTCTAAGGTCGACCTAGTTGATGACTTGGCAGATACAGTTGAAGAGTTGGAAGACAGACTCAACGATACAACTGCACAAGCTATTACTATGGCTGAAGAACTTGAGCAATACAAGCGGGATGCAATCATTCGTGAATCTGCACGTGGTCTTGCTGAGACTCAAGTTGAGAAGCTAAAATCACTCGTCGAAGATGTTGACTTTGAAGACGAAGAAACTTTCGCACAGAAGGTAGAGACCGTCAAAGAGTCATACTTCAATAAAGAAGTAACCGAGTCAAAAGAAGCCGGATATGCCGAAGCCGAAGAAGGAGATTCTCCAGTTCAAGCGGTAGGTTCGATGGCGACATACCTTTCGGCTCTCGAAAAGACTAAAAAATAATAGGAGTCCAAAATGGA
>Ga0181577_10002244_pt1 | contig 15232 bp, 8 predicted proteins | sample 101ome_21_FD_132468 | JGI IMG/M metagenome (GOLD analysis project Ga0181577, IMG submission 132468) | Coastal salt marsh microbial communities from the Groves Creek Marsh, Skidaway Island, Georgia - 101413BT metaG (megahit assembly) | ecosystem: Environmental > Aquatic > Marine > Intertidal zone...
TAGGGTAAAACATGTAGGGAATGGCCTCTATAAACAGCGCAATACCTTGACCAGATTCGGCGGCACCGTTTTTTTCCAGCATGCCCGCAAAGTAAGCGCCCCAACTGGAGATGGGAATGAGTAGACACATTGGGGCGGCCGTCGAATCCACCACGTAAGCCAGCATCTCCCGCGAAACCTTGAAGCGGTCCGTTACCGCTTTCATGGTGGCACCAACAGTGAGGGAGTTTAAGTAGTCATCTAAGAAGATCACCAACCCCAAAAACCAAGTCGCCAAAAGGCTACCGCGCTTGCCAGAGAGCCTCTTTGTCAGCAATTGGCCGAATGCATGCGAGCCACCACCCTTGACTAGCAGCGCAATAAAGCTGCCGTACAAACCGCACACCAGTAATACCCAGGCGGTCACGTCGTCGGATAAGACCTCAACGGTTACAGCCCCTAGGCGGTCGATAAACAGCCAGCCGTCCATGATCACAAAGGCAAGCAACGCGCCGGCAATCACCGACTCCAGAGTGCGATGACTCCAAATGGCCAACACCAAAACTAACGCCGTCGGGATGAGACTGCTTACGCCATAATCCATGTTCAATGCTGCCTGCTAGCTGTAACCACAAGGGCCGAAACGCGGAATGTAACCGACATATGGTAAAACCGTGAATAGAATTCGGGTAACTGTGCGCAAAATGGCAGTTTATGGCTTACACAATGGCCAATAAGGCTGTAGTGTCCCGCGCCCCGCGCGGTATACCGGATTTGTAGCTAGTAACGATCAAACTTCGCTAACTTGGAGAAACACGTGAATACCGAAGCTTTATTAGCGTCTATCGAAGCGTCTGACAGTGGCCCGCAGGTGACCGCCATGTTCGACTTTGACGGCACTATTATTTCAGGCTATTCGGCACTGGTATTTTTGCAAGACGCCATGCTCAAGCGGGAAACCGGCAGTGAGGAGCTCACTTCAATAGTGTCGGCACTGACCCAATTTGGGCGGGGCAAGATCAGTTTTTCGTCGCTCATGGATGTTCATGCCCGACAACTGGCCGGACAGTCGGAAGTCACGTACACAGCGCAGGCGGAGCAACTCTTTCGTCGCAAGATTGCCCGGCTCATTTATCCCGAGGCTAGGCGACTCATCGATGCGCACCGGGCCAAAGGGCACACTATTGCGATTATCAGTTCTGCCACTCGCTATCAAGTTGAACCCGCGGCGCAAGAACTGGACATCGAACATGTCTACACAACAGGCCTTGGCGTGCACGAGGGTATCTTCACGGGTGAAGTGATAAAACCCACCTGCTTTGGCCCCGGGAAAGTTAGGGCGGCTGAACAACTGATCAAAAAAGTGAAAGGCCAGCTGTCCAAGAGCTTTTTTTACTCCGACTCGACCGACGATATTGAGTTATTGGAAACAGTGGGTAACCCCGTGGCGCTCAATCCGAATAGAAAGTTGCGCGTTGCGGCACGTGACGCCGGATGGCCCAGCGTCACCTTCACCAGTCGAGGTACGCCTTCGGTAACACGGATTGCGCGCTCACTTGCCGCAACCGGTTCAATGATTAGCGCCTTCGCGGCGGGTTTACCCATCTATGCACTCACCGGGTCCAAGCGTGACGCGGTGAACTTTTCCACCTCCCTATTTGGTGAAACCAGTAAAGCCCTCATCGGCATGGATCTCAATATCCGCGGGGAAGAACATCTGTGGGCGCATCGGCCATGTGTATTCATGTTTAACCACCAGAGTAAGGCCGACGTTCCTATTATCGCGAACTTAGTCCGCCGCGATGTTGTTGGCGTGGGTAAAAAAGAGATTGAGCGCATGCCATTAATTGGCAAAGTCATGGGCTATGCCGGTACCGTATTCATCGATCGCTCTGACCGGCAGAAGGCCATCGACTCCATGAAACCCCTCATCAATGCGATGAAAAATGAGGGCAAATCGCTGGTGATCGCACCCGAGGGAACACGCACGCCAGGGCGACATCTGGCCCCCTTCAAGAAGGGCGGCTTTCATATGGCGATGGAGGTAGGCGTACCGATCGTCCCTATTGTGATCCATAACGCCGGGGATATTGCACCTAAAGGGGACTTTACCTTTAGAGCCGGCACGGTGGATATTGAGGTATTACCCGCCGTCGAGACCCAAGAATGGTCGCTGGAAAAACTCGACCATCACGTCAATGACGTACGCAACCAATTTCTGCGCGCACTGGGTCAGCCCGAGCTGACATTGGAGCAAAGTCTAGCCGCCAAAAGCCGCACTCCCGATGACATGCGGCCCGAGCTCAAGACACCAAAGCGCAAGTCGAGTGACGCCACGGCGACCGAGCAACCGGAGGCTAAAAGCGCTAAACGGAAAACTGCGCCGAAAGGACCTGCCAAACAAGCCACTAAAGCAAAACCCGCCGCTAAAGCGAAGGCCGCTAACACCCGTCAAGCAAAGTCTGCGGCAAAGACCACCAGCAGTAAATCTGCAGCGGTAGCAAACACTGCCAAAACAAAAGCCCAGACAAAAGCGAAAACCAAAGCGCCTACAAAAGCCTCCGGACGCAAGACCAACGCTGCCGCTAAACAAACAAAAGCCAAGACCCGTTCGCGTAACACCACGTCGCCGAAGTCTGGCCAAGTGTCCACGCCCCAAGCGGCAGGTACTCGCTAAACAATATGGCGCAAACCCTGCACTCCGCATTCCGTGATACACCCTGGCCCTCAACCGAGGGGCCGGTTATTTTTATTATCGATGCCCGTAACAGCTTCGAGGCACGCCTGCTGCGACAATGGGTTGAGTCCCATCAGTTAAACGCGCAGCCCATCTGCACCGTCGAAGTATCTCTTGATGACGATTCCAAGGGGCTTACGGTAAATCGTCTTATAGCAGCGTTAGCACAGCAGCCCGACAGTATCATCGCACCCCTGCGATTGAGCTGGTTATCGATGTCGCCCAGCCGCCAACGACCAAGGGCCGTTGATCTACTGCGTGCTGGAGAGCGGCGACCCGGAGGTGTGCGCGGTCGACTACTGCTGAGAGGCCAGCCAGACCGCCTGCAGGCGCTGGCCGGCGCCCCCGCCAGTTCCGCGGAATTACAACAGCGCTTTCAGGCAAAGTATGGCCTGAATGCCACCGAATCCACTGAGGAATTTGCCATTTTCGTTGCTCGGCAAGCCGCCATCGTGCTGGACATGGCTGAGCGCAAGTTAGTGGGAGGACGTTACAAAGTCCCGCGCTACGTCGTGCAAAGCCTCAATAACAATCGTGATTTTAAACAGCGTCTTTATGACATCGCCCAAGCCAATGGCCGAAGTCGAAGCGAGGTAATGCGTGAGGTTTCTGAATATTTTCGCGAGATGATCTCCATACCGACACGGTTTTGGCTCGATGTCTGGGCTGTGCTGTGCCGATTTTGCCTAGGCTTGGGTTATGAACCTGAGCTGCATTACAACCAGGCTGATCTCGAGCGTGTGAGAACCGCCGTACGCAACCACCCCTCCGCCCTGCTGTGGACTCACAAGACCTATATCGACGGCTTTGTTGTACCTAAGTTGTTATTTGATAACGACTTCCCCATGCCGCACTTTTTTGGCGGGGCCAATCTCAATATCCCGGTACTGGGGTTTCTGGTGCGCCGCTCAGGCGGCATTTTTATCAAGCGTAGTTTCAGCAACAACGAGGTCTACAAAACAACGCTGCGTCAGTACATTGGCTATTTAATGGAAAAACGCTTTCCGCTCACGTGGTCTTTTGAAGGTACCCGCTCGCGTTTGGGTAAACTCATGCCGCCCAAATACGGCATTCTCAAATATGTACTCGAGGGTTGTTATACTACCGACTCGAGAGACATTCATATTGTGCCCGTCACGGTCAGTTACGATCTGGTCAGGGACGCTGAGGAATACGCCCGCGAGCAAGGCGGCGTTCCTAAGGCGCCGGAGTCTCTAGGCTGGCTACTAGGCTATCTGCGCAGCCTGGCGCGGCCGATGGGAAAGATCTACGTCGACTTCGGCGATCCAGTTGTGCTGCCGAAAGCGCCAGATCCTGAAGACCGATTAGCGATTTCCAAAGTGGCCTTCCAAGTGGCCGTCGAAGCCAACCGAGTGACGCCCATAACCCTACCCGCCGTGGTCAGTATGGCGCTACTGGGTGTCTACCCACGGGCGCTGACGGAGCAAGAAATCACTGAAGAAATACGCCTTATCATTAACTGGGCACAGGAACGCGGGCTGCGTCTCTCGCCCGATTTTGATCAGCAATATGCGGAAGGCACCGCGAAGCTGCTCGAGCTCATGATCAATGAGCGCATCATTACGCGCTTCGACGGCGGACCCAATACGGTATTTGGTATAGAGAATGGCCGCGCTGCCGTGGCGAGCTATTATCGAAATACCATCGTCCACTACTTCGTAAACAAGGCCATCACCGAGATCGCACTTATTGCCGTTTCCGAGGAAGCTACAGCAGAGACTGACGCTACAACCTTGTTTTGGCATCACGTCGACGAGCTGCGAGATCTGTTCAAATTTGAATTTTTCTATCCTGGGCGCGAGCAATTTCACGCCGAGATTTCTGCGGAGCTGGCACGATCAGCGCCCGACTGGCAGAGCCAAATATCTACAGGTGCCACTGGCGCACGGGAGCTCTTCGTGCAAACCGGCCCGCAGTGGGCCCACACGGTATTACAGATATTTGCCGAGTCGTACAGTTTGGGGGCAGATCTGCTTGCATCTCTGCCGGAAAATGCCACCATGGACGAATCGGAGTTTGTGGATCGCTGTATGAATTTTGGTCGCCAAGCGCTGCTGCAGCGGCGCATTTCAAGCGAAGCCTCTATGGGTAAGCTGCTGTTCAGTAACGCCTGGAAAACCCTGGCCTCTCGACAGCTCACCGATGCCTCACAGCCCAACTTCACCGAGGCTCGCAGACTGCAGGCCGATGCCTTGAATCAGTTGATCCGCCGTATCGAAATTTGTCGCGCGTCCTCAATAGCCAGTCGAGGCACGCCGACCCTACGAGATGCCGCACGTGGCGGCATGTAAACTCGCCGTCATCGGCGGCGGCAGTTGGGGTACCACCGTCGCCTCTATTGCCAGTCGTAAAGCGTCGGTCACCCTTTGGGCTCGCAGTGGCGATACGGTCGATGAAATCAACCGTGACCATCGTAATTCACGTTATCTAGGTAACGCCAATCTCAATGCCGCGCTCACCGCAACAGCGGATATTGAAGCAGCGGTGCACGGTGCCGAAGCCGTCATCATGGCTGTACCCTCCGACAGCTATCGGCAAGTGCTGGGTTCACTGGCGCCGGCATTGGCGCCTGATGTGCCGGTGATTAGCCTGACCAAAGGGCTCGAGCGCGGCAGTCAGCTACGCATGACAGAAGTCACTCAAGAAGTCGCACCGGGGCGTCCCGTAGGTGTGATGACAGGCCCCAACTTGGCGCGAGAAATCATTGCCGGCCAGGCGGCTGCGAGTGTACTGGCACTCGATGATCCCGCCCCGCTCACTTGGTTACAGCCACTTCTCAACGTTGGGCTATTCCGTGTCTACACTAACCCCGATGTTGTGGGCTGCGAGCTCGGTGGGGTCTTCAAAAATATTATTGCCATTGCTGTGGGTATGGGCGACGGCCTGGGCGCCGGTGACAACACCCGGGCAGCACTCATCACCCGTGGCTTAGCAGAGATGACCCGGCTTGGCACCGCACTGGGGGGTAAATCCAAAACCTTTGCCGGTCTGGCCGGCATGGGCGACATGATCGCAACCTGCACCAGTCCCCAAAGTCGTAACCGGCACGTCGGTATCGAGCTAGCCAAAGGCCGCAGCATTGATGACATTATCGCCAGCATGCATATGGTTGCCGAAGGGGTAAAAAGCGCTCCTACAGTTATAGAGTTGGCCCGCGCGCAGCAGATGGATATGCCCATTTGTGAAGACGTATACAAAGTACTCACTGGAGAGGCCAACGCCCGCGGGGTTTACCGCGGTTTATTGCGCACCGCCGCCGGTGCCGAATCGGAGCCGGGTTAGTCCACCGACCCCACGAACATAGATACGGGAGATATCATCATGATTCGCCGCTTGCCAATCGCCGCCGGGCTTTTCCTCGCAAGTACGCTATTCATCGCTAGCTGCGCAACCAGCCCCACCGGACGCTCTCAATTTTTGTTGATATCCCCCGAAGCCGCTATTGTCGAATCCCGAGCCGCTTATCTAAGCACGGTGGGCGAACTCGATGAGGAAGGCAAATTGGTCAGCGATCCAGAGGTACTGGGGCGCATCGCGCGCATTACAGGACGGCTGGTCACCGTAGCAGAGCGCGAGTATCCCAACAGCCGAGGGTGGCAGTGGAGCGTGGCCGTTATCGATGACCCGGAAACCGTGAACGCCTGGTGTATGGCTGGGGGACGCATGGCGGTATACACCGGGCTCATGTCCAAGCTGAAATTAACCGATGACGAGTTCGCGCAAATTATGGGCCACGAGATATCCCATGCGCTGGCCAACCATACCGCCGAGCAAATGTCCCAAGCCTTGGCCACTAGCATGGGCGTTGCGGCTATTGGCGCCGCATCAGACAGTAACCTCGCCCTCCAAGGCGCAGCGCTCGCCGCGCAAGTCGCCATCCAACTGCCGAATAGTCGCACTGCCGAATCGGAGGCCGACTACCTTGGGCTTAAGGTCGCCACACAGGCGGGCTATGATCCTGAGGCTGCGGTGACGCTGTGGCAAAAGATGGGTGATTTGGGCGATGAACGACCACCTGAATTCCTGAGTACACACCCGGCACCGGAGAATCGCCAAGCGGCTCTACAAAAACGTATACCCGAAATGCTGCGGCTTAATCCCACGCGCACCAAGGCAGCCGTCACCGAAATTGAGATGGTGCACTAACGCGCTAGCGCACCGCGTGCAAGAAATGCAGATGGGTCTCATACTGATTGAGAATATCCAACACCACCTGCTCTCGACTCCATCCCATAATGTCATAGTCTTGGCCGCCCTCGCGCAGATGCACCTCAGCACGATAAAAATACTGCGGCTCATCGCTCGATGCTACGCCACCAGTAAGCGATTCATCGGGTAACGGGTGACTGCGACGGCGTACTTCGTAAACAAAATCGATCTCATCACCGTGGGCCACCTCTAACCGAATGCCACCGCCCTCAGCAATTTCATTGCTAATGCGTGCCACAACCTGGTGCCGCTCAAGCTCGGCCACAAATTCGTTCATTGCCGGTGACACCACATCGCGCTGAAAACGTTGCACGTCATTGCCAATGGGGTAATCGAGAAGGTTCGACAGTCGCTCGCGCCAGTCACCCGCCTCTGACGGCGGATGAATGGATACGGTGTCGCGCTTGGCGCCCTCCACGGCAATCGCGCGCCAAAACCCCCACAACGCCCCCAAAATGGCCAGCGCAAACGGTAACGCACTGGCAATCGCCGCGGTTTGCAGAGCGCTGAGACCGCCAGCCATGAGCAACGCCGCCGCAATAGCGCCAATAATGGCCGTCCACAGTATGCGCTGCTGCCAGGAGGTCTGCTCATTACCTCGAGCGCTGAGCATGTTGAGCACCATGGCGGCGCTGTCGGCCGATGTCACAAAGAAAATAACGATCATAGCCAGACACAGCAACGACAGTACCTGGGTACCGGGCAGGTAGTCGAGAAAGCGAAACAGTGCAACGGCCTGATCCTGTTGTACTGCGGCCCCTAACTCTGCAAAACCCTGATTGGTGATGAGGTCAATGGCAGCCCCCCCAAATAACCCCCTCCACATCATGATAAAGAGCGTGGGCACGAGCGTAACGCCCAGCACAAACTGACGAATGGTCCGCCCACGGGATATGCGCGCAACGAAAATGCCCACAAATGGCGTCCAACTGATCCACCAACCCCAATACAGAATGGTCCATCCCCCCAGCCAGTCAGTAGGATTGTAGACATAGAGGTTGAACGTCTTTGGCACCAGGGTGGCGAGATAGCCTCCCAAGTTTTGTACCGTACCTGAGAGCAGCAATACCGTTGGACCGGCAAGCAATACCCCCAATAAAAGCAGTACTGCGAGGGTAATATTGAGCTCAGACAAGCGACGAATGCCCTTGTCGAGGCCCAGTGCGACCGACACCCCAGCAACAGACATGGTGAGAACCAATACCACCAGCTGCACATCGGTGCTGACAGTGACGTCAAACAGGTAGTTCAACCCAGCATTTATTTGCAAGACGCCATAACCCAGGCTCGCCGAGATACCGCAAGTGGTACAGACAATGGCGAAAATATCGATCATGGCTCCAGCAGGGCCATAAATGCGCTCGCCAATAAGCGGATAAAACGCAGATCGCAGGGTCAGCGGCAGATCGTGCCGGTAGGCAAAGTAAGCCAATACCAGCGCTACAGCTGCATACATTGCCCAGGCGTGGAAACCCCAATGAAAAAAGGTCAGCTGCATAGCTTGGGCAACAGCCTCGGGCCGCCCACCCTCACCCAGCGGTGGAGATAAGTAATGCATCACGGGTTCGGCCACACCAAAGAACATCAAACCGATACCCATGCCCGCGGCAAACAACATGGCAAACCATGAAATAAAGCCGTAAGCAGGCTCGGCGTGGTCGGGACCCAAGCGGATATCACCGTAACGCGTCAACGCAAACAGCATAACCACCGCCATCACGACGCCCATGACCAGCACGTAAAACCAGCTGGCATTGTTAACAATGCCTGCCTGAAGAGTCTGGAGAAAGGCGTTTGACGCCGTGGGTGCTGATGAAACCGCCAACACAATGGACAGCAAAATGGCTGTTGCCGGATAAAACACCGCCGCATCAACAGACTGACGAGTCAAAAAGGGAATTCGCATACAGGGGCCGTTATCGCCGGAAAGACCAGAGTATACCGATTTATTTCTAGCCAGTTTTAAAGAAAAAGATATGCTCTCGAACTAAAAATATGGGGCAAATCGTTATATAAATGCTTTTCAACGGGTATTTTGACTATATTCTTGTGGTAGCAGGCAATTATTACTTTGAGTTAAAATTATTAACTCAAATTATTTTTCCGTCCGCCAAACCCAGAAGGCACGTCTATGAACCCGCTTTTTTCCACCCGCAAAAAACCGCTTGCCGCCGCGCTTAGCTTGGCTATCGTGCCCGCGCTGTCAGCATTACCCGCTGCAGCCCAACAATTGGAAGAAGTGGTAGTGACTGCGACCAAGCGCGCAGCCAGCACCCAAGACATCGCGGTGACCGTCAGCGCACTGACCAGTGACACCCTGACCGACTTTGGCGTATCCAATTTTGAGGACTATCTGGTTCAGCTACCGGGTGTTACTGCAGGTGGTAGCGGCCCCGGACAAAACACCATTTATATCCGAGGTGTCGCATCTACCACACCCAACCTCACCACAGCCGGTGTGGCGGGGCTCGCCCCCAACGTGGCGCTTTACCTTGATGAGCAGCCGCTATCTCAGCCCGGACGAAATCTCGACGTCTATGCCGCCGACCTCAACCGTGTTGAGGTCCTAAAAGGCCCGCAAGGCACCCTGTTTGGGGCCAGCTCACAAGCCGGTACCGTACGCCTGATCACCAATAAGCCCGACTTGACTGAGTCTTACGGCTCTGTGCGTGCAGACATCTCCTACACCGAGAAAGGTGAAGAGAGCACCAAGTTTGAGGCCATGTACAACCTACCCATCTCCGATTCCATCGCGCTGCGCGCTGTGATCTATCGCGACGATCAGGGCGGCTGGGTAGACAATGTTCACGGCACACTGACTGCCCAAGAGAGCGCCCGCTTTCGCGATGCGGGCTACATGCGCAGCAATGGTGTTCCGGTATCGAACCGACGTGCCGGACTGAATACCGCCACCTATATTAATAGCCTGCCTGAACAGGTCGCCTATACCAGCAGCCGCATTCCGTTCGATCCTTATGACCCCAATTCATTGGTTGATTTTCGAGCTGCCGACAACAAAGACCTGGTGGAAGATGACTTTAATGACACCACCTACACAGGCGGAAGATTGGCCGCACGCATCGACGTCTCGGAGGACTGGAGCTTGCTGTTAAGCGCCATGACCCAAGAGCTAGACTCGGACGGCACGTTCACGGCAGACCCGACGCTAGGCACCGATTCACCCAGCATCCAGCGTTACAGCCCCGACCATCTGGAAGATTCTTTTAACAACTTTAACTGGACAGTAGAAGGTCGCTTGGGCGCTCTAGAAGTGGTCTACACCGGCGCCTACACCGAGAGAGAAACAGATCAAATAGTGGATTACACCGACTACATGTTTGTCGGTCAGTACCTGCCCTACTATATCTGCGACGCCTCGGTGTCTTACCCGGAATACAACTACTACCAGGAAGGCGCACCGCTGAACCAATCCTACGGCACCTGTTACGAGCCCGATTTGTATGCGTTGAGCTACTCAGAAACCGAAGTAACTACCCACGAGCTTCGCTTTAGTACCGATCAATCCAAAGACTGGAGACTAACCGCCGGTGCCTTCTACAGCGATCTGCAGCTAGAAGAGCGCGTCGACTTTAGCTACCCCAGTATTAACAAAATCAATTTCTTTGATTTTTATGGCGAATCTGTCACGACGGCTGTTCCAAATAACCCATTTCCGGGTTCGGTAATCACGCAAGAGGGACCGTATCCGAGCGATACCGTTTTCCGCAACGATGTGCGGCGTACGGATGAACAGTACGGTTTCTTCGGGGAATTTAGTTACGACTTCTCGGAACAGCTATCGGCCACGTTTGGTGCCCGATATTATGACGTCGAAGTCGATTTGGAGGGAGGCGCAAACGCCACGTTCTGTAACCCCTTCTTCGCCAATGATCAGGACTCCTTCGGCACCAATATTTCCGACTTATACGATGGCGATGGCTCGCTGCGTTTTGTGGGTGACTGTGGTTTCAGACCTCGACTTGAATCAGGAACCACCTTCGAGGAAGCAGTTGCCCTATGGCAAGCTAATGACCCCTACAGCTACTCCCGAGGCCAGTACGTGAATGGACCCAATGCAGTGAGTGACGCTGAAATTCGGGGCTTTTTACGTGCCATTGACGCGCCAGACGTGGCCTCTGCGTCGGGCACCATCATTAAGTTCACCCTGTCCTACACGCCCTCTGATGACGTGCTGTTTTACGCCACCTATTCCGAAGGGTTCAGGCCGGGTCTGCTAAACCGACCTGGCGGCGCCGCCGGTCCGGGTACCTACTCCGTGCCCTTTGAATTGGCCACTGACGACGTCACAAACTACGAACTGGGCTGGAAGGCTGATTTGGCTGGCGGCACCTTACGTTTCAACGGTAGTGCCTTTTTCGTTGAAGTTGACCGCCTCCAAACCACAATTTTCGACCCCAGCATTACCAACTTATTTTTCTCGGATAACGCCGCCAATGCAGAAGTCATGGGCCTTGAAGGCGAGATCACCTGGCTGCCCCAAGCTATCGCTGGCTTAACGATCGGTGCGTCATTTTCGTTGCTAGATACCGAAATCACGGAGGTCTTAACGCCCACCGATGACGTGCGAAAAGGGGATTCGTTGGCCTTTGCACCGGAAGTGCAATTTAACGCTAACGCCCGCTATGACTGGACGCTATCCAATGGCTGGGACGCTAATGCCATGGTGCACGTCGCGTATTCCGACCAGTCTTATAGCGATATCATCGTTATTAACCGAGACCTGATCGATAGCTGGGCTATGATGGGCGTGTCGGCAGGTGTTTCGACGGAAAGCTGGGATGCGACGGTCTACGTGGATAACCTGACCGATGAGCGTGCGGAGTTGTCGAGAAACTATGTCAACGACCGTCAACGTGCGACCTATGCACGCCCACGCACCATGGGTCTTCGCGTTAGCTATAAGTTCTAAGCCTCCCTACTAGGGCACGGCCGAAAGGCTCCCCTTATGTAGGGGAGCCCTACTCCGGGAGACAACTTGGAAACTGAGCAGTACAACGAGGTAAGGCGTGCTATCGAGACTCGGGAGTACGCCCGCGCACTGACTTTACTCGGCGACGCCAATGGTGATGATGCCGACTTCCTCTATCTCAAGGCGGTCTGCCACCGGGGCTTGAAGCAATTTAAGCTGGCACTAGAGACACTAGACCAGGTTCATAAACGCCAGCCCAAGCACGCGCGAGCGTTTCAAGAGCGCGGACATGTTCTAAAAACGCTGGGCCATTTCGACTTGGCGCTATCGGCTTATGGTCGTGCGACGCAAGAGAACCCCGCTCTCCACGCGAGCTGGCGTGGGCAAGCCGAAATTCTACTCAGTCAAGGTCGGCAAAAAGAAGCCGAACGTCTCAAACCTCACATGCAACGCCTCGCTGATTTGCCAGCGGAATTGGTCTATGCGCTCGATATATTGTCTCAGGGGTTTGTCGGCAAAGCCGAGCAGGCCTGTAGAGCATTTCTCAAGGATCATCCACATCACATCGAAGGTATGCGGCTATTGGCCAGCGTTGCAGAAAAGATGAATGTCTTGGATGAGGCTGAGTTCCTTCTGGAAAGTGCTGTGGTTTTCGAGCCGAAGAATATCGGCTTAAAAATCGACTACGTTGGTATCCTCAGGAAGCGTCAGAAATTGTTGCAGGCACAACAGGTCGCCGCCGAGCTGTACCAAACTGAGCCGGACAATGTGCAATTCAAATCACTCTATGCGATCACAACGATGCAGTTGGGCGACTATCCCACCGCCCTAACCTTGTTTGATGAGATTCTAGAGCAGTTCCCCGGTGAGCCGGTCACCCTCACCTCGAAGGGACATGCACTGAAAACCATTGGTTACAGTGATCAAGCCATCGAGTGCTATCGCGAAGCCTGTCGTGACGGCGTGATCCATGGAGAGGCATGGCAGTCACTCGCCAACTTGAAAACCTTTCGCTTTGAGGACAGCGATATCCAGCGCATGGAGTCACTGCTGACTGTGCCCTCGCTACGCAATCAAGATCGTGTGTATTTACTGTTTGGACTGGGGAAGGCCTTCGAAGATCGGAAGGACTTTGATCGCGCTTTCGAGATGTACGCTCAAGGCAACCAAATAAAAAAACAAGAATCGCGCTATAAGGCCGAGCACATGACCGAAGAATTTGCCGAGCAGAAGCGTGTTTTTGACGCAATCGGAAAGTCCCACGGCGGCTTTCAAAGCCCTGACCCTATCTTCATCCTCGGTATGCCAAGAGCGGGCTCCACACTGTTGGAGCAAATTTTATCCAGTCATAGTCTGGTTGATGGCACCCAGGAATTACCCAATATTTTGTCTATCGTTCATCAACTCCGAACACGTAACAAAAGTTTTGATCGTTTAAATTATCCCCGTGTCATTGCGGATCTTGAGCCGGGTGAATTGGAATCGTTGGGGCGGGACTACATAGACAGCACCCAATCTTACCGCCAACAAGCGCCTTTCTTTATCGACAAGATGCCGAATAACTTCCGCCATATTGGGCTTATCAAAGCCATATTACCCAATGCAAAAATTATTGATGCTCGAAGACACCCCTTATCTTGTGCTTTTAGCTGTTTTAAGCAGCTGTTTGCTGAAGGGCAGGAATTCTCTTACTCCCTTGAGGACCTGGGGCAGTACTATAGAGACTATGTTGACCTCATGAATTTTTGGCACCGGCTATTCCCCGGCGAAATCTTGCACGTTCAATACGAGGACGTGGTGGAAAATCTAGACAGTGAGGTGAATCGGATTCTCGATTATTGTGGGCTGCCCTTTGAGCAAAGCTGCATTGAATATTGGAATACCGAGCGAGCCGTTAAAACGCCTTCTTCTGAACAGGTACGTCAGCCCATTTTTCGCTCGGGCGTCGAGACCTGGCAACGATTTGAATCGCATCTTGAAGAGCTGAAAACCGCGCTCGGTCCGGCATTAGAAAATTATCGGCCCAGCTAAGCATTAAAGACGTGAAAACCAGCGTATGATTCAGGTATTACAACAGTTATGCATTCATGTGGTCATGATTGCAGTAGGCGGGAACGACAACCATGGTTGATCTTGAAGATCAGGTACTCGTGTCTCTACGGCGTATTATTCGAGCGACCGATCTGCATTCGCGTAAACTTGGCAAAAGCACTGGTCTCACAACCCCACAACTTGTGATCATCCAGGCCATTGCTGACCTCGATAATCCCACCGTCTCAGCGGTTGCCAAAAGTGTCAGCTTGAGCCTTGCGACGGTAACCACCATCTTAAAACGCTTAGAAACCAATGGGCTGGTAACGCGGCAGCGCAATGAGCAAGATCGACGCCAAGTCAATGTTAGCCTGACCGACAAAGGCCGAGAAGTTCGAGCACTGGCGCCAAGGCCGCTTCAAGACCGATTTGGAGAGCGCTTCTCCGCGCTGCAAGCTTGGGAGCAACACCATATCGTGGCAGCGCTTGAGCGCGTAGCCACCATGATGGACGCTGAAGAGCTAGACGCCGCACCCATTCTTTTGAGCGGAGAGTCCGTTGTCTGAGTCATAATCTGACTATGACCCGGACCAAAAGAACACTCGGCTTTTTACCTGAGATAGACGGTCTCCGTGCCTTCGCAGTCTTGGCTGTGGTGCTATTTCATCTACAAATACCTGGATTCTCTGGCGGTTACGTCGGCGTTGATATTTTCTTTGTTATCTCAGGCTTTTTGATATCTGCACAAATACAAGAGCGACTCGCTTCAGGGCAATTCACGTTATCGGGATTTTATGCAAATCGAATTCGGCGGTTGTTACCCGCCGTCATTGCTACCGTTGCCGTAACATTTCTCTCTTCACTATGGCTACTGCCTCCCGACGCGCTGAGCGCCTTCGCACGCTCAGCACTGGCGTCGGTCCTCAGCGCGGCCAATTTTGTCTTTTACACAGAGTCGGGTTACTGGGACGCCGATGCAGAATTGAAACCGTTGCTGCATATGTGGTCGCTGGGAATCGAAGAGCAATTCTATCTGTTCTGGCCCATGACCATTATCTGGCTAACTCGCGTGGGTAGAAAGTTATATGTGCCAGGCCTGATAGTTCTACTTTTAATCAGTCTCGGCGCTTGTATTGTCGTATCGCAAGACAATACTGATGCGGCCTTCTACCTGCTGCCTTTTCGAGTCTGGCAATTCTGCCTAGGCGCTCTCGCTGTTGAAGGCTGGAAGCGGGTAAGTCTGTCGAAGACTTTTAGTTTAGGTTTTCAAACCCTTGGGATTGCACTGTGCCTCTTTGCCATTCTTAGCTTCGGAAACGTTGAGA